>SXGU01008812.1_pt1 | contig 23948 bp, 20 predicted proteins | sample 3174531 | NCBI WGS metagenome assembly SXGU01 (sample SAMN11356863, study PRJNA531348) | freshwater metagenome | isolation source: freshwater sample F1-140 | place: China: Fuxian Lake, Yuxi | collected 2017-12-25
GATCGGCGAAGCTGTTCCCGGTCATGGGGTCCATTTTTCCTAGGCGAGAGGTGCAGTATTCGTACTGTTGCTGATCACGGGACGGATCTTGACCGTGTCGGACGGAGCCTCAAGGTCGAACCATCGCAAACCGATTGCGAGGAAGCCAGCGACCCCGGTGGCAACCCCGACCAAGATAGGACTGGTGTCGCCAAGCATGCGGGACAGGATGCTGGCAACTGCCGACCCAATGGCCGCCGACGCAAGGAACGTAGCCCACGTGATCGGTTCCCACCCGCTGCGGTTGCTGATCGCTAACAGTCGCAAGGCTGCTGGCAGGTGCGAACCGATCCCAAGCCCGACTGGTAGCAGCAGCAAAGATGCTGCAAGGACACGAAGGTCGAGGGTCTGACCGACGATCAGTGGCGAGGCAAGGGGAATCAGTTCAGTCAACGCAATGGGGTAGAGCGCCACACCAAGGGCACCCCAGCCGGCGACGGCCCGGATCTGGTCTCGATGCACCCGATGCACGAGCAGCGCCGCAACGACTGTGCCGACCCAAAGGGCGGCAGTGCCCCCGGCGGTAGTCAGGTCGGCTCGCCCCGCTATCAGCGGCAAGCGCCAAAGCAGGGCACTGTAGGCTATTCCCATGGTGACGCCACCGGCGCAAACAAACCCAATGGCACGCCAGGGATAGGTGTCGTTCGGAGCGGGACGGGTGTCCGTCACCACTTCATCGGCATCGTCAAGGAAGTCATCGAATTCGGCGGGCCGTCTCGTCGCCATGAAAGTGCCGACGATCGTGGCGCAAAGGATGGTGATGGTGACCACGAACCACGACCAAGGCGGCGAAGGGATTGGTTCAAAGAAGTACGGATGGTCATCGGTGGCGGGACGGATGTCGAATGGGACTTGTGCTTCGGCGACGCCGGGACCGCCGGGTGCGGCGACGGCACTCAGTACAGACCGGGCTTCCTGAAATGGGACGAAAAGCGGTGGGAACGGAGACTGGAGCAGGAATTGCAGGATGCCTTGGGCGAGCGGTTCGGTGAAAGCCGTCCGGCGTACCATGAGTACCGGCAGCACCACGAATTGCTCGGTGTCCATGCCGACGGTTCCGTTGTTCACAGCCAGAAGGTGACGGATTGCGTCGGTGGGCGTCGGCGCGCCGAGGTCGCCCATCACTTGGAACGCAGTGTTGAATGCCCGCCACAGTTCATGGTCGTCGTGCAACATCATGACGAGCATGCCCTCAGGTGACAGGTGATTGACGTAATCGGCGAAGGCTTCACGGGTGTACTGGGTTGCGCCGGCCACGCGTCCCGGTTCCGCCGACGCGCCGGAGGCGGCGAGGGTCACGTAGATGAGGTCGTAGGTGCTGCCGGACGCGCGAAGGTGTGCGCGGGCCTCCTCGGCGACTAGCTCAACTCCTTGACGGGTTATCAACTGTGGCCCACCGGCCTCGGAAATCGCTGTGGTAACCGCCTCGAATGCCCCATGATGAGGGTCGGCAACAGTGACCGTCACTGCACCGGCCTCGAGTGACGCCCGCAATTCCTCTCCGGCTCCAATGCCGGCGATAAGCACGCGGGCCTTCGGTCCGGGAAGGGTCAGGGGAAGGATGGCACCACTCGCGCGGAGGCGACCGGACGGCGGAGAGTAGCCGAATGGCACGGCGTCCAGATAGAGCCACCGCCCACCGTCCGATGTCGACGTAAAGTCAAAGCGCCCTCCCGAACCCCACTGCGCGCGAGTGTGGGTTTCTGCGCCTTCCGGGTCTGCAACGCTGGTGAAGAGTGACTTCACGACCGGTACCCGCCCGGGATTGGCGACGGATCCGGGGTTGCTCAGGATTGAAAACGCGAGCGTGGCGGTCCCGATGGACGTGATCGTTCCGAGGATGGCCGCGATCCACCGGGAGGCGGAACCCCAACGACCTGCGTCGGATGCGACCAACATGAGCGAAGCTACTCCGCCGACGGTGCCCGCAACCGCGACGATCCCGGGCGGGGTCAGCGCGTTAATGGCCGGCCCGGTGGTCAATGCTCCGATTGCCTCGCCGGCAGCCCAGGCGGCAATCGGAAGGGCGGGGTTGACGGGTGACCGACGGATCGCGGTTCCGCCAACGGCGCCGAGGGCGAACGTGACCAAGGCGGTGCCTGTAGTCAGGATCAGCGGGTGGACTAATTGGGGTACCTGCACCATTGGCACCGCAATCAGTGCAATTCCGAATGCGAGCAGCACCGCGGTGACGGCGGTCAGGTGATTGTCCGTACGAGTGCGACCACCGTAGCGGTGGGACGTCAGGAGCCCAAAAACGAAACCGAAGCGTCCAAGTGCGGCGAGCCACCAGACGTCCGGTACGAGCGCGACGAGGGCGATGAGGCGAGACGCGCCTGCGCCCACCCACTGATTGGCAAGACCGATCCCGATCAGGGACGCAACGGCAGTGAGCGCGGTGGTGAGTGGTGGCAGGTCAGGCGTTGATTGCTGACGTGCTTGAAGGAACCGCGGGAGCGCGTCGGGCACAGGATAAGGATTGAGCGCGAATGCCTGGGTGGTCTCAAGGGGCGTGATCGGTGGGGTAACGGTGTCATTGGGATCAGCGTGGTCCTCGCCGTGCCCGTGTCTGGTGTCTGGCGTGGAGGCCAAGGCTGCGTCCTTCCGATGGCAGTGACGAGTCGTGCATCATCGCGAGTGTGGGTTGTGACCCCGTACCCATGGCGCAATCATACGCTTGGACAAGACAAGTCTCACTAGCGGATCATCTTGAAGTACGTCGACATTGTTATTATTCTCACAATGTCACGAATTCTAGTAGCAGATGCTCTGGCAAAGGCGGGCCACGACATCCTTCAGGCCGAAGCGGATGTCACGGTTCGCACGGGCCTATCGCCTCAGGCGCTCGCCGAATGCATTGGTGACTTTGATGCACTCGTCGTGCGGAGTGCTACCAAGGTCACTCGTGCCGTCCTCGAAGCTGGAACCCGGTTGCGGGTGGTGGGGCGCGCGGGTGTCGGTGTCGACAACATTGATGTCGACGAGGCGACCAGAAAGGGTGTGGTTGTCGTCAATTCGGCGGGTGCATCGACGATCGCCGTCGCCGAACACACGCTCGCGCTGATGCTTGCCCATGCGCGGAACATCGGCCCGGCAAGCGCGTCAGTCGGTCGAGGCGAGTGGACACCATCCTCGTTCGTTGGGGTGGAATTGCGCGACAAGGTGCTCGGCATTGTCGGTCTCGGTCGGATTGGCACTCAAGTGGCACGGCGCGCTCGTGCGTTCGAAATGCGGGTCCTCGCCCATGACCCGTTCGTGTCGTCGGCAGTGGCTGCTGGATGCGGTGCTGAGCTTGTGGGCCTGGACGAGCTTCTGCGATCGAGCGATTTCGTTACCCTGCACGCGCCATTGAGTTCGGCGACTGGTGACTTGATGGGGGATGCGCAGTTCGCGCAGTTCAAACGTGGTGCCACACTGATCAACTGCGCCCGAGGTGGTTTGATCGACGAGGGGGCTCTGCTTCGCGCGCTCGATGCGGGGCTTGTAGGTGGCGCCGCTCTTGATGTCTTCACCGCCGAACCGCTTGCATCCGATAGTCTGCTTCGGGCACATCCTCGGGTACTGGTCACGCCTCACCTCGGGGCAAGCACGCGTGAGGCCCAGCTTGAGGTCGCCACAGACGTTGCCAAGCTCGTTCTGGCTTGCCTCAGGGGTGAACATGTCGCCGGCGCAGTCAATGCACCCCTGCGCATTCCCGAGGAAATCGCGTACCTGGAGCCATACCTCCGGCTCGCCGAGCATCTTGGTCGCGCGCTAACCCAACTTGCGGTCGCGCGTCTTGATTGCGTTGAGGTGACTTACCACGGGGAACTTGCCAATCATGACACCGGGCCAGTGACCGCGGGGCTTATCAAGGGTCTTCTGGCACCGGTCACCGAGGAGAGGGTCAACTTGATCAATGCGCGACTGGTGGCCCGGAACCGCGGACTGCGGATTTCCGAGCGGAAGGTCGAACGCCACGATAGCCCTTACGCGAACGTGATCGCCGTGACAATGGGCGAAGGTGAGACGCAGCGGGATATTGCCGGTGCGCTGGCTGGGAATGAACCACGGATCGTTCGTCTGGATGGGTACGCGGTTGACGTCGTGCCGTCCGGCCATGTGCTGGTCATGCGCCACCTTGACAGACCGGGCATGATTGGCCGGGTTGGAACGATCCTCGGGGCGAACGACGTGAACATCTCGGCGATGCAGGTTGGCCGGCGCGTCATCCGGGGTGAAGCGGTGATGACGATGTCGCTTGACGAGGTCATCCCGCGCGAGTGTGAGGCGGAACTCACGGCAGTTCCCGGCATCCTTTCTGTCAAGCTGGTGACTCTCTGATGCCCATCCCTGATCCAACCCCCTCGGGAATCCTGGGGAATTCCGCTTTGCGTTCGGGAGTTCGCCCGGACCGCCCGCGATGACCGTCCGCCAAGTGCATCCAGGTCTTGCATCTAGGGTCGACATACTGGTGATCGGGAGCGGGATTGCCGGGCTGTTCTCGGCCGCACGGGCCGCGGCCCATGGCGCGAGCGTGGCAGTGGTGACAAAGGGCGGACTTCAACAAACGAACACCTCGTGGGCGCAGGGTGGCATCGCCGCAGCGATCGATCCGACCGACTCCGCGGATGCCCATGCACGTGACACATTGGATGCCGGTGCAGGGCTTTGTGATCCGGAGACGGTTAAGGTGCTGTGCCGTGAGGGTCCCGCGCGCGTGCGCGACCTGATTGCGTACGGGGTGCGGTTCGATCGGGAACACGGCGCGGGCGGTGCACCCGGGGAAATCGCGCTCGCCCTAGAGGGCGCACACTCGGCGCCTCGAGTGCTTCACGCTAGAGGCGACGCGACCGGTGCGGAAATTGAGGCGTCGTTGGCGGCACACATCCGACGGACGGCGACGCACCTTCACGAGCGCCACCTCTTGCTGGATCTGGTCACGACCGGACGACCGGGGGACGGGACGCTTCGTTGCCATGGAGCGCGCATTGTTGAACTAGGCACCGGTATCGTTCGGACGATCGAAGCAACCCATACCGTCCTTGCGACCGGTGGCGGAGGGTACCTCTTCTCGCAGACGACGAATCCGCCCGTGGCCACTGCCGATGGCGTGGCGGCGGCGGTTCGCGCGGGGGCGGTGGCGTGTGACCTCGAGTTTTTCCAATTCCACCCCACGGCGTTGGCAGTCGCAGGTGCCCCACGGTTCCTGATTACCGAGGCGACCAGGGGTGAAGGTGCGTGGTTGCGCAACGCATCTGGGGACCGGTTCATGACCCGGTATGACACGCGTGCCGAGCTCGCCCCCCGGGACATTGTTGCCCGGTCGATCCTGACCGAGGTCGGTGGGGGTCGGGCGCCCGGGCATGTGTGGCTGGATCTCACGCACCTCGATCCCGAACGGGTGCGAACGCATTTCCCGACCATCAAGCGTGTGTGCGCACGCTACCGCATTGACATAATGCGTGATCTGATCCCGGTTGCTCCGGCGGCCCACTACATGATCGGGGGTGTGTGGACGGATGCAGACGGCCGGACTAGCGTGCCCGGTCTCTATGCGGTTGGAGAGTGCGCGTCCACCGGTGTGCACGGTGCCAACCGTCTCGCCTCAAACTCCTTGCTTGAGGCGGTGGTCTTCGGGGAGCGAGTCGTGGCTTCGGTGTTTGGTCGGCCTAGTCAGGCGACTGTCGCTTCCACCGAGGGAAACCTCGTCGAGAGTGATGTCGGGCCCGATACGCAGGTCGAGACAATTGAACGGTTGTTCGCAAGCGACCGTGAACCCGCGGTCCTACCGCAACTTGCACCCGGGGAGACGATCTTCCGGGCGACACGGCGTCAGCTCTGGGAACACGCGGGGATCGTGCGGACCCCGGAAGGGCTTCTGAGTGCAATGGGCGCCTTCGGATCGTGGGGACGGATGTCCCGTCCCGCACCTGTCACGAGACGTGGTGTCGAAACCGTTAACGCCCTGACCGTTGGCTGGCTGATGACCCGGGCGGCACTTGCAAGGCACGAAAGCCGTGGTGCGCACTTTCGCTCGGACGCACCGGAGAGTGACCCAGCGTGGCGTCGTCGGCTCGGAGTGCGCCTCGCTACTCCGGCCCCTGTCTCGTGAGTGTTCTTCCGGGTTCCGTCTCGTTTGGCATGGGCATCGCAGGCGCAAGTCCATCAGGCACACTTCGAGGGCCATGAAAAAACCAGAAACGGCACCTGCCACCACGCGTCACGACCTGTGGGTTGATGGCCATGAGATAGCGCGTGTCGTTGCCGTAGCGCTTGCCGAGGACATTGGTTCCGGCGACATCACAACCATCGCGACCGTTCCGGCGGATGCGCGGTGCGTTGCACGTCTGAGGTCACGGGTCGCGGGGATTGTCGCGGGATTGCCCGTCGCGGTCGAAGCATTCCGACAGCTTGATGAGACCCTTGCCTTCGAGGCGCACGTTCAGGACGGTGCGGTCATCGCACCGGGTGACGTATTGCTCACCATCCGCGGCGCTGCGCGACCGGTCCTTTCGGCCGAAAGGGTTGCATTGAACTTTGTCCAGCGGTTGAGTGGCATCGCGACTTTGACCTCGAGGTACGTGGCAGCGGTTGCCGGTACTGATGCGATTGTGGTTGATACGAGGAAGACGACCCCGGGGTTGAGAACACTGGAAAAGTATGCAGTTCGTGCCGGAGGCGGGCAAAACCACCGGACCGGCCTGTACGACGGAATACTGATCAAGGACAACCACCTCGTTGCCGCTGGTGGCATCACGGCGGCGGTCCGCGCGGCACGACGGCACGGGTCGCACCTCCTACGCGTCGAGGTGGAAGTCGACACCCTGGATCAGGCACGTGAAGCCGTCGGAGCTGGGGCTGACGTCATCCTTCTGGATAACTTTGATGCAACCGGGCTTCGGGAAGCTGTCGAGATGATCGCCGGTCGCGCCATGACGGAGGCATCCGGTGGCATCAACCTGACAACCGTCCGTGCGGTGGCCGCGTCAGGCGTAACGCTGATCTCCGTCGGGACACTCACGCACTCGGCGCCCGCGATTGACGTCGGGCTTGACTTCGATTTCGTGCCCGCCTGACACGGCAGGTGAAGGCGCGGCGCCGACGGTGCCATGCGAAGTCTTGCGGAAACTTCGGATTTCCTGAGGGTGATGGTGTTGCGCCGGAGTTTGCGTCTCCGTTCAGCTTTGGCGTTGGGTTAACGAACCCTGAGTGGGGTCGGTACGATACTGTAGGTCCGTCGACGGATTGCGGTCGGGGGCCGCATCCATTGGCCGGAGTTACCACGAGGATGACGACTACGACGCCGGCAGGGCGCACACGCTTCGAGAGGCAATATCGCACAGCAACGTCTGAGGGCTATCACGTCTTCGGTGGCGATGTTCGTGTTGGCCACATTGACTTGCACTTCACACTTTCGAGCGTGTACGCCACCCTGGTGCTCGAAATGGACCTTGCTGAAGAGGCAATACTGGACATGATTGACACCATTGACGATACGCTCGTGCTTTCTGCGGAAGTGCCACGGGAGGACTTCGTAGTGTCGGTCTACCGAGGCCGTGCCGCGGGGTTGTACACCGACGATTTCCTTGAGGAACGTCGGCGCCGACGTGGGGGAGGGGTGTCAAAGCCTTCGGGAAAGGACACGAACGATGACAGCGTACCGGAGACTGCTACGCGACGACGTCCGAATTAGGGTGAACCAAAGACGCAGTTCCAATTGTTTGGGAATGGCGTCCGAGGGGATGTCATACCCGGATAGCGCGTGATCCGGGAACGGGCACGGTTTCCAGTGCCTGCCGGATAATGGTGCGTGGTTCAACATTCCGCATGCGTGCGCCCGGTGAGACGATCAGGCGATGGGCGAGGGTGGGTTCCGCGAGAGCCTTGATGTCGTCCGGACTTACAAAGTCGCGACCCTGAATGACTGCGCGCGCTTGGGCCGCCCGGATCAGCGCGCTTGAACCGCGAGGTGAGGCCCCCAGATAGACTTCCTGATGGTCACGGGTTGCCGTCGCGATATCCACGACGTACTCCGTGATCAGCCGGTCGACGTGCGTGCGTGCGACCGCAGCCTGCAAGTCGCGCAATCCATCCGCCGAAATGACCTCGCTGATCGTTTCGATCGGATGCTGTTCTTTCTGCGCCGTCAGGACAGCGATCTCGTCGGCGCGGGCGGGATATCCAAGCCGAATTCGCATCATGAACCGGTCGAGTTGGGCCTCGGGCAGAGGGAAGGTGCCTTCGTATTCGATCGGGTTCTGCGTCGCCATGACGAGGAATGGGGCAGGTAGCGCGTAACTCGTCCCGTCAACGGTCACCTGTCGTTCCTCCATCGCTTCCAGAAGCGCGGATTGCGTCTTCGGCGTTGCGCGGTTGATTTCGTCTGCGAGGACCATCTGGGCATGCACAGGGCCCCGACGGAACTCGAACTCACCGTGCTTCTGGTTGTAGACGGTCACGCCGGTCACATCCGAGGGAAGCAGGTCGGGTGTGAACTGAATGCGCTTGAAAGTGCATCCCACACTCAGGGCGAGTGCGCGCGCAAGCATGGTCTTGCCCGTTCCAGGCACATCTTCAATGAGGATGTGTCCTCGGCTTAGGACTGCCATCAGGGCGAGTTCGATCTCGGTGTGCTTGCCGACAATCACACGCTCAACATTGGCGGTGATGCGTGACGCAACTGCTAGGAGTTCTTCCGACATCGGTGCCTCGCTCAAGTTGCAGGTGCCTTCAGGCATCCCTGTTTGCAGCCCGGGAAAACACCGGTGTGTTGATTCGCCTGACCTAGTCCGAGTCTACCCGACGACCGTCTAGGAACCTTCTGGTGGATGGAGGCGTACCACTGCACCGCGAGCCGCTTCGTTTATTGCGGTTTCCCGTTTGGCGTCATTCCACATGTTGTCGAGATCAGATGCATCAAGCGTGGACCAGTCGACACCGCGGGATGCGACACTGGCCTCCACATGGCCGAACCTCACCCGGAAACGGTTGGCTGACCCACGCAAGGCTTCCTCGGCATCGACACCGAGACGGCGGGAGAGGTTCACCAAGGTAAAGATGAGATCCCCAATCTCGGAGGCCCGCCCGGCATCATCTGCCTCGGTGAGTTCCCGCGCCTCTTCGACAATCTTGTCAAGGACGCCCGTGATGTCTGGCCAATCGAAACCGACACGCGCCGCACGGTCCTGAATTGACTGGGACTGCGCAAGGGCTGGAAGCGATCGGGGCACACCGTCAAGCATCGAGTTGCGAACCTTTCGACCCCTCTCGGTTTCGCTGTCGGCAACGGCATCACGTTCGGCGCGCTTCGTCACTTCCCAGTTTTGGAGAACGGCGTCAGTCGTTGTAGCTTCCGCAGTGCCGAAGACGTGAGGATGCCTCCGGATCATTTTGGAGACAATGCCGGCGACGACGTCACCGAAATCGAAAGTGCCCGTCTCGGTTGCAATCTGAGAGTGGAAGACGACTTGGAGCAGGATGTCACCCAGTTCCTCCTCCAATCCGACGACATCACCGGCGTCGAGTTTCTCGAGCGCCTCATAGGTTTCTTCGAGGAGGAACCGACGGAGACTGTCGTGGGTTTGCTCTCGGTCCCACGGGCACCCATTCACCGCTCGCAGTCGGGCCATTACCAGGGCTAGAGTGGCTGGTTCCCGGACAGCCGACAGGGGGTCCAGGGCCTTTACAAACAGGGTTGTGAGGTGGTCGAGATCATCACGGTGATCGAGTTCCCAGAGTTCGACGGTGTTCGTACGCATCTGTCCCGTGACGCCCGACGCCTGAATGATCATGACAGGATGCGTGTCGGGATAGTGCGACGCGAGGGTCAGTTTCACGTGTGTCGCAACCCGGCGGCTATGGATTTGGCAGATAACAACGGCCACAGTTGGGTCGATGCGGCCCATCGAAAGAGCGTCAATGATGTGCAATCCGTCCACGATATCGACTTCGAGGTGCGGAGCGATTGCGTCGATGAAAGACAGACCTGGAACGATGGTGACATTGATGCCAAGAGTTCGGCATTTTTCACGCAGCCCAAGGACCGTTGCTTCGCCGATCGTCGGGTGTCCGGGAACCGCGTAGACGAATGGGGTATCGGACTGCTGTCCGACACGATCGAGAATGGCGTCGACAATGTCCCGGTAGACGGTATCGAAGCTTGAGGAGCGTTCATAGATGTGATCGAACGAAGGGGCGATGGCGAGCAGGGACCATTTTTCGACAGTTGGATGGATGCGTGTACGTAGGACAAGTTGTCCCGCCGATGCGGCGGCGTCGATGACCGCGGTGGCCCGCATAGTCAGAAGGTCGGGGTCGCCCGGGCCGAGACCCACGACAACTACTTCTTTCCAAATTCGCGACTGGCAGACACCAATGGTCGATGCGTCCGGAGTTTCAGCCACGAAACGCGTCCAAGCCAGTCAAGTGCCGTCCGATGATCAAAGCGTGGACTTCGTCGGTCCCCTCGTACGTGAGTTCGCTCTCAAGATTGGCCGCGTGGCGGAGCGACACGGTCGTGTCGAGGATGCCGACCCCACCGAGGATTGTCCGTGCGGTTCGGGCAACGTCGAGGGCGTCGCGAACGTTGTTCAGTTTGCCGAGAGAGACATCGGTGTGGTGGAGGACACCTCGTTCCTTGAGACGCGCCAGATGCAGGGCCAGCAACTTGGACCGTACGACCGAAACGTACATGGTGGCGAGCTTCGACTGGGTAATCTGGAAACCAGCAATGGGGCGTCCGAACTGGATGCGCGAGGATCCATAGGCGAGCGCCTCCTCGAAGCAGGCCTCAGCGGCACCTGCAACCCCCCAGACAATTCCGTAGCGAGCCTCATTCAGGCATTTCAGGGCATGCCCAAGTCCGCGTGCGCCAGGCAACCGATGCGTTTCAGGAACTTCGCAGTTCTCGAGGAAGATCTCACTGCTGGCGGACATCCGGAAACTGAGTTTTCGGTGAATTGGTACCGGACGGTATCCCGGAGTGCCGGCGTCCACCAGAAATGCTCGGATCGCACCGGCGCCGTCCCGATCGTCCGGAGAAACCTCGTCGTCGACTAGCCGTGCCCATATCACGGTGACACCGGCGAAGGTAGCATTCGTCGCCCACTTCTTGTGGCCGTTTAGCATATACCCGGATGCCGTTCGTTTCGCGGTCGTTTCAAGGCCACTTGGATCAGACCCGTGACCCGGCTCGGTGAGCGAGAAGGCGCCGATTATCTCGCCACGTTCCATCCGTGGGAGATATGTGGCCTGTTGCGCGGGGGAACCGAAGAACCGTATGGCTGACTGCGCGAGGTGAGTATGTACCGAAACCATGCTTCGGACCCCGGCGTCCGCACGTTCGAGTTCGAAGGCGATCAGTCCTGCCTCGACGGGGCCGTGATGTTCGAACAATCCGGCCTCGGCGGAAGCATCCACGATTTCATGCGGGAACACGCCTTTTTCGTAGCAGTCTGCGACGAGGGGCAGGATCTTTTCCCGCACAAACGAACGCACACGGGCTTTCAGGTTGAGTTCGTGTTCACTCAACATGGTGTCGAAGTGGGAGTACTCAGGTGTTGGGCGGATGGGACTTATCATGCGACACTCAAGGATAAAGGCCACGAAGTGCAAGGGCATCGGCGACGCGCTTGATGGCGATGCCCAGGGCCATTTCGCGCAAGGTCGTGCGCCTTTCCAGCGAGTGATCCCGCGTCCTTGTGAACGCGACTGCCATGATTTGTCGGAGGCGTTCGCTCACCTTGTCCTCGGACGAGAAGAAGTGCTTCAGACCCAGGACCCAATCGAAGTTACGGACGATTACCCCTCCGCTGTTGCAGTTGCTGTACGGGAAGACACTGTTGTCACGGGGATCGACATCCTGATCCGAATCCGGGGTTGTCAGCCCGTTTGGCTGTTCGATAGACAAACGGCGCGAAATGTCGCGCGGGTTTGACGCCTTGATCTGCCCCTCGACCGCCATTGGGATCAGGACTTCGCTCGGAAGGTTAAAAACGCTGTCCTCCCACCTGACGATGCACTCGGAAGCCCAACGACTGACCCGTGATGCCAAACGTGGCCTGCCAGTGCGGTGATGTCGATTCTGTCAGTGCGGGAGATGCACCCGTACTAGTCGCTCACGTTGCCGACATTCGCTCCCACAACTGTCGACAACGTTGGAGTGGTTGCCAGACTTTGCCGAAACCTTTGACAACAACACGCTCGGAGGCAAGTGGCATATCGTGTCTCTCGCAGGCCCAATCGTCACAATTTAGAAGACCTTCTCCCGTTACTTCGCCGCGATTTTCCAACCCGCCGACGCGAAAAGGTTTGTAGGACGACCCCCACTTGGGCCTGCCAAAGATGCACTGAACGCGTGGGTATTCGCCACGCCATCTCCTCGGGTCCCGTCCCGAGGAGATGGTGCGGGCATATCAATTTGCCTGCCAAGGATTGGCTAAAGTTCGGTCGCGGACAGGGGCGTGGGGCGTTCGCGTTCACTGCGTGGAGTTGTTCGGGGATCGGGGACCATGCCACCCTGTGCCCCCAAAAGGCAACGTGAGGACTGCGCACTTTCAGGACCGCCACAGTGGGAGTGCACGAACCTCATTGGTCGAGTCCGTTGGTGCGTAGAGCAGGCCTGCCTTGGCACGCTCGCGGGAGATGTTGTGTTGAACGCGAAAGCCAGTGAATATGTGGAGTGACCCATCAGTGAGACGCAGCGGTAGGTTTATGGTCGCTTGCCGTTGGCAGATGGCGAGGCTTGCGCGCCGGTCGTCCGCAAGGGAGGCAGGGCACGCACCCTCAGAAAATTGACCCCGCGCCATTGGGCACGGGTTCGCGTCACCAGCTTCGGGGGATTTGCGGGTTTCCGCGGGAAGTGACTAACAGATTTCATCACTCGGCGGGAGGGCACGGGTGTTTCTAGGAAATCACGAATAACATCTGTCAGCGGGCTCGCGGAGGTCTAAATGCATCGTACCAATCGCGGCATGACCGAATGCACGCCAGTGATACGCCAAGCATGCGAGAATCACGGCACGGTTTCCGGAAACACCGCGCGCGAGGACAGTGTGAATGCCCCGTTTGGGTTCGACCTGCTTGAAAAAGCAGTGAGTGCCGGGAGCCGATCGCAGGTGCGCGCCAGGTGACGGCGCCAAGATGGGGCAGAAGCCAGTGAAGTGTGCGGGATGTGGAACTGAACTATCAAAGATTGCGGGCGCGTGTTGGAATTGCGGCGGGGTTGTGACCCGCGCTGTGGAAGAACCCGGAGCAGGGCTCGATCGGCCGGGAGGCGCAAACGAGCCTGCAAACGTGACACCGGTGGGGCTTTCGTCGTGGCGCGATGCATCCGTGGCCATTGAAAGTTCGGTGAAAGCGCCAGAGGTTGCGCCACCAACCTCTCCCGAACGCGTGCTTCGGTCTAACAAGGATCGGTTCGCTGACAGGGCATCTTCTGGAACCCGACCACCGCCAAATTTGGTTGGCACTCACGTAAACGAGGTGGTTATCGACGCGACGGTCTCCGGGGCATTCCGACGCGCTATCCGCACGTTCGGAGGTTCATTTCGGGTGTTGCTCGTCTCCGGGACCCTGGCGGTCGTTATTGGGTGGGTTGTCGGGTGGGTGGTTGGCTTTGGTCTGCAGGCGATCGGAGAGACCCAGGCCGTTTCCCCGATCGCAACGGTGCTCAACCTTGCCACCCAGGCACTCGTCGTGACCCCGCTGTCTTACGGCTGGCAGTTCATCTGCCTGAGGGTAGTGCGTGGCCAAGGCGTGGCAGTGAGCGATCTTTTTGAACCATATCGTGGGCGCCTGTTCGTGACTGCAATGAGTTCGTTGGTTCAGGCGCTATTAGTCGCCCTCTCCCTCTTGCCGGTCGGCATTGCATTCGTTGTGGTCGTCATGACCGGAGTTGTGCCGTTGGGCGCCACGCGGTTCGCCGAGGCTGACGTGGTGGCTTTCCTGACTAACATCAGCCCCCTGAAATTTTCCGGATTGGTGATCGGATTGTTTGCGGTGTTGATCCCGCCGTTCGTCGTGAATGTGCGCCTGAGCCTGATGAGTTACCTGCTGGTTGATGAGGGGCGCGGGCCTCTTGAAGCGGCGGCGGTGAGTTGGTCGAGGAGCCGCGGATCAGTCGGACTGTTGGCCGGGGTAACCATCGCGGGTTATTTGTTGATTGCGTCCGGGATGATTATCTTCGTGGTGGGGGTGGTTCCGGCGTCGGTGGTCTTCTTTCTGGCTCACGCGGCTGCATTCGTCGCGGTCACAACGAGGCAGGAGGCCGATCAAGCCTCCCGCCGACCGGCACATACCTTTGAGGGTCTTGCGTAGGTGCGATCAAGTTTGGTCGCCAGAGCAAGGAAACTCGCCAGCCTGAGGCAACTATGGGCCAACGTCTCGTTCCAGAACGATCCACGCAGGCCATGCCGAAATTCTGACTTCCGGAAGTTTCGCGCGCGCTGCCATCCATTCAAGCTCTTGAGCAGTGTATGACGAACGGATACTGCACGAAGGCTCGTCGATCACAGCGAGTGCTTTGGGAGACATGGAAAACTGCCAAGCACGGAGGAGCAACCAGACGGTGATCGGGAGGTCGCGTCGCACGTCTGCGATGACGTATCTGCCAGAGGATTTAAGCACGCGTCTGATCTCCGCAAAGGTCCACTCTGGCTCTGGCCAGTTGTGGAGCCCGCCTGAACTGATCACGAGGTCGACTGATCCAGGCATGACCGGAAACGCGTGATTTGACTGTTCGACGAACGTGACGCGTTCGTCCAGGCCAAATCTCCCGGCCAGTTCACTGATGCGAATACGCGCCAGCGAACCCATGCCTGAGGTGCCATCGCTCGCAATGATCGCGGTGTCGCGGGCAGTAGCGTTGGCAATCGCCCCAACGAGACCCCCAGGGCCGTGGTCAAGCACCAGAATGGTCGGTGCGCTCAGACTTGGACGGCTTCGCAATGGCGCAACGGCATGTCGCGCAAGCCACCAGTGAGCCATGCGCCACGCAATGTTGCGATCCAGACGTGACTGCGCATGAACGGCGGATGGTTCGCATGATGCGGCTGCACCTGGGACCCTGCCTAAAGGGTATGTGTCAACCGCTGAACGCACGAACCGCGCTACCAATGCCGTGCAAACCGACGCGCCGACCGCAAGCATCGCCATACTGATCATTGCGATAGCCTCGATGACTTGAGGGTGGTGCCAGGCGTCATTCGAGCAATTCTACGTCGGTGGCCCGCTGGGGACGTGTTGCCGGGGTGCTGGCGCTGGTTCGTCGAACGGTCGCAGACGACATTGTCACTGGATTGGACGTGCCGGGATCGCAGCGGACGAGCAGGTCGGCCCCAATTTCCGTCAGGAAACGCGAGGGCGCGGTGCGGCGGTTTTGCCTGAACGTGCACGCTGAGAGTGTCAATGAGGCGCGTGCCCGTGTGGTGCCAACGTAGAAGACCCGGCGTTCCTCGGCCAGGTGTGCCGGCCCCGGGTTTTCTGAAGGCACTGACGCTGACCCTGTTTCGTCGGTGTCTGCTTGTTGGTACCTCAAGGGAAAGACGCCGTGTTCGCAACCCGGCAGGTAGACATGATCGAACTCCGTGCCTTTCGCGGCATGGACTGTCGAAAGCCGGATGGATCCGATCTCTTCGCGCGGACCGTCTACCTGGGTGGACAGGACCACTTCGTCGAGAAAGAGGCGAAGATCGGAATGGCGCGACGCAAGCTCGGCAAGTGTTTCCAGCCGACGCCCGCGCTCGCGTGCGTCGTGGGGATGGGTGAGTGTGAGGTGGGCCCGGTACCTTGCAAGGTCAATAGCTGAGCGGACGAGTTCGGGGAGGCGGGAACCCGAGGTGTGTTGTGCTCGAAGCTCATCAATGACCGCGAGAAGGTCATACGCGCCCTCGGGTGCGCGCCCATCTGCCGTAAGGCGACGCAGGGCCGCAACGGGGTTGCGCGTTGGGGCGTCGACAGTCAGCATCTCGCGGCCGATCGCAATGACCATGGCGGGGCCCAATCCCCGGCGCGGGGTGTTGATGATCCGCCAGAATGCAGCATCGTCGTCATCCGTTCTTGCGACCCGTAGGTACGCCAAAACGTCACGAACTTCTTCGCGCCCGAAGAATGCCACGCCTCCGACAACAAAAAACGGCAAGTCAGTGACTTTGAGCAAGGCAGCTTCAATTGGGCGCAACTGCGCATGAGTGCGGGTCAATATAGCGATTTCCGAGGGTGGGCTGCCTTCGCGGAGACGTTTCTCGATATCCGCAACGATCAAGGCAGCTTCCCTGTCCGGATGATTTGTGGTCCAGAACCGGATCTGATCCCCACTTTCGTTTTCGGTCCAGAGACGTAGTCGCGGTGGTTGGTTTCGGGTGGAGGCATCAGTCGCAGGAGATGCGGCTTCAGTTCTCGCTGAAGCGAATGATGCGTCGCGCAGTCGCTGGGCGACCGCGACGATGCGCCGGGTGGAGCGGTAGTTCTGCTCGAGGCGGATGATCGTTGCGGGGCGCCAGGTGTTGAGAAAGCGCTCCACAACGAGCGGGCTAGTTCCGCGAAATGCATAGATGCTTTGATCTGGGTCAGCAACCACGCACAGGTCTGGTGAATTGAGTTGGGCGATCAGGCGTTCCTGCGCAGGATCGGTGTCCTGGAACTCATCAACCAGGAGGTGCCGAGTGCGGGCACGGACCCGTCGAAGTAGATTGTCATCTGCACCAAGCGCGAGGGCAGACAGCGAGACAAGGTCTTCAAAGTCGAACGCGTTCGCCTGGGCCAGTTCTTGTTCGTAGGCTGCGAAAATCGCACTCAGTTCGTCGGACACCGTGGCATTGTTGTGAGGAGTACCGGCCGTTCGCTTGAGCAGAGCGATGGCACGGATCGTGCTCGTAATGACATCGGAGCGGGTACGCGACGTTTCCTCCGCTTTGGTACCGGTGTCACTTGCCCGGGCGCTGCCACTCCGAATGCCAAGTGCATTGAGGACACGGCGCACAGTTCTTTCAGTGTCGTCATCGTCATAGATCGAGAAGTCACGTGTGCGCCCGAAGGCACGTGCGCCGCCCGCCCGGAGGATCCGCGCCCCAAATGCGTGGAACGTTCCGGCCCAGACCGTAGACCGGGGTTCCGTGGCCTCGGTCGCGTCTCCAGAGTGGCCCGCTCCTCCAACCCCGGAGGCGAGCATCGTGGCCACTCGCTCCCTCAATTCCGCACCGGCGCGTCGCGAAAACGTGATGGCTGTTATCTCGCGAGGCGGGATGTTCCGTGCGACCAGAAGATGCCCAATCCTGGCGGTTAGGGCGCGGGTCTTCCCGGCACCGGGACCCGCGAGGACAAGTAGGTGGCCGTCCGGACGCGTAGCCACCAGACGCTGCGGGGAATTCAGATCGTGGAGGTAGTGCGGCGGCTCAGGCACTTCGGTTCAGTGCGGGCCACCGACCATGACGTCGCCGCACGGTCCACCGCCGGTCGCATCTTCCACGGTCACCTCGGATCCGTCGAACCTGTAGATCGGCCGGTACCAACGGCTGAGCTCTCGCGCAGACTCGCCGATGTAGTGGCAAATGAAACTGCGCCGGAACCGGTCAGTTGATCGATTTGGTTCCGACCCGTGGATGAGGTTTCCGCCGAAGAAAAGGACATCACCCGCCGCGAGGTTGGGGGCGACTGGCACCAGGCCTGCCGGTACGGGAACGAACTCCCGCGTGAAACTCACGTCCGGGTTCGCTTCCTCCGGGCAAAAGAGGTCCATGTCGTGGCTTCCGGGAACGACGGTCAGACCGCCGTTTTCCCGATCCGCAGGGTCGATGGCAACCCACGCCGCCAGGCACGTTCCCGGGTGGACCTTGAGGTAAAAGTTGTCCTGATGCAGAGCCTGACCCCGGGCTCCCGGAGGTTTCCAATAGAACATTGACTGGGTGGCTATGGCCGGTTCGCCGAGGAGTTGTCCCAGGGCAATCCCAAGTCTAGGATGAAGCAGAAAGGATTGGAGAACATCGCTTTGTCGATGCGGGTGCATCATGCGCGGGTAGGCCTGTAGCGGGTCGGTCGCGTCTTCGATCGCGACTCGCTTGAAGCAGCCTGGCAGGTCGAGATTGTCGCGGTGCAGGCGCGAGACCTCAGCGTTGATGGAAAAGACGTCCGCGGGTGAAAAGAATTTGCGGGCGATCACATAGCCGTCCCTCGAAAATGACCGAACCTCATCATCACTGAAGGTTGCAGGGTCACTGCTCCGAGGCTCGATGGTTGTCATCTCACTGATGGCCATGATCGCTCACCCCAAAATCTTGCAGTGTCGATATGAAATCCAGGCAGGGAGTAGGGTTGGTCCAACGCCCCTGGCGAGCCATTATGGCACACGCGTGCGTACACTGACCCGGTGCATTTCTGAGCGCGTTTTGTGACACGAAGTGTGCACGATTGACGATTTTGTACGCGCCGCCGCGAAGGCGGGCGCTCTTGGAGGGCACTTTGCGATGGCAGTATCGGTTGACGAGCACTCGGCGGCGGAAGCGGGACCGTGGTTGCACTTGTCTCCGTTAGGGCGGACCTCCCTATGGGTCACGAACCTGTGCGTGGGATGTGCACCGCTTGGTGACATGCCTGACACGTTTGCCTATTCGGTTCCCGAGGACCGTGCCCTTGAGACCGTCCGCGCGAGTTTCAAGGGTCCCATCAACTTCATTGACACTGCGGCGTCCTACGGCGATGGCGAAAGCGAACGTCGGATTGGGTTGGTGATCCGGGAGTGTGGTGGTATCCCGGAGGGGGTAGTGGTGGCCACCAAGGCAGACCGCGACCTGAAGACGGGCGATTTCAGCGGTGACCAAATGCGGCGCTCCGTCGAGCGGAGTCTCCGTTTGCTTGGTGTGGGCAGGTTGCAACTCGTGCACCTTCACGACGCGGAGCACACCAGTTTCGAGAACATCATGTCAAAGGGTGGTCCGCTTGATGTTCTGCAAAAACTGAAAGCTGAAGGGGTCATTGAGGTCCTTGGTGTGGCAGGTGGCCCGATTGATCAGGAAATCCGGTACGTGGAGACGGGTGCCTTTGATGCTGTCATTACCCACAACCGGTACACCCTCCTCAACCGAAGTGCTGAAATGTTGCTTGCGGTTGCGAGTGCGCGCGGAGTAGCGGTACTAAACGCCGCCCCCTACGGGAGTGGCATGCTGGCGAAGGGGCCCGACACGTACGCGCGCTATGCCTATCAGGCGGCCTCGGACGTGATGGTTTCGCGAACCCGAGAGTACGCGGCAATCGCCGAGTCCCACGGTGTGTCGTTGGCAGCTGTTGCCCTGCAATTCAGCGTCCGTGACCCGCGCGTCACCTCGACAATCATCGGAATGACGCGACCGGAACGCATTGACCAGACGGTAGACCTTGCGCGCGTGGCAATCCCTGAGCAACTGTGGCGGGATATCGCCTCTGTGGAGTTTGATGCAGAAGACCCTGAGATATCGCGGTGGAAGTGATCAGCTTGTATGCCGGAGACCAGCTCGGGGGGCGGACTTACTTATTTGGGTAAGGTGGAAAGGTAATGGTAGGCGGGGATGAACCGACTGTTTGCTGTAAGCGCTCGCTGATACGATGCGCGGGCTTCGGCAAACCGGCCGGCTTCCTGTAATGCCCGTCCCTTGAAGAAGTGACTTTCCTCGAGGTCGGCAGTCTGGGCTAGGTTGGCGTTAGCAAGCGTGAGCACATCATCTAGCCTTCCTTCGGCGAGGTAGGCGTCAAACGGGCCGAACTGATACCAGAGCATTCGCCAAGGCAGTTTCAGCGTCCTAGCTTCGTCGAAGGATGCGATAGCCTCAGCGGTGCGACCAAGTGCCGTCAGGCTCGAACCCTGATTGAACCAAGCGAACGCATCATTACGGTTTTCCGCAAGCTCCCTGTTTGCAGTTGCCAGAGCCCGAAGGTTCTGTGGTTCATCTACTGGAGAACCTGCGATTGTGGTTACGGTCTGTGCTTGCGTCGACCGGTAGATTGGAATGAAGGTGCGGTTGAACGCGCGCCAGTCGCCATCGAACTTGTCATACGGTTGAGGCACATTGACACCGGGGGCGAGGTAACTGTCATACGCTGTAAAGCGGGCGGTTGCGTCGTCATAACCGACAAGCAGGCGGTAGTGACCCATCCAGTCCTTGCCATCGGGGTTAAAACCGACTTCGACAATCACTGGAATGTTTTCAGCAAGGAGGCGTTTCAGCGTCACGAGGTCGCCACCAACACGGCGCTCGGCGTTCAGTCCGCGAGCGAGAATGTACGACACCAATTCAGAGGGGCCGACGTTCTTGTCATCCTTGCTGGTCTTGAGAAAGTTCACGGCCGCTGCCTGGCTCTCTGCCCGACCCAAGGCTGAGAGCGCCATGGTCACGGTCGCGGGCCCGCAGTTGTTCCACGTCTGCCACACGTGGGTGACCGGGCCTATCCGGGCTGATGGCGGAGGTGGAGGCAGAGTGGCCCCCGGAACGTCGATTTGGGGCGGATCACGGTCTGATTGGACGGGCTGGCTAGCTTCGGTGCTGATCGTCTTGGATGGCGTGCGAGGCGGAGGAGGCGGAACGTAGGACGCTTCTGCACTTCGGAAGCTGAGCAAGATGCGCGAGGCATGTGCGTCCAGGGTTCTTATGCCAGGGACATGTATCGCGTCCGAGCTAATGGCAGTTACACCAGCGAAACCGAACACAAAGCATGTTGCGATTACCCCCGCCGATCGAGCCATCCCAATGCGCGATTTTTTCACCGCGCGCCTTTGCGTGGATGGTGAATGCCGGATGGTCTCAACCGCCATTCCAATCCGATGAACCTTGTGGACATCGCGCGAAGTGATGGCTTGCTGAGTCGTTGTCCTGCCCATATCCGAGAGACGGTGGCGCTGGAATGCGCCGAATCTGCTTCCAAGGTGCCGGGACCCGAGAACCACGAGGCCTGCCCACACAGCAATTCTTGTGAGAACCGTGTCGGCGTGTTTCGATGATCCGCTTTGACGTGCGGCACGTTCGCTCTGCGAATGAACGGTTCGGCGGTCAATCCTTGTCATTGATCACCAAGTTCTGCTGTGCGGGTCAAGAGCGCGTTGCTCAATCGCGTGGCTCATCAATGCACGCCATTACTCTGCGATCATGGGCATGCTCACTGAATCGTATCCCATCGGGCCAACGCCGAGCGCGACGCACGGCGGGGTAGTTGCCTAGAAGTTGGTTGTGCCCGGACGGCCTGCCAATGCGTAAACGTGCAAGCCTCCGAGGGCCATCGGTAGGTGTGGGTGAGCCGCGGGGTCCCTAGACGCTCGCAAGCAACGACCGTCAGGACTACCGCCAACGTCAGTGGTAATCCCCCATCTTCGCGGACGGTGCGCCACGGAAGAAGGACCGGGCCCCGGAACACTACCCCGCCAAGACATTCGTGCCGCGCCTGATCCGGTGACGTGCTGAGACTCGTCATTGCACCTCGATCAGGGACGAGTGGGCCAGTGACAAGTGGCAGTTCGGTCGACTTCCGGCATCCTGAGGCACCTTGCGTCTACCTTTCGGGACTCCGTTGACAGCGCGAGATTGGAGGGCTTATCGCGATGGAATGGCTTGCACGCCAGACCGTCCGTGCCCAAACAGTTGCCAAACTTCGCCGACGCGCGGGTTCACGCCCCGATCTTGCCGACTTTGTCGAGTGGGTGGAATGTCATCACGTCGTCGAGGTTGGGCGCCTTCTCAAGCAGCTTGGTGCGATGGAGAAGGATGTCCTGGCCGGATTGCCAGACCTCGCGGTCCGGTTGAGACCTCCTTGCTCGTGTAGTCGGTCTGGATGAGTGAGGTCTTGCGCTTGAGTGCCAAAGGTTGGTTGTCAAGTTTCAGATCTTGTCCATACTTGTCAACAACCTTGGCTGTCTCATCCGGGTTCCGACTTGCGTTATCGCACTCATGTGCAGTCGCCGTGGCCCATGCGATCAGAAGGCCTCTCTTCTGGCTGATCGACCCGTCAACCGCAAACGGGGGTCTATCAACGGAAGGCGCACCCAAGATCCGCGAACGGATCCTGTCCGGTCGCTTCCCCCACACCCTCGAGGCTGAGGACCGGGTTGGTCACAAGGCCGGTGAGGATGTCAATTTGACCGGCCAACAATGGCTGCGCGTCAATATCGAACTGGAACCAACGTGACGTCCTCAACGCACGGATTGTTTGTCGTCAACATAACCCCAGTGCCCGCGAGGGTTTTCCGTTGGTGACCGATTTTTTGTCCTTGAAGTCGGCGATGCTGTTGATCCCCGACCTTTTCGGCCCAACAAAGTATCCCGCCCCCTTTTGAAGGACCGCCCCGAACGCCTCGACGGGCAAACCCAAATCTCGGGGCAACATCAGTGACGTGCCTCCGGAAAGTCCGATAGTGTCGGTCCTGCCAGCGACGGATTGGATCTCTGGAAGTTTCTGGGCCGAGGGATTCACAGAGTTCTCGATTACTTCGTCTCCGTAGAACACCTCCTCCATAGCCGAGAACAGTCCCGCGAACTCTGTGTTCTTGATCCCGAAGTGCCGAAGGCTGGGCGGAACTACTGGCTTGGCTGTCGATACCGCCGTCAAGGCGGAGTTGATCGGAGCCGCCTGAGCCGCGGACGATGCTGGCGCTGGCGCCTTGGTTGCCCAGACCGGTGCCGGCGCATCCGAGCTCCACGATCCAAGATTGGTGGCGAGGCTTCCAAGCCGCCATGCAGGGACCGTCGACCCGATGCACCCAGAGCAACCGTGAGTTTGCTGGCGTCGCAAAACCGGCTGTTCGTGTCTGGTCGGCACAGGAAATCAGTCCGCAACTCCGGGATCAAGTCCGTCGGGCACCGTGGCACCCACGCTACGCAGGAGCAGGCACCTCAGGCTTGGCAAGGTGTCTTCGAGAGGTTTTGGCTTGTCGGCATACAGCCACCTGAGCACGACTTCGTTCAGTGCTCCCATCCATGCGGTCGCAGCCAGTTCGGTGTCCTGGGAAGGAATGGCACCCGCACGTACGGCATCGTCAAGGTGGTGGGCAATGACCGTGATGAACCGGGAATGGATCCCGACCAGGCGTTCCTCAAGCCCGACAGCTTCGACCAGTAGGAGGCGTGCGAGCCGGCGTCGCTGACCGAATGCATCGACCACGATTGACAACGCCATGTCCAATCGCGTGATGGGATCGGGAGCCGACGCGAGGCGGGTCTCAATCCGCGCAATCAAGCGGTCTACCAAGTGGGCGAGTAGGGCAGTAAAGATGCCTTGCTTGTGCGGAAAGTGGAAGTAAAACGCTCCCTTGGACGAGTTTGACAGACGCACTATCTCGTCCACGGCCGTCCCGTGGTAGCCCTTGTCGGCGAAGACATCTGCTGCAACGTCGAGGAGGCGTTCGCGGGTCTCGGCCGGTTCGTGCGGACCGGGTGGTCGACCGGCACGCCTACGAATGAAGTCCACCATGCCGTCCATCATGGTACCGGTCAAACCGTTGCGCGTGATGACTTGACGGCTGCTGGGACTGTCCTGTAGGGTATTACTGTAGTAAGTTGATTGACAAACTATTAGTTGTTCGGAGGGAGCGGGTGATGGTCACAGGTGATGCGATGACGTCTGTCCGTCGGTATGGCCGTCGGCAGGCGATTGGAGTTGGGGCGGGTGGTGCATTGGCGGCGTTTCTGGTTGCGTGCGGGGCATCCAGCGAGCCGGCTGCTCCGACTGCACCGTTGACAGCCACGACCGCATCAGGTGCAACCAAGGCGTCAGGCGCCGATCCGACCAAGGCAGCCGTGGCGTCGGCACCTGCGCCCAAGGGTTTTGCGAACCCCAACCTGATCGTCAGCGTCGATTGGCTCAAGCAGCACGCATCGGATGCCGGCCTCCGGATTATTGACGCGCGATCTGCAGCCGACTACGTGAAGGGACACCTCCCGGGGGCGGTCAGCCTACCCGTCGCAGAGACCTTTGAC
>SXGU01013731.1_pt1 | contig 23941 bp, 21 predicted proteins | sample 3174531 | NCBI WGS metagenome assembly SXGU01 (sample SAMN11356863, study PRJNA531348) | freshwater metagenome | isolation source: freshwater sample F1-140 | place: China: Fuxian Lake, Yuxi | collected 2017-12-25
GCAGCCGCTGGGGCCGATATAGGCGGTTACCTTTTTCTTGGGCATTTCCATATTGACGCAATGCAACGCCTGCTTTGCCCCGTAGAAAAGATTTAAATTTTCCACTTTGATGCAGGTTTCGGTTTGCGCGTTCGCGCCTTTCTGATCGCGCAAAACTGAACTTACATTAATGGCATGTGCCCGTACTTGTTGTGTTGTCATTTTTTTAACCTTCCAGTGCCCGGTATTTTTCTCGCAGATGATTTCTGATTAAAATGGCTGATAAATTCAACCCTACAATGACCAGTACCAACAGTAATGATGTTGCATAAACTAAAGGCCTCGCCGCTTCAACGTTAGGGCTTTGAAAACCGACGTCATAGATATGAAAGCCTAAGTGCATAAATTTTCTATCCAAATGCAAAAACGGATAATTGCCGTCCAGCGGCAACGTAGGCGCCAACTTGACCACGCCCACCAGCATCAGCGGAGCCACTTCGCCGGCCGCTCTGGCTACCGCCAAAATCAAGCCGGTCATCATCGCAGGGCTTGCCATCGGCAATACCGTCAGCCATAAGGTTTCCAGTTTAGTCGCGCCCAAGGCCAGACTGCCTTCGCGTATCGATCGGGGAATACGCGCCAAGCCTTCCTCGGTTGAAACGATAACCACCGGCAAGGTCAGTAAAGCCAACGTGATTGAAGCCCAAAGCAAACCCGGAGTACCGTAGACCGGCGCCGGCGCCGCTTCCGGAAAAAACAGCTGATCGATGTTGCCGCCCAGGATATAAACAAAAAAGCCCAAGCCGAATACCCCGTAAACAATAGAGGGGACGCCCGCCAAATTGTTAACCGAAATCCTGATCAAGCGGGTGATAAAACCCTGTTTGGCGTATTCGCGCAAATAAACCGCCGCAATAACGCCAAACGGGGTCACGATAATCGACATCATGATCACCATCATGACCGTACCGAAAATAGCCGGGAAAATCCCGCCTTCGGTATTGGCCTCGCGGGGCTCATCGGTTAAAAACTCGACCACTTTAACACCGTAATGACCTATTTTATCGAACAGGCTCATGGTATTGGGTTGGTAAATCCTGACTATTTTCGCTAAAGGAATTTCAACGTCTTTACCGCTTTCGGTCTTTGCGACCAAACTGTCTCTTCTTATCTGCTGATATAGTTCGCTGAGCTGCGCCTGATACTTTTTATAGTCAACTTCCAAGTCTGCCTTTTCAGCGGCCAAACGCTGTTCGTCTGCCGCAGTCCATTGATTTTCAAGTTGCAACCTTTTCTGCTCAAGCCTCAATTGCTCCAGGCTGTAATTTATCGCGCCCACTTGCTTTTTTTCCAGACGGGCTATTTCCTTAAAGACAGCTAAAGCCTGACTGATTCTTGTCTGAGCGACGGACCAAGCGGTAGCGCCTTCCGCGATAATCTTACCGTTTTCTTTAAGCGCAACCAAGCGACCGTAAAAATTACCCCACTCCCGCCGCTCCACCACCATCAAATCGTCAGGAGACTGCTGCTGTTTAATATTGCGTTCCAATATCCAACGAAAATCGGTGCCGGTAATATCCCGGTTGCCGGCTTTAATCAGGTATTGCACCAAGGTATCTTCATCGTCGGCCATCGTGTAGCCGGTTGATTTGGCCATCACCGCCGGCGTAATACTGGTGTCGACATGCTCTCCGATGATTGTCTGAACTTGACCGTCCGGCTCCTGATAGCTCAACTGTACAATTTGGGACGGCCAAAAATGGCCCACCCCTCGTACCAATATCAAGCCCAGTACACCAATGACCATAATAAGACAGGCACTGACCGCCGCCGCGTTGAGCCATACCCAGGGAGTACCGCTTTTAAACCATGCTTTAATCATAATGAGCTATATTTTTCACGTAGGCGCTGACGAATGACTTCAGCCAGCGTGTTAAAAACAAAGGTAAACATAAACAAGACCAGAGCCGCTAAAAACAACACCCGGTAATGCGTACTGTCGACTTCCGATTCCGGCATTTCCACTGCGATATTGGCGGCCAAGGTACGCAAACCCTGAAACACGCTTAAATCCATCACCGGTGTATTGCCTGTTGCCATTAATACAATCATAGTTTCTCCGACAGCCCGGCCGAAACCGATCATCACCGCCGAAAATATCCCCGGACTTGCCGTTAACAGCACAACCCGCGTCATGGTTTGCCAAGGCGTAGCGCCTAAGGCCAAAGAACCTACGGTCAAATGTTTCGGTACGCTGAAGATGGCGTCCTCGGCGATTGAAAAAATGGTCGGAATCACCGCAAAACCCATCGCCACGCCGACTACCAAGGCATTGCGTTGATCATAACCGATGCCCAATTCGACCTTGAACCAATCGCGCAAGGTGCCGTGAAACAAAAAGGCTTCCAAAGGCACGCTCACTTTAAAAGCAAACCAGCCGCTGAACAAAATCACAGGAATCAATATGGCGGCATCCCAGCCTTCCGAAAGGTTATCGGCAATGCTCTTAGGTATAAACTGCCAAGCAAAAGCAAACAACATGACGCCCATAGGTATAATGATCAGCATCGCAAAAAAACCCGCCAGATGCTCTTCCATAAACGGAGCCAGCCAAAGACCGGCAAGAAAGCCTAAAATAACCGTCGGTAACGCACCCATGATTTCAATCGTGGGTTTCACGTACTGCCGCATCCGCGGAGCCATAAAATACGCGGCATAAATCGCCCCCATCAGCGCCAAGGGCATAGCCACCAGCATCGCATAAAATGCCGCTTTCAGGGTACCGAAAACCAAAGGGGTTAAGCTGTATTTAGGCTCAAAATCGCTGTTCGCCGAAGAAGACTGCCAGACATAAGCGGGCTTGGGATAGCTTTCATACCAGACCTTCTGCCACAGCGATTTGATCGACACTTCTGGATGCTCATTGTCAATGCGCCAAAAATGCATGTTGCCGTCCGTGGACTGCACTAACAACGCGTTCGCTCTCGGTGATAAAACAGCAGCCAAAGGCAAGGCATTACTGACCTTTTCTTTAATCATCTGTCTTTCAGCGGTTGAATGGTAAATACCCGCAACCCCATCCGCATCAATGGTCAGAAATCCTTTACGGCGCTGCTCGGCGCTGATCGCAAGCACCGCTTTGTCCGATACTTTAAACGCCCTGATTTTTTGCATGGCGGGGTGATTCGACTTGTCTTTAACCAAGCTCCACTGCGCCACCAAGCCGCTGGAGTCGCCGATCATCAATGAAAGCCCGCTATTTAAAAAAGCCACGCTGGTCATTTTTTGTCCGGCATCGACCACGTTTTGCTGTTGCTTTAGCGTGGGTTTGCTCTTGTCGTTAATATCATAAAAGCCTAACTGTCCGTCGCCGCTTATCAGATACAGATTGGCCTCTTCCTTATCGATCAATATATCCGCAATGCCTGCCGCCGACTGTTCCAAAACCGAATCGGTGCGCGTTAAAGCCGCTTCATCGGCAAACAACGATTGTTCTTTTTGAAAATTGACCAGGCGAATTTTACCGGCGCCCTGCGGACTATCTGCTGTTTTTGCAACAATTGTCGTCGCATTATCGCCCGCTTTAACCGCAATCTTCTCCAAAGCGGCGCCGGAATCGTCCACGACCAACGGCTGTTCGCCTAACGGATATTTAAGTGATGGCGTAATCATCCGCACATTGTCAGGATAAGTGACCTTATATTGATGTTTCACAACAACGGCCCGTCCGTCGGACAAGCCGTAAATGACCACGCCCTCATTGAGCGGATTACCTTGGGCAAAACTGGTGATACGCACGCCTTCAGGTATTGCCACGGCCTGAGTCGACAAGGTTTTGCCGGTAGCCGCCGCAAAAAAGATGACTTGTCCGCTATCGGTAAACCGCGCCCCCATCTCATTTTGCTCTTCAACTTCGAGCAACACTGTGTTCCCCAGCGCTTGGTCCGGCACGGCGTATGTGCTGACCGGTTCTGCGCTCGCCGATATAAACAGCGGATAAACCACATACAGCAAATAGAAAAAAATCAGTACGACGGCGAAAATCACACTCAGGCCACCCGCCACCACACCATAGCGCGCCGTGGCATCTTTGATGAGCCGCCAGCGCTGGTGGTATTCACCGGAACCGATGGAGATGGAAGAAGGTTGTTTGGTAGGAGCGTTTATGGCTGACATACTAAAGACACTGGAAATTAAATGTGGCAATGATAACAAAAAACGGCAAAAAAAAGACCAAGACCCACAAAGCAAATCTCGGCCTTAATTATTTGTCCGCTGTGTTTTTACTTGCAGAGAGGGACCGCATCGGCTTTCTCGGCAACAGCTCCATGCATTGCTAAACCACATGGATGTGGCGAATGCAGATTTTGCGGGGAGCAAAATATCTGCCCTCGCAATCATACCGACGGCAATACTTCTGCCCTCTGGCGTTCGAAAATAACAACACATTCAGTCCGACATCCCTGTCTATGCGTCCTTGCGCAACACTGAATTTAATCCTTAATCTTATTTAAGCGTCGCCAGCACTTTGTCGACCACTTTGGCAGGCAACGGGATATAGCCGTCTTTTATAACCACTTGCTGGCCGGTTTTCGACAATACCATTTTGATAAACTCGTTATCTAACGGCGCCAACGGCTGGTTGGGTTTTTTGTTCACATAAACATACAAATAACGCGCCAAAGGATAAGTGCCCGCAATCGCGTTTTCAGGGGTTGCATCGACAAAAGTAGTGCTGCCCTTTTTTGCCAAAGCCACCATTTTGACGCCTGATGTGGTATAGCCCATACCGGAGTAGCCGATACCGTTAACCGATGAAGTGACGGATTGAACCACGGAAGCGGAACCCGGTTGCTCGTTCACGTTGTTTTTGAAGTCGCCTTTGCATAAAGCGTGTTCTTTAAAATAGCCGTAGGTACCGGAAACCGAATTACGTCCGTATAACTGAATGCTTTTTGCTCCCCAAGCAGCAACACCGGCGTCACCCCAGGTTTCAATGCTCTTGTCGCCGCCGCATTTATTGGTGGAAGAAAAAATAGCGTCAACCTGCTCCAGAGTTAAGCCCTTGACCGGGTTGTCCTTATTGACCATAACCGCCAACGCATCGATAGCCACTGGAACAGCGGTAGGTTTGTAGCCGTATTTATCTTCGAAGGCTTCAAGCTCGTCATCCTTCATTTCGCGACTCATAGGCCCCAAGTTTGAAGTGCCTTCAGTCAATGCCGGAGGCGCAGTGGAAGATCCCGCCGCTTGAATTTGAATATTGACGTTAGGGTAAACACGATTAAACTCTTCCGCCCAAAGCGTCATCAGATTAGCCAACGTGTCGGAACCGACGCTGGACAAGTTGCCGGAAATACCGCTGGCTTTTTGATACTCGGGAACGCCCGCATCAACTGTTTGTACGGCACCGGCAACACCGCTGGCTAATGCAGCAATGCCAAAACCCATCGCGGTAACTAACGATTTGGTTTTAAAGGATAGTTTCATGATCAACTCTCAAAATAATTTAAAGTGGTAGTATTATGTAAACAGAACATGACGAGAATATTACAAAATAGTTTTTTTTGCCCTCGACGGCATTAGACGGATATATTATTCATCGCTCTGCGGCAAGTTCAGCGCTTTTTAGCCAAACGGCGGCTAATGATAACTTATCTTTTAGCTATCCATTCACATCCTTTGTCATTAAAGATTAATACTGGGCAGTTATTCTTAACAGGTTTAACTTTCAGATTCCCCTGAACTCACACTCTCTGACAAACATGTCCTTACAATTTGAATTTCCGGTGAATTTGACCGTTGAACACTTTATCGCCCAATTAAGCCATGAAGCGAATGTCCAATTGGCGTCAAGACAATCTTTCCGCACCATTTACTTCGACAGTTTTGACTGGCGCTTGTTCTTAGGCGGCATCACTTGCGAATTCAAGCAAGCCCAAGCCGTTCGGCTTCACCCCCAACAAGCCCTGTCCTCTTTAATTTTAAGATCCATTAAAACAGGACATATTATCGCTGAGGCAAAGCTTAAAAATATGCCGTCATTGAGCAAGGAGTTCGAACCGGGAATTATCCGCGACACCCTGGAACCACTACTGGAAATGCGTGCTTTATTACCGATTTGCACACTGGATTATGAAATTTATCATCTCAATATTATTAATAAGGATGAGAAAACCATACTTCGGCTGCTGATCGAAGAGCATGGCCGGCTCAATAGCCGAGTTCTGCTGCAACCGATAAAAGGCTACGACAAAATCGCCGAACAGCTTACTGAGATATTGACCTCAACCTTGGGCTTAACCGCTGCAGACGAACCGGCCCTGCTAACCGCTCTGCAACTTCAGGGACGTAAGCCTAAAGATTATTCATCAAAATTGAATATCAACCTGGATCCCGATATGCGCGCCGACATTGCCGGCAAATATATTTACAGTCATCTGCTAAAAGCCATTAAAGTCAACGAGCAGGGCACCATCGCCGATACCGACAGCGAATTTTTACATGATTTTAGAGTTGCAATCAGAAGAACTCGCGCCGGACTCAGCCAAATCAAAGGCATATTGCCCGCCAACATCAACAACTATTATGCCAATTTTTTCTCTTGGCTGGGGTCGATCACCGGCCCTACACGGGATCTGGATGTTTATCTGTTAAATTTCGAGCGCTACAAAAGCAGTCTGCCGGCTTCCATCAGAGAAGACCTGAATCCTTTATATGATTTTTTGCTCGCCAAACAGCAAAAAGCCCAGAAGGAATTGGCGAAAAAACTGCAATCCCCCAAATACCTATCCACCCTATCCGAATGGGAACAGTATCTTAAAGAACCCTCATGTCAAAAACCGCTTGAGCAAAACGCCAAATTAACCATTAAAGAGCTGGCGGATCGCAGAATATGGAAAATTTACACTCGGGTATTGCAGGAAGGCGACGCCATTACCACCATATCTCCGCCTGAGGCACTACATGATTTAAGAAAATCCTGTAAAAAACTGCGCTATCTGATGGAATTCTTCCAAAGCCTTTATGCTGAACAACAAATAAAGCTCCTGATTAAAAATTTGAAAGAATTACAGGATGTTTTGGGCGACTTCCAGGATTACGCCGTGCAAGAACACGCCTTAAAGCTGTTCAGTGACGAAATGATGGCGCTGAATACGCCTGCCGGTACTTTTCTAGCCATGGGCGTATTGGTTCAGAACCTTGATGCTCACAGACGCACGGCTCGCAAAAACTTTGCGTCAAAATTCGAAGGCTTTAAACAGGAAGAAAACCAATCCGCCTTTAAATCGCTGTTCGCTCGAACCAAGCCCGACCACTCTAAACATTGAATGCTGAGATAAACAAAAAACGCACAGCCATGACCGCATATTTTTCATTATTTGCTTAAACGGCAATATCCACTAAACGTTGAGACTCGTCCAAGCTATGACACCTCAACAAAACCATGCAACCCGCGCTTGGATTTAACCGCCAACCACTCTTTCAATTGTTTTAACTCTTCCGTTTCTTCCAAGCCATCCAGGCTCCGCCTGTTTTTTAGTAAACGAAATGCCGCAGAGAGCACTTTATAGCGTTCTCCGGTAATGCCCGCTCGCCTTAAACCAACGGTATTTAATTTATAATGCCGCGCGGGACGTCCGCCAATCAGCATAAAGGGAATAACATCCATATTCAGCCCGGTTGTGCCCTGCACTATCGCATACGAGCCAATCCGGCAAAACTGGTGCGCGACCACCGCGCCGCCGATGAAAACATTATTGCCGACTTCAACATGCCCGCCGATGGCGACATTATTGGCGAATATCGTATTGTCCCCGACCCTACAGTCATGCGCGACATGGCTGTTATTCATAAAGAAACAGCCGGAGCCGATGCGGGTCTCGGCATGTTCTTTAGACGCTCGATGCGCGGTAAAGCCTTCCCTGAAAACGTTATTATCGCCGCAAATCAGCCAGGAAACCGTTTCCGCGTTAAAGCTTGTATCTTGCGGCAACCCGCCCAATACCGCATGCGGATGTAAAATATTGCCGCTGCCCATTTTTACATGACTATGCACCACGGCATGAGCCCCTACCTGACAGTCCGCGCCCAGTTCAGCGCCGGTTTCAATAACGGCGAAAGGGCCTACCGTAATATTGTCCCCCAACACGACATCAGGCGCTATGTAAGCAGTCGGGTGAATATTTTGCGCCATCTTAGCTATCCTCTTGGATGATATTTTGAGTGTAATTCTTTGAGTCTTTCACGGGCGATATGCGTGTAAATTTGCGTGGTCGATAAATCCGAATGCCCGAGCAGTAATTGCACCACGCGCAAATCCGCGCCATGATTTAACAAATGCGTAGCGAACGCATGTCTTAAGGTATGCGGCGACAACTCTTTGCTGATTCCGGCTTTTTTGGCGTGGCGTTTGATAATATGCCAAAAAGCCTGCCTTGTCATGCTGCCTCCCCGGTTGGTAACAAACAGATAATCGCATTGCCGCTCATGAAGAATAGTCTTTCTGGCTTGGCTCATATAGCTCTCCAGCCAACTCATGGCTTCCTCGCCGACCGGCACCAGGCGCTCTTTGTTGCCTTTTCCGATAATTCTAACCACACCTTGCCTAAAACTGATCTGATCAAACTTTAAATTAACCAGTTCCGACACCCTAAGCCCGGTCGCGTAAAGCATCTCCAGCATGGTTCTATCTCTAAAACCTAAAGCATTAGTAACCTCAGGCGCAGCCAACAGCAACTCGACATCCTGTTCTGATAGCGATCCGGGCAAAGGTTGGCCGATATGGGGCGACGCTATCAATGCGGTCGGATCGATTTCTATGCTGTTTTCCCTGATGTAGTAACCATAGAACCGGCGCAGACTGGACAGGATACGCGCGGACGACCTATTGCCTATGCCGTCTTCATAACGGCTGGCAAGAAAGTCCGACAGCTGCCCGCCATCGACTTCCAACATGGACTTTCCCGCCAACCATTTGGCGAAAATTCTCAAATCACTGCCGTAAGCCGAAAGCGTATTCTCGCTCAAACCCTGCTCGACCCAGGCGGCATCAAGAAACTGATCTATCAAAACGGTGGCGTTCATTTTTTATGGCTTGCTTCGAATGCCAGCAATTTGTATTTTATCGCCATAAAATCACCTTCGGTTCGGCCGCAATAGCCGCCCATGCCGGCAACGGAAACGACTCGATGACAGGGAATAAATAAAGCATAGGGATTGTCCCGACAGGCATTACCGACGGCTCGCGCCGATGAGCCTATTTTTTGGGCTAATGCGGAATAAGTTATGGTTTCCCCAAAGGGAATTTGGCAAAGTGCAGCCCAGACCCGGTTTCTATAAACGCTACCTTGCCTTAACAATTTAATATGAATGGGCTTTTCGGTATTTTGCCAATACCGGTTTAGCTCATGCTCTTCGGATTGATTCAGGCAATCATCCGCCTCCCAGTCTGTCCTGCTGATTACACCCTGACGACTATATACAGCAAACGCCCCAGCCGGAGTCTGAAGCTTCACAACCTCTTCAATTCCAGAGCAATTTTCTATCCATTCAATTATAAACGGCATTAAACCGGTCCTCTATAATTTGGGCAAACGTTCTGTCTATCTTACTAAATAATCCAACATAAAAAAGGCAGCTCGAAGCTGCCTTTTTTATGTTAAGCAAAAAAGCTTAATTAAAGCTTTTCTTTAATACGAGCCGCTTTACCGGTCAAGTCACGCAAATAATACAACTTGGCACGACGAACATCGCCGCGACGCTTAACGTTGATTTCGCTAATAAGTGGACTGTGAGTCTGAAAAACACGCTCAACACCGGTACCGTGGGAAATTTTTCTTACTGTGAAAGCCGAGTTTAATCCGCGATTACGTTTTGCAATTACGATACCTTCAAAAGCCTGAATTCTTTCACGCTCGCCTTCTTTTACCTTAACCTGTACAACAACCGTGTCACCCGGCCCAAAGTCCGGAATCTGTTTTAGTTGTTCCGCTTCCAATTCATCAATAATATTGCTCATTACCACACCTTAATTTAAACCAACTCCACAATAAATTCTTTAAGCAAATGTTCCTGCTCTGCGCTCAAATTCTTCTTTTTTAACAAATCCGGCCGCCTCTGCCAAGTTCGACCCAACGCCTGCTTCATCCGCCAGCGGTTGATATCCGCATGGTTGCCGCCGACTAAAACGTCCGGCACCGAATGTTCGTCAATCTGTTCAGGCCGGGTATAATGAGGACAGTCCAGTAAACCATCGCTGTAGGAATCCTGCTGAGCCGAATCTTCATCACCCAGCACACCCGGCAATAAACGCGTCACCGCATCGATCACTACCAGCGCAGCAAGCTCGCCGCCACTGATCACATAGTCGCCGATAGACCATTCCTCATCGCAATCCAACTCGACAAAGCGCTCATCAATACCTTCATAACGCCCCGCCACTAAAATCAATTGCGACAGCTCACCAGCTTCCGCCAGCAAGGCTTGGGTAATCGGCTTGCCTTGCGGGCTCATATAAACCACTTTGCGGGTTCCGGCACAGGCCTGTTTTGCCGCATTAACCGTATCGTGCAAGGGCTGATACTTCATGACCATACCGGGACCGCCGCCGTAAGGACGATCATCAACAGTCTTATGTCTATCGTGGGTATAATCTCTAGGATTCCATACCGACAAACCGACGATATTACGCTCGATTGCCCTGCCCGTTACACCGCAAAGGGCCGCCGTTGCAACCATTTCGGGAAATAATGTTACAACATCAAAACGCATGAAGGTAATTAAAACTCAGGATCCCAATCGACAATCATTCTGCCTGCATCCAAATCGATGCTGATTATTGTTTGTCCCTGTAAAAACGGAATAACCCGCTCTCGCTCTCCCTGAACAATAATTACATCATTAGCGCCCGTTTCCAGCAGACTATCAACAACGCCTAACTGTACACCCTGAACGGTCTCGACATTCAAGCCAATTAATTCGGACCAGTAATATTCACCTTTGGCGGTTTTCGGCAATTGATCTTGGGTTATAAATATATCCCAGCCCATCAATTCCGCTGCATGATCCCTATCATTAAGACCTGTCAGTTGAGCAACTATTGTCTTTCCCTGTAGCTGCCCGTCAGCAACATGAACCGTTTTGGTCCGATCGCCTTTTTTTAGCACCCAAGGAGAATAAGTTAAAATATTTTCCCTCGGATCAGTGAAGGAAAATACCTTAACCCATCCTTTAATACCGAAAATGCCGGAAATCTTTCCGACACTTATATACTGCTCTGACAACTTGGTTTATGCCGCTGCTTTACGTGCGTCTTTAATCAATTTTATAACACGATCGGAAGGCTGTGCGCCATTGGCTTTCCAATAATCAACACGCTCACAATCTAAACGCAATTTTTCTTCATTGCCGCGCGCCAACGGATTAAAAAAACCGAGTCGTTCGATATAACGACCGTCACGACCGCTTCTGCTATCGGTTACAACAACATGATAGAAAGGACGATTTTTCGCGCCACCTCTAGAAAGACGAATGGTTACCATCTAAGATCCTCAAAAAACATTTAGTCAAAATTTAATCGGCCTATTTTACGCGGTTTTCTATATAAGTAAAGAACAACGAGCAACCCAGAACTACCTTCTCATTCCGCGGACATTATTTTTTATGCCTCGCATCATATTCGTCATATTGCCGGTTTTGAAGCGCTTCATCATTTTCTGCATCATTAAAAACTGCTTCAAAATACGATTAACATCGGACAACTGCTGACCGCAACCGTCGGCAATACGTTTTTTCCGATTGCCTTTAATCAGGTCAGGATAACGCCTTTCCTTCATGGTCATCGAATTAATCACTGCAATCTGGCGAGATAACTCCTTATCATTAACCTTATCCTTCATTTCCTGAGGGATGCTGTTCATACCCGGCAACTTGTCCAACATGGAACTAACCCCGCCCATATTCAACATTTGCAGTAACTGCTCACGAAAATCCTCCAAATCGAAGGATTTGCCTTTTTGCAGTTTTTTGACAAGTTTTTCGGCCTTTTCCTTATCTACTTTTTGCTCAATCTCTTCAATCAGACCCAGCACATCGCCCATACCCAATAGACTGGAAGCGATACGATCCGGATAAAAAGGTTCCAAAGCATCGGTTTTTTCGCCCATGCCGATAAACTTGATCGGCTTGCCGGTAATATGACGTATAGATAAAGCCGCCCCACCCCGCGCATCACCGTCCGCTTTGGTCAGGATAACGCCGGTTAACGGCAAGGCGTCATTAAAAGCTTTTGCAGTAATCGCGGCATCCTGCCCAGTCATGCTGTCAACTACGAATAAGGTTTCGACCGGATTGATGGCCGCATGCAACGCCTTAATCTCGCCCATCATTTCATCGTCAATATGCAGACGACCCGCGGTGTCGATAATAATGACATCAAGAAATTTTTTCTTGGCCGCTTCAATTGCATTTTTAGCGATGTCTACCGGGTCTTGCGACGCATCGCTGTCAAAAAACTCCAAGGAAAGATCGTTAGCCAGCATCTGCAACTGCTTGATAGCCGCCGGACGATAAACGTCGGCACTGACGACGCCGACTTTTTTCTTTTGATTTTCTTTCAGCCAGCGTCCTAATTTAGCTACCGTCGTGGTTTTGCCGGCACCCTGCAAACCGGCCATTAAGATAACCGCCGGCGGAACCGCATTAAGATTCAGCTTTTCGTTGGCCTCACCCATCACCGCAACCAGTTCGGCTTGAACCAACTTAATCAGTGACTGACCGGGCGAAAGACTGGCTTGAACTTCTTGGCCCAAAGCACCGGCTCTAATATGCTCAATAAACTCCGTAACCACCGGCAAAGCGACATCAGCCTCAAGCAACGCCATCCGCACTTCGCGTAAAGTGTCTTTAATATTGCTTTCAGTTAAGCTTCCCTGACCCTTAATTTTTTTAAGCGTGCTAGCTAATCGATCGGTTAAATTATCAAACATATCAGTATCTTTATTAAATTTCTAAGGAAATCACTCGCTACCGCAAATGCGTTAGGACTATTTAACTTGATATATTAACATAGCCATTAAGGCCTGTGCATTAACTCAAGGGAATTTGTAGCGCTGTATGGATCCGGCAACCTGCATTCGGCCGAAGCTAACAACCTTAAGCCTCGATATAAAAACCAACAGCGATGCTATCTACTGATTACCCACCGATAAAACGACTCTGATGAACACCACCGCCCTCGCTACCCTGTCAATTTGCACTTATCTGGCAAGCACGCTGTTTATTGTTCGAGACACGCACCAGAACAGAAGGCAACGCGCGCCGCTTTATCTGGCATGGGCGGCGGTATCTGCGCATGTTTCCTACATTACTGTAACTTTCCAACAAAACGGCAGCTTTAACTTTAGCTTTATCGGTACCGCATCCTTGATCGCAATGATTGTCGCCTTACTGCTGCTGATCGCCATACTCAACAAGCCTGTCGAAAAACTGGGACTGGTAGTCTTTCCTATTGCCGCCATCATGCTGGCGCTGGAATTAAACCTGCCCGACAAACCCCATATATTGCACACTCACACTTGGCAGATGAGCGCTCACATCCTAACCTCGATTATTGCCTTCAGCCTGCTCAACATTGCCGCCCTGCAAGCCATTTTGCTCGCCATTCAAGACCAGCAACTGAAAAGCCATCCGCCCAAACGTTTCATTCAATCATTGCCGCCTTTGCAAACCATGGAAACCTTATTGTTTCAAATGCTCGGCGCCGGACTTTTTTTCCTGACCATTTCCTTGGTCAGCGGCTTTATTTTTATTGAAGATTTATTTGCCCAACATTTAGTGCACAAGACCGTCTTATCCATTATTGCCTGGATCATTTTTTCCAGCTTATTAATTGGTAGGTTGCGTTACGGCTGGCGCGGAAAAACCGCAGTGCAATGGACTTTAACCGGATTTAGCTTGCTGCTGCTGGCTTACTTCGGCAGCAAACTGGTGCTTGAATTGATTTTAAAGAAAACCTGACAAGTGACTGAAGATAAAAAATATTCCGACACTTGTAGCAGGTGTAATTAATCGGTGTGCCGATCTGGGACTCTATGTATTTCTACTTCGTTGTCATAGCGCATAACCTACACTACTTTTTTTCTGATCAGCGAAAATGTCTGTCAATGCGTAACGCCTAATTGGCTTTATTTATTACAAAGAAAAATAGTTAACATTGCGTCCTTAATGAGGGCGACGTAAAGACCTCAATACTGCTGACTCAAGGCCGCGTGCACAATAAAGCGCTGTCCGCCAGATCGTAAAAACACAAATCACCCAAAAATCGGTATAGCTTTAAAGGGAGATTTATTCCTTAAAGCAATTAAGATTTCCAGCTGATAGGCTAGGTTGAGCGATAGCGATACCCAACATAAAAACCTTAAGGCCGGGTTTCACGTTGTTCAACCCTGCCCATGGTCTACAATACAAAATCCGCAGCAGCCAAGCTACTTACCCCCATCACCTTGATGGAGAAATCCGCCGCACTGTCTGCATCGTTGTTGCCGTAAAGAATATTCGTACTTTGATCGAAATACAGCTCGCCCGGATTGGCAAACACACCCGAAAAAGCGCCGCCTACCACGGGCGCTGCAAAAGCATTGTTGCCTTTAAGCGCGGTATTGGCATCAATAGGCGATAGATTGATTTTATCCCTTTGATCATGGCTAAAATCAACGATGGTGTCGCGGGTAGATTCGGTGACGCCGGTTTCAGCAGCTTTGTTAAATCTAAAGGCGTCCGCACCTAAACCGCCCAGCATGCTATCCGCACCCAATCGGCCCTCGAGCGTATCTTTACCTTTACCGCCATCCAGCGTGTCATTGCCGCCTCCGCCTTGGAGATTGTCATTCCCGGCAAAACCGTAAAATTTACCCGCATCATTCGACAAGACAAATAAATGGTCGTTTTTGGTAGTGCCGATAATCTCGTGGCGATCATAACTAGGGATAATATCGATAATGCTTGCCCCTGTTGTAGTCAAGGCATCACCCGTTCCTTGCGCACCCGTGTTGCCATCACTAAATGTCCAGTCAATTTGTACAGAAGGGCGCGGGGTGTCGGTTGGGAGGAGAGGGTAGTCGGTAGTGTTGCGGTAAGCTATCGCGGATAAAACAGCATCGACTCGCTCTTGAGTAGCCTCGCTATTAAAATTTATGGTCAGCGTACCGTTACTGTTGCTCACTGTGCCGACGGTAACACCCGACAAAACGGCATCACTGCCGTTAAAACTTAATAGGCCTCTGCCCGAAAATACGTCTGCGGCATTTGCATGGCCGTGACGCGCCAAGGTAATGGATGCGCCATTGTAATTATCTTGAGCGGCTAATTCAGCATCGTAGATTTGTACGGTGTCGTTTAAAGGTACTGCCGCGCCGTTTTCGGTGTAGTAAGCTTTACCGTCGAGCGTATTAACAGGGTTAAAGCTGTTGTCCAGTGAGCCGTCGCTGTTGTAGCGTACCAGGCCGAAGGCATAGTAGTCGCTATGGAGACTTGTTGTCCCGCCCAGCAGAATCTTGCCATCGGCTTGCACAACGACTGATTCGCCAGAGCCCTCTTCTCGGGTGGTGACTATACCGTCGATGCCAAAACCGGTATCCAGCGAACCATCGGTGTTGTAACGTACCAGAGTAAAGTCGTAGTGGTTGCGGCCGTTGTAATTGCTGTTGCTAGTCCCGCCCAGCAGAATCTTTCCATCGGCTTGCACGGTGATTGAGTTGCCCTCGTCAGAATTGACCAAGTTGGTGGTGACTTTACCATCGCCATCAAAACTTAAGTCGAGCGAGCCGTCGCTGTTGTAACGCACCAGAGCGAAGTCGGTGAAGGGACGGCGGCCATTACTGTAAGCCGTCCCACCCAGCAGAATCTTGCCATCGGCTTGCACGGTGATTGAGTTGCCATAGGCACCGTGACCCAAGTCAGTGGTGACTTTACCATCGCCATCAAAACTTAAGTCCAGCGAGCCGTCGCTGTTGTAACGCACCAGAGTGAAGTTGCCGTTGCTAGTCCCGCCCAGCAGAATCTTGCCATCGGCTTGCACGGTCACTGAGTTGCCAGAGTCATCGCCATCCAAGTCGGTGATGACTTTGCCATCGCCATCAAAACTTAAGTCCAGCGAGCCGTCACTGTTGTAACGCGCCAGTGCGAAGTCGCCGTTGTAGTAGGTGCTGCCGCTAGTCCCGCCCAACAGAATCTTGCCATCGGCTTGCACGGCAACTGAGTTGCCATAGTCCCTAGCATTACTAACTACGTTTGTGCTAATCTCGCCGTCGCCATCGAAGCTTAAGTCCAGCGAACCATCGGTGTTATAACGTACCAGAGCGAAGTCCTCGGGGTAGCCGTATCCTGAGTGGTCGGTGTAGCGATAGCCGCTAGTCCCGCCCATCAGGATCTTGCCATCGACTTGCACGGCGACTGATGAGCGATAGCCGCTCCATCCGACTTCGACACTACCGTCGATGCCAAAACTTAAGTCCCGCGAGCCATTGCTGTTATAGCGCATCAGGGTAGCGAAGGAGTATGCTTCGCCACCCTCTTCCTGATTATAGTGGACAGTGCCGCCCAGCAAAATCTTGCCATCAGCTTGCACGGTGGCTGAGAGGCCGCCTGCACCGCCACCAAAGTTGGCGGTGACTCTGCCGCCCACTACAAAACTAGGCGCAGTATTAGTAACAAGAATATCCGTAAGGCTACTCAATTTTGCTGCTGGAACGATTGCTTGACTCATGCTGGATTCCTCTTTATGTTAGTTAGAGCATGCTTTAAAAGTTTTGCCCGGTAAAATCTACTAAATTTGAGCTTACGTTTATATCATAGTCGAAGAGAAAACCATAAAAAGGCTAACTCCAGCAGTTACACTAAGACTCATAATAGCCTGACCGCGACCTTTTTCCGGTCTTTTAAAACATGATCTAAGGCGCTGGAATTAACTTCAAAAAGAAAGTCTAACTTATGCTTGGCAATGTGAAGCCACTATAGAAAACCGCCTAATCGGAAGGGTAGCGCGGAAAAAAGGCCGGCGAAATCCTGTTGCGCCAACCCCATCCCGCTTTGCTCAATCTACAGATCAACCCGCATCGCTTTTACGGCGTCTTTATTGAGACGGGGCAACGCGCCTATCGCTTCCCGAAGCTTGTTTTCCCAACTGCGCCGAAGTTGCAGCAAGTAATCGTCATCGCCGTCAAAGCAATAATACTCGTCAAAGCTAAAACTGTTTTTACGGTAAATGAGCATTTCTACCGGCGGCCCGACGCTGGCGTTACTGCGGATGGTCGAATCCATCGACACCAGACAGCAGCGCGCCGCTTCGTCGATAGGCGTACCCAGCTTAAGAAAACGGTCCAATATCGGTTTGCCGTATTTACTCTCGCCGATTTGTAAAAACGGCGTATTAGCCGAACTGGTGATGCTGTTGCCTTCGGCATACACCATATAAGCGCCGTGCGGTTCATCGCCGATTTGACCGGCTAAAATAAAGCTGGCGGAGGGATTAAAGGCCGATTGGCCTTCGGTTGTGATATGTTGTTTTTGCTTTTCGACACTGACATGGCCCAAATAAGCGGCGGCTTCTGACAAACACTCCACATTATTGAAATTGACCCCGGCATTCTTGATTTTATCCCGGTGCAGTTGCTCTAAAACGGCTTGCGTGGTCGCCAAATTACCGGCGCAGACCAATACAATCCTGCGATCGTCATTGGTTTTAAATGCATGCATTTTGCCGTGCGTGCTGACGTTATCAATACCCGCGTTGGTTCTTGAGTCGGAAACCAGGATAAGTCCTTCGTCTATAGAAGCTGCAATACAATAAGTCATAAAAGCGTTAGTTCGTTATGGTTAAAATTACTTTTTAGGCATTATCCAACAAAGCAACGCCAACGTCCATGTTGCTCAAAATGCAACAGGCAGGATCAACCTGAAGCGCTGCCTGTTTGCAGTCGGCCGGGCGGTTTTCAACTGCAAGCTTAGACCGATCTACGGTATAATCGTTTTATCTTCCAATTTAGGTCGCATTCATAAAATGGCTCAATTTTTTGAAATTCATCCGGAAAGTCCCCAACTGCGCTTGATCCATCGGGCGGTAGAAATCCTTCGTAAAGGCGGCGTTATCGTTTACCCAACCGATTCCTCTTATGCGATTGCCTGTCATATCGGCGATAAACAGGCGTTGGATAAAATCCGCCGTATCCGGCAATTGGACGATAAACACAACTTTACGCTGGTCTGCAAAGACCTGACGCAAGTGTCCATGTTTACCAAAATCAGCAACGATGCTTACCGATTAATTAAAGCATTAACGCCGGGACCGTTTACCTTTATTTTGGATGCGACCCGAGAAGTGCCTCGCCGTTTGCAACACCCGAAGAAAAAAACGGTTGGCATACGCGTTCCCGACCACCCTATCGCACGTTTACTGATTCAGGAATTAGGCGAGCCTTTGTTCAGTTCCACGCTGATGTTGCCGGGAGAAGAGGACGCTCTGACCGATCCCTATGAAATCAGAAACAGACTGGAACATGAACTGGACTTGGTGATCGACGCCGGTATTATCGAGTTTGAACAAACCACTATTATCGAGTTTTCCGGAAATGGCGCCGAGATCGTCAGGCAGGGCAAAGGCCTGGCTCCGATGTTGGCTTAAGAGGGGTACGGACATGATGGATGAATTGACGCTGTTGCAACGCATAGTCGTTTGGATATTGCCGGTGATTTTTGCGATTACCGTGCATGAAGTCGCGCATGGCTGGGTGGCAAAAAGATATGGCGATAACACCGCTTCGGTATTGGGCCGGTTAACACTGAATCCGATCAAGCATGTCGATTTAGTCGGCACCCTGATTATTCCCGGATTGCTGCTGCTCTCCGGTACCGGTTTTATTTTCGGTTGGGCCAAGCCGGTGCCGGTCGATGCGCGGAATTTTAAAAATCCGCTCCGCGATATGGCGGTAGTGGCTCTGGCAGGCCCGGTCTCCAATTTTTTGATGGCTCTCGCTTGGGCCTTGATTGCCCGCTTAGGCGTCAGCATAGGCGCACAGGCCGAAGCTATCTCACTGCCGCTTATTTACACAGGGGTTGCCGGTATTTCGATCAATCTGGTGTTGGCGCTGATTAACTTATTGCCGATTCCGCCGTTGGACGGCAGCCGGGTGTTATCGGGCATCCTGCCGAATTATTGGGCATGGCAATATAACCGGCTGGAACGTTTCGGCTTTATTATTTTATTGGCGTTGCTGTACACGAATACTTTAAGCTCGATATTGGCTGTTCCGTTGTTTGTTGCGCAAAAAGCATTTTTTTCAATTGCCGGGTTGTAGTTTGATTTTTACCCCGGTTTACCAGCCCTATTCCCTTTCTTGTATTCGCGAAGTTAACGCTTGAGCGAAGATGTACATCAATCCATGGTTGAAATTTTAGAGCCGTCGCCCACTTTGGCGATGGTCAACGGCGAACCTTTCAATAATTTGCCGGACGATCTTTATATTCCGCCCGATGCGCTGGAAGTGCTGCTGGAAACCTTTGAGGGGCCGCTGGATTTATTGCTGTACTTGATCCGAAGGCAAAACCTGGATGTGGTCAATATACCGATAGCCCAGATTACCCATCAATATATCGCCTATATCCAGATTATGGGGAAATTAAACCTGGAGCTGGCCGCGGAATATCTGGTGATGGCCGCGCTGTTGGCGGAAATCAAGTCGAGAATGCTGTTGCCCAGGCCGCCCGAAGCGGAAGACGAAGAGGAAGACCCGAGAGCGACCTTGATTCGCAGGTTACAGGAATACGAACTGATTAAAGAGGCGGCCGAAGAAATCGATCGGTTGCCGCGAATTGAACGTGATATATTTGAAATCGGCGTCGATGTTTCGGCGCTAAAAAACGGCAAACAAAACTTACCGGATATCCAGCTCAAAGAAATGCTGTTAGCTTTTCAGGATGTACTCAAAAGAGTCGAACAGCTCAGCCACCACCAAATTACCAAAGAACCTCTATCTGTCCGTGAACGCATGTCAACCATTCTGGAAAACCTTAAAGGAGCGGATAGTCTCCTTTTCTCGCAATTATTTGTCCGAAAAGAAGGTCGACACGGAGTCGTTGTCTCGTTTCTGGCCATCCTCGAACTCAGCAAAGAACGACTCATCGACATTATCCAGTCCGAACCCTTTGCCGAGTTACGCGTCAGAACCGCCGTCACCTGTACCGATAGTTGAACCACTGCCGACAGCGGAGCCTTTGCCGCCTGCGCCGATTGTCGTTAAAGAACCTCCCGTAACCGAACAGCCCGAAATTAATATGGAAATTAAGCGTGTCGTTGAAGCTATTTTATTTGCCGCCAATCGCCCGATGACGTGCAAGCAGGTGCAGCAGGTGTTCCCTGAAATCGAGCAGCCTGAACTCCAGGAAATACAGGCGGCGTGCGAGGCGATTAAAGAAGATTACCGGCTCCGACCGATTGAATTAAAGCAGGTTGCCAGCGGTTATCGTTTCCAGGTTAAGCCGGAACTGTCGCGCTGGGTCTCGCGCTTATTCGAAGAAAAACCACCCAAATATTCCCGCGCCTTATTGGAAACTTTGGCCATTATCGCTTACCGGCAACCGGCCACGCGCGGCGATATTGAAGATATTCGCGGCGTCGGCGTCAGTTCGAGCATTATTCATACGCTGCTTGAGCGCGAATGGATTCGGGTGGTGGCGCACAAAGAAGTGCCGGGCAGACCGGCTTTATACGGCACCACCAAACAATTTCTGGATTATTTTAATATTACGTCATTAACCGAACTGCCGACCTTGCAAGAGATTCAAGAACTTGCTCCGTCGTCAAAGCCTCCGCAACAACCCATGCAGGTAAAGAGTGAAGAGCAAGAAACCACCGAACAAATCGCCGAAACCATCGGACAATTCAGCGAAACAACCGAACCGGCCGCCGAAGCCGAAAACTGAAAGTAAGGCCGTCAAATCGCCCAAAAGCATTGACGCCGGTCAGTCGGCCGAGGGAGAGCGCATCCAAAAAGTGCTGGCGCGCGGCGGCGTCGGCTCCCGGCGGGAAATCGAGCGCTGGATAGAAGAAGGACGCTTGAAAATTAACGGCAATCCGGTCGCTTTGGGCGACCGCCTGAAAGACGGCGATCATTTGCAGCTCAATGAGCGGGTTGTCCATTGGGAAAAATTCGTCGTCCAGCCCACCCGAGTGCTGCTTTACCATAAACCTGTCGGCGAAGTGGTAACCCGCCGCGATCCGGAAGGCCGCCCCGTAGTGTTTACGCAATTGCCGAAATTGGCGGTGAGCCGCTGGATTAGCGTGGGCCGTCTGGACATCAACACCTCGGGATTGTTATTGGTGACCAATAATGGCGAGCTGGCCAATCGCTTAATGCATCCGTCAACGGAAGTGGAACGTGAATATGCGGTGCGTATTTTGGGCGAGGTGTCCGAAGCGACGTTGGAACGGCTCAAACAGGGCGTGGAACTTGAAGACGGCAAAGCCAAGTTTGACGAGATTCATTTTTTCGGCGGCGAAGGCGCCAATAAATGGTACAACGTAATCGTCACTGAAGGCCGCAACCGTTTGGTCAGGCGCTTATGGGAATCGCAAGAAGTCACCGTCAGCCGCTTAATGCGGGTGCGCTACGGACCTGTGGTATTGCCGGAACGTTTGAAAACTCACTCGTTTTATGAGCTGACCGATAAAGAACTGGAGTTATTGTTCGAATTTGCGGGCATGCCGCCTGAAAAACCGGCCATCGCCAAGCCCGAGCTTAAAGCGCATAAGCCCGCAAAACGCTAGCCGCGCGTATACCGGAGGCATTGACTTAAAGTCCGGAAATAAGGTAACGCGCAATAATAAATCCCCCCCGCTGCTATCGCTCCGGCGCTCATCGTTATGCACATCTCGATGTAGGCCGGAATACCCACAGGGCACAAGTAAGCCGGTCCGCGCTTTAGCGCAGGACCGGCGTTTCCGGCCTACGCCCCGTCTTAAACAGACTTGTGTATAAAGACGAGCGCTCCACCGTGGGAACTATTCGTTGCAGGGTTAATTCAGCGGGTATTTTAATTACGAACTGCCTAAATATACTCAACGCGGGCATGGATTGCGGCTTTTGTCCCCCTCTCCCTTCGGGAGAGGGCTGGGGTGAGGGGATTCAAAAAAACGCAAATCATGACCGTTCGCAGTATAGACGTTCGTAGCGAGATGCTTTAAATTGACGCTCATAGGCTTTAGCGTCCGCAATCCGTTTTATTTAGTTGATACCACCCGGTTTCTGCCGCTTTTTTTGGCGGTATACATAGCGTTGTCAGCGCGCTTGACGAAAGACTCAAGCGTGTCATCTTTACGCAAAGTGCTGACGCCCATGCTTGCGGTAATCTTTAAGGTCTCCATGCCGTAAGCGATGGTATGACACTCAACCGAACTGCGAATCCGCTCCGCCAGCAACGCTGCGCCTCTGGCATCGGTGCCGTTTAATAAAATAACAAACTCCTCGCCGCCATAGCGGAAAACAATATCGCTGTCTCTCAGGCTTTGTTTAATCCATTTTGCGCTGGATCTCAGCGCGATGTCGCCGCATTCGTGACCGTAACTGTCGTTGACGGCTTTAAAATGATCAATATCAAAGAAAATAAGCGATAAACTTTTGTTATTGCGCACGGCCAAACTTATTTCCCGATTAATAGTCTCGTTAAACGAAGCTCTGTTGCGGGTTTGCGTCAGAGGATCGGTATGCGCCATTTTTAACGCTTGATGAAATAAGGTCGCATTTCTCAACGGATAAATTAAACAGCAAAGTAGCGCTTCCAGTGAGTCGATATCGGCATCGCTGAATCGATAGTTACGCATCAGCTTTAATTCGCCCAACTCGTATTGCTCGGATTTAAGCACATAATTGCAGGAATGCCGGGTAAAAACCCCGCTTTTTATTTCCAAGCCGAATTCCAGATTATTATAAATGTAGGCGCTATGCGGAATCTTGGCGGCGATTTTGCTGCTGAAAATCGCAATCAGCTCATTAAACTCCAGAGTCGTTTGCAAGGCGCTGCTGATGTCATAATTCTGGAGATTAACCGCTTTGGTGGCTTCAAAAGTGTTATTGCTGATAATCGCTAAATTGGCTGATTTTTCGCTCATGACTGCTTCCCCGTGTAGGTGACGCTATTACGTTGCAATAACTAAAGCGAAGCTTATGCCATTTTCTAAAAACAATTAAAAATCAATTTATTGAAATAATTATTCCGGCTTTTTACGGGCCGGCGTCATAAAGTTTACGCGGCAAAGCGGCAAGTAATTGCCGCCGGGGCGGATCTGTGCCGCTATCGAGACAGTGCATTTCCGGCTCTGAAATACCGACGGGGCATCGTATTATGTTTGCCGCCGACAACATCACTCTTCAGCTTCGCTTTTTGAAAAAAGCGTAAACATAAGAGTTTGCGCAAAAAAAAGATATAATTAGCGGTTTTTAACCTAGAGGATCAGAAAATGAACGAAAACTGGATTGCTCCTTCCATCTTGTCAGCCAATTTCGCAAAATTGGGTGAAGATGTTGATAATGTTTTAAAGGCGGGCGCCGACGTTGTGCATTTCGATGTGATGGACAATCATTTCGTGCCCAACCTGACCATCGGCCCCTTGGTTTGCGAAGCGCTGAAAAAACACGGCGTTACCGCACCGATTGACGTGCATTTAATGATTGAGCCGGTCGACCGTATTATTCCGGACTTCGCCAAAGCCGGCGCCGATATTATTACCTTTCATCCCGAAGCTTCCGTGCATATCGACCGCACCCTGCAATTGATTAAAGATTGCGGCTGCAAGGCCGGACTGGTGTTTAACCCCGGCACGCCGCTGCATTATCTGGATTACGTCATGGACAAGCTGGACATGATTCTGTTGATGTCGGTGACCCCGGGTTTCGGCGGCCAGTCGTTCATA
>SXGU01076011.1_pt1 | contig 23916 bp, 20 predicted proteins | sample 3174531 | NCBI WGS metagenome assembly SXGU01 (sample SAMN11356863, study PRJNA531348) | freshwater metagenome | isolation source: freshwater sample F1-140 | place: China: Fuxian Lake, Yuxi | collected 2017-12-25
TTAGGAAACGCGAGCTCTATCCATTTGAGCTACGGGGGCGACGCTGACGCTGTGGAGTTTGTAGGGCGAAGCTGGCCGGCTTGTCGCCTCAAAACTCACCGCGCGGGCGTTGGCCAGTCCTTCAGGCCGATGACCGGCAACGCGAACTCGAAGGCTCGCGCCTCGTCCGGCGTGCCGGCGGCTTTGAAGGCCTCGTGCATCTTGCGCGGACGGCCCGGCGTGGCGATTGAGTCCGGCTGGCGCGTCCAGAGGCCGAGGTTCAAGCCACCTTCGCGTCCGTGGTCCACGTGGCGGTGGAGGATGAAGGCATCTATGCCCGCAAGCGACTGGACCTTCTTCCACGCGTAGCAGTAGGCCGCAGCCTGCCACAGCTCGCCGTCGGGCTTGTCAGGGCAGTTGAATCCTTGCTCGGAGAGAATGATGCGGCGCGGCTGTCCGTGATGTAGCAGCTCGGGCCGGCGGAAGTAGGCATCGAGCACTTCGAGATTCTTGAACGTGATCTTGGGCGTGTCCTCGCGCGCTGCGGGCTGCTTGTCCAGCCAGGTGCGCGGCTCGAAGAGGTTTTCCGGATAAGGATGGTGCGCGAGGTGCCAGTCGAAATCGCCGCCGGCCTTGGCGAACACGTTGAAGTCGTCAATCAAGCCCTTGCCCTCGCACGAACGAAGCGGTCCGCTGCGCATCACGCGGTCCCAGTAGTGCGTGAGCGAGAGATAGACGCGGGCGTGCGCGGAGGCCTTGCGCACGGCGGTGTGCGTCACGCGGACCGTGCGGAGGTAGTCGGCCACGACCTCGGCGCGCGTGGCCGGGCCGAGGTTATACCATTCCCAGTGCGCGTTGACCTCGTTGCCGACGATGTAGCCCGAGACGCGGCCGTGCGCGGTGTTCGTGTCGGAGTAACGGTCGGCGAGGAACTCAATCGCGGCCTGATAGTGGCGCAGGCCATCGGGCGTGACGGTGTTGAAGGCCGTCAACTTGTTCGGCGTGGCCGGGTCGCAACGCGGGTGCTTCATGACTGCGTCAAGCGGCGCGTTGCCGAGGTAGTGCAGCAGGATGAAGTTCACGACCACGCCCGAGTCCGTGAGGCGCTTCACCGCCAGCGAGTCAAGATAGCGGGGGTTGAAGTAATATGTCTGGCCGTCCATCTCCCACTTGAGCGAGTCGGGCTGCGGCTTAAGCTGGATCATGCCGGCAAGGTTGAAATTCAGGGTGCAATGCCGGATGCCCAGCGCGAGCGCGTCGTCCACCATCTGGACTTGCAGGCCCTTCTTGCTCGTGGCGGTTGGATACGGCTCGCGACTGCGCGAAAGCTTTTCCAAGTCCTCGGCGAACCGAATCGCGCCGACGGCCTCGCCTCCACCTGCGACCGCGCGCGTCGCGACGAAGCCGGAGTAAAGCCGGTCGCGCGCGCCATCGTGGCGCGGGATGCGGACGGGCGAGGCGGTCGTGAGCTGCGTGGCTAGGACCGCTCCGGCAGTGGCGTTCGTCTCGTAGGGCGCAAGCTCGACGAGGCTCAAGCCGGCGACGGGCGCGTCGAGCGCGATCAGCAACTCCGTGGCGGTGGCCGTGACTTTGACCACGCCAGCAGCTCCAGCGTGAGCGCATGCGACGAGGACGAGGATGAGCGAGCGGATGAACAAGCGGAGGACGGACGGGATGCGAAGAGCTGTTAGTCAGGGGAACTGGCTGGTAGGGACGCGTTTCGCAGCCACTTGCCGAATGGGTTTCGCGACCGCAGACTCCAAGCCCACATGACACGCCGCTCCATTCTGTTCCGCGCCGCACGCTGGCTGTGCGCCGGCGTTGCCGTGGGTGCGCTGGCCTCCGCCAGCTTCGCCGCGCCCGGCGACATCAGCTTCACCAAGGACATCGCCCCCATCCTCGCCAAGAAGTGCGTCACCTGCCACGGGCCGGAGAAGGCCAAGGGCAACTACCAGCTCCACAACTTCGAGACGCTGCTGAAACCCGGCGCGAGCAAGACCGCGTCCGTCACGCCCGGTCAGCCGGCCAAGAGCGAGTTGTTCCGCCTGCTCACCACGACCGACGCCGACGACCGGATGCCACAGAAGGACGACCCACTGCCCAAGCCGCAAATCGCGCTCATCGATCAGTGGATCCAGCAGGGCGCGAAGTTCGACGGGCCAGATACGAAGGCCCACCTCGCCTCGCTCATCCCGCGCGTGCCGCATCCGAGTCCGCCCGCGAGCTACGCGCAGCCCGTGCCCATCGCGGCGCTGGCGTTCAGCCCGGACGGGAAGCAACTCGCCGCCAGCGGTTATCACGAGGTCACGCTCTGGGAGCCGGCCACCGGCAAGCTCCTTGGGCGCGTGAAGAATCTCCCCCAACGCGTCCAAGCCCTCGCGTGGCATCCGTCGGGGCTATGGCTCGCCGTCGGTGGCGGCTCGCCCGGCCAGTCCGGCGAAATCGCGCTCGTGGACGTGGCGAAGGGTGAGGTGGTCAAGGTGTTCGCCTCGACCATTGACACCGTGATGGCGCTGGCCTTCGACCAGGACGGCTCCCGCCTCGCCGCCGGTGGCGCGGACAACGCCATCCGCCTCTTCTCCGTGCCCGACGGCCAGGAACTTCGTCTCCTCCAACAGCACGCCGACTGGGTGCTGGGCCTGGCCTTCAGCCCCGATGGCAAGCACCTCGCCAGCGCCAGCCGCGACCGCACCGCCCGCGTCTTCCACCTAGATACTGGCGTTCTCGAAGCCAGCTACCTAGGCCACGAAGCGCCCGTCTCCGGCGTCGCCTTCACCGAGGACGGCAAGACCGTCTATTCCTGCGGGCGCGACAAGGACGTGCATTTCTGGCCCGCGAAGGACGCGAAGAAGGGCGGGAAAATCTCCGGCGCGGAAGGCGAGCTGTTCCGCGTGCTGCTGGCCGGCGACCAAGTCTTCAGTTGCGGCGCGGACGGGCAAGTGCGCCAGCACAAGCTCGACGACCGTTCCCTCGTCCGCGCCCTCACCGGCCGCGGCGACCGCATCTATGCCCTCGCCGCCCACGCCCCCGGCAAGTGGCTCGCCAGCGGCGCGCACAACGGCGAGGTGCGCGTGTGGAACTGGGAGGATGGGAAGACAGTAGCGAGCTTCATTGCCGCGCCGAGGTGAAGTCTTTGGTGGGCAAGAACGCGCCAGCGTCTTGGAGTGCGGCAGCCCTCTGCCGCTTTTGAACGGTAGTGCGCGAACGGCGGCTGCGGAGTAAATCCGACCTGCGGACGGACGACAGCCCCGGTAAAAGTGCCGGAGGGCCGGCGCACTCCAGGACGCTGGCGCGACTCCGAGTTTGCATTTCCCCTCCGCCGCGAAACAATGCGGCCATGTCCTCCGCCACTGACTTGAGCCGCCGCGCCTTCCTCGGTTCCGCCGTTGCCGCCTCCGCCTCGCTCGCCACCGCCGCCACCAAGCGCGATTGGACGGGCGTGAACCCCACGCGCTATCCCGACCCCGACATCGTCTCGTTCGACAAGCGCTTCAAGGCCAAGCTCGGCAACACGCCCATCCAGCGGCTCTACCACAACCCCACCATGCTCTGGGCCGAGGGCTGCGCGTGGAACGGCGGCGGCCGTTACCTCGTCTGGAGCGACATTCCGAACAACCGCCAGTTCCGCTGGCTCGAAGAGGACGGCCATGTGAGCACCTTCCGCTCGCCCGCCGGCAACAGCAACGGCAACACCTTCGACTTCGAGGGCCGGCAGCTTGCCTGCGAGCACGGCAACCGTCGCGTGGTCCGCTACGAACACAACGGCGCCATCACCGTCATCGCCGACGCCTTCAATGGCAAGCGGCTCAACGCGCCCAACGACGTCGTGGTCCACCCCGACGGCGGCATCTGGTTCACCGACCCCGGCTACGGCAGCATGATGAACTACGAGGGCAACAAGGGGCCGCTCGAAATCAAGGAGGCCGTCTATCGCGTGGACCCGAAGACCCGCCAGCTCGCGATGGTCAGCGACGAACTCAGCAAGCCCAACGGCCTCTGCTTCTCACCGGACTACAAGCAGCTCTACATCGCGCACGGCAACGTCTTCGCCTGGGACGTGGTGGACGGCGTGAAGCTGAAGGGCAAACGCACACTCTGCACGCTGGCGCTGGGCGACAAGAAGGGCGGTGCCGACGGCATCCGCTGCGACGTGGACGGCAACATCTGGGCCGGCGCGGGCTGGGCCGGCGACGGCTTCGACGGCGCGCACTGCTTCACACCGGAGGGCGAGCGCATCGGGATGATTCTGCTGCCGGAGATCTGCGCGAACCTTTGCTTCGGCGGCACGAAGCGGAACCGGCTCTTCATGTGCGGCAGCTCCAGCCTCTACGCGGTGTATGTCGAGACCCAGGGGGCGCACGTCTGCTGAAGGACGAGAAGTTTAACCACAGATGGACACGGATAAACACGGATGGGGACGAAGGCATCGTGTTCGTCTGGAGTTCTTCATCCGTGTTTATCCGTGTGCATCCGTGGTTGAAGGCTTCGCTTGAACGTGTCCCTGCCTGACCAGCTCTGCCTCCACTGCGGCCTGTGCTGCGATGGGACGCTTTTCCGCGACGTGGAGCTTCAGCCGGGCGATGACGCGGCGAAGCTCCGCGCGCTCGGACTCCCAGTGACTCGTAGCCGCCGACGTGAGGAGGCGGACCAACTAAAGTTCCCGCAACCGTGCAGCGCCTTGTGCTCGGACTTGAAATGCCGCGTTTATGCCGACCGGCCTTCGCGATGCCGCGAGTTCGAGTGCGCGCTCTTCAAGGCGGTGGCGATGCAGAATGTCGAGTTGCCCGCCGCGCTGAAGACGATTCGCCAAACGCGGCAGATGGCAGAGAAGGTGCGACGGCTTCTACGTGAGCTGGGCGACGCGGGCGAACGTGTCTCGCTCGCCCGGCGCTTCAAGCGCGTGAAGCGAAAGTTCGATGCGGGCGAACTCCCCGAGGGCCTCGATGCCGAAACGGCTTACGACCGCTTCGCCGAACTCAGCCTCGCGGTGCATGAGTTGGACATGCGGCTGCGCACGAAGTTCCACCCGGACCCGAGCGATGTCTAAACCTCGTGCCGACGACTTGCACTCGCCGGCACGGGCGTGGCGCGAACTCGGCTGCGAGCTTGTGCGGACAGCGTGCTTGGGGTTTGAATCTCGCCATGAACTTTTTGCTCCGCATCGCCCTACTCCTCGCTTTGTCCATCTCCGTCCGCGCCGCTGACCCGCATGACCAGTCGGGCGTGCCGCTGGAGGTGGATGCGCCGGATGCGAAGCTCACGAAGATTGTCCTGCTCGCCGGCGGCCCGAGCAGCAAGGCGATGGCGCACGAATACTTCGCCGGGTGCGCGCTGCTGATGGACTGGCTCAAGCAGCAGCCCAGCGTCTGGCCTGTGATGGCGCGCGATTGGCCGAAGAACGAGAAGGTGCTCGAGGGCGCGAAGTGCGTCCTCTACTTCGGCGATGGCGGCGGGAAGCAGCCGTTTATCGAGCCGTCGCGCTGGGCGAAGCTGTCCAAGATGCTCGATGCCGGCACGGGTCTGGTGTTGATGCATCAAGGGATGGATTTTCCGAAAGGCCCGGACGGTGACAAGGTGCAGGACTGGCTCGGCGGCGTCTTCCGCAGCGACATCGGCTGCCGTGGACATTGGGACATGGACTTGAAGCCCGTCGGCACGCATCCCGTGCTGCGCGGAGTAAAACCTTTCGCCGCGCCCGGCGACGGCTGGCTTTACAACCTGCACTTCGCAAAGGACAAAGGCTTTGCCCAGCTCATCGTCGGTCAGGTGCCGGACAAGTCTCGCACCAGCACGGACGCGAAGCAGCACAACGGACGCGACGAAGTCATCGCGTGGGCGCAGCAGCGCGCGGGTGGCGGACGGGGCTTCGGGTTCACCGGCGCGGACCTGCACAAGAGCTGGAGCTACGAGAGCCAGCGCAAGCTCGTGGTCAACGGCATCCTCTGGAGCGCGGGGTTCGAAGTGCCGCACGACGGGGCGAAGACGACGTTTGCTGAGGAGGACTTGAACAAGAACCTCGACAAGAAAGCTGCGCCCGCTCCGAAAGCAACCACGAAGAAAACGGGCGAGGCGAAGAAGTAGCGCCTACGTAGGAGACGACGTGAGGATTCTCTGACTGATTCCGAAAGCGAGAGACGCCTCACGTCGTCTCCTACAAACGGCGATTGGAAAACTGGACAAAGCACTGTGTCCGCTGCAATTTCGCTCCATGAGTGACGAGATGAGCAATTTTACACCGCGCGCACAGCAGGTGCTGGCCCTCGCGCGGAAGGAAGCAGACCGGTTCAACCACAATTTCGTAGGCACGGAGCATCTGCTCCTCGGCCTCATCAAGCTCGGCCAGGGCGTCGCCGTGAACGTGCTCCAGAAGATGGGCCTCGACCTCGAGACCGTCCGCCAAGAGGTCGAGAAACAATCCAAGGCCGGCCCCGACATCAAGCAGGTCGGCAACATCCCTTACACGCCGCGCGTCAAGAAGGTGCTCGCGCTCGCCTCGAAGGAGGCCAAGGCGCTCAACCATACTTACGTCGGCACCGAGCACATTCTCCTCGGCCTGCTGCGCGAGGGCGACGGGGTCGCGGCGAAGGTGCTCAAGGAACTGGACATTGACATCGAGGCCGTGCGCCAGGAAATCCTGAAGGAACTCGACCCGAACTTTCAGAACCAAGGCGAGGAAACCGCCGTTGGTGGCGAGGGCGAGAAGAAGGAAGGCGGCGACAAGAAGGGCGAGAACAAGACGCCCGCGTTGAAGGCTTTTGGCCGCGACCTCACGGAGATCGCGCGCAAGGGCGAGATGGACCCGGTCATCGGGCGCAAGACGGAGATCGAGCGCGTCATCCAGATTCTTTGCCGGCGCACGAAGAACAACCCCGTGCTGCTTGGCGAGGCGGGCGTGGGCAAGACCGCGATTGTCGAGGGCCTCGCGCAGGAAGTCGTGAAGGGCAACGTCCCCGAGCTGCTCCGCGACAAGCGCGTCATCGTGCTGGACCTAGCGCTCATGGTCGCGGGGACGAAGTATCGCGGCCAGTTCGAGGAGCGCATCAAGGCGGTGATGGACGAGATCCGGAAGAACAAGAACATCATTCTCTTCATTGACGAGATGCACACCATCGTCGGCGCGGGCAGCGCCGAGGGCACGATGGACGCGAGCAACATCATCAAGCCCGCCCTCTCCCGTGGCGAGATGCAGTGCATCGGAGCGACCACGCTCACCGAGTATCGCAAATACATCGAGAAGGACGCCGCGCTCGAGCGCCGTTTCCAGTCCGTGAAGGTCGAGCCGCCGTCCATCGAGGACGCCATCGCGATCCTCAAGGGCTTGCGCGGCAAATACGAGGAGCACCACCGCGCCGAGATCACCGACTCAGCCGTCGAGGCGAGCGTGAAGCTCTCCGACCGCTACATCACCGGCCGCTTCCTGCCGGACCAGGCGATTGACGTGATGGATGAGGCCGGTTCGCGCGCGCGCATCGGCGCGATGACGCGTCCGCCTGACGTGAAGGATCAGGAAGCAGAGATCGAGGAGCTCAAGAACCGCAAGGAGCGCGCGATCAAGGAACAGGATTTCGAAGGCGCGGCCTCCTACCGCGACAAGGAAAAGCACGCGAAGGAAAAGCTCGAAGCCACGCTCAAGACCTGGCGCGAGGCGAAGGACGAGAAGCGCGTCAAGGTGGACGAGGATGACATCCTCCACATCGTCTCGAAGTGGACGGGGATCCCGCTCAAGCGCATGGAGAAGGACGAATCACAGCGCCTGCTCGAGGTCGAGAAGGTGCTCGCGAAGGTCGTCATCGGCCAGACCGACGCCGTGCTCGCGATGGCGAAGGCGCTCCGCCGCTCCCGCGCGGACTTGAAGGACCCGAAGCGCCCCATCGGCACGTTCGCGTTGCTCGGCCCGACCGGCGTGGGCAAGACGCTCCTCGCCAAGACGCTGGCCGAGCAGATGTTCGGCGATGCCAAGAACCTCGTGCAGCTCGACATGAGCGAATACATGGAGAAGTTCACCGTGTCGCGCCTCGTGGGTTCGCCACCGGGCTACGTCGGTTACGGAGAAGGCGGCCAGCTCACCGAGCAGGTGCGCCGCAAGCCGTATTGCGTGGTGCTCTTCGACGAAATTGAGAAGGCGCACCCCGACGTGATGAACATGCTTCTTCAGATTCTGGAAGAGGGCAAACTCACGGACAACACGGGCCGCGTGATTGACTTCCGCAACACCATCATCCTGCTCACTTCGAACGTCGGCTCCGAGACGCTGAAGAAAAATAACGTCATCGGCTTCGGCGCATCCAAGGACGAGTTCAGCTATGAAAAGATGAAAGAGAAGACCCTCGATGAGGCGAAGAAGGCCTTCCGTCCCGAGTTCCTGAACCGCCTCGACGACGTCATCGTCTTCCGCCAGCTCACCAAGCCCGATCTCATCACCATCCTCGACCTCGAAGCCACGAAGGTCATGGAGCGGCTCAAGCACAAGAACATCCAACTCGTGCTCGACGAGAAGGCAAAGGACTTCCTCGTGGAGAAGGGCTTCGACCCGCAATACGGCGCGCGGCCGATGCGCCGCAGCGTGGAGAAGTATCTCGAAGACCCGCTTGCAGAGGAGCTCCTGCGCGGCAACCTGACCCCCGGCGAGCCAGTTCAGGTTTCAATGGCCGAGGGCAAGCTCACCTTCTCGCAGAAGGCCGCCGCCGCCGCTGAGGGCGCGGTCGCTGCGAGCTAGGCTGGACGATATTCCAGCGCGAACGCCATCCGGCATGCCGGATGGCGTTTGTGCTTTGGAGCGCGGCCTTCAGGCCGCAGAAGTCTCCGTTACTCGCCTGCATCCGAACCCGCGCTTCCCTTCCAACCTTCTGCGGCGTGAACGCCGCGCTCCCCATCGCCAATCCGCGTCGCACCGATCTGAAATTGCGATGCAGTGAAGTCTCGCCAGTCATTTTCCTGTCTGCTACCCAGACTCGCGCAGCATGACAAAACTTCCGGCAAAGGTGATTCAAAGCGTGCTGGCCGGCCTCGGGCGATTCAGCCTGATGGTGGCGGAGGTGGTGCGCTCACTCACGACGCAGCGCCTGTCCGGGCACGACCTGATGAACCAGCTCTACTTCATCGGCGTGAAGTCGCAGACGGTGGTGCTCGTGACCGGCGCGTTCACCGGCATGGTGCTGTGCGCGCAGACTTACTTCCAGTTCCACAAGGTGAAGATGGACACCGCGACGCTCGCGGTGGTGAGCGTCTCGATGTGCGGCGAACTTGGCCCGGTGCTGACGGCGTTGATGGTCGCGGGCCGCGTGGGTGCCGCAATGGCGGCGGAGCTGGGCACAATGCGCGTGACGGAGCAGATCGACGCGCTGCGCACGCTGGCGACGCACCCGATTGACTACCTCGTCGTGCCGCGCGTGGTGGCCACGATGATCGCCGTGCCGTTGCTGACGGCGGAGAGCATCGCAGTCGGCATTCTTGCGGCGTATCTCGTCGGCGTTCACCTGCTGCAAATTGACCCCGGCTATTCCCTCGTGAACATGCAGCGCTTCACCGACCACCGGGACGTGCTAATGGGCTTCATCAAGTCCTTCATCTTCGGCGGCATCATTGCGACCACCGGTTGCTACAAGGGAATGCATTGCGGCCAGGGAGCGGAGGGCGTCGGCCACGCGACGACAGAGGCGGTGGTCTATGCGTCCATCGCGATCCTGATGTCGAACTTCTTCCTCACGCTGCTGCTCACGCGGCTGCTGGCGCTGACATGATCGAGGTCCGCCAGCTTCGCAAACGCTTCGGCGACCAGCAGGTGCTGGACGGCGTGGACCTCACCATCGAGAAGGGTGAGTCGCTCGTCATCATCGGGCGCAGCGGTGGCGGCAAGAGCGTGCTGCTGAAACATCTCGTCGGCCTCACGCACCCGGACTCCGGCCAGGTGCTGGTGGATGGGCGGGACATTTCGCATCTGAACGAGCGCGAACTGCTCGCCGTGCGGCGCAAGTTCGGAATGCTCTTCCAGAGCGCCGCGCTCTTCGACTCGCTGACCGTCGAGGAGAACATCGCCTTCGTCCTGACGCGTGAGCGCAACCATCCACCCGAGGAGATCGCACGCCGCGTGGCCGAGGCGCTGGAGATGGTCGAGATGCCCGGCATCCAGAAGCGCAAGCCCGCCGAGCTGTCCGGCGGCATGCGCAAGCGCGTCGGCCTCGCCCGCGCGATCATCTACCGGCCCGAGGTCGTCTTCTACGACGAGCCGACGACCGGTCTGGACCCTGTCGTGTCCGACAGCATTGACAAGCTCGTCGTGCGCGTCTGCGAGCGGCTGAAGGTCACGTCCATCGTCATCACGCACGACATGAGGAGCATGCAGACCGTGGGCCGGCGCGTGGCGATGCTGCACCAGGGCCGCATCTACACCAGCGGCACGCCGTCCGACCTGATGGCCTCGACCGACCCGGTGGTCAGCCGCTTCGTGCGCGGGATTTCGGATGCGAAGGAGCACACGTTTTGAGGCAGGCCGAACCATGAAGAACTCGTTTTACCCCTCTACTGCCAACCCCGTGCTGCGTGTTGCGTGCTGCGTAAAGCACGCCGATCGCGCCCCGAGCACCTCACGCATCACGCATCACGCCTCACGCCTTCACCCATGAGCCAGTCACGCATCGAATGGAAAGTGGGCGGGTTTGTCGCCATCGGCCTCGTGCTGCTGGCGCTGCTCGTCCTGAACTTCTCGAAAGGCCTTTCGCTCCTCAAGCCGAGCTACGGAGTGCGCCTCAAGACCACCAGCGTCGGCGGTATCAAGGAGAAGGCCGCCGTGCTTCTCGCCGGCGTCACCGTCGGCAACGTCAGCCACGTCGAACTGGCCCCGGACAGCAAGTCAGTCATCATCTTCCTTCGCATCTACTCGAAGCACGAGATCCCCGGCGACGCTCTCTTCAACATCGAGGCGCAGGGCTTCCTCGGCGACCAATACGTCTCCATCTCCCCGACGGAGAACGCGCTGCCGCCGCTGCCCAAGGATGGATCCGCGCAGCGCGAGTGCCGCGCGCCCTTCAACATTCAGGACGCCGCGCGCGACGCGCTTGGCCTGATCCAGCGGCTCGACCAGGCGGCGCAAAAGATTGATGTGGCCGTTGACCGCGTGAACAAGAATGTGCTGTCCGAGGCGACGATGACGAACTTCGCCGCGCTGGTGGCCAACTTCCGCGTCGTGGCCGAGCAGACCCGCACCGTGACCGAGCGGGCGATTGACGTGACGGACCAGGCGGTCGCGCTCGAGAAGAAAGCCATCGGCACCCTGGACCGGGTGGACGTGCTGCTGATCACGAACACCGTTCCGATCCAGCTCGCGGTGAGCAATGTGTTGCGGTTCTCCGAGCAGCTCAATAAGGTGGCCATCGATCTTCAAGACACCGTGGGAAGCAACCGTCCATCCTTCCAAGCCGCCTTGCGCAACCTCGAAACGGCGACCGCGCAAGTGACAAACCTCCTCGGCGACGTGCAATCGGGCCGGGGTCTGGCGGGCGCGCTGCTCAAGGACGAGGCACTTGCGCGCAACTTCAAGCAGCTCTCCGCCGACCTCCCCGCCATCAGCGGCCAGGTGGGCAGCGCCATCTCGAACGTGAACTCCCTCACTGTGGACGCGCATCTAGTCATGACGAACCTGAACAGCTTCCTGGGAGACGGCCGCCTGTTCGTCAGCGATGGCCGCCTGCTCGCCGGCCACGGCGCGTTGCTGTTGAGCAACCTCAACGCCCACGGCCTCTTCTACAAACCCAAGCCGCCCAAGCCCACGAACAGCGCGCCCTTCGAGCCGTTGCTCACACCCCGCCAGAAGTCGCTGCTGCATTGAGCGCGCCGGCTCCAAACTCGAAACCCGCAACACCAAACCCGCTCTAGCATGTCCCTCTGGGTCATCCGCATCGCCTTCCTGTTCCTCTGCACGCTCGGCGGCTTTGCCGTGAGCCAAGTGCGGCCCGAGTGGCTCGAGGCAGGCAAGCTCTGGACAGTCATCGGCTTCGGCTTCGGCGGCATCCTGATCGCGCTGGACGAGATGCTGAAGGGGTTTTCCCTGCGCGCGTTCTCGGCGGCCACGTTCGGCCTGCTGCTGGGATTCATCGTCGGCTGGATGTTCGACAACTCCGGCCTCTTCATCGGCATGGACAAGGACGACGAGGTGACGCGCGGGCTGGTGCGCCTAGGCATCTTCATCTGCTTCGGCTACATCGGCATGATCATGGCGATGCGCAGCAACAAGGAGGACTTCTCCCTCATCATCCCCTACGTGCGCTTCTCGCGCGACAACCGGCCCGACAACCTCCTGCTCCTCGACACCAGCGTGATCATTGACGGCCGCATCGCCGACCTGATCGAGACCCGCTTCGTGGAAGGCATCATCGTGGTGCCGCGCTTCGTGCTCAAGGAGCTCCAGCTCATCGCCGACTCCGCCGACCCCCTGCGCCGCGCGCGCGGACGGCGCGGCATGGACATGCTGGCCCGCCTCCAGCGCAATGCCCACAACGAGGTGAAGATTCACGACGCCGACGTGCCAGAAGAGAAGGAGACTGATGCCAAGCTCATCCACCTCGCCCGCGCCCTCAGCGCTCGCCTCTACACCAACGACTACAACCTCGGCAAAATCGCCGAGCTGCAATCCGTCCAGCACGTCAACATCAACGAGCTGGCCGCCGCGTTGAAGCCGGTGATCCTGCCCGGCGAATCCTTCGCGCTCAAAATCGCCCGCGAGGGCAAGGACAAGGGCCAGGGCGTCGGCTACCTCAGCGACGGCACGCTCGTCGTGGTCAACAATGCCCAGAAGTTCATCGGCCAGCAGATCGAGGTGCAGGTCATCAGCCTGCTCCAAAGCTCCACCGGCACGATGGTCTTCGCAGACGCGAAAGCCGTGCCCGGAACAACCCCCGGCCCCGCCGCCTGACCCATGGACCTCGTCACTGCCTTCACCGCCTTCAACTCCGCCGAGGCGCAGCTCATCCGCTCACGCCTCGAAGCCGCCGGCCTGCGCGCGTTCGTCCAGGACGAGCTGTCCGCCCTGAGCATGGACGGCTACGCGCTCGCCGCCGGCGGCATCAAGGTGCAGGTGCCGGACGTGGACGCGGAACTGGCGCTGGAGCTGATCCGCGATGGCGGGAGTGGGGAATGACCAATTCCCAATTTCCAATGTCCAATGAATGCCCAAGCCCCAATGCCCACTGCGCCACGGGGGACTGTGGTGCGTCTGGCTTGAAGCCGCCCGGGCGACCATTGGTCATTTGCCATTGGTCATTCATTGCGTATTGCTCATTGGCCATTGGGCATTTCCGATGAAGCTCCTCCCCGCTCTCCGCCGCGTCCTCGCCGCCGACGAGATCCGCGTGGACGACGCCACCCGCGCAGCCCACGCCGGAGACAAATGGTTCGCCACTCACCCGGCAGACATCGTCGCGCTTCCGAAAACCGCCGAGGCCGTCGCCGCCGTCCTCCGCATTGCCCACGAGCACCGCGTCCCCGTCACGCCGCGGGGCGCGGGCTACGGCTACGTCGGCGGCTGCGTGCCGGTGCGTGGTGGCATCGCGCTCTCCGTCGCGCGGATGAACCGCATCAAGGAGATCAACCCGCGCGACTTCGTGGCTGTCGTCGAGCCAGGCGTCATCACCGCAAAGCTCCAGGCCGCCGCCGAGAAGCGCGGCCTCTACTACCCACCTGACCCCGCCAGCCGCGCGGATTGCTCGCTCGGCGGCAACAGCGCCACCAATGCCGGCGGCCCGCGCTGCTTGAAATACGGCGTCACCCGCGACTACGTCCTCGGCCTGCAAGTCGCGCTCGCGGACGGACGGATCGTCCGCCTCGGCAGCCGCTGCCACAAGAACAAGACCGGCTTCGACCTCCACCGCCTGTTCGTCGGCTCCGAGGGTTTGCTCGGCGTCGTGACCGAGGCCACGCTCAAGCTCCTGCCACTCCCGCCCTATCGCGCGTTGCTCGGCGTCGGCTTCGACACCACGCGCGGCGCGGCTCGTTCGCTCGCTGCGATCTTCAAGGCTGGCTTCCTGCCGTGCGCGCTGGAGATCGCCGACGAGTTCACGCTCGCCGCCGCCTACAAGCGCACCAAGAGCGAGCAACTCGCCGGCTGCCGCGCGATCCTCTTCGTGGAGCTGGACGGCCAGGAGCGCTCCGTCCGCGCCGAGCTGGCCGACGTGGAGAAACTCATTGCCGCGCAGAAGCCCATCTTCGTGAACCGCGCGTTCGGCGGTGCCGCCGTCGAGTCGCTCTGGGGCCTGCGCCGCGAGTTCAGTTACGCGCTGCGCGACACCGGCCTGGCCAAGCTGAACGAGGACATCACCGTCCCGCGCGGCCGGCTGGAGGAGCTGTTCAAGTTCGCTGCGAAGCTTCAGAAGCAGCACGGGCTGCCAGTCGCGTGCTTCGGCCACGCCGGCGACGGCAACATCCATGTCAACGTGATGGTGGACTACGCCCAGCCCGGCAACCACGCGCGCGCCGACGCCGCGCTCGACGATCTCTTCCGGCAAGTCCTTGCGTGGGGTGGCGTCATCACCGGCGAGCACGGCATCGGCCTCGCGAAGAAACCTTGGTGGCCGCTCGCCGCGAACGAAGATGTGCGGCAGCTCCATCGCGCCGTGAAGCGCGCCCTCGACCCGCGCGGCATCCTGAACCCCGGCAAGTTCGTCTAGGGAACGCCAGGGGCGCTCCTTGCCGACGGCTGGCGATGGTTTGGAATTCGGGTTGAACACTGGCGTGAACACTGACTTGGCTTCACCCCTCCGCCGCGCTATCCCTTCCCCATGACCGATACGGAGAAACACATCCTCGCCGCCCTGCGCGACCTCGAAGCCACCGCCGCCCGCTGTCGCACGGAAAGCCCGCCGCCCCCGCTCACTCCCATCTTCGCCCGGCTGGACGCGCTCGCCGCCCAACTCTCGCCCGGTGGCAACCACGACCTCCGCCACTACCTCCAGCGCAAGAGCTACCAAAAAGCCCGCCTCTGGCTTGAAGGCGTGGACCCGGAGAAAGGGACGTGCCGAAAGTGAGGCATCCGCGCTTCAACGTCAGGATGCAAGGACGCAAGGACGCAAAGCCCGCAGACGTTTCCTTTTCTTTGCGTCTCTGCGCCTTTGCGTCTCAGCTTTAATCTCCATGCTCTCGGACACCATCGCCGCCATTGCTACGCCGCTCGGGGAAGGCGGCTTGGCCGTGCTTCGCGTCTCGGGGCCGCAGGCGTTCGCGGTGACGGACAAGGTGTTTATCCCGGTCGGCAAGAGTTCGCTGAACCCCTCCGCTGCGACGTCGCACACGATTCACTACGGGCGCATCGAGCGGGACGGGCGGTTCGTGGACGAGGTGCTCGTGGCGGTGTTGCGCGCGCCGCGCACGTTCACGCGTGAGGACACGGTGGAATTCTCCTGCCACGGCGGATTGCTCCCCGCCAAGCTCGTGCTCGACGCGCTCCTCGCCGCTGGCGCGCGACTGGCCGCTCCGGGCGAGTTCACCCAGCGCGCCTTCCTCAACGGTCGTCTCGACCTCGCGCAGGCCGAGGCTGTGGCCGACCTCATCCACGCGCGCACCGAGCTGGCGCTCACGGCGGCGGGCGAGCAGCTCGCCGGCAAACTCTCGCAGCGCATCAACCTGCTCCGCGACGACCTCGTGAAGACGCTCGCGCACATCGAGGCGCACATTGACTTCCCGGACGAAGACATCGCGCCGGACACACGCGGGCAGCTCCTCGCGCGACTGGAGCGCGGCGTCGCGTTCATGGACGAGCTGCTGCGCACGGCGGACGAAGGCCAAATCCTCCGACGTGGTATTCGCGCCGCCATCATCGGGCGGCCCAACGCGGGCAAGTCCTCGCTGCTCAACCAACTCCTCGGCCACGACCGCGCCATCGTCTCGCCCATCGCCGGCACCACGCGCGACACCCTCGAGGAAACGGCGAACATCCGTGGCCTCCCCGTCGTGTTCGTGGACACGGCGGGCCTGCGCGAGTCCCGCGACGACATTGAGCGCGAAGGCATCCGTCGCACCCGCGCGATGGTGGCGAAGGCGGAGCTGATTCTGCACGTGCTGGACGCGAGCGAGCCAATCTCGGCGGAGGACGAACAGTTCCTCGCCGAGTTCGCGGGGAAGAAACGCATCGTGGTGTTGAACAAGGCGGACTTGCCCCGTGCCGGCGATTGCAAATCTCCGGAACACCCCATTGCCATCTCCTGCCTCACTGGCTCCGGCATCGAAGCGCTCAAAGACGCCATCAAGCAACTCGTCTGGGCTGGCGAGATTAAAGCTGAGATGTTGCAGGTGATGATCAACTCGCGGCATCAAGACGCGCTTCAGCGAGCTCGTGCGGCGACCGTGCGGACGGCAGAAGCGCTGCGAACCAACCGCACGCTCGAACTGGTCGCGATGGACTTGCGCATCGCCGTCAACGCGGTCGGGGAGATCGTCGGCAAGACGACGACGGAGGACTTGCTCGACTCGATCTTCAGCCAGTTTTGCATTGGAAAGTAAGAGGTTCGCGCGTCGCATTGCGCTTGCTGGTCGCAGTGGAGCGGCGTCCAATGCGGCCATGAATCCAGCCGTTCCTTGCATCACATCTCACCTCAAGCCAAGAAACATCCAGTGGAATTACAGTGGGCCCACTGTGTTCTTTCACTCCCTCTCCCTTCATCGGATGAGGGGAGAGGGCCGGGGTGGGTTGCGGGCGTCGGCGTTGGTGACCTCACCCCTCCTCCGGCCTGCGGCCACCTTCTCCCCTCCTCCGAGGAAGGGAAAAGACGCGCGCCGTGGCACTCGACTGGCGTTCCGCCGGCTGTCATCGGGAAGTGGCATCACGCGTTCCCTCGCAACGGCCTTGCTGCTCTGCACCTTCGCATGGCACGCGACGGCGAAGGACGTGCGCGAGTTCGGCGCGGTCGGCGATGGAAAAGCGGAGGACACAGCGGCCATCCAGCGCGCGGTGAATGCAGGCGGCAGTGTGCATTTCAGCAAGGGCAGCTATCGGCTCACGAAGACCGTGCTCATCCCGCTGGATCGGACCGGCTTCGTCTCGCTCATCGGCGACGGCACGGCACGCGTGGTGATGGCGGGGCCGGGGCCGGCTTTCAAGTTCCTTGGCACGCACGGCGGCACGGCGGACCCCGAGCAATTCAAGCCCAACGTCTGGGAGCGCCAGCGGATGCCGGTCGTGGATTCGCTCGCCATCGAGGGTGCGCACCCGGAGGCCGACGGCATCGAGGCCGAGGGCACGATGCAAATCACCATCACGCGCACGCACCTCCGCTCGCTGCGGCACGGCATCCACCTCGCCGTGCGCAATCGCAACGTGCTCATCAGCGACTGCCACATCTACCACTGCACGGGCATCGGCGTGTTCTACGACAACGTGAATCTCCACCAGTCCAACATCACTGGCAGCCACATCAGCTACTGCGCCGGCGGCGGCATCGTCGGGCGCGGCGGCAACGTGCGGAACATCCACATTGCGAACTGCGACATCGAAAGCAATATGGGCAAGAACTCCCCGCCGACCGCGAACATCCTGCTCGACTCCGCCGGCGGTTCCATCGCTGAAGTCGCCATCACCGGCTGCACCATCCAGCACAACAGCACCGGCCCGGACTCGGCGAACATCCGCATCCTCGGCCAGGGCCACGAGCCATCCCTTGCGCAGCGCGTTGGGACGGCGATAACGCAGGAAGGCCACATCACCATCACGGGCAATGTCCTCAGCGACGTGCAGGTGAACGTCCACTTGAAAAACGTGCGCGGCGTGACGCTCACGGGCAACACGTTTTGGATGGGCTACCAGCACGACCTGCTCGTGGAGGATTCGAGCAACGTCGTCGTCGGGCCGAACGCGTTCGACCGCAACCCGCGCTATAACTACAGCACGAGCACCAATGTGAACGGCGGCCTCGTCTTCCGTGGCTCGCGCGATTGCACGCTCACGGGCCTGCATGTCAACGGCGTGTGGCGCAAGCCCGCCGCCGTGCTCATCGAGAAGTGTGACCGCTTCCACCTCGCCAACGCGACCATCCTCGACTCCGACGGAGTCGGCCTGCTGCTGCGGGACACGACGAACATGCGCGTGTCCGGCTGCGTGATTCGCGACGACCGTGCGGACCGCAAAGCCACGCACTCACTGCAAGTCATCGGCGGCAAAGGCAACTGGGTGCTGCAAAACCTGCTGGCGAACGGGCAGGAGGTCGCGGCGGGCGCCGCGAAGCTGGAGGGCAACTTCGACGGGAAGTAACCCCGTGCCGGCGGCTTCCAGCCGCCGTCCGTGAGCAACGAAAGCACGAACCCGCATCGCGCGCTCCACGCTGCGGGCGGCGGCTGGAAGCCGCCCGCACGGTCGCTTCGCCTTCTTTTTCGCCTCGGCCTTGCCTGCTTCGCGCCTTTTTCTCCGCTCCGCCTTTGGTGGGGTCCATCTTCCTCAGCATGGCCTCGTCCGGACCGCCGCCGAATTGCTTCCAATAGAGTTCCTTAAACGGATTGATTTTCGGAATGTCGGTGACGTTCTCATTCACGAGGAACGGCTGCACCTCCGTCCACCATTGTTCGTAGGCGGCCCGCAGTTTCGCGACTACTTCGGGATGCTCGGCGATGACGTTCTTCGTCTCACCGGGATCGGCCTGGAGATCGTAGAGTTCCTTGTTGTGCACGAGCGTGAAGCGGGAGTTCTGGATGGCAGGCTTCGCATCCTTCGCGTCCGCCGCCTTGCCCTTCGCCCAGCGTCCGAGGTGATGCACGAGGGTGCGATCCGCCCACTCCGCTTTCGGATTCTTCAGCAAGGGGACAAGGCTGCGGCCTTCGACTTGTTTCCGCACTTCGTCGGAGAGCTTCGCGCCGGTGATCTCGGCGAGCGTCGGAAAGATGTCGAGGTGGGCACTCAGCGCGGCGGTTTCCCCGCCGCCCTTGATGCGGCCCGCGGGCCAGCGGAAAAATGTCGGCACGCGGGTGCCGCCTTGGAAGACCGTGCCTTTGCCGCCTTTCATTCCGGCAGCGAAAATCTTGCGGCCATCCGTGCCACCGTTATCGCTGCCAAAGTAGATGACGAGCGTGTTGTCCGCGATGTTCCATTCGTCGATTTTCTTCAAGAGCACGCCGAAGTTGGTATCGATGTTCTCGATCATTCCAAAAAACTTCGCGGTGTCTTCGCTGATGCCAGATTTGCCGACTTAGTGCTGGTAATACTCCTTCGGCAGGACATGCGGTCCATGCGCCGCATTGAGCGGGATGTAGGCAAAGAATGGCTCTTTTGCTGCACGTTTTTGGTCCATTCATTGGATCGCCTGGTTGAAAAACAGGTCGGTGCAGTAGCCGGTGGTCTTTTCAAACTTGCCGTTGTGCCAGAGCGCCGGATCGATGTTCCTGTTGCCGGGGGCATCGCCGCAGGAACCGGGATAGGTCTGTCCGATTCCCCAGACACGCGTAGTCGCCGTAGCCGACGTCGTCCGGCATCACGAGGATGATGTTGGGCTTTGGCATTTCGGCAGCGTGCAGCGCGGCCAGCGGCGCGAGCAGCAGGGCGGTGAGGAGTGTGAGGGCCGTTTTCATGAGATGGATTGGTTGAGACTTCATGTAGCTCATTTCTTTGCCTTCTTACCCTGCTTCGCAGGATCGGTTTCCTCCGTCGCATGGTATTGCGCGCGCAGTCGCGTGAGTTCCGCCCGGAGCCTGGTTACATCGGCGGCGTAGGCGGGATCGGGGAAGACGTTGCGCATTTGCTGCGGATCCTTTTTCAAATCAAACAGCTCCCATTCTTTCGTTTCCGGAAAGTAGGCGAGCGTGAACTGCTCCGCGCGCACTCCGTAGTGCACGGGCACGCCATGGCCCTTGTCGTAGTAGTGATAGTAAACGCTCTTGCGCCAGTCGGCGGGCGTCGCGCCTTTCAGCACCGGCACGAACGATTTCCCGTGCAGCCCATCTGGTGTCTTGCCTCCCGTGATCTCCATGAACGTCGGCGCGTAGTCGATGTTCTGGATGAACTCCGCAAAGCGCGTCCCCGGTTTCACCACGCCCGGCCAGCGGATGATGAACGGCATGCGCAGCGACTCTTCGTAGATCCAGCGTTTGTCGAACCACCCGTGCTCGCCCATGTAGAAACCCTGATCCGACGAGTAAATGATGATCGTGTTTTCGCTGAGGCCCGCTTTTTTCAGCGCTTCATCGATCCGCCCCACACTTTCGTCCACCGCGCGAACACAGCGCAGGTAGTCCTTCAGATACTCCTGATATTTCCAGCGAACGAGATCGCGTCCCTCAGGCTTCCGCTTCACGAAATCCGCATTCCGCGCCGCATATCGCGGGTCCGCCGCAAACTTCTCGCCGACCTTCAGGTCCGAGGCCATCCCCATGTGGCGGTCGATCTCCATCTTCTGATTTCGCGCCCCCGAGCCACGGTTCTCGTAGTTGTCGAAAAGCGTTTCCGGCTCCGGAATTCCGATCCCGTCCAGCCAGGTCGCGAATCGAACGGGCGGCACCCAGTTCCGATGCGGCGCCTTGTGCTGCACGGCGAGGAAGAACGGCTTCGTCTTGTCGCGTTTCTCCACCCACTCGAGCGAAAGGTCCGTGATCACATCCGTCGTGTAGCCTTCAAATTCCTTCGCGCCATCGGCGGTGCGGAACTTGGGATTTTCATACGCCCCCTGCCCCGGCAGCACGCTCCAAGTCTCATACTCCGGTTTCGACGCGAGATGCCACTTGCCAAACACCGCCGCCTGATACCCCGCCACGCCTAGGGACTTCGGGAACGACCACACACCCGGCGTGATGCCCTCCGTCAGATTCCGCACCCCATTCGCGTGCCCGTGCAACCCCGTGAGAATCGCCGCGCGACTCGGCGAACACAGCGAGTTCGCGCAAAAGCTGTTCACGAAAACACCCCCCTCCGCGGCGAGTTTGTCGATGTTCGGCGTGACGCCGTGCTGCTTGCAAAACTCCGACAATCGCGCGCCATAGGCCCCGATGGTCTGGACGGAGTGGTCATCGGAAAAGATGAAGACGATGTTGGGCTTCGTTTTACCGCCAGGATTCGGCGCATCGGCGGCGTGCAGCGCGGCCAGCGGCGCGAGCAGCAGGGCGGTGAGGAGTGTGAGGATGTGTTTCATTTGTGACTTCAATTGCCGATGACCGGCAGGACTGAGACGGATTCAGGAAGGGACGGGGCGGCAGCAGATGGAGGCTTCATCGAATAGCTGAGCTTGCTGCCATTGTCCGATTTTAGGCCGAGACCGATCTCGATGTAGACCACCCCGTCGCGCTGGTGGAAGCGAGCGTTCCCCGGATCTTTCACGCTGGCCTCCGCCTTGGTGCAGAATTGCCAGCGTTGGCCGTCATGCACCCACGATGTCCCATAGCCTGTGCAGCGCGGAATCTGCGCGTCCTTCTTCCCCGCATGTTCAAGAAATCCGCCCGCTTTCCCGAGGTCATGCGTGCCAGCCTTGCGGATGCGCCCGGCGAGCAGCCACTCGTTCTTCGCCGCCTCCCCGAACCACGCGGTGTAGATCGTCTGCGCGTGCTCGTGTTTGACGTGGACAAACACCTGATAGCGAGTGCCTGTCTTCCACGGATACGCCAACCGTCCCGCCCAGCCTGTTCCCTCGTGGGTAAACTGGCGCGTCTTGACCGTGCCGAATTTCTTGTCTGCAGCCTGGACTTCCGCGGCGTCCTGACCCCAGATCGAAAAATTGATGGTGTCGCCGCCGGCTGCGGTCTTGTTCCCGGTCAGGCCCACATAGCCGCCGGCAAAAGCCACGGTCGTGTAACTGCCGGGCGGAGCCGCGACTGGAATGATCTCCCGGTAGATCGCGACGATCTGTTTGGGCCTTTGCTCCGGACTCGCGCTGCAATAAGCAGCTGAGAGGTGCCCTTGCGCCAACCTCGCTGCGGGGTAATCGACAGCGCGGACTGGAGCGAAGGGCGAGATTAAGAGGGCGGTGAGGAATAGAAGGAACGGTTTCATGGTTGAGTCTTCATTTAACAGCCGCAGGTTCCCGTTTCTTCTTCGAACCTCGGGCAGGGGCGTCGGTTTTTGGGAGGGATTTCGCGAGTTCGGCTTTGATCGGGGCGAACTCCGCCCTGCCCGCGAGGTTTGTCCACTCGTTGGGGTCGGTGGTGTGGTCGTAGAGTTCTTCTCCGCCGTCGGCATAGCGGATGTAGCGCCAGCGTTCGCTGCGGAGGGCGTGGTTGCCTAGGCCGTGGGTGGTGAGGGCGGGGCGTGACCATTCTTGCGACGGGTTTTTCAGCAGCGGGAGGAGGCTGGTGCCATCGAGCGAGGCGATGGCGGGGAGCGAGCACAGTTCGTTGAGCGTGGGAAAGAGGTCGATGGTCCCGACGGGGCGCGCGGTGCGTGAATCGGACTGTGTCACGCCTGGCGCGGCAATGATCATGGGGATGCGCGTGGAGCGCTCCCAGAGGGTGAACTTGTGCAGGTGCTGCTTTTCGCCGAGGTGCCAGCCGTGGTCGGACCAGAGGACGACGACGGTGTTGTTCGCCGCCGGACTGGCGTCGAGGGCGTCGAGCAGCCGTCCGATGAGCGCGTCGCCGAAGCTGATGCTGGCGAGGTAGGCCTGCACGAGTTCGCGGTGGCGGTTCTCGCGCAAAACAATTTCATAATCGCCGCGCCGGTCGGCGGCCATTTGTTTGCCGGCCTCGGGCAGGTCGTCGCAGTCGTCGGCTTTGATCGGCGGCAGGATGATTTGATCCAGCGGATACAGGTCGAAATACTTCTGCGGCGCGTAGAAGGGCAGATGCGGCCGATAGATGCCGGCGGCGAGGAAAAAGGGCTCCTTCGGTGGTTGCGCGAGGAGCTTCACGGCCCACTCAACCATCTGGCCGTCGCCCGTCTCGGCATCGGGCTTGTCGAAAGCGCCCCAGTCGAACTCGTTCGGGTTCTGCGGCGGCTTGGAAAAGGTGCGCACGGCTTCGAGGCGGTTGAGCGGGAAGCCTGCGGGCCAGGTGAAGCGCTTCACATCGAGTCCGCGAGCGAGCTGATCCTGATAGTGGCTGTCGAAGACCTGGTCGAAGTAGTGGTGCCAGTCCGTGCGACGATTGAAGCCGGGCATGTGGTGGTTCACCTTGCCGCCTCCGAGGACGTGGTAGCCGTTTGTTTTGAAGTGCTGCGGGATGGTGGGCACGTCGGGCATGGCTTCGAGCCATTTGGTTTCATTACCGTAGATGCCGGTGGTGGAGGGGCGCAGGCCGGTGAGCGTGGCGACGCGCGAGGGATTGCAGACGGGCGCAGCGACGTGGGCGTTGGTGAAGAGCAGACCGCGTTTCGCGAGCCGGTCGATGTGCGGTGTCTTCACCTGCGGATGACCGCCGAGACAGCCGACCCAGTCGTTCATGTCATCCACAATGATCATGAGGACGTTCGGGCGCGGTGAGGCGGCGGAAAGGGCAGGCAGGCAGGAGAAAAGGATCAGGAGACTGGAGAGAAGGAGGAAAGGCTTCACGAACAAAACAGCGCGGTTGAGATGGCAACAACGAAGAAGCGCTTCCAAGCGACTGGGCGATTGAGTGCCGACCTTCCTTGTTTTTGGAGTGCCCAACTCATACCGAGTGTGGTTGAAATCCAGTAGAACGCGGCCCGGATGCTGGTGGATGCCTTCCCCCTCAACCCAGCCCTCTGCCTCCTGGAGAGGAAGCCAGTCATTTAGTCTCGAAGCAACAACGCCGTGCGGGTTGAAGATGCGCGGACGGCGATTCTCCCTCTCCTCGGGGAGAGGGCCGGGGTGAGGGGATACGCGTGCTGAGACTCGCCTCTCATTCGACCAATCTTCACCGAGAGTTGGTATCATTTTATCTCACCGCTTGGTTGTGTGGAAAATGACGGTGAACTTCATGCGGTGGGTCTCGCCCTTTTTTACCGTGACGCGGCTCTGCTCGCCCTGCTTCATGGCTGCGCGGCCGAATGGATTGGCGACGAAGACGCCGTAGTCGCGGTTGTGCCACCAA
>SXGU01527411.1_pt1 | contig 23909 bp, 20 predicted proteins | sample 3174531 | NCBI WGS metagenome assembly SXGU01 (sample SAMN11356863, study PRJNA531348) | freshwater metagenome | isolation source: freshwater sample F1-140 | place: China: Fuxian Lake, Yuxi | collected 2017-12-25
ATCGGCAAGCAGTTTGATGTTACCCGCGAACGCATCCGCCAGATTGAAGCCGGGGCAATCAGAAAACTGCGACTTCCTTCCAGCGCCGACATACTCAAATCCTTTATGGAACTGGAATGAAAAAAATGACGACCCGTAACGCCCCACCCAGGGCAGGTGCCCTGCTGCAGGCTCTCAGAGGCCTTGGCTATTCAACGGCCTCGGCACTGGCAGATATCATCGACAACAGCATTTCAGCCGGTGCCACGGAAATTCGTATCCGCTTCGACTGGTGCGGTGAGCACGGCGAGGCCAGCCGCATTGCCATACTGGATAACGGTCGCGGCATGAGTGACGCTGAACTGGAACGCGCCATGACGCTGGGAGACAAAAGCCCCCTGGATGTGCGTGCAGCGAATGATCTGGGCCGTTTCGGCATGGGGCTGAAAACAGCCTCTTTTTCCCAGTGCCGTCAATTGACGGTTGCATCCAGAAAGGCTCATACCCCCGAGTGCTGCCTGCGCTGGGATCTGGATGCCCTGTCATCCGGTGAGTATCCGGGATGGGCACTGTTTGAGGGGACAGCCGAAGGGTCTGAAGCCTTCCTTTCCCCCCTCACCACGGTGGACAGTGGAACCCTGGTTCTCTGGGAAAAACTGGATCGCATCGTTACCCCCGGTTCCAGCCTTGATCATTTTGCCGACATGATAGACGGGGTTGAACAATGGCTGGCAATGATTTTTCACCGCCTCATCGCCAGCCCCAACCCGCACTTCCGGTTGTTCATCAATGCAAAACCGGTTCGTCCCTGGGATCCCTTCATGATGGGGCATCCGGCCAAATGCTGGCAATCACCGCCTGTCAGCAGAACCACACCGGGCGGTTTGATTGAAATGCAATGTCACGTCCTGCCGCACAAGGATCGTCTCTCCGAGGCAGAATTCAATCTCGCCGCCGGGCCGGAAGGCTGGACGGCCCAGCAGGGTTTTTACATTTACCGTAATCAGCGACTGCTGCTGGCCGGTGGCTGGCTGGGGCTGGGACGCGCATGGAACCGTGATGAATCCCACCGCCTGGCCCGCATACGACTGGACATAGGCAACTCGGCGGATGCCGAGTGGAAAATAGACATTCGCAAATCGACGGCCAAACCGCCTGTCACGTTAAAACCGTGGCTGATGACATTTGCCGAAGATACCCGCGAACGGGCACGGCAGGTATTTGCTTTCCGGGGTACACTGGCTCCACGCACCGGAAATGGCGTGATCGAGCAGGCATGGCGTATCGAACACCTCAGAAACGGTATCCGTTACCGGATCGATCCGGGGCATCCGGCGGTGGCTGCGGTTCTTGATGCTGCCGGAGAACAGACTGCCTTGATACGGGCCATGCTGAGGGTCATCGAGGAAACCGTACCGGTGCAGCGCATCTGGCTGGATACCGCCGAAAACCGTGACCCGCCCAGAACCGGCTTTTCCGGTGAATCCGGCGAAGCCGGGCAGGATGCCCGCGACGTTTTGCTTGCGCTGTACCAGGACATGACCGTTCGTCGCGGCATGAGTCACGAGGCGGCCCTCCGCATTCTTCGGGCAACCGAGCCATTCCAGAATCATCCGGCATTGCTGGACTCACTACACAATCAACATCAGAAAAAGGTTGACAAATGACCACCCTGCATGACGTTCTCCAGATTGCCCAGCCCCTTTTAAGGGGTCAGGACATTACGCCGGCACTCATCGCGGAAAAGGTCGACATTGCTGCGGGCCTCATGCCGGGCGGTAGTGAAGTCAGGAGAGAGGCCATTGCTGAATTGATTCGCCGTTTCAGCCACTGGATGGGTCGGGAGATGGTGCTGGCTGACTCCACCAATCATGAAGCCTGGCTGGTGGCTGGCCTGAAACGGGACTGGCGTTACTGGCCACGTTACCAGACCCTGCTGGAGCGGAAAATGTCCATTCAGGTGGTCGAGACACTGGACGGTATAACCGACAGGATTCTGGGCCTGCTGGAAAATCCCCTTCGCAAGGGAAACTGGGATCGGCGCGGGCTGGTGGTCGGTCATGTTCAGTCCGGAAAAACCAGCAACTATACCGGCCTTATCTGCAAGGCAGCGGATGCGGGTTACAAAATCATCATCGTCCTGGCCGGTTTGCACAACAACCTGCGCTCCCAGACCCAGATTCGGCTTGAGGAAGGATTTCTGGGTTACAAAACCGGGGATGCTGCAGTATCGACCGGAGTGGGAGAGATAGATCCGTCGATTCGCACCGACTGTGCAACAACCCGTGCCGGGAATGGCGATTTCAATGTAAGGGTCGCCCGGAATTACGCCATCAGGCCCGATCAGCGTCCCTGGCTATTCGTGATCAAGAAGAACAAGACTGTTCTGACAAACCTCCTGCGCTGGTTACATAACCATGTAGCCGACACGAAGAGTGAAGATGGCCGACCCCTGATTGCAAGGCTTCCCCTGCTTCTGATTGATGATGAGGCGGATCATGCTTCGGTTGATACCGGTGAGCAGCTATTCGACGCCAATGGCAAGCCGGATATGGAACATGAGCCAAGGACAATCAACCGACTGATTCGCAGGATATTGCACTCGTTTACCAGAAAAGCCTATGTTGGTTATACCGCGACGCCGTTTGCCAACATTTTCATTCATCGCCAGGCAGAAACCAGCAGTGAAGGGCCGGATGTTTTCCCGCAAGCATTCATCATCAATTTACCTGCCCCTTCAAACTATGTGGGGCCAACCCGTTTGTTCGGAATGCGCTCCCATGATGGCCGATCCAGCGGTTTACCGTGCATACGGGAAGTGTGTGACCATCGTGATGAGGAAAAAACGGGAGGCTGGATGCCTCATACGCACAGAAACGGCCATGTTCCCCTGCATAAAGGGAAGGATGAAGTGCCTCCGTCATTACGCGAAGCCGTCAGTGTCTTCATCCTGGCTTGTGCAGTCAGAAACTGGCGTGGTCAGGGACGCAATCATTGCTCCATGCTCATTCATGTGACGCGCTATGTAGCCGTTCAGGCGGAGGTTCACCGGCAGGTTGAAGAGCTTGTCAGGCGATTCAGGCAACGCATCCAGCGAGGGCTGGATCAGGAACTGTTGCTGGAATGGCAAAGCCTGTGGGAACGTGACTTCAGTGCCACGTCCAGTCAGGTAGCACGGATACTGGCCGGGCAGGAGGAGGAATTCCGCCTGCCTGACTGGAAGGAGATCGTTGGCATCCTGCCCGATATTCTGGGAGACATCAGTGTCCGAAAAATCAATGGTACGGCAAAGGATGCTCTGGATTATGCGGACAATGAGGACATCGGACTCAAGGTTATTGCCATCGGTGGTGACAGACTCGCTCGTGGCCTGACGCTTGAGGGACTCTGTGTGAGTTACTTCGTCAGGACATCAAGGATGTATGACACCCTCATGAAGATGGGCCGCTGGTTCGGGTATCGTCCCGGCTATATCGATTTGTGTCGGCTTTATACGACGGGGGATTTGATCGAGTGGTTTGGTCACATCGCGGACGCATCCGAGGAATTGCGTCAGGAATTCGATACCATGGCTGCCATTGGTGCCACGCCAAGGGAGTATGGCCTGAAGGTTCAGTCCCATCCCGTTCTCATGGTTACATCTCCGCTGAAGATGCGGACTGCCCGAACCCTTCAGTTATCCTTCAGTGGTGAGGTTCTTGAAACCATCGCATTTCACCGTGAACGCGAAATTCTTGACCGGAATTTACGGGCGACCGAGCGTCTTCTGGAGGTAGCCGGTAATCCTTCCTGTTCGGGTGAAATCATACGTCAGTGGGGCAACATGAAGCAGGAATGGAAAGGTTTCCTGTGGGAAGGTGTTCACGCCGATCATGTGACTGATTTCCTTGGTTCCTACGTTACCCATCCTGCGGCCAGAAAGGTAAAGAGTACTTTGCTGTCTGAATTTATCCGGATTATGGCTGATTCGGGCGAACTCACTTCCTGGACGATTGCCCTGATCGGGGGAGGCGAAGGCAATTCACATCGGTTCTGCGGGCAGTACCTTCTGGAACGTACAATCCAGCGTAAACCGAAGGAAGATGTAGAACATTACTCAATCGGACGACTATTGTCCCCCCGGGATGAAGCCATTGATCTCGATGAGGCGGCTTTCTGCGCTGCCCTGGAAATTACCAGGATTGCCAGGGTGGATGATCCTGCCAGACAAACCGGAACGGGTAGACCTGAACCACCGAAACTTCCTGGAGGGCCGATAATTCGCCGGGTTCGCGGGCTGGGATACTCCGGTGTGGCACCACACCCTGAACGCGGTTTATTGCTCCTCTACCCACTTGATCCGGCATTCGCCAAAATGCCTGAAGGTTCTCCTCCGGTAATGGCTTTCGGAATCAGCTTTCCGAGCAGTCACCAGAATAAAACCGTCGACTATGAAGTTGATCAGCTCTTATGGGAAAGCGAGTATGGGCAGGCTGATTGACGAACTTTTGATAACCTGGGATGCCCTGTCAGGCAATCAGATGGAGCAGGAAGGATGGCGTGGCATACCGGTTTCGATGATCGGAAATTGCACGCTTCTGGGTGCCAGACACTTTCCCGGAAACAGGGAAGCCCTGCTGGCGTGTTTCCCCTCGATCAGACTGTCCGCTGCTGAACATCTGCCGGATGGACGCGGGTTTGAAGTCATCAGGGCTGATCCTTATGGGGACGGCAAAACCTGGATAGCCCTGTCCCGGCGTGAATCAGGTAGCCCCGAACTCTTTGCCGAGATGGTTGCCGACGTTGCCGGCGTGATGGATATCACGGCATCAGCCGGTGAAGAGCGAACCCTGCAGGCGATGCTGCGACGGGTGAGGATGTGGCAACAGTTCATGAGCAAGGGCGCGAGGCCGCTGGGCAGGGAAGCTGAACTGGGCCTGGCCGGAGAACTGGCTTTCCTGGGGATTCTTCTGGATGCCGGATTGCCAGCCGATGAGATGCTCATGGCATGGGTTGGCCCCGAAGATGCTCCGCAGGATTTTGTACTCGGTACAGGGGCAATTGAAGTCAAGGCCACCCTCTCTGCCGACGGGATGCAGGTCAGGATCGGTAATCTGGAGCAACTGGATGACAGCCGGTTGTCTCCGCTGTTTCTCGCATTGATCCGGTTTGCCGGTGATGACAGGGGATTGACATTGCCAGGTCTGGTTACGGATATCATGACCAGGCTACAGGGAGATCAGCATGTCATTACCCTGTTCCGTGAAAGAATCCTTGCTGCGGGTTATCACGATTATCATGCTTCGCAATATACCCGCCGCTTCTTCAGGGAAGAAGACCATATTTACGGGGTAGCAACTGGCTTTCCACGGCTGATTACCGGTCAGGTAGAAGGCATCATGAAGGCCACTTATGAAATCGATCTGGGCTGTGCATCGGCTTTGACGACGGATCTGAACACAGCACTCAACCAACTGGGAGTCCAGCAAAATGACACTTGATGATTTTTTGTTACAAACACAATCGGAAGTAAGGGAGCAGATAAACGATAAAGCTGTGTACCCGGAACTGGTCTTTGCCGAAATCGTGATGCAGCATCTGGCGGATGTCGGAATGTCATTTGAACCGGCCATTTGCCACTATGAGGCGAAAATCGGTAACAAAAAACTTAAACTCACTGGTTATGCCATTTCGGAGGATAACGAACAGCTTCACTTGTTTGTCAGTCTTTATCTGGGGACTGATCAGATCACTCCAATCCCGGATGCCGATACCAGAAAAACAGCAGAGCAATGTCTGCGGTTTCTCGCTGAGTGTGCGTCAGGAAAAATGGCTGCAAGGATTGAGGAAACAAACGATGCCCATTCGCTGGCACTGACCATTCAGCAGATTTACAACGACCTTGAACAAGTCAATATTTTTGTATTAACAGATGGAAAAACGGCCACAAAAGTTTTTGCTCAAAGGGACATATCAGGAAAGTTGATAAAGCTTGAAGTAATGGATATTGAACGGTTATTCCGTCACTGGTCAGAAGGTAAAGCCCGTGATGAACTGGTAGTCAATTTCAATCAATCATCCGGCTCCCCCTTGCCCTGTGTCTATGTAACCGGGGAAAAGGATGAATATGATTATGCCCTGACGGCAATGCCCGGCGATACCCTCAGATTTCTCTATGAAAAATTTGGTTCACGCCTGCTGGAAGCAAATGTACGTTCGTTCCTCAAAAGTGGTTCAAGGGGAGTAAATGCAGGTATCCAGAAAACCCTTCGTGAACAGCCAGACCGCTTTATGGCCTACAATAATGGCATCGTTATTATTGCAGATGAAATAAGACTTGAACGAACGGTTGATGGTTCTCCCGGTATAACCTGGTTACGTGGCATGCAGATTGTGAACGGCGGGCAAACCACCGCCTCCATGTATTTTACAAAAAAGAAATATCCATCGACTGATCTGGGCAGGACAAGAGTCCCGGCAAAAATCATTATCCTCAAGAAAACAGATTCTTCGGATGAGGAAAGCCTGATTTCGGATATTTCACGTTATGCTAATAGCCAAAATGTGGTCAATCAGGCTGATTTATCTGCAAACAAACCTTTTCATGTAGAGATGGAACGCCTTTCCCTGACCATCTGGTGCCCGGATGGTCAGGGGCGCTGGTTTTATGAGCGTGCCCGGGGAAGCTATAACACCCTTCTTGCCCGCGAAGGTAGTACACCTGCCAAACTACGCCAATTAAGGGAGTCTGTTCCAGCTTCAAGGAAGATTACCAAGACGGATCTGGCCAAATACATCATGGCTTGGGACCAGCAACCGGATGTGGTCAGTCTTGGTGCCCAGAAATGTTTTGAGAAATTCATGGTTTACCTGGATAAACAGGCTCAGGAAGGAAATCCGGTGCAGCCTGATATTGCCTACTTCAAGGCTTTCATTGCCAAGGCCGTCATTTTCAGGGAAACTCATAAAATTGCCCGTCCCCTTGTTTCTGCCTTCCTTGCCAATATCACGGCATATACTGTTTCAGTAATTTCGCGGGAACTGGGGGAAGATTTTGATCTGGAGCGGGTATGGAAGGAGCAGGGTATTTCGAGTCAGCTTGCGGATCAGATAACAATATGGGCAAGGGAAGTAAAAAATCATCTGCATGATACAGCCAATGGCAGAATGATATCTGAATGGGCGAAAATGAAACCAGGGCAGTCGGGATGTGCGGAAGCAGTATTCTCCCGGAATTTTTCCAGTCCTCGCCCTGATATTCCGGAAGTTCGCAGGAAAAAACATGACTGATGTGGTCGACTCGGGAACCCGGAGTCGCATGATGTCAGGGATACGGGGAAAAAATACCAGGCCGGAAATAATTGCAAGACGAGCCTTGTTCAAGGCAGGATTCCGGTTCCGTTTGCACAGGAAGGATTTGCCTGGCAAACCTGACATTGTTCTTCCCGGCAGACGGGTTGCCATTTTTGTACACGGCTGCTTCTGGCATTTACATGCAGGCTGTCACTACGTCAGGATGCCGTCAACCCGAAGGGAATTCTGGCAGGAAAAACTTCAGGGCAACGTAGAGCGTGATTGCAAGGCACGGGCAGCCCTGATTGAGGCGGGTTGGCGGGTGCTTGTGATTTGGGAATGCCTGACCCGTAGCCGGGATGCGTCAATAATGCTGCCGGAGATACTGGCACAGTGGATCAAGGGTGAGGAACTCAAGGGAGAGATTTCCCTGACTGATTGTATTCAATGACCCGATAAACGATTTCAGCAATTTTTGCCGCAAGAAGCGGCGGGACAGCGTTTCCTACCTGGGTATATTGCTGGGTTCTGTTTCCTTCAAAGAAATAATTGTCAGGAAATGTTTGCAGGCGTGCTGCTTCACGTACAGTCAGACTTCTACACTGCGAAGGATCATGATGAATATAGTAATGCCCATCCTTGGCAATATGGGCAACCACGGTCGTTGAGCATGAGTGTTCCAGTTGAACCCTGAAACGATCCATGAATGGTATTGAAGTCGAGGCAACATTTCCATGTTTCGGCAACAGGTTTTTGGGAAAATCCCGCAGGGTTGGAGAATAGCGGTATCGTTTGGCAAAGCATGATGCAAAGAAGTAACGATACAAGTCGGAACGCATGTGACTTCTGGTTTCGTGCTGGATTACGCCACCAAGCCTGGCGTCCAAAAACCAGTGCCCAAGATTTTCAGGAATGTTATACACCTGATGTTCGATTTGTGTGAATGCGTTTCCGGTTGATGCAATCGTCCCGGCACGGGATATCGCCTCCCGCATGAACCTGACCAAATCCTCCCTTTGACTTTCGAGTACCTGCCCTGCCTCATGTACTGCCGTCAGCCACGCATCAAAACCGTCAGATTCCCTTGACAACCGGCTGCGCAAGGGGGGAAGGTCTGATAATACCTGGCCAATGTTAATTTTTTCTTCTGGTTTCAGTATCAGATTATCGTGGTACGGTATGGCATCCGAACGTATGCCAAACAGGATGACTCTGTGTCTGGCCTGGGGTATGCCGTAATCCTCGGCTTTGATGATGAAGTCTTGCGGATCCAGGTTTTCAGTCTGGTTTACGACTAATGAGCGAATTTGATAAGAAAGATCGCCTGCCGGGTTTGAAAGATCATCGAGAATCCGGCTAAAAATATGTGAACCGCCATTCTTTGATGTCAGTATTCCCTTTACATTTTCCATGACGAATACCGTCGGCCTGAACTGGCGAACAATCCGCAGATATTCCTTGTAAAGGAAATGTTTGTGGTCACTTTCAAAGGATGCCTGAGTTTCCCTTGTTCGCCTGGAGCGGCCCGCGATGGAATACGCCTGGCAGGGCGGGCCACCAATCAGAACCCAGTCGCGTGCGTTGCCGATTCCTTCCTCAATCCATTGGTCAATCATTTCAGGACTATCCCTGCCCAACTCGGCATTTCTGGCTTCCTGTGATGCATGACGGGCTTCAGGGGTAATATCCTGACTTTCAAATAGTTGATCCCGTGAAATTTCACCTCGTATGTAACGATAATAAGCCTCTGGCACTTCATTTTTCGGGAAAGCCCGAAACAGGGCACGAAGGGAAAGGGTTTTATGGGCAACCGGGTCCTTCTCAATGGAAACGCGCAGCCTGAAGCATGGATTACCCTCTTCATTTATCCGGGAGGAAAACCCTTCTCCAAGACCGCCCGGGCCCGCAAAAAGATCAATGACAGGGACAGGGTTTTTATGTAACATAATTTTAGTAAGTAAAACTGGATATTAAAAGCATACAAGAAGTAATGATCGGGCGATGTATAACGACGAAAAATTTAGGTTATGTTTTTTGCAGTGGCCAGGATGAAAGTGCGAAGCACCGATGGGCGCAGGAAGACATTGACCGAGTACCTCGCGTTCGCTCCTGGAATAATAAAAAAGTAAAATCATCGTTGATAATTGTTGCACGCAGTTGAAAAATGGTCAACACATTGATAATTTTTTTATGTCTGAAAAATACTTGATAAATGCAATGGCGAGTGGGTTGAATTTGGTTTTTAGTCTCGGTGATATTCAGTAAATATTCAAGCTGATAGTAATATATTGCTCTCCGTAAATACCAGACATCCAGCTTTCCACGTCGCCAGCCGGAACCAAGCCATCCCGGTGGTTCAGCCCACGCTGGATGTGGTTGGGTGCTATCTGACTGGCCAGCTCGCCGGGTGAGTGGCGAGTGAATGCCGCATACCAACCACTCCCCACTCTCCATCCTCCACCCCGTTTCAAAATTTCCCCGGACGGCACGTTGAACAAGGCGCCAACTCCATTCAACTGCAGAGGTAGCCAGTGCACACTCAAATCAAGAGGGTCATGCAGGTATTGCAAGTCCTTAACCGGGCCGTCCGCCCGTTGACCGTCCAGGAAATCAGCCGCAAAACCGGACTGAATGAGGTATCGAATCGCACCCTGCAGCGCGATTTGAAGCTACTGTCTGATCTGAATTTGATTCAGTTCAAACAGAACGGCGTCGAGAGGCCGTATCAATGGGTGTTGCCCGGCAATACCAGCCTGGCGGGACTTTCCGATGGGGAATCCCTGTGCCTGATCCTGATGCAGACGTATATGAAGCAGTTGTTGCCACCGGAGGTGTATGACCTTTTCAGCGACTCATTCAATCTGGCCCGGAACCGGCTGAGTGGTGCTACAACCCATCCGCGTTACGCTCGCTGGCTGAAAAAAATACGGGTGATTGAAACCGGGGAGACAAGTCAGGCAGCCGCTAACGGCAGTCAGGATACCGTTATGCAAGCCCTGTTTGAAAATCGGCAACTGAGCCTGGAATATCAAACGTCTGGCGGGTTGATAAAAACCTTCAGCACCCGAATGCCGGTGAATCCACTTGGATTGATAAAATATCAGGACAGTTGGTTTCTGGTGGCAGCGGTTGACAGCTACCAGACTCCGGTTGTCATGGCAATGGACAGAATACGCTCGGCTACCATGCAGGTATTTGACTGCATACCACCCGCCAGTTTCAATCTGGATCAATTTGTTGATTCAGGGTATGCCTTCGAGTATCTACTGGACCATCTCCCTGATCCGGAATTGCCGGTGACCATCCGGCAGAGGGCGGCAGCCTGACGCAAACTGGTAAGGTACCCCCCCCTCTTCAGCCGGGAGAGGGGAGGGCGGTGAGGGTCTCGCGCTTCAGGCTACGCACGCCTCTTGCAGCGTCTCCGTGGAACACAAAAAAATGCACCGGGAAACCAGGGCGGCAGGTGTCAGGTGTAACCGTGACTGGCACCGTCTGCCGGGCGTGTTTCTGACCGTTTACTTCAAGGACAGCCCCCATGAAGTTGAAATTGAACGCGATTTGTCCAGCAAACGGCAACTACTGGACATGAGCGTCATCCAGCAGCATGCCGACATGCCGTTTGACCGCTACCCCGATGGCCTGGAGAATATGGCCCGGTATAATCTGATCAGCTACAAATCGCTGCATGAAGCGTTTGGACTTTGGAGCCTGCTTGAACTGCTGGGCCACTACGTAAACTACCGCAAACAGATTGGCCCGCCTGAATCCGATTCCCCGAGCAAACTGGTACCGGCCAATCAGTTCAGACTGTACGGCATTACCACCCGGATGCCGAAAAAACTGATCAAACTGCTGAACTTCATAAAGATCAGCCCGGGCGTGTATGAACTGGTCTGGGGCGAAACCTGCATTCGGCTCATCGTCCTGTCGAGGATTCCCCAAGGTCCCCACAATGCCATCTGGCGATTATTCAGCGCAAAACCGGACATCGTGGAAGAAGCCCGGGAACAGTATACAGCCATGCAGAACAGCGACTGCAGCCTGATCATGCAAACCTTATTCGAGTATTACCTGAAGGAGAAACTACCCATTGTGGGGTTGGTAGCCGCGATGAATGTAGGTTAACAGCACCACCCCGTCAGGCTGCGCCTGCCACCCCTCCGGAGGAGGGGAATTTTGGGCGGGGCATTCCCCTCCCCTATACCCTGATACGGTTAAGCAAAAAGCCGAAGAGCCACTGACCTGATCCACCCTATTGCGGACGATGACCTGCTGTATCGCAGGATTACTCGTGTTTGCTTCGGAATTTTTGTGAAATTTCGTGCCTTTCGTGGCAAAAAAACAGGGCCACGAAAATACACGAAAAATACTGTATAACCGACATTCCGCCCCCCAGTCGTCTAAAACAAGTTGTCCCAGCCAAGTGAAAAAACTGACACCGCCACGACGGATGAAGCTGGTTCTTACTCCGTAGAAAGCATGAACCATTTGGGGCTGGTAGCCGCGATGAATGTAGGTTAACAGTGCCACCCCGTCAGGCTGCGCCTGCCACCCTCCGGAGGAGGGGAATTTTGGGCGGGGCATTCCCCTCCCCTATACCCTGATACGGTTAAGCAAAAAGCCGAAGAGCCACTGACCTGATCCACCCTATTGCGGGCGATGACTTGCTGTATCGCAGGATTACCCGTGTTTGTTGCTCGTGGCAAAAAAACAGGGCCACGAAAATACACCAATCAGATTGTACGGGGCAAAACCGGACATCGTGGAAGAAGCCAGGTTTTGGACGAGACAGGAAAAAACCAAACCTACAGGGCTACCCGACTATAGCCCAGCAGGGTGCCGGTGGCGAAGGCCAGGTCAACCTGGGTTTGTTGATAATCACTGATGGCTCTGACTTCACGAATCCGGGCATCCCCCAGCCGGGTTAATGCTTCCAGTACCTCGGTCATGGTACGCAGGCCTTCCGTGAACTGTTTTTGCTCGGCGTCATAGTTGATGCCGGCCACGATTACATTCTGCCGGGCCGCCAGGATGCGCTGCCAGTTCTGTTGCATCTGGTCGAGTGCGTCGTGAATCTCCCGCCGCACCGTCAATTCGCGCAGTTGCCGACTGCCCAGCCGTTGCTGCCGCTCGTAGACTGCCCGTCTCAGGCGGGATTTACGCAATTCGTTGGTGAGGGGGATTTCCATGCGTAGTCCGATTGACCAGTCCGAATAATCACCGCCGAGACTGTCCTCGAAACTGGAACCCCAGGCCGTGTTCCGACCCAGGCTGCCATAGCTGTAATCCAGCATGAACTGGGGCAGGGTCTGGTTTTCCAGGTAATCAATTTTGGTAAGGTCCGCTGCCAGTTTCAATTCCAGTTCCAGTAATTCCAGTCGCCCCGCCAGAGCCTGTCCGACCAGTTTGTCCCGGTCAAAATCAAAGGCTACCAGCAGGGGGGGCAGGGAGGGATTGAGCAGGGTCGGTTTGTCCAGCGGCAATTCGGGATCGTTCATCAGTAATTTGAGTTGCCGTTGCCGGATTTTCAGGGTGGTTTCAGCAACGATGACCCCTTCCAGACGTTCTGCCACGCCTACCTCGGCCCGGTTGGCTTCGACCGCTGCCGTCAATCCCTCGGCAATCCGTCGCCTTACCATGACCAGGTTGCGGGCGGCGTATTCGTATTGCTGACGACGCACGTCCAGTTCTTCCCAGGCCGACCACAACGTCCAGTAAGCCTTGTCGATGGCCGCCAGTACCCGTATGGCCTGCAACCGGGTTTTGACGGTGGCCATGGCCTGTTGGTAGCGGGCTATGCGGATTCCGGCTACATTGACACGTGGGCCTGCATCCCGTAACAACGGCTGGCTGAGGGAGAAACGCAGGGCACTGCGGTACTGGTCGGAACGAACGCCCTTGAACGTCTGTTTTTGGTCAAACGGTACGCTCAGGGTTACTTTGGCTCCGGTACGCAGTGGAATGCTGACACCGGCCTCCAGGTCGAGGTATTCGGCAGTCTGGGCGATTTCAGTCAGTTTGACGGTTTCACCATTGAGGGGGGAGCCGGGATCGACATCGGTAAATTTGGCCACTTCGCCGTCATAGGGCGGGGTTTCCTTGCGGGAAAATTTGGCCCGGGCGAAGATCAGGTCGTCAAATTTGGCTTCTTCTTCGGAGACGGCGGTGGTGGCAATGGCCGGATCAATGCGGGCAACAACCAGATCAAGATTGTGCTGCAGGGCTCTGGCCCGGGCATCGGCCAGGGCCATATCCAGATGGCCCGGTGCTTCCCGGGCCGGTGTGGCCGGTTCGGTTGAAGGAGAGGGCTGCTGTTTGATTCGGGCCAATCCCTGCGTCAGGGTTTCGGGAGGGGTCTGGGCCGCCTGATCCAGTTGCAGGAACTCGGAATGATCCAGTCGCTGCCTGACTGATTCCTCCAGACCGGTATCAATCCGGGCACTGAAGTCGGCACAGCCAGCCAGATACGGCAATAATACAAGCCAGCAGGCTTGAGGGAGCGATTTCATTTGAGTCGTTTCCGGGCCAGATCGGTTTTGGGTTGTTCCATCATTACCAGCGGTGGGAAGGCATTGAGTTGCCGCCAGATTTCATAGGCCACCGTCACCCGACCCAGCAAAATCCAGCCGCGACTGCGACCGCCCTGCCGCAGAAAACGCTCACCCGGCCACAGATCGTCCTGTTCATCGGGTATCACCATCAGGCGGAATTTGCCTTTGCCGTCGTCGCTGGCATCAACAAAGGCCACCCGCCCGCCAAAGGTGCCTACCGCCACTTCGGGATAGCCACCAAACTGCACTGCCGGCCAGCCTTCAAACTGCAGGCGTACCGGTCGTCCCGGCGTAATCAGGGGGGCATCATTGCCATCCACCCACAATTCGACCGCCCGGCCCCGGGTGTCGGGTACCAGGGTCAGCAAGGGATCGCCCTGCTTGACGACCAGTCCTTCGGTGTTGCCCATCACCCGCAGTACCATGCCGTCACGCGGAGCCTGGATGACCTGGTTGCGTTGACGGGATTGATCAATCTGGATGCGGGTCAGGGTGACCCGGCTGTCTTCCAGTTCACTCAGGGTTTTGTTGAGGGTCGCCAGGGCAGACTCCACCCTGGCACCGGCATCGGCGCGGATGCGGTCGATGTCGACTTCCACTGCCCGCTGTTCGGCCCGGGCCGAATCAACACTGGCTACGGCACTGTTCAGGCTGCGACGGGCGATGGCTTCGTCCCGCTCGGCGACTTCCAGGTCACGCCGTGATACCAGGCCATCGGTGATCAGGCGGCGCAGTCGTTCGGTTTGCAATTGGGCGGTGTACAGGGTGGCCCGGGTAGCGGCCAGGCTCTCTTCCGCCGAGCGGGTTCGCTGCCGGGCGACATCAAGACGATTCTGTGCGGTGGTCACCTGCAAATCCCGGGCAGCCTGCAGACTGGCCAGTTGCATGCGATAGGCCCGTGATTCATCCTCCTTGGCTTTGAAGCGGGCTTCCACAGCCTGGTGCTGGGTATCCAGCCGTCCGCTGAAATCGGCATCCAGGTCGGACAGTTCCAGCAGGGTATCACCGGCCTTGACCCGTGAACCCTCCTGTACCGCCCAGCGGATGATGCGTCCGTTGATGGGAGCCTCCATGCTTTGTTGTCGCTCGGTGGGCGAATAGGCAACCACCCGGCCTTCGCCCACAATGTTTTGTTGCCAGGGCATGACCAGCAAAACCAGTGGACCCAGCAGAAACGACCAGGCCAGAATCCGGGCCAGGACGGTTAACCGTCGGGGAGTCTGGGTGGCTTGCAAGGCAGAGAAACGCGGCGGCTGGCTCATGAATCATGCCCTCCGTTCAGGTGTATCACCCGGTCGCAGCGGGCGGCAATCGTCGCCTGACGGGTCAGCACCACCAGCGTCCAGTGGCCACGCTCCCCTGTCAGGGTTTGCCAGATGCGATCAACCGATGCCTCGTTCAGATCGTCCAGTACTGCATCAAGGATCAACAGGGCCGGTTGACCGGCCAAAGCCCGTGCCAGCATGACCCGGCGTGCCTGTCCGGTCGACAGCGGAGCCCCGCTCGGCCCTACTTCGGTTTGTAACCGATCCGGCAGGTCGATAGCCAGTTCCTGTTCCAGCCCCAGGTCATTCAGAATGGTAACGACGGCTTCATGCGTAACCCAGTCGCGGCCCAGTCGTACGTTTTCCAGCACGGTGTCGGCCAGCATTTCAATGGTACCTACCAGAGCTACCCGTTCACGCAGGGCTTCCAGCCGGATGTCCCTGATATCAAGCCCATTGAATTCAATCCGTCCGGCGGTGGGTTCACGCAAGCCCATGATGAGTTCTGCCAGGGTACTTTTGCCGGTGCCCGGTGCACCCAGAATGGCCAGTCGTTCACCGGGCCGAACGCTCACACTGAGGTCGGCCAATACCTGGGCGGGATGGTGGGGATAACTGAAGCAGACCTGATGCAGGGTCAGCGAGGCGGCCCGGGTACTCAGGGGTTCGCCACTGCCATCGGCGTCGCGTTCGGCTGGCAGGTCAATCAGATGACCCAATTTGTCGACAGCCGCCAGCAGGTCATAAAAATTTTCCAGTTGCTTGCCAAATTTGACGAAAGCCGCCAGCACCGAGGACACGATCAATTCAGCCGCTACCAGTTGGCCCAGACTCAATTGCTGTTCCACGACCAGCATTCCGCCCAGGGCCAGCAGGCCGGTACCCGCCGAGGCCTGGAGGATGACCGCCCCGATGGTCTGGCGCAACAGGATTCTGAAATGGGTGTGCCGTGCTTCCAGGTAGGCATGGGCCAGGGCATCGGCCCGCTCCAGTGCCAGTGCCGGGCCGCCGCTTGATTTGAAGGTCACCAGGTTGTAGGCGGTTTCCTCCAGCCAGGCCACCAGGGCATATTTGCAGCGGGATTCATCAATGGCGGTAGGAACCGCTCCCCGTCCCAGTGCCAGGATTACCAGGCCAATGGCAATCAGCAGTAACAGGTCGAAGGCCAGCAGGAATGGATGATAAAACCCCAGAACTACCAGCCCGATACCGGCCTGCAGAATGGTGGCAAACCCCTCCAGCAGCAAACCGGCACCGGCTTTCTGTACTGTCAGCACATCAAAAAACCGGTTGACCAGTTCCGCACCGTGATGTTTGTCATAGACCTCGCGCCGCACCCTGGGCATTCGGTAAGCCAGGTCAGCGGCAACCCGGATAAAGATGCGCCGCTGGATGATTTCCACCAGCCAGGTACGAAAAATCTGGATGGCTCCGGAAAAGCCCAGAAACAGAAACAGCATCAGTGCCAGCACAATGACCGGCTGCAACACCCCGCCCATTGCCACGGTGTTGACCAGTGCCTGTACCGCCACCGGTGTCGCCAGTCCCAGCAATCCGGTGCCGAAGGCAAATGCGGTGACCAGTGCGATGTCGTGGCGTTCGGGCTCCAGCAGATTCAGCAGGCGGCGGAACGGGGGCAGATGGCTTGAGCCGTGAGCGTGTTCATCATCGGGCGGGCTGGCCGCTGCATCGAGCGGAGCCAGTGGTTCAATCGCCCACCATTCCCAGGCCTCGTCATCGGTTCGGCCCAGCCAGGCCGACAACTCACTGGCGGCCAGTCGGTGTTCGCGGATGCCGGCGGGCGATACCTGCATGATCAACAGACGGTGCCCTACCGTACCACACAGCACCAGCCAGGGAGGACGTCCCGTTTCCGCCTCTACCGGCCCGGTTGTCACCAGCAGACTGCTCGAACCGGCCAGATTCCGGGCCAGACGTAGCGGCAGTGACAGCAGGCTGAGGTTGAGACCGCTGCCCTGCCAGAGGCTTTTGGGTGAGGATAAGGCGGTTTCGTCCAGTCGCTCAATGAATTTCAGGCGTTCTGCTGTTCTGGGCAGGTGCAGCCTGTCCAACAGAAAACCCAGGAGAACCCTGACTTCAGTAACGGTGTGATAATTGATGTTCATGGCAATTCGATAAACCGTCGCAGTAGCGACACGATACCACGCGATTATATCGCGGGCTTGCAGGGCCAGTCTAACCACTCAAGGGAAACACTCAATCCCGTTCAGAGCAGGTGATCACGGGCATGGGCCAGTATGGCACTCACCGCCGGGTGTTGCAGTTTGCGCCGTATCGTGACGGCGTAAAAGGTTTCCCGAACCGTTTCAATCCGGCCCACAATACCAACACCGTATTGCTGGCAGATTTCCGCTTCGACGGCAGTCGGAGCCACAAACAGCCCGGTTCCGCTGCTGCCGAAGGTCTTGAGCAGGCCGCTGTCCTCAATTTCAGCCCGTACCTCCGGTTTGATTCCTTCGTCATGAAACCATTGATCCAGTGAGCGGCGGAGGGCGGTGTTGCCGGTTGGCAGCAAAAAGGGAGCACCGTCCAGCGAGCGGGGAAATCCGGCACGGTGACGGGCCAGCAGAGACGGAGCGGCAAAAACCGTGACGGCACAATCACCCAGTCGGTGATTGCTGGCCTTGCCCTCGCTGGATACGGTCAAGGGGGCATCCGACAGCACCAGGTCAATGCCTTGCCAGGCCATTTCAGCCAGCAGGCGATCGGTCTTGTCCTCATAACACAAAATCTGGGTGGGTTCGGCCATGTGGAATACCGGTTCAATCAGTCGACAGGCAATCAGTTTGGGAATGGCATCGGAAACGCCCACCACCAGTCTCAGAGCCCGCCCTTCAGGGTAGCCGTTGAGGGTGTTGGCCAGTTCCTGCCCCAGACTGAAAATTTCATCGGCGTAACGGAAGGTGATGCGACCCGTGTCGGTCAGCGTCAGTCGGCGTCCGTTTTTTTCAAACAGCTTTTGTCCAATGGACTTTTCCAGGGCGGCCAGTTGTCCGCTGATGGTTGGTTGAGCCAGATGCAGTTTTTCCGAGGCGCGGGTTACGCTCTCCTCACGAACCACGTTCCAGAAGTAAAACAGATGCTGATAGTTGAGTCGTTGCACGGAAATCATAGCCTATATCTATAAATCAGTTCCAAACATCCTATTTTACTATGCAATCAGGCGGATTTAGGCTATGTTCGACTTTCAGCGTCCGGCACATTATCATTCACCTGTTCATCCTTTTGTCAAAAAATTCTCATGGAACCTGCAATCACTGAACTTCTGCTGTCCGGTAGCAAGCTGATGCTGATGGGTATGACCATCGTTTTCCTGTTTCTGGTCCTGCTGGTCTGGATCATCGGCGTAACTGCCGATCTGGTGCGTCGATACGACCAGGGCATCGGACGGGTGAGTGGCGATTCGAGTCTGGTTCTCGACGATGCCAGTCAGGAGCCGGACGACAGCGAAATCGTGGCGGCCATTTCGGCAGCCATTCATCGTCACGAAAATCCATAACAACCTCGAATAAACACCAAAAACTGACACCCGGAGCTTTTACCCATGGCCAACCCGTTAGGCATAACCGATGTCGTCCTGCGTGACGCACATCAATCCCTGCTTGCCACCCGTTTACGTCTGGACGACATGCTGCCTGTCTGTGACAAACTCGATCAGGTCGGTTTCTGGTCGCTGGAAGCCTGGGGCGGCGCGACGTTCGATGCCTGCATCCGTTATCTGGGAGAGGATCCGTGGGAACGGTTGCGCCGCCTCAGACAGGCTCTGCCCAACACCCGTCTGCAGATGTTGCTGCGGGGACAGAATCTGCTGGGCTACCGGCATTATGCCGATGACGTCGTCGAGAAATTCATCTGGCGGGCAGCGGAAAATGGCGTGGACGTGTTCCGCATTTTTGATGCAATGAACGACATCCGTAATTTCAGGACAGCCATTCAGGCCACCGTAGCGGCGGGGCGACACGCCCAGGGTACCATCTCCTATACGGTCAGTCCGGTGCATGGACTTGACATGTGGGTGGATCTGGCCCGGTCACTGGAAGACATGGGTTCGCATTCGATTTGCATCAAGGATATGTCAGGCCTGATCAAACCGTATGTGGCAGGAGAACTGGTCTACCGCCTCAAGCAGGCCGTCAGCGTTCCCGTTCACCTGCATTGCCACGCCACCACCGGACTCAGCACCGCCGCCATTGTCAAGGCAGTTGAGGCCGGGGTTGACAACGTGGACACTGCCATATCGTCCATGAGCATGACTTATGGCCATAGTCCGACCGAATCGGTTGTGGCCATTTTTCAGGGGCACGAACGTGACACCGGGCTCAATCTGAACCTGCTGGAAGAGATTGCCGCCTATTTTCGCGAAGTGCGTAAAAAATACGCGAAGTTTGAAGGCAGCCTCAAGGGAAGTGACAGCCGGATTCTGGTGGCCCAGGTTCCCGGCGGCATGCTGACCAATATGGAAAGCCAACTCAGGGAGCAGGGCGCACTCAATCGTTTTGACGAGGTTCTGCAGGAAATTCCACGGGTTCGGGAGGATCTGGGCTTCCTTCCCCTGGTGACACCTACCTCGCAAATCGTGGGTACCCAGGCCGTCATCAACGTGCTGGCCGGTGAACGTTACAAGACCATCGCCAAGGAAACGGCCGGGGTGCTGCGGGGCGAGTACGGTGCCACACCGGCACCGGTCAACGCTGAACTCAGAACCCGCGTCCTGGAGGGCGGCCAACCCATCACGACCCGACCGGCCGATCTGTTGCAACCTGAACTGGACAAATTGACGGCTGAGTTGCGCGAACTGGCCCGGACACAGAAAGTTGAGTTATCAGAACATGAAGTGGATGACGTGCTGACCTATGCCCTGTTCCCGCAGGTTGGCTGGAAATTCCTGAGCAACCGGGGCAACCCGGCGGCCTTTGAAGCGGCACCGGATGCCACGACAGAATCCCCGGCCACCGCTGCGGTGGTGGCCACGACCCGTCTCTCCGATGGCATCAAGGCCTATTCCGTCACGGTCAATGGTCGGCTTTATCAGGTGGAAGTGGCGGCTGGCGGGGCCATCACGTCGTTGCGCCCGGTTGATCCCAATGTACCCGCAGTGCGGCCCGCCTCAACCGGTGGCGGCGAGGTCAGGGCTCCGATGGCAGGCCATATCCTCAGAATCAACGTCAAGGAGGGCCAGTTCGTCAACGAGAGCCAGATTGTGGTTGTGATGGAGGCCATGAAGATGGAAACCGAAGTCAGAACCCGTTACGCCGGGACGGTCAGTCATCTGGCCATCAAGGTCGGTGATACGGTGGCTGCCAACGATGTCCTTCTGACGGTAGTGTGAGGTTTTTCATGGGTGGTTTTTACGAACTCTGGTTGAGTACCGGTCTGTCCAATTTTCAGTGGCAGCAGGTGGTGATGATGGCCGTGGGATTCCTGCTGCTGTATCTGGCCATACGCAAGGGTTTTGAACCCCTGCTACTGCTACCGATTGGTTTCGGGGCGGTACTCAGCAACATTCCCGTTGCCGGTATTGCCGAAGAGGGAGGCTTGTTGTCCTACCTTTATATGGGTATCAAGGCCGGTATTTTCCCGCTGCTGATTTTCATGGGCGTGGGGGCCATGACCGATTTTGGCCCCATGCTGGCCAATCCCAAAACCCTGCTGCTCGGGGCCGCTGCCCAGTTCGGCATTTTTGGAACCCTGTTCGGGGCACTGGCACTCAATGCGGTGCCGGGTCTGCATTTTACCTTCAAGGATGCCGCCGCCATTGCCATCATCGGCGGGGCGGACGGACCGACCGCCATTTATGTGGCATCCAAACTGGCTCCTGATCTACTGGGCGCGATTGCCGTGGCGGCCTACTCTTACATGGCCCTGGTTCCGCTGATACAACCGCCCATCATGCGCTGGCTGACCACCGAAGAGGAGCGCCTGATCGAGATGGCCCAACTCCGGATCGTAAGCCGTCAGGAAAAGGTGGTTTTTCCCATCGTGTTGCTGATACTGAGTGCCATGTTGTTACCGTCAGCCGCTCCGCTGATTGGCATGTTCTGTCTGGGTAACCTGATGCGCGAATGCGGTGTGGTGGAGCGTCTCAGCAAAACCTCACAGAACGAACTCATCAACATTGTTACCATCTTTCTGGGGCTGTCGGTCGGCTCCAAACTCAGTGCCGACCAGTTTCTGCGTCCCGAAACCCTGGGCATCCTGCTGCTGGGTGCCATTGCAGTCAGTTTCGGGACGGCAGCCGGCGTGATTATGGCCAAAATCATGAATCGCTTCAGCGAAAACAAGATCAATCCGCTGATCGGGGCCGCCGGGGTTTCCGCTGTGCCCATGTCGGCCCGGGTCGCCAACAAAATCGGCCAGGAGAGCAATCCGCACAATTTTCTGCTGATGCACGCCAGGGGGCCTAATGTGGCCGGGGTGATCGGGTCTGCCGTTGCCGCCGGTGTTTTACTGGCCCTGGTGCAATGACTCGTTCATTCAGTACCAAAGGCCATCGGGAAACATGCTAGAATGAGCCTCCATGCACGATCTTGACGCCGCCATCAGCACGTCCTATCTGGTCGCTCTCATCATGGGGCTGTTCAGCAGCCTGCATTGTCTGGGGATGTGTGGTTCCATTATCGGTTCCCTCACCCTCAGTCTCCGGCGCGAGATACGGGAGCAAAAATCAACGCTGACCGCGTTTGTGTTGTGTTACAACCTGGGACGAATTACCAGTTATTCGCTGGGTGGCATGCTGGCCGGTACGGCGGAGCATGTGTTGAGTCTGCCCTTTGGTGAAGGCCACGGGCATCGGATCCTGCAGGTGGTGTCAGCCCTCATCATGACCGGTGCCGGCCTGCACCTGGCGGGCTGGTTTCCCCGTTTTGCCTACATTGAAAAGGCGGGGGTAGTGATCTGGCGGCGACTTGAACCCCACGGTCGGCGTCTGATTCCGGTGGAAACCTTGCCGAAGGCATACGTGTTTGGCATGGTATGGGGCTGGCTGCCCTGCGGCCTGGTCTACACGGCCCTGGCCCTGGCAGCCACTACCGGCGATGCCCTGCGCGGAACCCTGACCATGCTGGCGTTTGGCCTGGGTACCGTACCCGCTGCCGTTGGGGTCGGGGTCATGACCTCCTGGATGATCCGGCTGTCAAACCTGCGGCGATTCCGTCAGGTCGCCGGGGTTTTCATGATCATTTTGGCCATCCTGGCGGCGTTTCCCTGGATCAATCCCATGGTGCGCCATTCCCTGGGCACTTTGTAAGATAAAAATCGTAGAGGCTTATTGTTATGTTTGAAAATATGATTGGTCAGTCACCCAACTTCGAGTCACTGCTGCGTAGTGCCAGGATGGTGGCAGCAACCGATGTAACCGTGTTGATAACCGGAGAAACAGGCACGGGCAAGGAGGTTCTGGCCAATGCCCTGCAACGACACAGTCCGCGTGCCGACAAACCCTTCATTACCCTGAATTGCGCCGCCCTGCCGGAGGCACTGGCTGAGTCCGAACTGTTCGGCCACCGCAAGGGGGCTTTCACCGGAGCTGTCAGTCACCAGATTGGCCGGTTTCAGGCTGCAAACGGGGGCACCCTGTTCCTGGACGAAGTGGATTCGCTACCCCTGACCCTCCAGGCCAAATTACTCCGGTTTCTGGAATCCGGCGAAATCCAGCCAGTCGGGGAGACCCAGGTTCAATTTGTCGATGTGCGGGTTATTGCGGCAACCAACGCCAGTCTGCACCAAAAGATCGGGCGGGGCGAGTTTCGCAAGGATCTGTATTACCGCCTCAACGTGGTTCCGCTGGAAATTCCACCGTTGCGGGACAGGATCGGTGATATACAACTGCTGCTGAGTCATTTCATGCAGCACTTCGCAGCGGAATATCGCAAGTCACCCGCCACATTCAGTCGCAGTGCCCTGATTCGTCTGAGCCAGTACCCCTGGCCCGGTAACGTCAGGGAATTACGCAATGTGTGTGAGCGGCTTTCGATCCTGCTGGCGGGGCGCGTCATAGAGGATGCCAACCTGCCAGGCGAGTTGGTCAACCAAACCGGTACGGACAAGCCGGTGTTTGCCTTGCCGGAGTTTGGGCTGGAACTGGATAAACTGGAAATGGACCTGATTCGTCAGGCACTCACCCGTACCCAGGGTAACAGAACCCGCTCGGCACGACTGCTGGGTATTACCCGCGACACCTTGCTGTACCGGATGCAGAAATACGGCATCAGTTAAGCGGAAGCCAACCGCCCTTGGCCCACCGGGAAAATCCCGGAGTTGTCACGGCAAGCGATGACTCCCCGATAACATTCCCTGCCCTGGCAATTAAGCCACAACGAACGACCCCGTTGTGTTATCATCTCGGGCTTTAACCCGGCGAGAGAGGTTTATGTCGAAAGAGGATCACATCGAAATGGAGGGCAAAGTGGTCGAAACTTTGCCCAATACCACGTTTCGCGTTCAACTGGATAATGGCCACATCATTACGGCCCATATATCCGGCAAAATGCGCAAACACTACATACGGATTTTGACCGGTGACCGGGTCAAGGTTGAGATGACACCCTATGACCTTACCAAAGGTCGCATTACCTTTCGGCAGCGCTGATTACGCTGCCGATTCACACACTGCACTGACAGCGTCCATTTCAAATTCCAGCCGATCATCCCCGGTCACGACAACGGTGACCGTCCCGCCGTCCGTCAGTCTCCCGAACAGGATTTCCTCCGCCAGCGGTTTTTTGATGGTTTCCTGAAGTATTCGGGCCATGGGGCGTGCCCCCATTACGGGGTCAAAACCCCGTTCAGCCAGCCACAAGCGCGCCTCCGGACTCAAAACCAG
>SXGU01356028.1_pt1 | contig 23902 bp, 13 predicted proteins | sample 3174531 | NCBI WGS metagenome assembly SXGU01 (sample SAMN11356863, study PRJNA531348) | freshwater metagenome | isolation source: freshwater sample F1-140 | place: China: Fuxian Lake, Yuxi | collected 2017-12-25
CGACCGTGACCGGAATGGTGCTCGACGTGCCTGTCAAGGTGGGCAACCAGGTCATCGAAAGCAACAATTTCAACGAAGGGACGACGATCGCCAGCCTCGCCGACGTGGGGCGCATGATATTCGTGGGAAAGGTCGATGAGTCGGAGGTGGGGAAGATCCGCGAAAACCTGCCGATCGAGATCACCGTTGGTGCGATCGAGAACAAGAAATTCAACGCTGTCCTGCAGTACATCGCGCCAAAGGGCAAGACCGAGAACGGGGCGATCCAGTTTGAGATCAAGGGCGCGCTCACCAATCGCGATACGACGTTCATCCGCGCGGGGCTCAGCGCCAATGCCTCGATCATCCTCGACAAGGCCGAAAATGTGCTGGCCGTAAAGGAATCGCTGGTCCAGTTTGACGAGAAGACCAAGAAATATTTTGTCGAGGTCATGACAGGAGACCAGAAGTTTGAGCGACGCGACGTCGAGCTCGGCGTAAGCGACGGAATCTACGTCGAGATCAGGAAGGGCGTGGCCAAAGGAGACAAGATCAAGGTCTGGAACCAGGGCCTTGAAAAACCTGAAGGGCAACAATCGTAAGAAATCATCTCATTAATCAAAAATCGTTAAATTTGCCGGGGCCAGCCCTTGCGTAACATCTCATCAATGAAAAAATCCCTATTTGCCGTCATCCTGCTTTTGCTTTCTGCGGGCGGAATCGCACAGGAAAAAAAGTGGACACTGGCAGAATGCGTTGACTACGCGCTCAAGAACAACATCCAGATCAAGAACACCGAGCTCGACAGCCGCCTCGCCGACGTCGACAAGAAGGCGGCCTTTGGGAACTTCCTGCCCACTGTCAACGGACAGGCTTCGCACTCCTGGAACATCGGCCTTAACCAGAACATCACGACCGGCTTGCTTGAAAACCAGACTACGCAATTTACTTCTGCCGGGGTCAGCGTGGGCGTGAACATTTATTCGGGATTGCAGAGCCAGAACAGGCTTCGCCGCGCCAACCTCGCGATCCTGGCTGCACAGTATCAACTTTCAAAAATGAAGGACGACATCGCCCTGAATGTCGCCAATGCCTTCCTCCAGATACTATTCAACAAGGAGAACCTCAAGGTGCAACAGGAGCAGCTGGCCAACAACCAGCGCCAGCAGGGCAGGACGCAGGAGTTGGTGAATGCCGGATCTGTTCCGCGTGGGGATCTGATGGACATGAAGGCGACCGTGGCCACCAGCGAGCAAAACGTCATCCTTGCCGAAAATGCGCTGTTGATTTCCAAACTCAGCCTTGCGCAGCTTTTGCAACTTGACGACTTCCAGAATTTTGACATTGCAGATGACGACTACGAGGCTACCCTGAGCGAAACCATGGCACAGACGCCGGACGCCATCTTTGAAAAGGCCAAGGAGACGCGCGTGGAGATCAAGATTGCGCGCACCAACCTGGAACTGGCCGAACGCGATGTCAAGATCGCCCGCGGGAATTTCCAGCCCAACCTGCAAGGGTTTTACAGCTTTAGCACAAGGGCCGCATATTCTGACCGTGTGACTGGTTTTGCGCCGGATATCGCAACGCCTTTTTCAACCATCGGTACCGTCGATGTGAACGGAACAACTTACAATGTGGTCCAGCCAAACTTTGTCCCGGTTTTGGGAAGTGCGCTGCCTTTGTTTGAGCAATTTGACGAAAACAAGGGGCATTCCTTCGGGTTACAGCTGAATGTGCCCGTACTCAACGGATTCCAGGCTAGAAACGGAGTCGAACGCGCCAAGATCGCGCTTGACCGCTCCCGGATCGCGATGTCCCAGCAGGAACTTGACCTGGAGCGCAATGTTTACCAGGCATTCACCGATGCCAAGGGCGCTCTTAACGCATACGAGGCCGCGCAGGTGGCGCTCGAAGCACGCGAGGAGGCATTCAACTACGCGCGTGAACGCTATGAGGTGGGCATCATCAACGCATTTGATTACAACCAGGCGCAAACGCTTTATGTAAACGCGCAGTCCGATTTGATCCGGGCAAAATTCGATTATATATTCAGGGTGAAAGTGGTGGAATTCTACTTCGGGATCCCGATAACGCAACTTAAATAGCATGTCCAGAAAAACCATGTACTGGCTCGGGGGCGGCCTTTTAGTCCTTATCGTGGTCTTGATTTGGCTCTCAAAGTCCGGTGCCATCGGCAACAAGAATAAAGGCACCGAAGTGGAAACGGCGCCCGTTGGTGAATTGACCATCATCGAGACCGTCTCGGCGACCGGCAAGATCCAACCGGAGGTCGAGGTCAAGATTTCATCCGAAGTCTCGGGCGAGATCATCGACCTTCCCATCAAGGAAGGACAAACGGTAAAAAAAGGTGACCTGCTTGTGCGCATCAATCCGGACCTTTACACATCTGGCCTGAACCGCACGATTTCCAACCTTTCGGGCACTAAAGCGGGACTGAGCCAGGCCGATGCGCAATTCAAGGAAGCCAAGGCCAGCTATGACCGCAACAAGACACTTTATGAAAAAGGCATCATCAGCCGCGCCGACTGGGACCGTGCGGTCTCGGCTTTCGAGGTGGCAAAGGCCACGAAGCAATCGGCGTATTACAATGTACAGTCTGCATCGGCAACCGTAAACGAGGCGCGCGACAACCTGGGCCGCACCACGATCTATGCCCCGGCCGACGGCACCATTTCCATGCTCAACGTGGAACTCGGGGAACGCGTACTGGGGACCCAGCAAATGACGGGGACCGAAATCCTGCGCGTCGCCAACCTGAACAATATGGAGGTCGAGGTGGACGTCAATGAAAACGACATCGTCAAGGTGAGCGTCGGGGATTCGGCCAAGGTCGAGGTCGATGCGTACCTCAAGAAAGAATTCAAGGGATTGGTGACGAGCATTTCCAATTCGGCATCGGCCACTCAAACCGCCGATCAGGTCACCAATTTCAAGGTCAAGATCCGCATTCTCAAGGAATCGTACCTGGACCTCATCGAGGGCAAGCCCGCCAGTTACTCGCCGTTCCGCCCCGGAATGACGGCTACGGTGGACATCATCACCAAGCGCCGCGAAAACGTCATAGCCGTACCGATCAGCGCCGTGGTCATCAAGACCGACACGACCGCGACCAAGAAAACCTATGGCCGCGACAAAAAGGCCGACGACGAGAAGGGCAAGGCCAAGCAGGAAGAAAAGTTCGAATGCGTTTTTGTCAAGTCGGGCGACGAGGCCAAGCTCCGCGTTGTCAAGACCGGCATTCAGGACGATACCAACATCGAGATCACCAAAGGCCTCAAAAAGGGCGACGTGGTCATTACCGGTCCCTATACCACCGTTACCAAGGACCTGAAACCGGGAGACAAGGTCACCGAGATGGCCAAGGACGACAAGAAAAAGAAGTAAAATGGCGCTTATCCTGAACCTGGAGACCGCAACGCGAAATTGTTCGGTGGCGCTTGCGCGCGACGGGGCGGTTGTAGCATCCCGCGATTTTGCAGGCGAAGGTTATTCGCATGCCGAGAAACTGCACGTCTTCATTGAAGAAGTGCTCGCCGAGGCCGGAAAATCATTCGCCGGTCTCGAGGCCGTAGCCGTCAGCCGCGGGCCGGGTTCATACACGGGATTGCGCATCGGGGTATCGGCGGCAAAGGGTTTTTGCCACGCGCTCGGCATTCCGCTTCTTGCAATAGACACCACGTTGGTACTCGCTTCGATGGCCGGGGAAATGCAGGGCAGTATCGTGCCGCTCATCGATGCCCGCAGGATGGAGGCCTACACCGCGGTTTATGGTCCAAACCTCAGGATGGTGGCGCCCATATCGGCCGAGATCCTCACCCCCGAAAGTTTTCATGGGACCCAAAAGCCCATTCATTTCGTCGGCGACTGCCAGGAAAAGGCGGCCACGGTATTGAGCGGCCCGGACTACCATTACCACCAAGAAATCGTATTTCCTTCCGCTGTTGCCATGGCGAAATTTGCCGAGGTGAAGTTCCAAGAGCAGGATTTTGAGGACGTCGCCTACTTTGAGCCGTTCTACCTCAAGGATTTCATCGCCGGAAAATAATTTTATTTTTGCCGCGCCCTTCGGGCCGGGTTTTCGGCTATAGTCCTCGCTGGCGCTGCGGGCTGCCGCCTCTACTCCTCGCAAGGCTCCTGAACCCTAAACCGACTTTTCCCTGACGTATGGCTGTATCGCAATCCCGGCGCGGTCAAATCTGGCCTTCGCGCTTTCCAGCACATCCGAACTCATGTCCCAGAAATCCTCATTTTTGGCCCACGGCCTGATCGCGATCTGCACCGATGAGGCGTCCATGCCCTTGATCACCACCTGTGGTTCGGGTGATTTGAGCACCTTCGGGTGGCTTTGGAGAATATCCATCAGGATTGATTTCGCGCGTCCCGCATCGGTGTCCCAGGAAACCGCGAGGGTCATATCGGCACGCCTGATCGGCTCCACCGAAAAATTGATGATCGTGCCATTGGACAAGATTCCGTTGGGGATAAAGATGGCCTGGTTGTTCGCGGTAATGAGGCGCGTCACGAATATCTGGATCTCGGCCACCGTCCCCGATACGCCCTGTGCCTCGATGAAGTCGCCCACGCGAAAGGGTTTGAATAGGATGATGAGCATCCCGCCGGCGAAATTTGACAGCGATCCCTGCAGGGACAGGCCGATCGCGAGTCCGGCGGCACCGAGTATCGCGACAAAGGAAGAAGTTTCGATGCCCAACCTCGAAATGAAGGTCACGAAGAGCAGGATCCGCAGCGCCCAAAGCAGGATGTCGGCCAGGAATTTGGACAGCGTGGGGTCCAACGCGCGTTTAACCATCATGTTCTTGACAAAGCGGTTGATCAGCCTGATCGCGTAAAGCCCCACAAAAAGCACCAGGAACGCCGAAACCACTTTTGGCGACCATGCCACCAAAACCTGGAAGAAATTTGAAATGTACTGGTCTATGGAGTTGATGTACAGGTTATTCATTTGCAATGGAGTCAAGTGCACTGTCCAGATTGTCCATGGGCAGCGAGCAGGTTTTGTCCCTGCAAACATAATAAAGCAATTGGCCGGGAACAAACCGGTCTTTGAGCAATGGCAGTGCCGACGGTGTTCCGGTGGCGGCAATCAGCAAACCGGGAAAATATTTTTGCGAGGCCTTCAGGGCTTGTTCGCGTGCGTTTTGTCCGCAGATCACAAGTTGTGCGGCGCCCGGCGACAGGTCCAGGAGCACGTCAAACCAGTTCGCAAACGCCGACGGGTAATCGGCGGTGGGGATCATGTGCGAAACCATCCGCCGCGCCAACTCTTCATAATGCGGATTTCCAAAATAATGCGACAGCTTCACCAGCACCGATGCCATCACCGAATTCGAGGCCGGGATCACATTGTCCTCCAGTTCATAGTGAGGGGCGACCAACTGTTGGTCAAGCGTGGAGGTGAACCTGAAGTAGCCGGTATCCGGATCGTAAAAATGCGCAAAGGCGAAGTCGCAAAGCTGGCGTGCGCTGGAGAGCCATGAAGCGTCAAATATTGCCTGGTACATCGCGATGAAAGCCGCGGCCGTATGCGCATAGTCTTCGAGGTAGCCGTTGATCGAGGCGCGGCCGTCTTTCCAGGTACGGAGAAGGTTGCCGTCGGGTTGCCAGAGGTTGCGCTGGAGAAAGCCGGCGATATTCCCGGCCGAATCAAGATGCTCCGGTGTGCCCAGCGCCAAAAAAGCATCGCAATAGGCTTTGCACATCATCGCGTTCCAGGAGGTGAGCGATTTGTCGTCCAGTCGGGGGCGGCTGCGTTTCTCCCGGGCGCTAAAAAGGAGTTTCTCCCACTGTCGTTTTTTTTCAATGAGAGCATCGGGAGACATGCTTACGGCGAGCGCGATCTCTTCCAGCGGAACATTTTGGATCAGCACGAAATGGCCGTGTTCCCAATGCCCGAATTCGTTGATGTTGAAGACCCTGGCGAATAAACCAAAGTCGTCGCCGAGCAATTCCTGCAGTTCGGTGCCGGTCCAGACGTAGAACGCACCTTCTTCCAGCTTGCCTTCGGCGTTGAGGCTATCGGCATCAAGCGCGCTGTAGCAACCGCCGGCCGGGTTGGTGAGTTCGCGCGAGACAAAGGCCAGCGTTTTTTCGATCACCTCGCGGTAAAGCGGGTCGCCGTTTTGTTTGTAGGCATCAGCATACAGGGAAACCAGCTGGGCGTTGTCATACAGCATTTTCTCAAAGTGCGGGACGTGCCATTCCATGTCCACCGAGTACCGCGCAAATCCCCCGCCGACCGTATCGAAGAGCCCGCCCCAGGCCATCCGGCGCAGCGTCATGTGGGCGTGGTCCAACATTTCCTTGTCGCCGTACTGCGAACCAAAGCGCAACATAAAGCCGTAATTGTGCGGCATCATGAATTTCGGGGCGCGTGCATATCCTCCAAATTCGTTGTCGAACGATTTTTTCCACTTCGCGATGAGTGGAGCAAGCACCGACGGCTCAAGCGCCGCCGGGTCACCGAACTCGATCATGCTGATGGCGTGAAGGCCCTGTTCCAGTTTGGTTGCATATTCCAGCATTTTTGGGCGGTCCTCGCGGTACATGGCGGCCAGTTGCTCCAGTGCTTCAATCCACTGTTTTTGGGGAAAATAAGTACCACCCCACACGGGGCGGCCATCTGGCAGGCAGATCACGTTCATGGGCCAGCCGCCGTGGCTTCCCATGAGCTGGATGGCCTTCATGTAAACGGCATCGACGTCAGGGCGCTCCTCGCGGTCGAGCTTGATGCAGACGTAATCGCGGTTCATCACCTGGGCCACCTCGTCCTTTTCAAAGCTCTCGTGCTCCATGACGTGGCACCAGTGGCACGCCGAATAGCCGCTGCTGAGCAGGATCAATTTGTCCTGTTCGCGAGCCCGGGAAAGCGCGGAATCGCTCCATGCTTTCCAGTGCACAGGGTTGGAGGCGTGCTGGAGGAGATAGGGGCTGGTCTGGTTTTTAAGTTCGTTCATGGTTACGGTGCCATAGCCCCGGTAGGAGCGGAAATCCTTTTTGTTTTTTGGTTGAAGACCTCAAAGGTCTTTAAGACCTTTGAGGTCTGTAGCCCTAAACCCGCATCATTTGTTAAAAACAAAAAGATTGCAGCGGATAACGGGATTAAGCTCCTAAAAAATTACGGATTCACGGCCTCAACCTTGATCTCGTCGTCGCGCAGCATGTCCCGAAGCATGTTCTCGATCCCACTCTTGAGCGTAAAAGTCGAGGATGGACAACCGTTGCACGCGCCCTGGAGTACTACGCGCACCCGTTTTTCCTCCGGGTCAAAGGAATCGAAAAGTATGTTCCCGCCATCGGCCGCCACGGCCGGGCGCACGTACTCGTCCAGGATGTTCACGATGCGTTGGGCAGTAGGGTCGAGATCGTCAAAATTGGCAACCTGCTGCTTTTGCTGGGCAGGTTCGGCGGCGAGTTTTTCCTCGTGGATGACGGTGCCGCCATTGGCGATGTAGTCGCGGATGAAGGAGCGCATCTCGGTCGAGACATCGTCCCAGTTATAGAGGTCGTACTTGGTCACCGACACGTAATTCTCGTCGATAAAAACCTCCTTGACATAAGGAAAATTGAACAGTTCACGGGCCAAAGGCGACGCAGTTGTCTGGTCGATGTTCTTGAATTCGGCGGCCGATTTGGTCAGGCGGATATTGGTCACGAACTTCAGCGTTGACGGGTTCGGCGTGACCTCTCCGTACACGGTGACGGCCTGGGGTTTAGGTTGCGCGATGTCCAGGATCTTTCCGCCGTTGTTGACGAAATCCTCGATCTGTTCGGCGACTTCGATCTTTACATCGTCCCACTCGACGAGGTTGTAGCGCTCGACCCCGATGAAATTCTGCGAGATATAAACCGATTTGACAAACGGCAGGTGGAACAATTGGCGGGCCAGTGGCGAAGGGCCGGCCTGGTCGATATTGTTAAATTCATAATCGCGGCTTCCCGCTATGAATTCGGGAAATTCGAATTTTATGATGGCGGGATTCTGCGTTTCCTTTATGTTGATTTTCAGCATGGACGTAATATTTTTCTGCAAATTTAACAAACATATTTTCGGCCATTTCCTATATTTGGAGAATTTAGCAATAATTAACAAAGCGCCATTTTTGTTGGGAAGAAATTGGCGGAATCGTTATCTATATGAAAAAATCACTACTCTCGCTTATCTTATTCCTTTCGGCCTTTGTGTCAACCGCCCAGATGACGATCACCAATACGCAGACTCCGGCGCAATTGGTCCAGAATGTCCTGTTGGGAGGTGGTATCACGGTCAGTAACGTGAAGTTTAACGGATCGACGATTTCTGCCAACCAGGTGCGTGACCAGGCCGCTTACTTCAACAACGGAAACCTGACGAACATCGGCCTGACCGAAGGCGTCATCCTCGCGACCGGACAAGCGGTATTGCCCCCCGGACCGGGCGTCCAGCAACCCATTGCGGGGCCAAACAACTCGGGCGCCGCGACCAATCCCACGGCAAATCCAGTTACGGGAGATCCAGATCTTCAGCTCCTTGCTCCTGGAAATTCCATCCAGAATGCGGCCATACTTGAATTTGATTTCGTGCCGACGGGCGAAGACCTTTCATTTGAATTCGTGTTCGGATCCGAAGAATATCCCGAATGGGCAAACTCATCTTTTAACGACGTTTTTGGATTCTTCCTTAGCGGCCCCGGAATTTCAGGCCCTTACAGTGGTGGTGCGATCAACCTTGCCATCATACCCGGTTCGGGCGGGCTTGCCGTCTCCATCAATAACCTGAACAACGGAAACGCGAATTCAGGCCCTTGTGAATTCTGTTCATGGTATGTCAACAATTCAAGCGGAACGACCATTCAGCTTGACGGGTTCACCCTGGTGATGCCTGCGATTGGGACCGTACAGTGCGGTGAGGTTTACCACATCAAGCTCGCCATTGCAAATGTAGGGGACAACGCGCTCGATTCGGCGGTGTTCCTCAAGGCAAACAGTTTCAATTCCACTCCCGTTGACCTTCCGGACGATTACCTGATCTCCAATGGATTTGCACCTTGCAGCGGCGCTTCCGAAACCATTTGTACAGGTTTGGGCGATGCGGTCCCGCATATCTGGACGCTGGACGGCGTGGTGATCCCCGGCGCGACCGGTGAATGCATCACCATTACCCAGCCGGGTGAATACTGCGCGACAGCTTATCCCTATGGGCCGAATTGCCCGGTCACCGAGTGTATCACCTTCGAGTTCCAGCCACCTTTGCCGGTGTACGATCCGGTGGAACTTGTGGAGTGCGATGGCGACGGAATCTTCAACCTGTACCAGATGGATGACGATATCCTAAACGGCCAGCCCGCGAGTAACTTCAGCGTCTCCTACTATACCTCCCTTGCGGATGCACAGAATGCGTTCAACCCCATTGGCAATCCTGCCGCTTATAACTGGACAAACGGAACCACTCTTTATGTATTGGTGGAGCAGAATAGCGGGGCGTGCAATACGGTTGTGGATTTTACGCTAGATGAGCAGGCTCCTACCGCAACCATGACGGGTGACGCTTTTATCTGCCAGAACGGAACGCCGCCCGTAATTACGTTTACGGGTGCCGACGGATTGCCGCCTTTCACTTTTACCTATACCATCAATGGCGGATCGCCGCAGACCGTCACCTCGGCCTCCACTTCAAATACGGCGACTGTCAACGCGCCGACGGCAGTCCAGGGCATTTTTACTTATGAGCTTGTCAGCGTTTCCACCGTGGGGCCGCCGCCGTGTACAAATCCGCAAACGGGAACGGTAGTGATTACCGTCGGGGATCTCCCGATCGCGTCCATTTCCGGCAATGCGACCATTTGCTCGGGCGACACATCCACGATCACTTTTACGGGAACGCCCGGTGCCGTCGTGACTTATACGGTCGATGGAGTGAGTGATACGGTTACGTTAAACGGTACCGGCTCCGCGACTGTCACCACCCCGGCGCTTACGGCGACCTCGGTCTATAGCCTAGTCAGCGTTGCCGATGCCGGCGGAAGTTGCTCACAGAACCAGTCGGGCACCGCGACCGTCACCGTGAATCCATTGCCCACGGCGACGGTATCGGGTACGGCCACCATCTGCCAGAACGGGCCTTCGCAGACCATCACCTTCACCGGTGCGGGCGGAACGGCGCCATACATCTTTACCTATACGATAAACGGCGGCACGCCGCAAACGATAACCTCCACCGGTAACACGGTAACGGTTTCGGTCACCACGGCGGTGGTGGGCACGTTCCAGTACGACCTTGTCTCGGTGCAGGACGACAACGGATGTTCGCAAGGCCAGACGGGATCGGCCACCATTACGGTAGGCCCGCTGCCCACGGCGACAATATCGGGCACGGTCGCCATCTGCCAGAATGGCCCGCAGCCAACGATTACCTTTACCGGTGCCGATGGATCTGCTCCCTATACCTTTACCTATAACATCAACGGCGGTGCCAACCAGACGGTGAGCTCGGGCGCGGGCAACACGGCCACCGTGCTTGCCGATACGAGCGTTGCCGGGGTTTTCAACTACAACCTTGTCTCGGTGTCGATCGCGGGCGGATGCCAGCAGAACCAGACCGGGACAGCTACGGTAACGGTGGGCCCTCCGCCAACGGCCACCATCTCAGGAACCACGACGGTTTGCGCCTCCACCCTTGGCGAGACCGTGACCTTTACCGGTGCTGGCGGTGCAGCGCCCTATACCTTTACCTATACGATCAATGGTGGCACCAGCCAAACCGTGACCAGCGATGGCTCGGGAGTGGCGACCATTCCCATTTCCACCGCGACCCCCGGTACGGTGACCGTTGACCTTGTCTCTGTAGAAGATGTCAACACCTGCTCCCAGGCACAGACCGGTAGCGCGGTCATCACCATCCGCGATTACCCAACGGCCACGATTTCAGGCACTACCACGCTTTGCCAGAACGCAACCGCACCGGTGGTGACCTTTACCGGCGCCAATGGTGTTGCGCCTTATCTCTTTACTTTCAGCCTTAATGGCGGCGCGCCGCAAACGATAACCTCCACGGGCAATACCGCGACGGTTACGGCCTCGACGGCTGTTGCCGGTACATTCACCTATGTGCTTTTGGGCGTGCAGGACTCAGGAACGCCTGCGTGTGGACAAAACCAGAGCGGCAGCGTGACCATCACGGTCAATCCGAACCCAACCGCCACTATCGCCGGAACGGCCAGCATCTGCCAGGGAGGCGCATCGCCGCTTGTCACCTTTACCGGATCGGGCGGTACGGCTCCTTATACCTTTACGTACAACATCGGCGGGGGTGCAAACCAGACCGTGACCACTGCATCAGGAGATTCGGTTACGGTAGCTGCGCCAACAACTGCTACCGGCAGCTATCCTTACAACCTTGTTTCGGTCAGTGATGCCAACGGATGTTCATCCACTGCCAGCGGAGCGGCCACCATTACGGTGACGCCTCCGGCCACGGCTACGATCTCCGGCACGGTGACTTTGTGCCAGGGCAGCCCCGACGCGGTGATCACCTTTACGGGAGCCTCGGGCACGGCGCCTTACACCTTTAATTATGACATCGACGGTACAGCGGGAAGCATCACCACGACCACTGGCGACAGCGCCACGATCACGGTATCGGCGGCCGCGGCGGGCACTTTCACGGTGAACCTTGTCTCGGTATCGGATGTGAACGGATGTTCGCAGAACCAGTCGGGATCGGCGGTAGTGACGGTCAAGGCCTTGCCGACGGCTACGGTCTCGGGCGATGTGACCCTTTGCCAGAATTCGGCCCAGCCCACCATCACCTTTACCGGTGCGGGCGGAACGGCTCCGTATATCTTCTCTTATAACATCAACGGTGGGGCGACCCAGACCGTGACTTCCGTGGGCAGCACGGCCACGGTTTTGGCCGATACCTCTGTTGTGGGATCTTTTGCCTATAACCTTGTGAGCGTGCAGGACTCGGCGATTCCCTCCTGCAGCCAGGCCCAGATGGGCACGGCCACGGTGGTGATCACCCCGTTGCCATCGGCCGCCATTGCAGGGACCACCACGGTGTGCATCGCATCGGCGCAGCCCTCGATCACCTTCACGGGATCCGGTGGCACGGCGCCCTATACCTTTACCTATACCCTGAATGGGGGTGCTGCGCAGACCATTGTCAGCGATGCCACGGGAAGCGCCACGGTGCTGGCCGATACCTCGGTTGCGGGTACATTTGACTATGAGCTCACGGGGGTTTCCGACTCGGGAACGCCAAGCTGCTCGCAGACCCTCTCGCAGATCGCCACGGTGACGGTGAACGCCCCGCCGGTTGTAAGCGCCCCGGCCAACTACCAGGTGTGCGATGAGAACAACGACGGGATCTCGTGCCTTTTTGATCTGCATACGATCGATCCGCAGGTTGTGGGCACCACCCCGGGCCTTGTGGTGCAATACTTTGAGACGGCCACCGATGCCCAGAACAATGTCAATGCCATCACCGATGTGCCTTATTGCAACATCGATGCGGGCAGCCAGACCGTTTACATCCGGGTGCATTATGCGGGCTCGCCCGATTGCGCCTCGTTCACCCAGCTGACCCTTGTGGTGAACCCTGTGCCGGTTCCAAACCCGGTGATATCTGAATACCACAAGTGCGAATCCGAATCCCCGGGCAACGGGCAGGAAGTCTTTGACCTGACCACCAAGACCCTGGAGATCCTCAATGGGGCGAGCGCCACGGTTACGTATCACGAGTCACAGGCCGATGCCCTTGCCGGTACAAATGACATCATCCCGGCCAACGCCTACACCAACATCTCCAACCCGCAGACCATCTGGGCCAGGCTGGAGAACGGCTTTGGCTGCTCGAAGGTAACCTCTTTTATCCTTCGGGTGAACCCGCTACCGGTATTGGCCAATCCTGCCCCGATGTTTGCCTGTTCGAACGGGCCGGTGCAGACCGCGGCCTTCGACCTGGAGTCCAACAATGATTTCATCACCCAAAACATCGCGGGCCTTGATGTGGATTACTACGCGAGCCTTGCCGATGCGCAGGCCGGCATCAACCCCCTTGCAAGCCCCTACACCAACATCACCAACCCGCAGACGGTGGTGGCCTGGGTGACCAACACGGCCACGGGCTGTACCAACTACACGACCCTGACCCTGAACGTGGCCCAGGGCCCATTGGCCCAGAATGCGGCCCTTAAGCTCTGCGACCCCAACAGCGACGGGATCACCTCGTTTGACCTGACACAGGCCTATGTCCAGGTGGCCGGCGGGCCGGTCCCACCGGGGGTGTCGATCACCTTCCACGAGACTTTGACCGATGCCCAGACCGGGGCCAACGCGCTTTCCAGCCCGTATCCCAATATCACGGCCTACAGCCAGGTGCTGTACGTGGCGGTGACCTCCACCACCAGTGGCTGCCGCAACATCTCCGAGCTGACCCTGACTATCCACAACACCCCGGTGGCCCATGAGCCCGATCCGCTCCAGGTGTGCGATGACAACGGCGATGGGCTAGCCATCTTCAATCTGAACCTGGCCACCCCGGATATCCTGACGGGCCTGAACACCTCCCAGCACACGGTGAGCTACTACCTCACCCAGGCCGATGCGCAGTCCATGACCAGCCCCATCGGGACACCGGGCTCTTTTGCCAACACCGTACCGGGCACCCAGACCGTCTGGGCGGCCGTTGTCCACAACACCACCGGATGTATGGACGTGGTGGCCCTTGACCTGATTGTCAACCCGCTGCCAAACGCGCCGTTCCCGGTGCCTTCCTACACCCTTTGCGATATCAACAACCCGGGTGACCAGAAAGAGGTCTTCGATCTCTCCACGCGCGTTGACCTGGCCACCTTGGGAACGGCGGGACTTTCGGCTACCTTCCACGTGAGCAATGCCGATGCCCTTGCCGGTGCAAACCCCCTTGGGCCGCTCTATACCAACACCAGCAACGCCCAGACCCTTTGGGTGCGGATCCAGAACGCCGCCACGGGATGTTTTGTGATCTCGACGATGGACCTTCGGGTGGAGCCCCTGCCGACGCTCTTGCCTCCACCGGGCCCGATCCAGGAGTGCGATCCCGATGGGGACGGTTTTGCCGGGTTTGACCTGGATGCCCTTGTTGCCGATATGGTGCAGGGCGCCCCGAACGTGCAGGTCACTTTCCACGAGACCCAGACCGATGCCGAGCTTGGCAACAACGCCATTACAACCACATCGGCCTATACCAACATCACCCCGGACCTGCAGCCCATCTGGGTGCGGGCCTACAACCCGGTCAACGGTTGCCAGAGCGTGATCATGATCGAGCTTGAGACCATCGACTCCCCGCAGGTGCCCACACTGGGAGACCTGACCGAGTGCGACAACGATTCCAACCCTACAGACAACCGCACCTATTTTGACCTCACGGTCCAGACGCCGATTGTTTTGGCGGCCCAGGGCGCGGGGACCTTCGAGGTGGAGTATTACCTGAGCCAGGCCGATGCCCAGCTTGGGACCGCCCCGATCGTGGTGGCCGACAACTATTTCTCCAACGGGTCCAATCCGCAGACCATCTGGGTCCGGGTGAGCGATCCGGCAGGGGAGTGCTTCGATGTGGGTTCTTTTGAGCTGATCATCAACTCATCGCTGGTACTGACCACCCCGGCGCCGCTTTCGCTCTGCGACGACGGTGCGCCATCGGCACTGCCGCAGATGGTCTTCAACCTTACGGTCAAGGACAGCGAGATCACCACGGGCCTTCCCGGCTATACGGTGACCTACTTCCCGAGCTACGCCCAGGCGCTGGCCGGAACAGGAGCGCTTACCCCGGCCCAGGCCGCAGCCTATACCAATGTGACCAACCCCCAGACACTGGGTGTGATGGTGACAAGCCCATCGGGATGCGAGAGCTTTACCACTCTGGATATCCGGGTGATCCCGATTCCTTCTCCCGAGACCGATCCGCAGCCCCTTGTGGCCTGTGACGATAACCTTCCAACAGGCACCGAGGAGTTCGACCTCACCACCCAGGAGGCCTACCTGGCCAACGGCGATACGGGCCTGACATTCCAGTATTACACCTCGATGGCCGATGCCCAGGCCGGGACCAATATGATCCCTGACCCAACCCAACATGAGGGCGCCGGAATGATCTACATCAAGGTGCTCAACACCCAGGTGGGATCAAACGGGCAAGCGTGTTCGGTGATCGTGGAGATGGAGCTGATCGTGAACCCGCTCCCGGTTGTGGCCGCCACCCCGGTTGAGTACGTGATCTGCGATACGACCAACACCAATACGGCTGTCTTCGATTTGAGTAACGGTAATACCCTTCTGGCCGATCTTGTGCTGGAGGACCCTCAGGCGGTGGCCGACTTTACCTTCAGCTACCACCTGACCCTTGCCGATGCGCAGAGTGGCACCGCGCCGCTTGGCCCGGCCTACACCAACATTTCAAATCCGCAGGATGTCTATGTGAGGGTGGTCAACAACGACACCGGATGCGTCAATGCCACGGCCATCGTGACCCTGAAGGTCGCACAGGGAGCAGTTGCCGCCACGCCGGTGGCCACACCGCTGCAGAGCTGCGACACCGACGGGCTCAACGACGGGGTTTTCAACTCCTTTGACCTGACCACCCAGAGCGCAGAGATCCTGGGCACGCAGGCCCCGGCCGATTACACGGTGACCTATTACAGCGATGCCGCCGCCACGGTGGTGATCGCCAATCCGGCTGCCTTTGCTTCGCCCAGCGGCTTTGTCTATGCCACGGTGACCAACAACGCCACGGGCTGCCGCTCGGACATTGTACAGATCCCCATCACGGTGCAGATGCTGCCCGTACCGGTGATTACCTCCGATGGCGGGAACGCGATCTGCGTGGAGTGGGGCACCAACATCCTTCTAGACGGCATCACCCTGTATTCCAACCTGGGCGCAGGCCATACCTTCCAGTGGGCACTCAACGGGGTGGACATTCCGGGGGCAACAGGCGCGAGCTACACGGTAAACACGGTGGCCCCGGGCACTTACTCGGTTGTGGCAACTTCCACTTCGGGGCTCTTGTGCGTCTCGCAGGCCTCGACCTTTGAGGTGGTGCAGTCCGGCCCGCCGGTATTGGTGGGCGAGGGCTTCACGGTGACGGGCGCCTTCTCTGACAACCAGACCATCACGGTATTGGTGGAAGGTTACGGCGACTGGGAATACTCCCTTGACAACGGCCCCTGGCAGTCCTCGAACGTCTTCACGGGCGTGGCACCGGGTGAGCATTCGGTGCGGGTGCGCGATGGAAACGAGGAATCGTGCGGGGAACAGGCCATTGCGGTGATCCGCGTGATCGACTATCCGCCGTACTTCACCCCCAACGGGGACGGGGTCCACGACACCTGGAATATTATCGGGCTCGAACAGGAACCAAGCGCAAAAATTTATATATTTGACCGCTATGGAAAACTCCTCAAGCAGATAAGCCCGCAAGGAGCCGGATGGGACGGAACCTACAACGGACAACCACTCCCATCGACCGATTACTGGTTCACCGTCTTCTATCCTGAGGCCGGGGCGACCAGGGAGTTTAAAGCCCATTTCTCATTAAAACGATAAACATGAACCTTAAAAGGAAGTATCTTTTTTTACTATTGCTATTATCCCAATTATCTTTCTCCCAGGAGGGAATCGCAGTTTATTCGGATTACCTTACAGATAACTATTACCTCATCCACCCATCGATGGCCGGAGCAGCGAATTGCGCCAAACTCAGGCTTACGGGACGGCAGCAGTGGTTTGGGCAGGAAGATGCCCCGGCGCTGCAGACTTTGAGTTTCAATGGAAGCCTGGGTGAGCGTTCGGGTGCAGGTATCATCGTTTTCAATGACCGCAACGGGTACCATTCACAAAAAGGATTGAAGCTAACCTATGCCCACCACATCAGATTTTCAAGGGACGACATTGATTTGAACCAATTGTCGTTCGGTATGAGCGCAGGGTTTGTACAGAGTTTGCTGGACGAAACCGAGTTTATCGAATCCGGAGACTACGATCCAAACGTTGACGGTACGATCACCCAAAAGGATTCGTATTTCAACGTCGATATCGGGGCTTCATACAACTACCTCGATTTTTACGCACATTTCACGGTTAAGAACGCGCTGGCAAACAAACGGGAGATTTATTCGGAAATCGAGAGCGATAACCTTCGAAAATTTCTTCTCAGCGCGGGATATACTTTTGGCGATGCCGAGACGATTCAATGGGAACCGTCAGTATTGCTTCAATTGGTCAGCCAGACCAAGGAAAAATCGGTGGACATCAACCTGAAGGCCTACAAGGAACTGGATTTTGGACGTGTCTGGGGCGGGGTTTCATACCGACGCAGCCTCGACGGCGCTCAGTACGTCAACGGAAACAGCGTTGAGGACCAGAAACTTCAATACATCACTCCGATCATCGGTGTGAATTACAAGAATTTCATGGTTGCCTATACTTATTCTTCCCTTTTGGGAGATGTCAAGTTCGACAATGGCGGGTTTCACCAAATTACGTTGGGTATGAACCTGTTCTGTGAGCGTGAAAAATATGAATGCAACTGTCCAGCCATTAACTAATACATGTCCCGGAAACGGGACATTTTTTTTTATGATCATATTACCTGTAAACGGAAAATCTCCTCAAATCCCGGAGGATTGCTTCGTCGCGCCCAACGCGACAATCGTTGGCGATGTCACCATGGGTGCGTCATGCAGCGTGTGGTTCAATGCGGTGATCAGGGGCGATGTTCATTCCATCAGCATCGGCGATCGCGTAAATATCCAGGACGGGGCGGTCCTGCATTGCACCTACCAAAAACATCCGCTTGTCATCGGTAATAATGTTTCCATCGGACATAATGCCATTGTCCATGGTTGCACGGTCCACGATAACGTGCTGATTGGCATGGGTGCCATTGTAATGGACAATTGCACGGTCCACAGCAATTCCATTATCGCAGCCGGCGCGGTTGTCACGCAAAACACCGTGATTGAATCCGGAGCGATTTACGCCGGCGTTCCGGCGCGGAAGGTCAAAGACATCGACCAGTCAGATTTCGCAGGGGAAATAGGTCGCATATCCAAAAATTACGTCATGTATTCCGGGTGGTTAAAGAACGATCAGAAATCCTTGTAAGCAACTGGATAATCTCTTCCGACAATGGATTGCAGCACCTGCGGATCGCCATTGGAAAAGAAGGTTTGGCTACTGCCGATCTTGCCGGTCAACATTCCATTGTCTTCCAACACTTTCTTTGTCTGGCGCGCAACCGCCTCACCCGAATCGATGATCTTCACATGGTCCGGGAGGATTTTTTGTAGCGAGGGAACCAGGTAGGGATAATGGCTGCAGCCCAGGACAAGATAATCTATGTTTTCGGCCACCATTGGATCGAGATAACGGTGAAGTAGTCTGCCCATCTCCGGAGTGTCGATTTTGCCTTCCTCAATGAGCTGGACCAATCCGTGGCCAACCTGCTCAACAATTTTCGTCTCGTGAAAAGTATCCACAGCCCGGTTGAAGAGTTCGCTGCTCAGCGTCCCCTTGGTGGCCAGGATGCCAATGGTTTGGGTATTGGACTGCAGTGCGGCCGGTTTGATGGCGGGCTCAATGCCGATAAAGGGAACGTCAAATTCCGCGCGTAGTTCGCGTATCGCATTTGTAGTGGCCGTATTGCACGCGACGACGATAATCTTGCAGCCGAGTTCCAGCAGCAATTTCGTGTTCTTCCTGCTCAGTTCCAGAATCTCGCTCTTTGGCCGCTCCCCGTATGGGGCGTTACGGCTATCGGCGAGGTAAATCGTATCCTCGTTGGGCAGTAATTGATGGATCTCACGCCATATCGACGTTCCACCCACACCCGAATCAAAAATGCCAATAGGCCTGTCCTGAACCATACGCAAATGTAAAAAAAATGCCCCGCGGTTGGCGGGGCATCTATCTTTGGCGGGGCTTATTTTAGAAACCCAGGTCTTTCTTGACGTCGGCGGTGATGTCCGGTCCGTCTGCCATCAGCAATTCAGCCGAATTGAAGACATACTGATATCCCTTTGCCTTGCCCACTTTCTGGATGGAAGCGCGCACTTTGTCGATGATGGGTTTGGTAAGGTCCTGCTCTTTTTTCTGCAATTCCTTCTGGGCGTTGTCACGGAAATCGACGATGCGTTTCTGCATGTCCTGTACTTCGCGTGAGCGCTCTTCGTTTACCTTATCGCCTACAGTTGTGGCTTCCTGCTCATATTTCTTGATCTTATTCTGGTACTCATCCACCATGGTCTTGTAATCGGTGTCATAAGTGCCGCTCAACTTTTCCAATTGCTTCTGTGCATCAAGCATGGCCGGCATCTTTGACATCAGTTCCTGAACGTCGACGTGCGCGGTCTTGGCCTGTGCCACAACTGCCTGGCTTGCGCCAAAAAAGGCAACGGCAGCGATTAGTAAAGTCTTGAATTGTTTCCTCATCATCTTAAAAATTAGTTATTGTTTTATTCTTCTTTTTTGGGTTCTTCCTTCTTTTCCTCGCGTGCTTTTTTCGCAGCTTCGCGGTCAGCGAGGATTTTGGCCCGTCGTTCGTCGGCGGCTTTCTTGCGTTCATCCAGGATGCGTTGGCGTTCAGCGGCTTTGTCCGCCTTTGCATCGGTAGCTGTCGAGTCGGCAGGCGTTTCGTTCATCTTGTTCTCGGCCTCACCTTCCTTGCCGGTTTCGGCAGGTGGTGTCGTTCCGCTTTTCTTGGCATCCCTGTCAGCCTGCGCCTGCTTGCGTTTTTCCTCGGCAAGGCGTTTCTTCTCTTCCTGTGCGGCCTTGCGGTCGGCAATGAGTTTTTCCCTCGCGGCCTTGCGTTCGTCCAGGACTTTCTGGCGCTCGGCAAGGGCTGGGTTTTCGTCCTGCATGTCTTCCAGGGCTTCTTTCTTCTCTTCCTCCTTGAGTTGCTTCTTGCTCAACTGGTCGCGTTTGGACGCCCGTGTCAGGGCGCGGACCACCTGGTCACTGATGTCATGGCGCTTGGCCGCAAACAACATGGTCAGGTCTGAAGACTTGTCAAAGATGAAATCATATTTGCGCGCTTCCGAAATGTCCTGTACCGCGGTGAATACCTGGTCCTGGATCGGCTTTACCAATACTGCTTTCTGTACCATAAGGTCGCCATTTGGTCCAAAACGCTTTTGCTGGAAATCCGAAAGTTCCGTCTCCTGGAACCTGATTTCCTCTTCGCGCTCCTCAATCAATTCCTTGGTCAAAAGGACGCGCTCGGTCTTGAGAGCTTCCTTTAGGCGGAGAATTTCGTTCTTTTTGGTTTCGGCTTCCTGCTTCCATTTCTGGGCCTTTTGCTCCAGTTGGTTTTTTGCTTCGGTGTAATCGGGGACATTTTGAAGGATGTACTCCATGTCGATGTATCCGATCTTGATCCCCCGCGACTGGGAGTGCGCCGTCAGGGACGCGGCAATAAGCAGGATAAAAAGAAATTTTTTCATAATCCGACGTGCTTTAGAAAATATCATGCCATTAAAACTGCTGGCCAATTATAAAATGCGTTTCCCATCCGTTTGGCTTCACAAGTCCCGGGATCGGAAGGGGGTCGAATCCGTATCCGAAATCAATTCCCAACAACCCGAATGCCGGCATGAATACGCGCAATCCAAAACCTGCCGAACGTTGCAGCACAAAAGGATTGTACTGTTTGAAGTTGTCATAAGCGGCGCCACCATCCACAAAAGTCAGGGCGTATATGGACGCGGCGGCTTTCATGGTAAGCGGATAACGCAATTCAAGTGAGAATTTATTGTATACGGTTGCTCCATTCTGGTTGCCCGTATTCGGGTCGACAGGCGTCAACGACTGGTTGGGGTAACCGCGCAGTCCAATCACCTCACGGCCATCGAGCGCGAAATTCGCGAGGCCGTCGCCACCCACAAAGAACCTCTCAAACGGAACCAGTCCGCGATCCTGGTTATAGGCGCCCAAAAACCCGAATTCACCCAATGAACGGAGGACCAATTTACCATAAATTTTTGTAAACCAGTCTGCTTTGAATTTAATTTTGTAGTACTCAAGCCAGTTGAACTTCTTCTGGTCCACCTTGGATTGGTCCACATCTGCCTCGGTGTAATCGTCCACACGGATAAGCCCTGTCTGCGATACGCCGTTCACGATCATGGTGGTCGTTTTCACATAATCGCCCGGCGCGATGTAGATGCCGTCGATCCCAAAGAAATCCACCTCCGGATTGCCGTTGTAACGTTGCCTGTACTCGGCCTGGTTGGGAAGGTCGGCATAATCCACTTTGTTGAATAACGAGTAGGGCGGAGTCAGTTTTGCGGAGATGCTGAATTCCGAACCATAAGTAGGGAAAATCGGGTTCACCCCTTTATTGTTCCTGCTGAGCCCGATGGTATAGGCGAAGTTGCGCGACGATCCGTCACCAAAGGTGAACAGTCCCGTGTTGTAATTGTTCAGGTCGTAATACTGGAAACTCAGCGCATTGGAAAAGATGAAGGAATCATCCGGCGCGGTCAACCTCTTGGCAAGTCCCGCCGAAAGGCTGATGATGTTGAAGCTGCGCGAACGGTCAACGTTGTTTGTTGCAAAATTGTTCAAAAACTGCTTGCTGTATGATAGCGAAGTCGAGAATTGTACCGGTTTGCGCCCCCCGAGCCATGGTTCGGAGAAAGCGACGCTGTAGGTCTGGAAAAACTGGCTTCCCTGAAGGCGGAGCGATACCTTTTGGCCGTCACCCATCGGAAGCGGCGTATAGGCATCCTTGTTAAATAGGTTTCGCATCGAGAAATTGTTGAACGAAAGCCCCAGCGTACCAATAAATCCGCCACCGCCGTATCCGCCCTGGAGCTCGATCTGGCTGGATCCCTTTTCCACCAGGTTGTATTCGATGTCCACCGTACCCGCTGCCGCATCGACATTCTTGAATTTCGGGTTGATCGCCTCGGGATCGAAGAACCCCATCTGCCCGATCTCGCGAACGGTGCGTACGAGGTCTTCCTTGCTGTATTTCTGGCCCGGCTTAGTGCGGAGTTCCCGGTAAATCACCTCGTCATGTGTCTTGTCGTTGCCCACAACGGTAATTTTGTTGAAGTAGGCGATGGGACCCTCGACGATGCGGATCTCGAAATCGATGGTGTCGTTTGCCGTTGAAACTTCCACGGCGTTCACGTTCGAGAACAGGTAACCGTTGTTCTGGTAGAGGTTGGTAATGTCCTCGCCGTCGGGCTTTGATTTGTCGGCGATGCGCTTTTCAAGCAGGACGCCATTGTACACGTCACCTTTCTTGATGCCCAGCAGACGGCCCAGCATTTCATCCGAATAAATGGTGTTGCCCAAAAATTTGATGTCGCCAAAATAGTATTTACGGCCTTCCTCAAGTGCGATCTTGATGGCGATCTCGTCTTTCTCGCGGCTATAGGTCACTGTGTCCGATACGATCCTTGCGTCGCGGTAGCCTTTCTCCTTATAACGGTCAATTACCGTCACGAGGTCCTCCTTATACTTGTCGCGGATGAATTTCGACACCTTGAAAATGCGCAATGGGCTTTTTTGCTTGGTGTTTTTCATGAATTTGCGGAGCTTGGCATCGGTGAACATCTGGTTGCCCGTAAATTCAATGTCGCCGACCTTTACCTTGTCGCCACGGTCGATGTCCACGACCATCTTGACATAATTGCCCGCGATGGTATCGGGAATGGTATTGATGTTCGCCTTTGCGTTGTAATATCCGTCCTTGCGAAACTTATTCTCGATGTAATTCTTGCTGGTTGTAATCAGGTTTTCATTGACCACCTTGCCCTTTGAGAGTCCGGTTTCCTTGGTAAGGGCCTCGATCTTGCTCTTCTTGACGCCCTGAAAGCGAACTTCGCTCAATTTGGGAAGTTCCTGGATATTGAGTTCCAGCCAGACGCTGTCATTGGCGATCCTGGTCACGTAGAAATCGATGTCGCTAAAAAGCCCGAGCTTCCCCAGTTTCTTGATCGCGTTGGCAATCTGTTCGCCGGGAATGGTGATGCGCTGGCCTTTTTCCAAGCCGGTAAAGGTAACGACGGTCTGTTTGTTGAAGCTGATTTTGCCGGTCACTTCGACGTCGGCGAGGATGTAGCTGGTTCCCTGGTCAAATGGTACTCTTTCCTGGGCTATGGTTTGAAAAATATTCCCAAAGATCAGGAGACCGAGGAATATTCTTAATGGATTGATTGGCACTAAGAATTTATTTAATTTGTTCACTTGTTTTTCCAAATCTGCGCTCGCGCTTTTGATAGTCGGCAATGGCCAGCAGCAAATCTTCCTCCTTGAAATCGGGCCATAGCACGTCGGTGAAATAAAGCTCGGCGTACGCGATCTGCCACAATAAAAAGTTGCTTATCCTGCACTCCCCGCTGGTCCTGATCAACAGGTCTACGTCCGGCAAATTTTGCGTGTAAAGATGCTGATTAATAACCGATTCGTCAATATCGGGTACTGAAATTATATTATTTTTAACTTTGTGCGAAATTTCTCTCACGGCAGAGATAATTTCTTCGCGCGAACCGTAACTGAGCGCGATGGTCAGGGTCATGCGGGAATTGTTTTTGGTCTTCTCGATCACGTCCCGAAGCTCTTTTTGTACCGATGGCGCCAGTCGTTCAAAATTGCCAATGGTGCGAAGCCGGATGTTGTTCTCGTGAAGCGATTTGAGTTCCCGCCGAAGCGAGCTTACCAGCAGTTTCATCAGCGTCTCGACCTCGGCCTTGGGGCGGTTCCAGTTTTCGGTGGAGAAGGCGTAGAGCGTGAGGTTCTCGATTCCGATCCGCGCCGAAGCTTCCACCGCCTCGCGTACCGCCTTGCTGCCATTCTCGTGCCCGAAGACACGCATCATACCCTTCTGTTTGGCCCAGCGGCCATTGCCATC
>SXGU01009566.1_pt1 | contig 23899 bp, 23 predicted proteins | sample 3174531 | NCBI WGS metagenome assembly SXGU01 (sample SAMN11356863, study PRJNA531348) | freshwater metagenome | isolation source: freshwater sample F1-140 | place: China: Fuxian Lake, Yuxi | collected 2017-12-25
GTCCGGAGATTTGCGTCCGCGTTGCACCTGACGCCCGAGGGATGGCGCCATGTTGTCTCTCAGATAATCGAAACCGAAGTCATTATTGGTTCCGTAGGTGATGTCTGCGTCGTAGGCCTTCTTCCTTTCATCATGGTCGAGGCCGTGCACGATCACCCCTACGCTCAGGCCCAGAGCCGAGTAGAGCATGCCCATCCATGTGCTGTCGCGCTTGGCCAGATAGTCGTTCACGGTGACGACGTGTACCCCCTTTCCGCTGATCGCGTTCAGATAGGCGGGCATCGTGCAGACGAGGGTTTTTCCTTCACCCGTTCGCATCTCGGCGATGGTGCCCCGATGGAGAGCTGCTCCGCCGATGATCTGCACGTCGAAGGGCACCATGTCCCATGTGAACACCTGGGATCCGATCGTCATCGTCTTTCCCACGAGCAGCTCGCATCCCCGAATCGCGGTCGCGAACACTTCCGGAAGCAACGCATCCAGATTTTCACCTTTTGCATACCGATCTCGGAATTCCTGCGTTTTCTTCGGAAGAGTCGCAAGTGTCAGAGATTTGATTTCCGGACGGCTTCCGGCTTGTCGGACTAAGAGCACGATCGGTTCTAGTTTTCGGAGTTCCTTCTTATTCGGATCACCGAGGAGACGGTTGAGGGAGTCAATAATCGTCATGGACGGGGAGTATAACACAAAAATAGCCCCGAAACACGGCTGAAGAGCAGGCTTGGCTCCTCTCTACAGTTTCCAAGGCAGCACGTCGGGACGTTCGTTCGTGAAGTACTTGAAGTAGAGTTGCCAGCGCAGAACGAATTGAATGTACTCGATCTGCTTTTTGAAGATCGACTCGCTCCGCTCCCCGAGGACCAACATGTAGAACAAGTGAATGAAGCTGAGGATCGAAAACCAGACGCTGAAGAGAACAATCGGGACGATGACAGGCACGATCCAGAGAAAACGGAACACGAACCATCGCGAGATCTTCGGTTGGAAATCGACCTCGATGCGCACGCGTTTCAACGTTTTTTTCTTTCGGAACATGGATTGCGGGGAACGTGTGCGTATCCTAGAGAGACCGAACGGATCGGACAACGATTTCATGATGACGCGCATTTCAGATCCCTCTCCCGTACCACGGCAACACCGGAGGTTCTTCATATGTCTGTTTCTTACAGAGCATCGGCAGCACGCGTTCGATCGACTCGAGGTTCTGCATTCGTTTCAATGCGAGGGATTCTTCATGCTCCGGAATCAGTTCTCCGATCCATAAGGCATCCTTGGCGATATCGGATTTTGCTTCATCCAGCGAGATCAGCGTTGGGTTGGGCCATTTCTTTTCGAGCGCGCTGAAGCCTCGGATGAAGAGCGTTTTTTTTTGCGTGGAGTGAAGCCAAAGAAAGGACTCAGGGTTAGGGGTTGAGGGTTTGGGAATTCTTGTAGCCCAGAGATCAGACAGATGAATACCGGCGATTGGAATTTTCAAGCTCCATGCGAGCGCATTCGCAAGGCTGAGTTCGACTCGCTGGCTCATGAAGCCTCCGGGTCCGGTGATGGCTGCGATGCGCCGGAGATCATCAAGTCGGCAGTCGATGCCACTGAGCAACCTTTCGATCGCCGGCATGAGGTCCGCCTCATTTGTGTGATCCTGAATACTCGTGAGGGCCAGGGTTTTTTCTTCATCAAGACATGCGATGAACTTGCTATGGCTGCAGAGATCGATGAAAAGAGTGAGTGAAGACATAGGGACGATGTAGGATAGCACTTATGCCGATCCTCTCTGTCATCATCCCCACCCACAAGCGAGCAGAGATTCTCGCTCTGTGCTTAGAGCATCTCGAGCGGCAGACGATTGCGGAGCAGATCGAGGTAATCGTGGTGAGCGATGGCAGAGATGACAAGACTGCTGCACTGTTTGCGAATTCTGCTTGGCGTATCCCCGTGCAGTTTTTTGAGATCGAAAAAAGCCAGCAGGGAAGTGCGCGCAATGTCGGCGTACAGAAGGCGCAGGGAACATACGTACTCTTTATCGGAGATGATATTTTTCTTGAGCCCGAGGCGTGTGAGAAGCATATCAATTCCTTCACCCTTCGACTCGCCGAGCTCGCTCAGGGTGAATCCTTCGCAACACTCGGATTCACCACCTGGGATCCCGCAGTCGGGATCACGCCTGTCATGCGGTGGCTTGAAACGAGCGGGTGGCAGTTCGGATACTGCACCCTGAACCGGAGCCGCGCGACTGGTTCAGGGCCGTTTATTCCTTCCTCTGTACAACATCGGTACACCTACACGAGCCATATCAGTGTGCCGCTTTCCATCGCAAAAAAACATCCGTTTCGCACGGATGTCCACCTCTACGGTTGGGAAGATATCGAGTGGGGGATCCGTCTTCGAAGCGCCGGTGTACGTCTGTGCTACGAGCCCGATGCGAAGGCCCTTCATCATCATCGCATGAGCTACGAAGATTCATTGCTTCGTATGGAAACCCTTGGTCGTTCGGCGGTCGCAATCGCGAAGAAAGTTTCCGAGTTCGATCGCAACCCGAAAGGATGGAAATTGTTTCTGTATCGATGCGCGGCACTGCTGCCGACAATGGCAGGGAGGCACACTAGAGCGTTCCTGCGCGGCCTTCGAAAGGCATAGGACAGAGGAGGGCCCTCTCCTGTATCCTTCTCTCCCATGCCGACCATTCCTGATCAGATCATCGGCCATACGCAGGTCCAGGGCCAACTTCTTGCAGATATCGCTCACGGGAACATCAGTCATGCGTACTTGTTCATCGGCCCTCCGCATTTAGGAAAGTCGACCGTAGCACGCTGGTTCATGTGGAGAATTCTCGCTGACGGGAAGCCTCCGGAAGAGCTTCGCAGCATTAAAGATTCCGTGGAACGATTGATCCATCCGGATCTCCTTTCTCTTGATGCACTCTGGATGAAAGATGTCCAGGAAGACTGGTCAATCATCGGACAGTCTTCGAATGTTTCACAGCAGCATCGGGCGAAAGCAAGTCAGCCGCCGAAGACCGATACGATCGGCATCGATGATGTTCGCTTGCTTCAGGGTCGCTTGTTTGAGACGGGGTCATCGGATCATCTGTGCTGCTTCATTCGTTCCATCGAGAGAATGCAGACGCCGGCTGCCACCGCATTCTTAAAAATTCTTGAGGAGCCTCCTCCCAGAGTCGTTTTCATTCTGACTGCGGAGAGCGAACATGCGCTGCTTCCTACGATCATTTCCCGCACTCGCGTTCTTCATTTTCACCCACTGCCGCAGAGCGAGCTGCGGCCGCTCCTGCAGGCGGATGAAGGTGATGACGAGGCCTTCGCTCTTCACCTTTCGCAAGGAGCGCCCGGTGCTTTCCTGCGGCTCATCGGAGATCCCGATACGCTGCGCGCGAAGCGTCAGTTGCACGGCGAGGCCAAGAGGTTCTGGCAGGCGAGGTCTCTTCTGGAGCATCTCTCGTGCGTCACAGCCTATGCCGATGCGAAGAAGGATATCGATGAACTATTGCTGCATCTCGGTCTAACTCTCCGTGAGTTTCCTGAAGATTCGAAGAGACCTGCGATGATGCATGCCTACATGCAGCTGCTTTCCGGCCTCAGAACTAATGCACATCGTGGCTTGCTTCTCGAAAGATTTGCCTTGGCGGTCCATTCCCTTCGGTGCTAGACTTCTTGGCCGTATGATGTACGTTGTCGTCTTTCTCACAGCGCTTCTTGGCATTGTCGCCCTCTTCCTTGGGCGGATCTTGCTTCGAAATAGGGGGGTTCGTCGGTTGGTTCGCTCCGTTAAAATGAGATTCCAGTCCGTCGAAGACCGTGGCGCAACCATCATCGATGAGCGTACCGTTCCGAAATCCAGAAAAAATCCGCGGACGTCCGCCATCGAGTTGCAAAAGGTCCGCTCGCTGATGCGTCTTGCTGAAAAAGAGATTGCACTCCAGAACTATGCGGAAGCGGAGCATCTACTCATTCAGGCGCTCACTATCAATCCCGATACCGTCGACACGCAGGCAGAGCTTGCCAAGCTTTATTTAAAAACGGGGAAGGAAGCCAAGGCGGAAGCTCTCTATAGGGAGCTGGTGACGAAGCGCAATGACGTATCGTTCTATGCGAATCTCGGTCTTGCCTACTACATGCAGGCGAAATATGTCGATGCTTGTTTTGCCTATCAGGAGGCGTTGAATTTGGATCCGCAGACGCCTGAGCGTTCAGCAGCACTCGGTCGCGCATGCATTGCCGCCCGCAGGTTCAAGGAAGCGGCACCCCTTCTCGAGAAGGCGATTCAGCGACTTGCTCGCGATACGGAGCTCCTTCATTTGCTTGCTGAGTGCTATGTGCAATTGCAGGAGAATACAAAAGCAGAGGAGGTTTACAAGCGTATCAATAAAATTGAGCCGTATAATGAGGGCGTGAAGCAGAAGATTAGTGCGCTTGCTGCTAGGCAATAAGCTGGTAGATTAAATTCATCGCAGAGGCATGCCGCTTTAGCTCAGTGGTAGAGCAACCGCCTTGTAAGCGGTAGGTCCGGGGTTCAAATCCCCGAAGCGGCTCCATCCCTTCTGTTCATCGGAACCGTCACAGTGAATGTCGCCCCCTTTCCTTCACTACTGACTACGTCGATTGTTGCGCCGATCGTATCGGCTGCAATCTTCGAGATGTAGAGCCCGAGACCATTTCCGTTGGTATCAGTTGCTTTCGCATTGGAGCAACGAAACATTTTCTGGAAGAGCATACCGCGTTCTCTTTCCGGAATGCCGATGCCTTGGTCGCTGACGGCGATGATCGCATGTTTTCCTTCCACATCTCCCGAAAGCTTCACGAGGATTTCACCGTTTTCCTTGCCGTATTTAATCGCATTACTGACGAGATTCTCAACGATCAGCTGGAGGAGTGATCGATCGGTTGCCGGATGCAAAAGGTTTCTTGTATCTGCATCAATCTTCACAGCGATTTTTTTTCGCCTGAGTTCCAACTTAAAACAGTCAGTTACATCCGAAAGAAGCCCTGGGAGCGACACATTTTCCTTTTTTGGCTGCAGTGTTCGGAGCTCCAGTCTTGAGACGTTGAGCAGCGCGTCAACGAGATGCACCATCCGCGCATTCGATACTCCGATCTCATCGAGATAGTCGCGCTCCTCTGTATTCAGCTTTTCGCGCTGAGCGCTTTCCAGGAACATTTCGAGATTCCATCGTATCGAGGAGAGTGGCGTTCTCAGCTGATGAGAAACAAGGGTGATGAATTCAGATTTTACCCTTCCGATCCTTCTCTCTTCCGTGATGTCTCGGAAGACAGCGACGGCTCCTAGGCACTCTCGCTTGCGCAGGATGGGAGTTGCACGGAGATGGATGGCTAGATTTTCCCCATCTCGCTTCGAGAGCGAGTACTCTGGGTCGGCGATGGGGCTGAAGCTTATTTTTCTCTTGAGGACAGAAGAAACAGGATGTGTATCTTCAGAGAATGGAACGGACTTTTCATCGGTTATTGGGAGCGCTTTTGCAATGTGCATACCGCATAGCTTTCCCGTTTCCGCATCCAGCAGCAGTTCAGCATTTCGGTTTGCATAGATGACGTTGCCCTGCTCATCAGTCATGATCAGCCCGTACTCGATATTTTCAAGGATCGCTTTGTTCTGTGCATTTTCCTTGCGGAGCGCTTCCGTTCTCTGTTGAATGATTGATTCCAGATGATCATACGATTCACGCAGGCGTCCGGTTAGTTCTTCCGCAGCACGATCAACGCTTTCAATTTCATTGTGGGTGAATATGGATCTCCTGAAGCGCCAATGTACTGTTTCAAGTCCATTCAGTTTTTGCACAAGTTCGGCAAGCGGCTCGATGATTCTCCGGGAGAGCGTGAAGATGGAAAGTGACAGCAAGCAGATGAGCATCAGGCCGATGCCCGTCACGTTCACTGCGAGTCTGGCAATCGGCTTGAGGATTTCGTAGCGGTCCATTTGAACGATGATGGTCCATCCGATGGATGGCATCGTGCCGTAGGCGGAGAGCACAGGGATGCCGGAGTAGTCGGTTGTCTTTTCAATGCCCTGCTTCATTTCCATTGCACGCGCAACAATCAAGCGTTGCTTTTCATGATCCGCTTGAACAGGAACAGCTCCTCCTCTTCCGTCTGAATGGAGAATGATTGGCGTTTCATTCTCTATACTGACAAGTAGGACTTCACTGGATCCATCCATCGATGACGTATCGAACAGACGGCTTACGAGGACCGAAGGATCGAACATGGCAATGAGTGTCCCCGTGCGCTTGCCGGAGCGGTTCACTTGCGGCGCCGAGAGAAGGTAGGAGTTCCATCCTTGTGCATCGAATATTGGCTTGAATTCTGAGTGTGTGGATTTTGCAATCTCCGATAGTGTCGAGACTTCGATATCTTTTGTCTTATTTTTTCCGGCGATCACCGTTGCCCTGCCCTGACTGTCGAGGGAAAGAAGACTCCGGAATCCCACTAACTCGGTTACCGAGGAAATCTTCGGCAGTGCTGGGTCACGAGCAAGAATCGACAATTGCGATCTCTGTTTGGCGAGTGATTCTTCCAATGTGCGTTCACGTTCGTAGACGGATGACTGTACATGTGAAACGGCTCTCGTCATCATTTCATGTCTTGCAAGGAAGAATGTCGCAATACCTGTTAGCAGAACCGTGATCGTCAGCAGTGTAAAAATTTCAAAAAACAGCGTTGTTGCAAGCGATCGTTGCCTCTGTAAGGTCGGGTGCCGAGATACGGAGTTCTTTGCAGTCATAATCTTAGTATTATAGCAGAAAAAGCCATTTTCTTCCATGTCTTTGATTCATCAATTCGTGTCGTTCGCATGCGATTGCAGACAGGAGAGTTGCCTGAACATGAGACATCGAAAAAACCCTCCCGAGGGAGGGTTTTCTCTTCAAGTCTAGACAGATCCTTATCGAGTGACGCTGATCGTAGCGCCCTGCTCCGCACCCGGAGAGGCGACCGTGATGCGGCTGCTGGCTGCATCTTTTGCGATCGTGTAGTTCGTAGACAATGCGGTCGCTGTCTGAGGATCGGCTGGCAACGCCACGATGTACGAACCGGTCAGCACATTGAGGTTGATGAGACTGGTGCAATCGACGTTCACACCGCTGCGGCAGATGGCCGTGGTCGTGGTTGTAATGGAACCGGGGATCGTACCGTTGTTGTCGATGGAGTACTGGTAAACGGCATTCAGAATCGTGTTCACGTCCGCGCGGCGTTGCGCGTTTCGGGCGTCGCCGAGCTGCTTCGTCGGGTTGATCGCCACGATGACGATGGCGGCAAGAATTGCGATGATTCCGATCACGAGCAAGAGCTCGATGAGCGTGAATCCTCTTCTTAATGAGCTAAGCTTCATAGAGAGGGAAGGGAAAGAAGAAGGTAAAGATACGGGAAGAACTCCCGTGTTTCAGGGGGTTACTTTACCAATACCAGTTTTTTTCCGCTAGTTCCCTGAGGGGTATGCAAAGCGATCGACTTGATTTTTTTGCATTCAGATTTGGAATATTTTCCCTTCCTTTTGCAGTCAATACTCTTTAGCAGGGGTACGCAGCTTCCGACAGCATGCAACTGTCGGCGTTGCAGTGATACCATTTCCCGGTGTGATTCTCGCACGAGGGGATTGGGCAACTGCCGCATCCTCCTGCAGATTTTTGATCGGATGGAAACAGTGTTGCCGTTGCTTCCAAATGTCGCGAGAAGGCTGTTTTCTGAAGGAGAGGGATGACGGTGGAAAGGTTGAATGAGAAGACGATGCTTCGGCCATTCACATTGCGGAATTGAATATTGTCGACGATCAGCCGCGTGCTCAGGAGCGGAGACACGCTTGTTTTTTGGATGAGAAGCAGATTCCCCGTGGCAGTGCCGGCAAATAGTGTCGGGAATTCGCCGTTCACGCTCATCTGGAGGCCGAGGACGGATCCTGTTTGATTGATTGCTGGAATGAGAATGCCCTCCGCCCTCCGGATATTTTTGGTGATCGTTTCCATGATTTGCGCTCCGCGTTGCTCTACTTCAGAAATGGCTTTTTGGCGGATGCGCGCTTCTTCGGTGGAAATGGAAACAGAGAGAACAGTTCCTATGATGATGGAGAGAATTCCGATGAAGAGAATCACTTCCAGTAGGGAGAATCCCGGTCGTGCCTGTCGCCGATCATATTGCACATGCATTGATTTCATTCACAGAGTGAGAAAGACGCTACTTCTTGCCAGGATGAGATGTTCGTTTCAGGAAGTATCTGATTGACGACGATTTCCAATCGTCTCACAGAGTCTCCCGCTTGGCCTTCGGTACAGAGGAGGCGATTTGTGTTTCCGATGCCTCCGATCAGGAGAATTTCGCAGGTGCCATGTTCGTAGGTCAGGAGTTCATTGCCGTCGTAGAGCAGCGAAGAGCGCAGTTCTTTCAGTCCGTACTCGGCGCAGCCCTGGGCAAATTCCAGCGCTTGGCCGGATTCCTGAATAGATAAACTGACGCGAGAGGCATTCGTGCCAAGGAGCAGGAGCGAAGCCAGAATAACCGAACACACCGCTCCGATGATCAGGATCAGTACGAGCAGGATGTAGCCGGGTTTCGATCGAATGGTGACAGAAGGGGGTTGCATCAGCCGGGGGCGAAAATGAAGAGACTGTTCGGGGAAACTCCAAAAAGCAGATCGTGTTGCCAGTCGTACGCAAGTCCGCGGATCGTTTCTCCGGTATCGACGCTTTTTAGCACTGCAGTTCCCCCCAGTGCCATCGAGAAAATATCCAACACGGAAATCTGTGCGGCATCTGCGCTTCCGCCGACGAAGGCATACTTGCTTCCCGCAATTCCCGCGAGCGTACTGATGTCTCCTCCGATTTCGATTGTCCACGGTCCCGGTGGCGTAACTGGGACAGGTGAATCCGCAATCGAGAAGAGACCGAGCTCGTCGATCGTCGCACCGTTCGATCTTCCGATGAGCGCCGCTGTCCCCGAGACGATGATGGCGCTTCCATCCTGAGTGTCTGTGAGATCGACTCCCATGCCTGATGCAAAGGAGAGTGCTGACGGATCGAAGATGTCGACCACGAGCATCTCTGCACTATTCGCGCTATTGGCGACATAGGCATATCCTTCATGCAAGTGAATGTCGAGAACACTTCCGCTCATTGCGAGGGAATCCGTCAGCACAGGTGGTTCGACTTCATTGAGTCGTATGGCGAAGAATTGATCGTAGGGAGGATGGTCGAGGGTGCCTACGAAGAGGGTGTTTCCATAGAGAGCGATCGAACGCGCATCGCCTGAGCCGGGCAGGTCCACGCTCCCAAGGAGATTGTTTTGGGAGAGGGCCTCCGGGGAACTGATGTCGTAGATTTGCACCTCCTGGGTCGGATGATCGGTCGCAAGGTAGAGGCGGTTGTCGCCGACAGCGATGCCGTATGCCGAAGCGCCGAGATCGAACGATGAGGCGATGCGCACGGGGCTCTGAGGGACGCTGATATCGAACAGATAGAGCCCTCGCCCTCCGACTGCCTGAGAGCTTGTAACGAATGCAACCGTGCCGGAGACACCGATCTTCGCATACTCCGGCGTTCCGCTATCCGTGAGTTTTGCGATATTCGTCATTGCCCCCCAGTTCCCGATCGGGACGATTTTTTGCCAGTTGGTGATCGATGTCTCTAAGACAATCGAGCCCGATCGCGTATTGCCGAAGTTCCAACTGACCAGAGACCGGATGTCGACCCAGTCTTCCTCATGCTCCGTGATCACAAGTGAAGATATGTATCCCTTCTGCAGCACTGAGGTGCCTGAGAATCCCCATCCGCTTCCATTCAGTGCCATGCCATGCGTCCCCTCCGTCAGCAGGGAGAAATTCCGCTGGCGCATTTCACGCACCGCTTCCAACTGTTCCGTTGCGAGGTAGACAGCACGTGCCCTGTCTCCTCCCGCGATCGTACTGCGTTCTCCGAGGATCAGCGACAGTCCGATGCCTCCGAGGAAGACGGCAAAAACACCGATGGCGATTACTGCCTCGAGAAGTAGGCTTCCCTCATGGGAATTTCTGAAAAATGCAGGCTGCTTTGTCAGTTTCATCAAAATTTTATTCAACGTACATGTGTACGTCTCATAAAATTTTGATTCACTTCCTCGCATCTTGCGATTTTTAAGAGATTCTCTTTTTACATGCCTGTGAAGAAGTTGTTGCGGGATCAAGCGGAGGTGCAAATGTCACCTCCTAGTCTAGTCCTTCTCTCTGTCGTCCGCGATCATTCTGATCAGCGAAGCACTGCAACCGAATTTTCGAGCGTCAGAAATATAGAAGGAGAACAGATTCTTCATTTGACGATAGAGCACCGGATACTCGTTGAATCGATGTTGTCCTTTTTCCTGAATCGCATCGAGAATTTGTGCGCAGCTGCAGCCTCGTGTATCCGCCAGCGTGTAATTGCTTACCTTCTTTCGGGGACCGGTCCGGAATACAGGGATGCTGTTCTTGTTGCCTCTTGCACCCGTAAGAGCGAAGCGGTCGAACGTCAGCTCTTCAGTTGGTACGGATTCTGGGATCGTCGTTCCAATCGGACATAGATCAATACTGTTTTTTATGCCGTCACTGTCGAGATCGGCATTCCCATCGGAACTTACCGAAGAAGAACTGGAGGAAGAATTTGTACTACTGGTGCTGCTGCTTGAGGAGGAAGTACCACATCCTCCCATGCTTCTCGGGCGATCGATGGAAACGATGGCGACTGCATCGTGGTAATCGGCATCCTTCGTATCGCCAAGCTCTACGAGGAAAGCGATGTCGTGGTTTCCGATCTTCGTCTTCGCACGGGCATCAAGAATATTTCTGAGGAAACTCCGCATTTCACCTCGCGCAAGGATGGTCGAGAGTCCCTCAATGGTTTCTCCCGGACGCAGGACACGCACATGCTTGTCGCCTCTGCCGGAGTGTACGGTTTTATTGAATGTCCACGAGTACCGACCGTTGAATGACAGAAGGATCGTGCTGCCGGAAACCGTATCGGAGAAAACAGATAGCTCTCCGCCTCGCACGGAACGATTGCCGAAGAGTTGTTTCCACGACGATCCGTCGTCGAAGCTGATGGTGTTTCGCATTGCGATTTTCGGTCCGCGTTTTCCGTACGTGCTCTCCGAACCGAGGATGCGCACACTTACATCCGCCTTCCCTTTAAGCTTGATGCGTCCGGCACTGTCGATGTCGTAAGGAACACTGCAGGAATCTGGAACGAATACAGTCTCTCCTTCATTCGAGGAGGTACTGGAACTACTGCTGGAGGTCTGGCTCGATGTCGAGCTTGTATTACTAGCATCGCTCGGTTGGCCCTTGATCCAATGAAGGATCACACCGTCGTCTTCCGTCGTGACGCGTGTTTTGAACACCATGCTTTTCACGTTCGGCCCGTCGACGAATTCATCGCCGGAGGAAGTGTCGTTCTCGGTTCCATCCCTGGGATTTTCCGACGGATTCTCCGGGTCGTTTTCGATAGAGGTGATGATGGCGTGATTGAAGAGGGGGTTGGCATCCACGATTTCTTTTCCTGAACTGTTCGCATGCGATCCATGTGAGACAATGCGGACCCAGCCATCACCTCGCTGCAGTGCCAGGCCTTTCACGTCTTCAACCAGTCCTGTATCAACGATTCTGCTTCCCAGACTGTCGACAAGGGGAATCCATTGATCAGCGGCGAAAGAGAGCGCGTTCGGTCCAACGTACACGCGAGGGGAAGCGTTGCCGCTGCCCATATTTTCCAGGCGATCGAAGTGAATCTTAATACGCTCCTTTGCACCGTCGACGCATGTGGTGGGCTTTGCCGTGAATGTGACAAGTATGACAGCGTCCTGGAAGTCGGACGCACGATCCAATGAGCCCATTTCGACGAGAAGGAGAAGATCTCTCGGGCCGATCGCAATTTTTCCTTTCGCATCAAGGACGCCTTTCAGGAAAGATTCCAGCGATTCCTGACGATCGAACGGAGCGTACGTGGGTGCCTTATCTCCGTTCCGAAGGATGATGACGTGTCCGTCTCGGGCATTGGATTTGAATGTCTTATTGAAGAGCCATGAGTACCTGCCGTTGAATTTCAGCAGGAAGGGAGTTTCTGTCGGAAGGTTGTTGAACGTCACCTGTTCATTGCCGCTCACAGCTTTGCCTCCGAAGAGATCGGTCCACTCCGTTCCGTCGAAGCTTGCGGAGAGACGAACATCGATCTTCGGTCCGCCCGCACCGTAGGTGATTGCGGAGCCGAGCACTCTCACCTTGATATCGTTCGTACCGACGGTTTCGATATTGCTACCGTCTTTCAGCGAGAAACGAACATCGCAGGGGACGTCTGCGCCACCTACGTCTCCATCCGATCCGGAGGAAGACGACGTTCCTCCGCTATCCCCTCCATTGCCATCACTGCTGGAGGAGCTGTCGCCACTTCCCGTGCTGCCGGAGCTTCCGTTCGACGATTGGCTTTCGCTTGCTCCACTACTACTTGCCCCACTTGCCCCACTACTCGATGTCGTGCCACTCGATCCTTCCGAGTTCGAGCTCCCTCCTTCACTACCCAGATCTCCATCAGGACCCTCCCCTGAGATGGAGTGTAAGAGGCCAGTGACCGTGATGATGCCGTTTCGATCAATGTCGATTCTTCGGTAATCACCGGTGATCGTCGACGTCACGTACACACTGCCCGTAATGGTCGGCAGACCGTCGATGCGTGTAAAGATGGTCTCATCCAGACCACTGGTTTCGATCGTGCCGGCCATTGGAAACACCGTGTCATGATCATCGTTGCGTTGTGCGTAGCTGTCTCCGGCGAAGAGTGTGGCTTCTGAAAAATACACGCCCCACGTCGCATCGAATTTCCCCGACTGCGAGAGTGTTTGTGCAGACCGAAGAGCCTGTACGATGTGTTCTGTCGCGGTATTAATATCGGCGTTGATCTGGTATTCGCGGAACATCGGCACCATCACTCCGGCAGCCGTGGTCATGAGTCCGATGGTGATCAGGAGTTCCACCGCGCTGAAGCCGAAACGCTTTTTCATCATTCCGGTCCTGCGCTTCACATGGTTTTTTTTCATCACAGCTGTACCCATAGAGATGGAGGGAATGGAAAGAGTGTCATCGTCCGACCGATCCGACGATCGAGTAGATAGGAACAATGATAGCAAATGCGATCGTGCCGACTAGTCCGCCGATGAACATCAGGAGAATCGGTTCGAGGACGACGGGCAATCTCTGAGCGGCTTCTTCAGCCTTTTTCTCATAGATGTCGGCGATACGCATTAGCATATCCGCAATTTTGCCTGATTTCTCGCCGGTAACGATCAATTGCTGGACGGAAATTGGAATAAGTTTCTTTGTTTCTTTCAGTGCTTCGAATGCTTTTCCGAACGATTCACCGATTTCGATCTCGTTGGCCAGTCGTTCGTAAAATTTTCTGTAGTACACGGTATCCGTCACATCCGCCATAGAGCGGATAGATTCGACCAGTGGGACTCCTGCCCGGAGCAGCGATCCAAGAATGACACCGAACTGCGCAATCGTCGCTGATCTTGCCATGGTGCCGATGCCCGGAAGCCGGAAGACGAACATCTGGGCCGGTCCGCGGAGTCTCGTGAACTTGCAGATCAGCACGATGAACAACATGGCGGCTGCGAACAGTGGCACGGCGACGATGCCATGTTCTTTGAAGAAGTTTGCGATCACAATGATCATGCGTGTGACCAGTGGCAGTTTCGCGTTGAGGGACAGAAGCACTCCCACGAGCTGTGGCAGCACGAACCATGCGAGCCCGAGCGTGATGACGATGGTCATCGTCAGAACGATCGACGGATAAATCATCGCCATTTTAACTTTCGATCGCAGAGAGCGGTCTTTTTCTTGCTGCACGGAGAGGTACTCCATATTCTTACTCAGTGATCCTGCCTCCTCTCCTATACGGATGAGCGAGAGTGCATAGGGTGAGAAAAAATTCTGGTTGTCCATCGCTCGCCAGAGCGCGATGCCGCTCTCCACTTCTTCGATAATTTTTCGAACGATTTTTTTCATGGGTTTCAGTCGAAGCTCCAGTTCGATAGTCTTGAGCGCGTCGACGACCGTCAGTCCGGAGTTCAGGAGGATTGCGAGGTTTTCTATGAAGTGAGCTTTCTCTTTTCCGAGTCCGAATCCGTTGAGTGCGTCCATGAATTTTTGCATCCCGGATTTTTTCGACGCGCCGAACTCTCCTTTGGGGATGGGCGATATTTCCTTCGTCCTTGCAGTATCAGATGTTGGCTTCGGTTTTTCTGTAACAGTAGGAGCGAGTAGTGGGTAGCTGGTAGCGGGTAGAGCATTGCTACTCGCTACCAGCTTATCGCTACCCGCTTCTTCGGGTGAAGTTCGTACCTCAGCCTTTGGGTGTTCGTGTTTTTTTGTCATTGGTCTTGAAGAAGATCTCTTCCGGTGGTGCCGCAATGCGCATTAACTCCTCGATCGTCGTCAGTCCGGAATGTACTTTGTCGAGACCATCCTCGAAGAGGAACATCATGCCGTTCGCTCGTGCCTGCAGCAGAAGTTCGGTGCTGCTGCTTCTTTTCACGATCAATTCCTCCATATTCTTCTCGATCGGCAGCAATTCGTAGATACCAACACGACCTCGGTATCCGGTATTGCCGCAGGCTTCACATCCCTTGCCGCGGTAGAGGTGCACGGCATCATCACCTTCAAAGTAGTGATGCGCTCCCTTGAAGAGTTGCCTCGCTTCCGCAGCCGGGATCGTGAAACTGAAACGACAATGCTCACAAATTTTTCTTGCGAGACGCTGCGCGACGACAATTTCCAGCGTCGAGGCCAGTAGGAATGGTTCGACGCCCATTTCAATGAGGCGCGGAATCGCCGTTGCCGAGTCGTTGGCGTGGAGCGTCGAGAACAGAAGGTGTCCCGTGAGCGCCGCGTTCACTGCGATGGTCGCTGTTTCGGAGTCGCGGATTTCTCCAACGAGCACGATGTCCGGGTCCTGTCGCACGAGTGAGCGCAGGCCTTTCGAGAACGTGAGTCCGGTCTGTTGGTTCACCTGAATATGGTTGATGCCGGGGATCTTGTACTCGACGGGATCTTCGATGGTGGAGATGTTCACATCCGGACGATTACGCATCTTGATGAGTCCGTAGAGCGTTGTGGATTTTCCCGCTCCCGTTGGCCCGGTCGTGATGATCATTCCGAAGGGCTTATGTGCTGCCTTTTCAAGGATTTCTCTGTAGCGATCGGAAAAACCGAGATCCGCAAGCGTCAGGTTTCGTACGTACTCCGAGAGGAGACGCATGACGATTTTCTCTCCGTCGACAATGGGGATGATGGAGACGCGTACGTCCATCGTGCCTGCCTTCGATTTGTAGCGGATGGCTCCGTCCTGTGCGGCAAAATGTTCGTCGATTCTCAGATTTGCTTCGATCTTGATGCGGTTCACGATGCCTTCGTAGAATTGCTTCGGAAGCCTTCCCGCCTCGTGCATCACGCCGTCCACACGGAAGCGAACGATGGTGTCCTGTTCCTGCGGCTCGAAGTGAATGTCCGATGCCTTCAGCTCGATGGCATCGTTGAAAATTTCTTCCAACATCTCCGGTGCCACCTTTCGCTGATCGCTCATGATTTTCTGAAAGCGTGTAGCGAGCGGTTTCCTGTAGAGCGCGAATGCACCGTTCACAGCGCTCTTCGGCGAATACATGAAGACGATTGTTCCTCCAAACGGCTTCACAGTCGTATTTTCAGGCTTTTTCCAAAAGCTCTTCTTCGTTTTCTGAGACAGCTTTTTTACATTTGTTTCGATGAATTGTGTCTGTCCGATGTTCGCACGGATTGCCTCCTCTAGACCTTCAGCTGCAGGGTCCGCCGTTGCGATCGTCACTTCTTTTTCGGGTACGGCTGCTACGAGAATTGCCGAAAATGTTCGAGCGCACTCCTCAGGCAGGAGGGCGACAGTTTCGACGGATGGAGGCTTGCTCACGAGGTCATAGAACGGAAGCTTGTAGTATTCCGCGAGCGCATTCTCTAAAAGATCGGCCGTCAGGAGTTTTCGTTCAAACAGGATAGTGCGAAGCGTTGTCTGCCTTTCCTCCGCCTCCTTCAGGACATCCTTCAGTTCTTCCTTGGAGAGATAGCTCTGCTCCATGAGAATCTTGCCGAGTTCTGCATTGGTGAGCTGCATGGCTAAAGGATGGTTTTCACCCGCGCGACGATGTCGGCGATCGGCGTATTCGATTTTACGAAGTAGTCCACGGCTCCGAGTTCTTTGGTTTTTGCCTGATCTTCGGTTTGACCGAGATTACTGAGGACGATTACTGGTACCGTATTCTTCCGCGCTTTCAGCGCGGCAAGTACGGCGAATCCGTCCATGACCGGCATGATGAGATCGAGAAGAATCATATGAAACCGGTCCTTTTCGAGGGCTGTAAGAGCATCGGTTCCGTTCGTGACGACACGCGTTTCATATCCTTCATGTCCGAGCTTCATCTCCAGTGCATGCGACAGCGGCCTCTCGTCTTCCACGATGAGAATGCGCTTTCCTTTTGCCGGAATGACCTTTTCATCGGCCTGCGGAGCAGGCGTTAGAGAGAGGTCGTTTTGCTTTTTGGATTTTGGTGTCATAAATCTCATTATTGTAGCAGAAACTAGCGGAGTTCACAAGAGCACGGTCGGCTGTTACACTCTCTTTGGTTCCCCCAAATCCCCTCGACCATGAAACGTGCGCTTCTTTCCGTCTCGGATAAGACAGGACTCGTCGATTTTGCAAAGATATTGGTCGCTTCGGGATACGAGATACTATCGACTGGAGGCACCTTGAAGGAACTTCACAAATCCAAGATTCAAGCAGTCTCCGTCGAGGAAGTGACAGGATTTCCTGAGTGTTTCGGCGGTCGGGTGAAGACGATGCATCCGATGATCATGGGAGGGATTCTCTTCAATCGTGAGATTCCTGAACACGTCGAGCAGGCGAAGGAGTTGAAAATTTTTCCGATCGATCTAGTCGCTGTGAATCTGTATCCGTTTGAGGAGACGGCGGCCGATCAGAGCAAGACCGATGCGGAGATCATCGAGCAGATCGACATCGGCGGGCCGACGCTGCTGCGGAGTGCGGCAAAAAATCACCATGCAGTGACCGTGGTGTGTGATCCGGCGGATTACATTGAAGTTGGCTCTCAGATTCAGAAAAAAGGATCGACGACGCCTGAACTTCGCGCAGCTCTCGCACTGAAGGTTTTCTCACATACGACCCGATATGACGGGATGATCGCCGAATATCTCTCTCGAGGAGCAATGACCTCACTCACGCTCACAAACGGTCGCTCACTTCGTTACGGCGAAAATCCACATCAGTGGGGGAAGTTTTTTGAAACAGGTAGCGGAGCCTTTCCCTGGAATCAGCTGCAAGGCAAAGAGCTCAGCTACTTGAACATTCTGGATTCAGATGCGTGCTGGCGCATGGTGCAAGAATTTTCGGCTCCGACGTGCGTGATGGTGAAGCATGCCAACCCGAGCGGGATTGCCTCCGCATCGAAGATTGAGGATGCGTTTCAGGTCGCCTACGACAGCGATAGGCTCTCTGCATTTGGCGTGATCATCAGCCTGAATCGTCCGTGCACGGAAGCGATCGCGAAGAAAATTCTAGATCAAAAAATATTCGTTGAGGTCATTCTCGCTCCTGAGTTTGAATCGAAGGCATTGGTTTTGCTTGAAACAAAGCCCAATATCAGGCTGCTCTCGATGAGCTCAACTCGCTTTTCTGACAGTATTCTCTATCGCAGTGCATTCGGCGGCATGCTCGTGCAGAACGATGACACCAAGGAGATCACCGAAGCGGATCTGGCATGCGTGACGAAGCTCAAGCCGACGAAGAAACAAATCGAGGACATGCTCTTTGCATGGAAGGTCGTGAAACATGCAAAATCAAATGCGATCGTGCTCGCCAAGGACTCTACGACTGTTGGTATCGGTTGCGGACAGACCAGCAGAGTGGATTCGACGTGGATCGCATTGAAGCGTGCCGGAGAAAAGGCAAAAGGATCGGTTCTCGCCAGCGATGCATTCTTCCCGTTCCCGGATTCGATCGAAGAGGCCGCGAAGCACGGCATCGTTGCCGTCATTCAGCCGGGAGGGTCGGTGAAAGATGCGGAAGTGTTTGCAAAAGCGGATGCATTGGGGCTCGTGATGGTGACGACGGGGGTACGTGCGTTTCGACATTGATGTTCTTGCCATTGCCAAGGCAACAAGGCACTATTTCGAACTATGCCCGAAGAGAATCCGTCTCACTGGAAAGATCGGCTTCAGGAAATTTACGATCGATCAGCTGGCTCAGCTGATATTGCGTACTACGTGCAGATGCGGACGTTATCGGAGAACAATGAACGCAGAATTTTAGCGCTTGTTTCCGCTGCATGTGCGGCAATCGCTCTCGTGCTTCAGGAAGATGATTCTTCCGTCGTTCGTACGATCATGCTATCGATGGGAACCACTGCCTTCGGACTTGCGCTCTATCATGAATTCGGTCGATGGTTAACGACGAAGAATGTTCAGGTTTTGTGTTCCAGAAATACGCCTTTCGTGAGAAATATTCTCGATGAAATTCATGAGAAAATTCCGGAGCTTTCTCCGATTGTTGATGAGATGAAGAGTGAATTGCCGGATGATGGACAATTTCAATAAAAAAACCTCCCCGGCGGGGAGGTGGTCTTGAAAACAGGATGAGGATTACTCAGCCTTTGCCTCGACGACCTTGGCAGCATTCTTGAGTTTCTCACCTGTCTCCTGAGCGACGGCGTCTTCGGCTGTCTCTTGTGCAAGAGATGCCTTCAGATCGACGCCCTCGGTCTTATCGAGGTTGAAATCTGGAGCATTCTCGGGGCCAGAATTTTTCATAAAAGATTTGGGTGAAAAAGTAAGTTTAGAATCATTATCCACTTTTATGCAACCCTGTCAAGAACACAGCTTTCTTTTTTTCTTGGAAAACGCTTCCATAGCATCTGTATGCGGAAAAAATCCATCTTCTTCCTTGCTGCTTTTCTAGCGCTAGTGCTCATCGTCGCTTTGCTGATCCTCAGAAGCACGAAAAACGCACCTCGATTCTCCGTCCGAGAAAATTTCGAAGAGCATGAGATGCTTTTTCCGGTTGCACGCGTGATTGATGGAGACACGATTGTCGTATTGATCGATGGCAAAACAGAACGCATTCGTTTCATTGGCATCGATACTCCGGAAACAGTCGATGATCGTAAAAAAATTCAATGTTACGGTCCCGAATCGAGTGAGCGAGTGAAGGAACTTTTAAGCGGAAAATCCGTTGCACTTGAAACGAAGCCCAATGAAGACAGAGACGATTACGGACGACTTCTGCGGTACGTGATTCTGGACGGAAGGGACATTGGTGCGACGATGCTTGAGGAAGGATATGCGAGGAGTCTTTGCTTCGCATTCCCGCATCCAAAATGCAGTGAGTACGACAATCTTGAGCGAGAGGCTCGTGAGTTGAAGCGGGGGAGGTGGGGAGCATGCCGCTAAGCTCTCTGTTAGAATGACTTCTCATGAGTCCCAAGCCCATCTTCGCCGGCCTCGACCGTGACGTCTTCGACTCACACAATCCTTCGCCGTATACGAAGGGCGTGAAGAAAGGTGTGTCGGAGGCGCTTGTCAGAGAGATCAGCGCAGATAAGAAAGAGCCAACGTGGATGCTGAATCTTCGTCTTGAGTCACTGAAGATTTTCAAAGAAAAGCCAATGCCGACGTGGGGTGCGGACCTGAGCAATCTTGATCTTGAGAACATCATTTATTATGCAAAGCATGGTGCAGTTGAGACGGATAAGTGGGAGGAAGTGCCCGATGAAATCAGAAAAGTGTATGACCGACTCGGCATTCCTGAGGCGGAGCGCAGAATGCTCGCGGGCGTGGGAGCGCAGTATGAGAGCGAGATGATCTATCATCGATTAAAAGAGGAGTGGCAGAAGCTGGGTGTGATCTTCCTCGATATGGACGATGCGGTGCAGGAGTATCCAATGCTCGTGAAAGAATATTTCATGAAGTGTGTTCCCGCGACTGACCACAAGTTTGCGGCTCTTCACGGGGCTGTCTGGAGTGGTGGAACGTTTCTGTACGTGCCGAAGGGGGTGAAAGTCAGAGAGCCTCTGCAGGCGTACTTCCGCATGAACGCAAAGAATATGGGTCAGTTCGAGCACACACTCATCATCATCGAAGACGGCGCCGAAGCGCACTACATCGAGGGTTGCAGTGCACCGAAGTACGGGTCGCAGGGATTGCATGCGGGGCTTGTCGAAATTTTCGCGAAAGATGGAGCAAAATTTCGGTACTCAAGTGTCGAGAATTGGAGTCGTGATACGTATAACCTCAATACGAAGCGTGCGATTGTGCAGAAGGATGCGCGCATGGAATGGATCGGCGGTAATATGGGCTCCGGCGTCACGATGCTCTATCCCTGCAGCATTCTTGCCGGAGAGGGCGCGCACTGCGATCACATGGCGCTCGCTTTTGCGAACAAAGATCAGTGGCAGGATACCGGTGCAAAAGTTCTGCACCTTGCGCCCCATACATCGAGCAACGTCATCAGTAAGTCCGTGAGTAAGGACGGCGGCTGCTGCGTGTATCGCGGGCTTCTGAAGATCGCGCCGCAGGCACACGATTGCACTGCGAGCGTTGAGTGCGATGCGCTGCTCCTCGATGAAGCGAGTCGCACGGATACCATCCCCGATATTCAGGTGAAGAACAATGACGTCACGATCGCGCACGAAGCAACCGTTGGAAAACTCAGCGAGGAAGATCTGTTCTATCTGATGTCACGCGGCATTAGTGAAGAAGCGGCGAAGGCGATGATCGTGTCCGGCTTCATCGAACCGATCGTTCGCTTGCTTCCGCTGGAGTATGCAGTCGAAATGAACAGGCTGATCGAGATGGAGATGGAAGGAAGTGTTGGGTAGGGTCTTGTAAAGTGTAAAGAAAAGTATAGGATACTCTTCCTATGTTTGATGAAGAACGTCATTCATTGTCTTTAGACAGCGTTACCCGAACTTCCGGCTTGGATCTTGTCGGGCACAACAGTCCTATCATTCCTTTCAATGAGGAGACGCAGGCGCTCATCAATGCAGCACTCCATAAGCCCGCCTCAAAGAAATCTACGCCGAGGAAGAAGGAATCAAAGCCCATCAAGCCGGATGTACCACAGAGATTGTCTGTACCGAATACAGCGTCAGAGTTTTCTGATTTCGATGAAGGAGATGATGCATTTCCGGATGGCGAACTCGATGATTTTTGCGATGAGTATGGAGATGTTGATTTTCAATCAATTGGTATCGATCCAGGAGAGCCAACAAAAGCTCAGCCCGGGAGTGAGGAAAAAGTTCTCATGCTTGCGGCACGCTACGCTGCAGGGATGCCACTCTGGCACAGCGATGATGTTACGGATTATGAACCGAGTTCCAAGGGTCAGGAGCTCAGGAAAATTGCAGAAGCAAATTTCGATGTGACGAATGCGAAGAAAAAATCATCACGAGATGAGTAGAGGAGAATACGGTGCATCAATCATCCAGAGCACGTTGACCGGCATGCATGTGCGCCCACTGTTGTTGGGAAGAAGGATTTCGAAGTAGCTCTCGCACGCAGCGCATCGTAGCGCGAAGCGTTCGTCCGATGTGCAGAGGATCTTTTTGATGCTCTAACCCCGCTTTTTTTCTGAATGTGTCCTGTCCCCGATGCACTGTTCCGAGCGCGATCAGTCTTCTGTTCCTGACTCCGCCGAAGGCTGCGAAGGGAAGATGGAGGTCTTCCACAGCCTCGCCGAGTCTCCTACCCTCAAGATTATCGAATTGCTCCAGAACATCCTCTGCGATCGGATGCTGATCCGAGAATTGCGAATTGGTTGCCAGCGTTACAACGGCCTCGCGAAGATTCCTCCGTTCTCTCTCGACGGTATTTGCAAATTGCAATTCTGCTTCGGAGATTTCCGGGTGCAGAGCTTCGAATGTCGGGACAGGCAGCGTCTCTGTCTTGTCATCGAAGAGGGTTCCCTGCCTGCGATCTGGCACTAGTGTTTTGCTCATACAGGTGTATTTTCCTCCTCTCACGACTATTTGACAAGTAAAAATAAAATGTCTTAATTTTCTAGGCTAGAATAGCCACGTTTTCCTCATATGCAAGCTCACAAGCTTCCTCCCTTCGGCGCGAAAAAGAATCGACGGATCACTCTGAAAGCAGGGGAGAAAGCTCCGAGAGTCTTGGAGGTAGCGCTCTCAGGCTCCAGCACTTCCGTCGAAGTGCGTCTCGGCGTCGGTGCACAGGCGACGATCTTTGATGTCAGTACGTCGAAGAAGCATGCGGTGAGTGCGACGCTCCAGAAAGACAGCGTGCTGACGTACATCTCTCTCAGCCGGAATTCTGCACGCGCATTCAACTCTTCGGTCGACGCAGGTGCGCGTATGAATTGGCATTGCACGACGCTTGGCGGAGAAGGCGATCGTCACGAGCTGATCTCGACCTGCATTGGCGCGAATGCCGAGAGCACGATCGACTGGATTTTTTCTGCGAACGGAAAAGAGAAGCAATCGGTATCGGTACGGAATATCTTTGATGCGGCGGAAGGCGGAGGAGAGATCACACTGAAGGGAGTGGCTTCGGAAAAAGCATTTGTCACGTGCAATGGCATGATCGAGATTACGGAGAAGGGGAGAGGAACGGATACATACCTCACTGAAGACGTTTTAATGCTCGATGCGACTGCGCATGTCGATGCCGTTCCTGCGCTTGAAATACGTACGAACGATGTAAAAGCGAGTCATAGCGCAACAGTGTCACGAGTCACGGCTGAAAATCTTTTCTATCTGCAATCACGAGGAATAGACGAAACAAAAGCGAGGCAGATGTTTGTGGAGGGATTCCTTGGAGCGCTTACGGAGCGGATTGCCGACGTAGGGATACGAGAAAAGGTTGCAGAGATGATTTTGTATCCATGAATATCAGAATTCCCTCTCGGATGTCAGTGGTAGCAGGAATGTTTCTGTATCGTATTTTCTTCCGATAGTAGTGTTCGCGCGTGCATATATAGCTTCTTTTGAGGCATCTGTAATGCGTTGCAGCACAGATGTTCTGATGATGGCGAGTGTCGGATGAGGCTGGTAGCGTGGATGCTGTAGGGGATATGCAGGTCCGTGCGCAGTGATAAGAAGCCCTTCATAATCTGGTTCGAAAGGAGGACTCCACTGAATCTTTGCTTTGCCAATCGCATGACCTTCTATTATTAATTTCCAGGAAGGCACATCTTCCAGTCCTGCAACTTTTTGTACTCCAGCTTTCGTAGCCAGGACAATGTTGCGAATAGTCGGTAGAAGACCCTCGACTCCTTTCATCGGATCTGGGTCATCTGTCGAAATGAGCAGTGCACCTTCCATGCGGAGATCCGTGAAGAGTGACCGCATGACACTCTCTGCTTTTTCAGGAAGATCTCTTTCATGAGGATTAAGTGCATTCGGTGTAAGTAAAACCCCTCTTCGCAGAGCTGATTTTGCGGGATTGCACACAAAATCCGGACTGCTTTGAATATGATCGATGACTCGCTTTACTCGTTCATCCATAACATATTTTTACACCTATTTTATAGATCGGTCAACTGCCCTACGCAACTCATCCCCTAACCCCTTCTCCCGCTTCGTTGGGGGAGAGGGGACGGGGGTGGGGTGGGCAAGTCACATAGCAAAAAAAGCCCCGGCACCCCATCGTGTAGTAGAGAAGAAGAAAGATCCGACCGAGCCTCACTTCGCTTCGCAGTTTCCAGCATCCCCAGAGGGGAGAGGCTGAAGACTGAAAGCGAGGAGGGTGTCCTCGGGCAATTGGCATATGAATGATGGCACCTGACACTGGCCAGAGCATTCGCCAGGAAATGACTCCCTGGTAAGGA
>SXGU01559915.1_pt1 | contig 23898 bp, 22 predicted proteins | sample 3174531 | NCBI WGS metagenome assembly SXGU01 (sample SAMN11356863, study PRJNA531348) | freshwater metagenome | isolation source: freshwater sample F1-140 | place: China: Fuxian Lake, Yuxi | collected 2017-12-25
GACCCACCCAAGCACCCGGGGGGAACGGATCACGCCAATGGCGGCCAAGGTATCTGGCCATAAATCCAGTGCCCAAAAAACCACCGGGGCATTCTTCATCTTGCCCAGCAAAACTGCAGGCAACCCCACCGTTACAGGTGAAGGCTCAAACACAAAAATCACATCGGCTGGCTTGTTTCGCAAAAGCCAAGGACCGAAAATGCACGCACCCAAAACAAAACTCAGGTAATTCAGCATCAGGCGCAAGCCGCCTGTACCGCGAGGCAGCATGGGCACTCGGACGACTTCAGCGCCTTCATATTCAGAGAAAGCGCTGGGTTGCTTCTGGTAGGCATCAAATACTTTACCAGCCGGGTAATTAGGTATGCCGGTGAGCACTGTGATCTCGTGGCCACGTTGTACCCATTCCTTCACCAGGTCATTGACGCGAAAGTTTTCCGGCCAGAAGTACTGGCTGACGACAAGAATCCGCAAAGCTACCTCAGTACTTCTTCCACACCACGCGGTTCACGTAGTCGGTGTAACTGTGGATGATGCGCACCACCTTATCGCTCACGTTGGGCATGCTGTAGTCGGCCACCAGACGCAGGCTACGGTCAGTCCCACGGGGTTGGGTGGCCAGAATGGCCAGCCCTTGGCGTACGCGATCAACTTCCAGCCCCATCATCATCACAGCGGCCTCCTCCATACCTTCAGGGCGCTCGTGGGCTTCGCGCAAATTGAGCGCCGGAAAGTTGAGGATGGACGATTCCTCGTTGATGGTGCCACTGTCAGATAGCACCGCCATGGCATTCATTTGCAGGTTCACATAGTCGTGAAAACCAAGCGGTTTCATAAGGCGTACCAAGGGGTGGAACTGGGCACTCGTGGCATCTATTCGCTTCTGCGTGCGCGGGTGGGTAGATACCACCACTGGCAGGCCATAGTCTTCGGCCAGCGCATTCAGCACCGCCACCAGTTTGGTGAACGACTTATCAGATTCGATGTTCTCTTCCCGGTGGGCGCTCACCACAAAATACTGCTCGAGCTGCAACCCGAGGCGGCTCAAGGCGTTGGACGCCTGGATTTGCGGCATGTAGTGATGCAGCACCTCGTACATCGGGCTGCCGGTCTTGATGACTTGGTCAGGCGGCAACCCTTCGCGCAACAGGTAGTCGCGGGCAATGGTGCTGTAGGTCAGGTTGATGTCTGCCGTGTGGTCCACAATGCGGCGATTGGTCTCTTCGGGCACGCGCTGGTCAAAGCAGCGGTTCCCGGCTTCCATGTGGAAGATGGGGACTTTGCGCCGCTTGGCTGGAATTACCGATAGGCAACTGTTGGTGTCGCCCAACACCAGCATGGCTTCGGGCTGTACTTGTGCCAACACCCCATCGATAGAGGTGATTAGGTTGCCAATGGTGTTGGCCGCCCCCGTGCTGCCCTCGGCGCTGTTCAAAAAATAGTCGGGCTTGCGCACACCCAAGTCGTCAAAGAAGATTTGGTTCAGTTCGTAGTCGTAGTTCTGGCCGGTGTGCACCAGCAAATGGTCGCAATGCTCGTCCAGCCGGGCCATCACTCGCGACAGGCGGATGATCTCCGGTCGCGTCCCCACCACCGTCATGACTTTGAGTTTTTTCATCGTTAGCGCCTATCTTCCCTGTGTCACACAGGGCAACTGAAGGTATCGGGCCGCTGGGGATCGAAGATCTCGTTAGCCCACAACATCACCACCATTTCGTCAGGACCCACATTCGTGATGTCGTGTGTCCAGCCCGGCACGGTTTCCACAATCTGCGGCTGCTCGCCACTGGTATGCAGCACGTGGAGCTGGCCCGTCTGCATATGCCGAAAACGAAACCGCGCCTGACCCTTGATGACCAGAAATTTCTCGGTCTTGCTATGGTGGTAATGCCCGCCCCGCGTGACGCCGGCATGCGCCGTAAAAAATGAAAACTGCCCGGCATCAGGCGTCTTGAGCATCTCCACGAACACACCCCGAGGGTCACGATGCGCCGGCACGTCATAGGCAAACGCATCCACTGGCAGATAGCTCACATAGGTGGAATACAGGGCCCGCGTCAGGCCTTGCCCCACGCGATCCGTTGTCAGACTATCCCGACTCCTGCGAAAACCCTGTAGTTGCTCGGCCAGAGCACCTACGGTGGTCTGGTATTGCGGGGTAACGCTGGCGAACTCGCCCGACCGGGGTGCGGGCAACCGCCCTGCCATGATTTCCACGAACTGCGCGAGCACGTCGTCCACATAGACCAGAGTCAGCGGCGCTGCCGGGTCGTTGACCTGGATCGGCAGGTCGCGCGCAATGTTGTGACAGAAGGTCGCTACGACCGAGTTGTAGTTGGGGCGACACCATTTGCCGAACACATTGGGCAGACGGAACACGTACGCAGGCACAGCGTGCTGCTCGGCCAGACTGAAAAGCACCTGCTCCGCCTCACGCTTGCTTCGGCCATAGGGGTTGTCCAGATCCGCCTGGGTGGATGAGGTGTACACCACCGGCACCGCTCTACCTGATTCCCGCGCCACCTGCGCCACCGCATCGGCAAGCTGACGCGTCAGATCGGCGTTGCCCGACTGGAACTCGGCCGGATTCTGGGGGCGGTTGACGCCCGCCAAATGAAAGACGATGTCCGCGTCCTGCAGCAGCGTGGGCAAACGGGCCGGGTCGTCCTGACGGGTATAGAGCGCCACCTGCACATCCGGCCGTTCGACCAGGTACAGCTGGAGGTTCTTTCCAACGAACCCTTGTGCGCCGGTGATGAGAATCCGTGTCAAGTCATTCCTCTGCTTCAGCATGTTCACCGCGCACGATGCGCCGCATGAAATCCAGCTTGAGCAACAGCGCCTTCATGCCCGCCACGTCCAGACGGGTCGTGTTGTGCGAGTTGTAGTCCTCGCCATGCGTGCTCCGGGTCAAGCGACGTTCACCCTGGTCCACGAACTTCGCGTAGTTCAGGTCGCGTCCATCCGGCGGCACGCGATAGTAGGAACCCAGGTCCTCTGCGCAGGCCATCTCCTCGCGCCCCAGCAAGGCTTCATACAGCTTCTCGCCGTGACGGGTGCCTATTTCATTCACCGGATGGTCCGGCTTGCCCATCTGCTCAAGGATGGCCTGTGCCAGAACCTGAACCGTCGCGGCGGGCGCCTTCTGCACAAAGATGTCGCCGTTGTTGCCGTGCTCGAACGCATAGAGCACCAGATCCACCGCATCGTCCAGCGTCATCATGAAACGCGTCATGCTGGGGTCGGTAATGGTGATGGCCTTGCCGGACCGAACCTGGTCCACAAACAGGGGAATGACCGAGCCGCGCGAAGCCATCACATTGCCATAGCGCGTACCGCAGATCACGGTGTTCGTCCCCTCCAGATTGCGGCTGGTGGCCACCATGACCTTCTCCATCATGGCCTTGCTGATGCCCATCGCGTTGATGGGATAGACCGCCTTGTCCGTGCTCAGGCAGACCACCCGCCTGACGCCGGCCGCGATGGCGGCATCCAGGACGATCTCCGTTCCCAGCACATTGGTCCGTACGGCCTCCATGGGGTGGAACTCGCAGGACGGCACCTGTTTCAGCGCAGCCGCATGAAAGACGTAGTCCACGCCGCGCATGGCCGCGCTCACGCTACGGCTGTCACGCACGTCGCCTATGTAGAACTTGAGCTTCGGATGCGCGTAACGCTTGCGCCTGTCATCCTGTTTCTTCTCGTCGCGGCGGAAGATGCGGATCTCGGACAGCCCCGAGTTGAGGAATCTTCGCAGCACGGCACCGCCGAACGACCCAGTTCCGCCGGTGATCAACAGCACAGACCCATCCATGATCGACTTTTCGCTCATACTTCCTCAGGACTCATTTAGCTCAGTGTTTGCCGGCGAAGCGAACACGAAGATTTTGTTTAACAAATAGGACGTCAGCGTGAACACCGGAACACCCACCAGCTGCGCCAGGTCTCCCGGCAGATTCAGCACCTGAGTCGAAGCCAGAACCGCCACCAGATTCGTCAGGTAGGCAGTGCCAGCCACCAGGAAGTAGCCGACCAGGTGCCTGGTATTCAGGACCGACCTTCCGAATGTCCAGCGGCCATTCAGCACAAATCCCAACGCGATGCAGATCAGATAACCTACCAGATTCGCGGCAGCATCCCCCCAGTGCAGATACCACTTCAGGGAGTAGATGATGGCCAGGCCGACAACGGTATTCAGCACCCCCACGCCGGCGAACTTGGTCAACTCGACCGGGTCGGCCTTACGCCAGACAGCGCACATAATACTGGCCCCCGAGCGGCAGCCACGTCAGCAGCCCCTCTGCAAAGCGGAAGATCTTCAGGAAGCCAGGAAAGAAAACCCGGTATTTCACGCTGACGTCCCGGAATCCCGCGCGTCGGCAGCGCTGCGCCATAAGCGAGGCGCCGATCAGCTTCGCGTTGACATCGAAGGGGCAGTTGTTCACCACCCGCACGGTCAGCGGGTTTAGCGGATTGTGCTCGTACACCATCAACAGGCCGTTCGGCTTGAGCCTGCTGCGTATCTTCGACAGCAACTCGACGTGCAGGCACTCGTCTATGTGATGAAACACGCACATGGCATATGCTGCGTCCAGGGCCTGCGCTTCGGCCGGCAATTCGCCCTCGGACATCTTCAGGAATGTTGCAAGGCTCCCGTGACGCGACCGGGCCAGATCCAGGCTTTCCTCGGAGACGTCCACGCCAAACAGCTCCGCTTGCGCAAAGTACTGTCGAAGGTCGGGGATCGACGCCCCCACGCCGCATCCGAAATCCAGGAGCCGGAGCGCAGTCCGGCCGTCAACGCCCCGCGCCGCCAGCTCCCGATGCAGGTCCCTGATCTTGTACTCGGCAAAGTACGCCGAGTCCTCTCCAGAGAAGCTGATGCTGTCGTCCAGGACTTCGTTGTAGGTCTTCGCGTGCGTGTCGAATTCTTGCTGCGTCATACTCTATTCCCCGTGCGAGCCAGCGATGTAGGCTGCACGCTCGGCGCGCAGCAGGATTGCAGTTCCTTCAAGCAGCGTGTGGTGCCTGAATCCATTGTTGGCGGGAAGAGGGTACATGGATCGATAGGCGACCCTGGGTGCATACAAATTCGACATGCTGTTGCGATTGCAGACGACGCGCACCCGCTTCTTGATCAGTCGATTGAAAGTCGACACAACCTCGGAGATCGTCACGCTTCGCTCGGCGGCGATGATCTTGACCCGCGACGTGCCGCCACAGTCACCCAGCGCCCGAAGGGACCCGATGAAGTCGCAGGCAGCATCGTCGGTAAACAGGTAGTCCCTCGACGTATCCAGGGGAACGAATATCTCCACAGGCTTGTGCCTGAGTGCACATCGGGCGATATGGGACAGCAGCCCCTGCTGTTTTCCAAACGACTGCCCGGGTCCATACAGGGTGGAGAACCGTGCGACCAGCAAGCCAATACCGGCCGCCGACGCGGCGAAATCCTGCAGCAACTGCTCCTGCGCCAGCTTGGCCCTGGCATAGTCGGTCAACGCCGCCACGGCCGAGGACTCCGTAATCTCGAAGTCCGGGCAACCCGAGTAGAGAGCGCCGGCCGAACTGGCAAAACCCAAGGAGCCAGCTGCCGCACTCGCCGGCAGCTTCTCACGAAGCAGGGACAGGAGGGCATCCAAGGCGGCCGTTTCGCCGTCCAGGTCCGCCTTGTTGCTCCCCATGGCACCTACCCCCGCGGCCCAGTAGATTTCCCAGCGGTCGCCGGGCAACAGTCCGCCGAGAAACTCCGCCAGCGCCTGGCCGAACTGCGTCCTTATCCGGTCGACATTTCGCCAGTCGAATGCCTCGCGGTACTGATAGACGTCGACTCCCTGGCGGCCCAGTTCCCTGGTGATGGCCGCTCCCAGCATGCCCCCCGAACCGAGAACCCAGGTCCGCGCCATTCAACGCAACCTGCTGCTGCGGGTTCCGATCACGTACAGGGGCTTGCCCATTGCGATTCCCATGGAAACGGCAAGGTACTCTGCGATCATCCCCAATGAAACTAGGATGCAACCGGAGAAGAAGGAGACCACGATCACCAGAGACGCCCAGCCCTGCACCTGCACGTTGCCTGTCATCTTTTCATACAGTGCATAGGCGCCGATAGACAGCGCAACAGCCACGGAGAAAAACCCCAGCAACGTGATCAGCCGCAGTGGCCGCGTACCCGCAGTAAGCAGCATGTTCCAGAAGTGCGCCAGCAACCGGCTGTACGTATAGCCGGAAGGCCGGCCTTCTTCAGCACGCATCTTTACCGGGCACGTGCCGACACGACCAGCGACCCACAACAGGCCGACATCGAGAAACACGCCATGCCCGCAGTAAGCGGCAAGACTGCGCGCGATTTCACCGCGCACAAGCCGATAGCTGTGAAAATACTCGACTGCTTCGTGCCCCATCATTACCCGCCCGATGCGCTTAGACACCCTGCTCGTGAAGTTCCGCAAGAAACCATGCGGCGGCTTGTTGACCGGCTGCGCGTACACCACCTGCAGATCTTCCTCCAGCGCACGATCCAGCAGGCTGCATATATCAGCGGGGTCATGCTGGCCATCCTCATCCATCGTCACGATCCACTCCCCTGTGGCGGAGCTCATACCGGCGAGCGTGGCAGCATGCTGGCCAAAATTCCGCGTCAGCCAGACGGGCTTGACCTGAGGGTAAGACTGCTCCAGCTGGTTGATGACCACGTCGGATCTGTCCGGCCCGCAGTCATGAACGAGCAACACCTCGGACACAACCATCTCGTGACCGCCCGCAGTCTTCGAGGGCTGGAAATTCACCGATATCTCGTCGACCAGGGACTTTATCGAGCACTCCCCCTTGTACACAGGAATCACGACCGAAACGTGTTGTAGCTTCATGGCAGACGGAACAGCCTTTCCTTCAAATTGCGCACCAACGCGACAGCTCCTCCGGAGTTGCCGATCTGATCGACTATGCTCGCCAGCGCCAAAGACAGCAGGAGATAGTTACCAAACATGTAAGCGGGTATTGGCGGGTAATAAGCCACGAAACCAGCCACGCCGGCGAATATCAATACAATTGTCACATACATTCGTCGGACGGCCAGCAGCGTCAGAGCGGCCAGCCCGATGAATGCGCTTGCGTAGGCCAGCGCCAGATGACCCACCGGATATCCGGCAGAAAATCCCTGCAGCACATTCAGCACTGCATTGCGCGCCAGCTGGAGGGGGTGCTCCTTGGCATAGCCTGCAAGCCGCTCTTTCAGTACCTCGTAGTACTGCCCACGAACCTTTTCGTCGTAATAGTTGCCGTTTGGCGGAGTCGTGTTGATCTGGATGCCGGTGCCGTCCTTGAACATCCTGTAACCGGATTCATCATCCAACTCGATGCCGGCATCGTTCGGGTACGCACCAATCCCCACATAGGCGGTGTGCCAGGGTTGTGATGGGTTCTTGGCAAACATCGCAAAAGCCAGAAAGCAGACGACCACCCCCCAGCCGACGGCCCTCTTGTGCCGCCACGCGGCGTAAGTAAGGATGAAAAGCGAAACAATGACCGTTGACTGCCGGATCAGAAAGGCGGCAGCCAGCACCAGCGCCAGGGTCAACAGGTAGAGTCCGCGGTCGGTTCTAGCCCCAACCCGGGTTTCGTACCAGAACCAAGCCAGCGAGGGCAGGACTTGCCAGTAGTAGTGGTAGGCGAAGGTGACAAAGTGCAGCACGACCGGATTGGCAGCATAGGCCAGCAGGAAAATGATCTGCTGGCGCCGGCTCCCGAGCCGGCTCGCCACCCATAGCGAGCTGACAACATGAAAGACTATCTGGAGCCAGATGACCGCCTTGATCTGCGGCATCCAGAACAGGAGATTTTGCGCAACCCAAATGATATAGACATAACCTTTGTCCAGTACTGAATAGGTCGCAAGATTCGCCAGCTCCGTTCGCCCAAACCTATAGTCCATCTGCTGGCTGTACGTCATGCGCGCGAAGTCTGCGATTCCGCTAGCGTCAACCCGCCACGTGAAATCGAGCCCCAGATTCGCCGCCCCGGAGAAGTAAGGGAATATCCAGGACGGCGCCTGGGAGCGCGGGTTCCAGAACAGCAGTGCGCAGGCAATCATTGCGCAAGCCGCCAGCAGCGCCTGCTGCCACGTCAGTGATACACGCTTCTCCATTGCACCCTCAGCCATAGGTTAAAAAGATACGCCATCAAGCCGACTTGAACACGCCGCGCCTCAGCCGACGACAAAACGGGCAAAGACTTCGTAGTCGTCGTCCGCAAAATAGGCCTCCGGCGGCAAGGCCTGGAATGCATCCTCAAAGGCCTTGGCGCGACCGGGGTGCGACTTGAAAATATCCCGGATCTGCTCGACGCTGCCGCAGTCGATCTCGTAGCCAATGCCTGCCGCCATCACCCGCTCCCCAAGATACGTCCCCTTGCTCGCAATGATGGGCACCCTGAAGTACATCGCCTCATACAGCTTGTTGGGTAGCGCCACCCGGTTGTTCAGCATGGATTCGGCCGTGTCGTACGAAACGTAAAGCAGATCCAGGCCCCCATAGATGCGTGCCGCATCCTTGAAAAGATCGTATTCGCCCTTGAAGACAATGTTGCGGTGCCGGGCGCAATATCTCTCGATCAGCGCCCTGCTGTTCTGTGCGTCGTACAGCCGCCCATAGATCTGCACCTCCACGCTGTCGTCATCCTTCACCGCATCAAATAGGGCCTGAATGGGTGCAGCTTGGTAAATCAGGCCGACGACTCCAATGATCGTTTTCTTTCCTATTTTCTCTCTTTCGATTCTCGGGGGAACATTCTTTCTAAGTGGTTTGTTCTCCAACCCCAGTTGTGGACCCCGAAAGAACTTCGAATAGTAGACGTCGTAATACTTTCTCGACGTGACAATGAGGCGATCGACGAACAGGCGAACCACGATCTGATCGACCGCCCTGAACAGTTTCGCCGCCATACCGCCGGCAAACATGTACTGGAGCAGATCCGATACCTCCAGAACGACTCTGGCCGAACGCAGTGTCAGAACCCGCAACATCACCTCCAGCAACAAGACATCGATGTTGTTGACGATGACTACGTCGGCATGCACCCGCCGTCTGCAACGCCATAGAGACCATATCGCTCTGGCGTACGAGATCAGCCGCGAAAGATAACGGCCACTCGATTCGATCTGCCCCACCGGAAGACAGCTTACGCCGGGAGCGATATTCGAATTCAGATTCGGCAGAGTCTCCCGGCTGAAGTAGATCACGCTGACCCGATTCGAGTCGACCAGGTAGTTGATCTGCTTGATGAAGCGCGGGTTAGGCTGATGCGAAAGAAAGAACAATATATTCTTCAAATTTCCACCTAATTCATTCAACTTCCATGGCTGCGCGGACCTACCTCCGGCCCGCCATGCTGCGACCGGTCTGCTCAGGCATAGCGCAATATCTCGGTGGACCGCAGCGTCTTGTACTGGCGGAGCAAGTAATCCAGGTTGTCCAGCGACGCATGGCTCAATATCTTGGGGTGGGACGCGAATATCCGCACTGAGCGTCCAGCCGTTTCCCTCAGTGACTTCTCAAGCATCTCGCGCGAACACATATCCAGTGTCAGTTGCCTGAGTCTTTCTGCCGAAAACGCCTTGCGCACCAGTTCACGAAGACGCCCGCCCTCACCCACTCCTTGGCCGTCGCCGAAGATCCTCTGGCGCTTGATGCGAAGGTGGTTGGCCACCAGCCCCGCCAGCGTAGCCTTGAAAGCCGTGACGGGGACCTCGACAAACCTACCATCATCCCTGGGAACGCAAGGATCGTCAGTGAATCGCCAGGCCACCCTGTCCTTGGGGGCACTCCTGTAATCATAAAAATGCGCCGGCAGGCTGTCCTTATACAAGCCGGGGGTGACGCTAAAATCGCATTCGACCCCGAATTCTTCGAACAGCTTTCTGAGATTTGAGAAAGGCTGCAGGGACCACCCCCCAGCCCTGAAGGTGTTGATGCGGTACGAGCGATCCGCTCGCGCCACCGCCTTTGCCAGGCTCTCCATCGACTGATCGAAAACCCTGTGCAACTCCCCTCCACCCAGCGCGTGAAGCCGATATTTACTGACGTTTTCAAGCGACCAGGCGTCGACCCCGACCTTTTCCGCATCCAGCCAATGAGGATGAAGGTGAAACCCCACTTCGCAACCGGCGCCAATCATCTCTTCGATCTGACCAGCGACCTTTACGTACGACTGTCTATCGCTTGTCTCAATCTTGCTCAGATAGGTTGCATCGACGAAAAAGATCGCGGTGGCAGAGTGCTGCCCGAGTCGGGTCAGGATCTCCCGTGTCGGCATGATCAGGCAATTTTCGACCGATCCGCTGTTTCGCCCGAGAAACAGCTCATAGTCGAATGTCAACACGAGCTTCTGATCAGCCAAGCGCCCTCTCCTCGTCGATGATGTCGCCCCTGTATGTGGCGCCGTGCATCAAGGCGTTCACTCTTGCAAGCCACTGAAACGCGGCATAGCGCAGGGGCTTCAGAGGGTACTTCCAAAGATATCCCTGTCTCATGGTGGCGCCGAACCTTGACTTGAAGCGCTGGATCGTTTCGAGCTTTGAGCCTGCGGGTGGACTTACCCGTGCACCAACGAAATCGTACTGCCTCACGCCTCGTGCCTTCATGTCAGTCATCGCCTTCCAGTGCAGGAGGTTCATGGCACCTCCGAACGGCGACTCGCTGGTACCGCCATGCAGGTAATAGGCGGTGTGTCCCATATTCCAGACAATCACGGCAGCCCCTTGTGGTACGCCGTTTTTTCTCGCCAGATAAAATGACACGTTTTCGTGCAGGCATTCCCTGAATTGCTCCAGTTCGTCCCTCGAGACTGACAATTTCTGGTTGCGCTTCATAGTAGCGTGGATCAACTCGTGACATACGTCAAGGTTGTGCGGTCCTTCTGAAATCTCCACCCCTGCATCCTGCGCCTTCTTGATGACGTTGCGATGCTTGCCATGCACGTTGGCCCACAACTGCTCCAACGGCAGCTGAAGATCAACCACATAAGTGCCGAATCGGGCATAGGTCGCCCCCTCGGGGACAACGGAAAAGACGGCCGTCGCCTGCGGCTGATAGATGAAATCCACATCCAGATCCCGCGCCGCGGCGACAACCTGATTGAGGAACTCGTACTCCCTGCGCTCTGTGCACTCGCCGCTCAGGCACACGGTCTGGTGTGTAAACACCATGCGATCGAACAACGCACGCCGCTCGACAATGAACGGAAGCACGAACTCGCCGCCGCGAAACCACCCGTACCTCGGAGACTTGGCCCTCAGGTAGGCCGCCTCGCCTACTATCGGCAAGACACCGGCCAGTCCATTATCTGTCGTCAGTATTTCGACCATCATTGAATTCCTGAACGACGTCAAACAGATACTTCATCTTTGCTTCGTCGTTTTCAATCGGCAGTTCGACGATGCGTCCGTCGATCTGCGCCGCATTCTTCAGAAGTGCGTTGCCGGGAGACAGGAGGGGGTAGCCCCCGCTGGAATAGATGCGGCGGACGCGCAGGCACTTCCGCAGCTCCAGCGCAATTTCCCGGCTCACGCAACGCAGCACGATCTTGTGGTTGCTCGGTGCTCCCCGGATGGCACGTACCACCGAGAAAAGGTTACTTGCAGAGAACCGTCGGTCGAATTCGTCGAAGTTTCTCTGCCGGAATCCGAAGCGTCCGCCCAAGGCGTCCTTGAGCAGCCCACCCAGGATGGGCGCCTCGAATGGCGCAGCCTCGTCCAGGCTTAGATCGACGAATTTCGTGAGTGCGAGCGTTCCGTATTCCAGCAACGGGTTCAAGATGAGGAATTTCCCGCTGGTATAGGCATTCAGTCTGCGAATGCGGAAGTCCAGCCACTTGATGTAGTGGATCAGGTCATGCCTGGTATGCCCCAGCACATCAGGCTTGTCCGACCAGTAAAACGCGCCCATGTGCCCGGCCAGCGGCTTGCCGGGACTGATCGAGAAGAAACCAGCGTCTCCAAATGTGCCGACAGGTCGCTCCGACAGACGAGCGCCGAAGCTCTGCGCAGCATCATCGATCAGGTAGATACCCTTGCGCCTGCAGAGCTCCTCGGCACGCTCCATATCCGCCGGATTCCCATACATGCTAGGTAGCAAGGCCGCTCGCACCGAATGCTTTTCAGCCAAGTGCTCCAGTGAGTCGAGATCTCCATTCAGGTCATCAGGGTTGATGTCGTAGAAGATGGGCTCTACTCCCGCCTTGCGCAGCGGAATCAGGACAGACGAGCACAGATAGGTCGGCAGGAGCAGTTTGGTCCAACCCCTGTTGGCCGCGATGATGCGGTACAGCGCCGATCGCCCGTTGGGAGCGTACTGCAGCGTGCGCCCAAACAGGCGCTCTATGGCCCCCAGGTCCAGCTCGGCACTGGAAAACGCGGGGGGGGCAAATTTCTCGACTACAAGTCCTGCAGCCATTTGTAGACTTCCGTCATCCTGACCGGCATGAACCATTCATTCCGATCACGCAGGATCTTCTGGCGATATGTCCCCAGGACCTGCTTGCCCGCGGCAAGCTCCTGAATGGCCTCCCGCTGGGCGCGGACGTTGTCGAATTCATACGCAACGCCATAACGGCTGCCATTGATGATGTCCCTGGCATCCCCTTCGGGCAAGGCGCCGAATATGGGCAAGCCGATGTTGATGTATTCGAACATCTTGGAAGGCACGCAAGCACCCAGGTAAGGACTGGCCAGCGATACAAAGCCCATGTCTGCATGATCGGTCAGATAGCGCAGGAAGTCCGGGTAGCTCAGCTGATTGACAAACCTGCAGTTCTTCTGGCTTGCCCGCGCGAAATCCAGCGGTTTGTAGGCGGAGTGGTTGCCAACGAAGTGGGCCTCGACATTGGCAAGGCCCCGCACGGCGTGCGCAAGAAGTTCCGGTGACTGGTTTTTGTCGTAGGTCCCACCGTACACAATGGTCAGTCCGGCCGATGGCACCTTCTCGCGCAACTCAGCTTTTGTAACGAATCCGAAATACGAGCACCTGATCCGCGCGGCAAGCTCCGGATACTTCCCGGTCAGGGAGGCCTGATTCGACTTCGACGACGTGATCACCAGGTCGGCATTCTTCAGGTACTTGCGCTCCTGCCCCTCCCGGTCCACGTGTGGAATGTTGTTGATCTTCCTGCCGGACACCAGCGTGTAGTCGACCGGGTCGTGCAGGTTCACGACAAACTTGCAGCCGACCAGGTCTTTCAGCTTGCTGCCCAACTTGATGCAGCCCAGTTCGCCACCGCTGGTGGCAAAGATGCAGTCTTCCTTGTTCACGCTGTTCTTCAGCAGCGCCAGATTGGCGTTTACCCATCTGTCGAGGTAGTCCTCGTACAGGCCAAATCGCTCGAGGATCTGGTCCAGCCGGATTGTGGATTTCCGGTAAGGGAGGCGGATTCCCGATTCGGAGACATCGAGTTCGCGACCCGAGTAGTCCGGCGCCACCACCACCACTTCCGCACCCTGGCTGCGGAAAAAGTCCACCTGGGCGATCCTGATCAACGCACCACCCGTCTTCTCTGGCAGATAGGTTCGACTGATGTACCAGATCTTCATGCGTGAGACTTCGACAGAATGACGACTGTCAAATAGCCTTCGTAGTGGAAGAACTTGTCCAGCAGCCGGAACAGGGCCTTCGCCGGCGGCAGGAAGTTCAGCCAGTTGAAGATGGTCCCCCTGGACAGGGTGAGGCGTTCGCTGACGCGCAGCCCGCAACGCCGCGCTTCTTCGCCCAGGTCATAGATCTTGTATTCCGACGGAAAGCGCCACACCCCCAGAAGCCTCATTACGAGGTACGCGAATCGATACGGCGGGCAGTAATGGTTCGGAAACGCGATGATCATGAGCCCGTCGTCCTTCATGATCCTCGAGTATTCCGACAGGGCCCGGGCCCGTTCCTCTGCAGAGAAATGCTCGATGACTCCTGCATTGAAGACGATGTCGAACTCGGCGTCGCGAAAGGGCATGGCAAACATGTCGCAGACCAGCGCGCTGACCGTCTTGTCCAGCTGCGCCGCGGCGGCCTCCACAAGGCTGATCGCCCGCCGGTTGATGTCGATGACCGTCTTTTCGTTGGCGTCTGCCAGCAGCAGCGTTGTCACCGCCGTTTCGCACCCCACCTCGACGATCTTGCGGCGCCCGTCGGCGGCACGCGAGTCGATCAGTGCAGCCAGTTCGCGCTGAAATTGCGCGGGAGACCGGAATGCCGCCAGCACATCCGCCACCTCGATCCGGTTCATATGGTCGTCCCATATCTCCGATTGAGCTGCACCGCCCCTCCAGCGAAAGATCTTTTTGATGATTTTCATGGTTTCAGCGCTATTTTATTGGGGCTATGCGGCGCAGGATCCTGCGCCCCGACGGCGGTGCCTGCCCGCTCAACGCCGTTCCACCGGGAAGTGCTTCCACGACCACTGCTCCTGCGGAATCAGTTGCCACGCCACCACTACAGGTGATGCGCGTCACCTTTCAATCTCTTCATGCTGGGCGCCAACAGGCGGTAGGTAATCACGGCGTAGATGGCGGTTGCCAGGATCTTGGCTGCCACGCCACCATCGCCCATCTGGTCCAGGACCACAAAACCGAGGAACACCACCAGAGCCACCGCCGCTTTGCCCCAATGCAGGTCCAGCCGTTCGAAGCGGTAGACCCAGCCATACAACCAGGCTGTTTGCGCCATGGTTGCCGCGATAAAGACATAGGGTGCCGCGATGTAGCCAAACTTCGGAACCAGATAGAAATTCAGGGCCAGGCTACATATGGCCATGATCAGGGCGCCGCTCGAAATGATCCAGGTCTTCTTGTTGAAACTGATGATGTCCTGCAGCAGCCGGTTCTGGGGCGACAGCACATAGATGAAGCCACATGCGCCAATCAGGCCTGCGGCGCCCAGGTAACCAGCGCCGGTAAAGAGTCGAACGACCTGCACGGAATAGGCAACGGCACAGTAATTCGCGAACAGCATGAGCACCCACATGACGATGGACAGCTCACTAAGCATATGCAGCGTCCGCCTGCGGTCCGTTGACATTCCCACTTGCGTCTTGACGCCTGTCACCTGGGTCACCGCATCCTGCACGACGTAGAGCAGGGACGCGATGGTCGCCGCCAGCGAATACACACCAACCGCCTCGAGGTCGACATATTTCGCAATTATCAGACGATCCGAGGTTCCGGCTATCCATCCAGCCACCAGATTCGGCAAAAGCGGAAGGCTGTACACCAGACACTCCTTCAGTTTTCGTCGCTCAAATCTGAAAACGAGCAGGTGTGCCCTGACAAAGTGCCGGATGACATAGGCGAAGACATAAGCCGACGACAGGGCTATCGCCCAGAGACGAGCAAGCACGCCTTCGCTCCATACAGCGACCAGGAAGTAGGTGACCACTGCCCCGATCAACGCGCCCCATACGTCTATCTTCGTGACCGTCCGTGACTCGAACGACTGCCTCAGGAACATCATCCCGAGCTGGGCCAGTTGCAGGAGCAAGGTGGGCACCGTGGCGATCCAGAGGTAGGCCACGGGTATCGAGGTCATATCCACCGCCACCCGGGTGGACAACAGGGAAAAGACGATCAGGGATCCCGCACCCCAGACCAGCACAAACCAGAAAACGGTGGAGAACAGCGCCGCGAGCTGCCGCCGGTCATGCTGGTATTCGTGGTACAGACGTGCCAGCGCAGAATCCAGGTACAGCGAAAGGATGATGGGCAGCGCCTGCGTCAGCGCGATCAATGCATTCAGGGCGCCAAACTCGGCTGGCGACAGACTGTGCGTCAATATCGTCAGCGTCAGCAGCGCCAAGGCCTTGGTCGTGACGCTGGACAACAAATACCAGCGCCCGTTGCTGACGATCGACGAGAACCAGTCCGCCAGGCGTCGTTCTTCCGTCATCTAAAAGCACCTTATCTGCCTGAGATCCGCCAGAGACAGACCCTGCTTGCGATAGAACGCCTCCTGCTCCCTGAGCTTGTTTTCCTGATAGTCCTTCAAGGTTGAAGCCGAGAAATTGACTCGATTCGCGTAACTGGTCCGAAAACTCTCGGATCGCCTGACATAAGGCCCAAGTTGCCACTTTGCGTGCTGGATCCATCGTTTGACGGTCTCTGGCAGGCTCTCGGCCGCCCACGGTTGGCACTGATGAGCGACAAGGAAGTCGATGATTTCATTCCCGGCCCGAACATGGTTCAAGCCATCATCCCACTGGATGGTTTGTTCAATAATGCTACGCCTCACTTCATCTCTTTCGACAAACCCCGGCAGCACTTCGGATGCGTAGAAAGAACCGATGGCCGCCGTCAGCTGCCGGCTATCGCCGAATGAGGGCGAACCCTCGCTCACCACCAGGTCGCGTGGAAAATCACGACCGCTCGGATTCAGCAGACACGTCTGCTTGCCCAGCAACCAGGCCTCCATGGCCGTCGTTGACTCGTACACGATCCAGAAGTCGCTCAGGGCAATGGCGTCGAAGATCGTGATCTCATCTTTCAGGATCAGTACGTTAGGCAATGTTGCCAGTTCCGCGGTTCCCGACGCCAGATGCCCCAGCATCTGACCCGGATGCTGCTTGGCAAGGAACAGGATGTCAGGGTGCGCCCGTGCAACTGCCGACAATACTGCGTCAAAGCCAAGCCCATCGTCCCGGAACCGCCGGATTTCGGCTTCAGAAAACGATCGCAGGTTGATTGGATATCGATAGTCCTCCGGATACATCGTTCCAAAATCAAAGCATCCGATTCCGACTATTTTCTTGTAGTTGGCCTTCCGCCAGCTGGACAGAAGGTCATCGCGGCTTATCCGCGGCTTACCCATCCGGTAATTGTCAAACCCGACGCCGCCGGATACGCCCACCCGAGCTGCCAAATCCGGCTGTAACCTCAAGGCGATTTGACGCGAATGCTCGGACCACAGCAGGTACCTATCTTCCGCGAGCACCCTTTGCCTATTCCACCCCCACAGCATCTCCAGATGGTTTTCTGAGTCTCGGATGAAATTGCCTTCCGAGATCAGGCTCAAACCCAGACATCCCCGCGATTTCGCATACCGCATCAAATCCACGTTCACCTGGGCGCCAGTGGTGTTGCTCATGAACAGCAACCTTGGCTTGAGCTTGCGCAGCGCATGATAGCCATCGAAAATGCTGTGCTCCTCGACACTCAGGCCCTGCAAGCGAAGGTAGTTGCAGACCAAGGTCGCCATAACACGATCTCTAGAGGGGGTTGAAGTCCACTCCAGATTCAATACATCAAGATTCATAGACTACCCAAGCTGGCGCCAGGTGAATTTTCAGTCGGAATTTTTTCAGAGTGCCAGCTTGAGGAAGCGTCGTTTCGCCACCTTGGGCAAGCAGCCGCCCGCAATATCTCGCCCGTAGGCACCGATTCATTTAATTCTCGAAAACGACAGCAGCAGCGCCCTGAATATCCTGTAGTTCCCGGAAAGAACCCTGCCGAATCTCGATTGGCCCATGCGCGAACGAACCTCAAATGGGACCTGCTCCACCCGCATACCCTTCTTGGCGGCGTAGAGGATCAGTTCGGTTCCTATCGAACCATAGGCATCGAAATGTCCCAATGATCGATAAACGTCCAGGCCATACGCCTTCATGCCGCACAAGGGATCCCGAATTCCGAACCGCCAATTCGTGTACCAGGCAAAGACATGCTCAGCGATGCGTTGACGCGCACTTCGAATCCCTGCGACAACATCTGCGCCCGCATCTATTGGAGCGATGAATTTTTGTATCAGTGTCGGATCATGCTGTCCGTCCGCATCCAGCGTAATGACCATCCGGCAACCTATGTCTGCGGCCTCTCTGAAACCGCTCTCCAGGGCGGCATCGTAGCCGCAATTTTGGGTATGGACCACCACGCGTGCGCCCGCCTGACGCGCCAGTTCAGCAGTCAGGTCGGTGGAGCCATCGTCCACCACGATGGGAATGCCATACGCACCAGCAGATTCGACAACACTTCGAATTGTTGCGGCCTCGTTGAGTGCAGGGATGACAATCCCTACTCGATATTTGTCCATCGTAGGTGCTCACCCGCTTTGATGCCCTGCCGAATTCGTTTGCCCACCAGTTGGCTCATGTTGTATGGTGGCAAACCGTCCGCCGGGCATGGGCGCAACACCACCAAGTGTTCCCGCCTCAGGATGGCTCCCTTGGGAATGTCGATGGACGCACGAATCGCACGGCGCTGCAGAATCACCGTCTCTTTTTCGTTGTCTTCAATTTGTTTGATGCCGCATCCCAAGGCGTTTTCCAGTTCGCGCGTGCGGTCAACCATTTCTCGCCAGGAATTTGGGTCCATTGAGAATTTGTGATCCGGGCCATCGCGGCCTACGTTATCGGTGAAGTGTTTTTCGATGACACGTGCACCCAACGCTACGGCGCCTAGGACTGTGGCCAGCCCAGGAGTGTGGTCACTCAGGCCCAGCACCAGACCGGGAAACATCTGGCGATAGACGTGTAACACGTTGAGCTGGATGAACTTGAAGTTTTCCAGGCTTGCTGTGTAATTTGTATTGCATTGCATCAAACAAAGCCGGGGGTTGATTGACAACCCGGCATTTACGGCACGGAGAACATCATCCATGGTTGATGCGCCACTCGCCAGGATGTATGGCTTTTGTTTCGAAGCAATCTTCTCGACCATCTCGATCCAGGTAATGTCTCCGGAACCGATCTTATAGGCCGGCACGTGAGGATCGATGCTTTCAACGATGTCCAATGAGTACGGGCTTGTAAAGAAGGTGATTCCCGCCTTGTCGCAGGTCTCCTTCAGGGTTGCAGTCCAGTCCAGGCTTACGCTTGCGTCCCGATAGACCTCGAATACGGACTTCGTCCACTTTGCCTGATGCGATTGCTGGGAACCCAAAGCCCGGAAACCGACATCGCTCACGATCGTCTCGGCCGCGAAGTGCTGAAATTTCGCAGCGTCGGCCCCCGCCTCTGCCGCCTTGTAAATCAAGTCCTTGGCCCGCCCCAGATCCCCATCATGATTCGCCGCAATATCGGCGACAAAGTACGTCGGTTGATCGAGACCTATTTTCTTGCCCCGGATTTCCAGGATCGGATCAGGCAGTTTCATCATATTCCTTCGCCATTTGCTGAATCAGTTCCTGCAAGGTCGGCAGTTTGATGCGCATCACATCCTCAAACTTTGAACAATCCATGCGCATATCTCTAGGCCGATAGGCTTTCAAGAACTTGGCCTGGCTGGTTTCTATGCGGGTCATGGTGCCGGTGGGCAGGCGCAAGCACTCCGCAAAGGCAAAGTCAAAATCGGCCTTGCTCATGCCAGCATGCGAGCCCAAGTTATAGATACCCAAGGGTCGCCTTTCCACCACAAGCCCGATCATTTCGACCAGCGTTGATATTGATAATGGGCTGAAATAGACATCATCCAATACCTGCACGTGCTGCTTTTTTGCTATCGAGTTGTATACCCAGTCAGTCAGGCTCTCACGATGCGCCACCTTGCTCTTGCCGACAAAATTCGTTCGAAGTATGGTGCTGGGCACGCCACAGGCAGCCAACTCGCCTGCGTATTTCGAATAGGCGTAGTAGTTGGTCAGGGTGATTTCGTTTTCCGTGTGCAGTCCCGTGCCATCATAAACGTGGTCGGTAGAAACCTGTACAAGATGGCAGTCAGCTCCCGATGCCCGCATCCAGTGCGCCAGATTCTCGACGGTGCGCGTATTGGTTAAATAGGCCAGATTTACCTGCTCTTCGCACAGCTCCACGCTAGTCAGCCCGACCAGGTTAATGATCACATCAGGCCGCACGCGCGTCAGTTGCTCATACGTAAGCGCCCTGTCCGACAGATCAAAGACAATATCCGCCTGCGCAGAGCGCGCATGGGCCACCACGGTGAGCCCCAATTTTCCAAGGTAGGGCACCAAGCTCGATCCGAGCAAGCCGGTAGCACCTGTGACTAAGATCTTGTTCACGCTTTTTTACGGTGGATGGTCCTAGCTTTTCAGGCTGGACAGGTCTGTCTTCTTTGCCAGCCCTCGAATCAGGCCCAGAGCCCTGGCAACCCCGAAACACAGGAAAAACGGAACATATGGAGGCCTTCGGACGAGGCTGATAAGGGGATGTAGCAACAAGTTTCTTACCAATACATGGTAGATGTGCCTACGCCTCAGTTTGCCATCATTCATCCTTACGAATTCAGCATCACCAAGTCCGTACCAATACGCTTTTCTTGTTGTCAGGGAGAATGAGGCCCTGAACTTCTCGATCACATATTCATCGGCTATGCGAAAAGTGTAGCCCTTCTCGCCCAATCGGGTGCACAGCAGCGTGTCGTCGATGGATCCCGTCGCCTGCTCGTCAAACCGGACCTCTTTCACCAGCTTGGTCCTGAAGATGCATGGCATCCCGATGACCTTCGGGTGCTGTGCCTGATTGAGAAATAACTCACCGCGATGATAGAAACCCCTCGACCAGTAATCTGTCAAGTCGCTCTTCTTCCTGAACATGATTCCCGCAACCGAGGGTGCCGCAAAATACCTGTTCAGCACCTGTTCAAGCTGACCTCTCAGCGCATCAATGCGGTGATCGGCGTCCACATAAAAGACAAACTCACTGCGTGACTCATCGGCCGCCAATTGGCGGCGATATGAGAGAGAAGTTCCAGGCGCCTCTATGACTGAGACGCCGGCCCCTCGTGCCAACGCAACAGTGCGATCAGCCGACCCACCGTCATACACCCTGATTTCGAAATTGCCCAGCGCCCTGATGGAAGCTATGCAATCCAGGATGTTCTTCTCTTCGTTCAAGGTAACTATGACGTAGTTGACGCTATTCATCGGGAGCCCGTTATCGATATTAATGCGCAAGTCAATTAGAAATTAAAACCCAGAAATTGCTCAATCTTCTTGGCTGCAAACTCAAGCATCTCCTTGGTCAGCGCTGGCTGCACGCCGATCCAGAAGGTATTGTTCATCACATAATCGGTGTTGACCAGATCACCGCTGACACGATAGTTTGCGCCGATCATATAGGGCTGGCGAGTGAGGTTCCCGGCAAACAGCAGGCGAGTTCCGACTTTGTGCTGATCAAGGTAGGTGAGCAAATCTAGGCGCGAGACGGGGCAGTTCTCTTTTAAGGTGATCGGGAAGCCAAACCAGGATGGATCAGAATGCTCCGTTGCCTCGGGCAGCTGGATAACTTCTTCGCAGTCCTTGAGGCGCGCCCTTAAGAACGCGTAGTTGTCTTTGCGGGCCTGAATGAACTGCGGTGCCTTTTCCAGTTGGGCCAAGCCACAGGCGGCTTGCATATCGGTAATCTTGAGGTTGTAGCCCAGGTGACTATAGGTGTACTTGTGATCGTAGCCATAGGGCAGGTCCCCTAACTGCTGGCAGAAGCGCTTGCCGCAGGTATTGTCTTTGCCGGGTTGGCAGTAACAGTCGCGCCCCCAGTCACGAAAGCTTTCAGCGATGGTCTTGAGCTTGTCGTGTTTGGTAAAAACCGCGCCGCCTTCACCCATGGTGATGTGATGGGCCGGATAGAAGCTCAGCGTCCCAATGTCCCCAAATGTACCTACGCTCTGTCCGCGGTAGGTGGTGCCCAGCGCGTCGCAGCAGTCCTCAACCAGCCACAGGTTGTACTTCTTGCACAAGGCTGTCACCACGTCCAGGTTGAATGGGTTTCCTAGGCTGTGTGCGAGCATGACGGCTTTGGTCCTGGGACCGATTGCAGCCTCCATCTTGCTCGCATCGATGTTGTGCGTTCTGGGGTCGATATCCACAAAGACCGGGACAGCTCCAAACTGGAGTATGGGGTTGACGGTAGTCGGGAAGCCAGCAGCGACCCCGATGACCTCATCGCCCGGTTTGATGGCGCGTTCCCCAAGTTTGGGAGAAGTCAGCGTACTGAACGCAACCAAATTGGCGGACGACCCCGAGTTCACAGTGATTAGGTTCTTGACACCGATGAAGGCCGCGAGCTTGCTCTCGAACTCGGAATTAAACCTCCCCGTCGTCAACCAACCGTCAAGGGAGGCTTCAACCATATTCTTGAGTTCCTCGGCTCCGATCACCTTGCCGGACGGGGGCACTACGGACGCCCCTGGCAGAAACGGTTGGGGGGCAAGTGCGAGTGTGGCGTACTCATCCACCAGACGTGCAATCTGCTGGCGAATGTCTTGGGCTTTGAAGTTTTGCATACCCTTTGATCAATGTGTGGTTAGTGTTTGGTAGGCTTCGATTTGCGCCAAGGTCAGTTGACGCACGTCGGCACCCGATGTGCGCTGCCTGGCCCAATCGACGATAAGCCGCAATGCATCTTCCAGACGGAGCGCAGGCTGCCAATCCAGACGATTTCGAGCTTTGGAAATGTCAAGCTTCAGATACGTTGCTTCATGGAGGTGCTCACCGTCGTCGACTTGCCACCTTGCATCGCCCCCCCACAATTTCGCCAATTGCTCGACGATCCAGCCAACGGTTTTCGCGTCTTCATCGACGGGGCCTAAATTCCAGGCTTCCGCATAAGCCTGCCCGTGGTCGTAGAGCCGCTCCGCCAGCGTGAGGTAACCGCGCAAGGGTTCCAGCACATGCTGCCAGGGCCGGATGGCACGGGGATTACGAATTCTGGCAAAGGAGCCCTGCTCGAATGCTGCGATTATGTCGGGGACCAGGCGATCTTGTGCCCAATCTCCACCGCCTATGACGTTGCCAGCCCGGACCGTTGCCAGTGCAACCCCTGCGCCCAATGAATCTCTGGCGCCTAAGAAAGATGCCCGGTAAGCTGAACTGACCAACTCAGCACACGCTTTGCTGCTGCTGTAGGGGTCATGGCCTCCCATGGGTTCGTTTTCGCGATACCCCCATACCCATTCGCGATTGTCGTAGCACTTGTCCGTCGTGATGTTGACGACGGCCTTGACACCCGGCGTGTTGCGCACGGTCTCAAGCAGATGTACCGTACCCATCACATTAGTAGAGTAGGTTTCCACGGGATTCTGGTATGAATACCGCACCAAAGGCTGGGCCGCCATGTGTATCACGATTTCCGGCTTGCACCCCTGCATCGCTTGTTGCAGAAACGCCGGGTCGCGCACATCACCGATGACGGAGCGCATCCCAGCCGCCACATCGGCTTCTTCAAACAGGCCCGGTGCGGTTGGAGGCCGAAGGGCATACCCCGTCAGCTCGACACCAAGATGCTGCAGCCAGAGCGACAGCCAGCTGCCCTTGAAGCCGGTATGACCGGTCAGGAATACCCTCCTGCCCCGCCAGAATGAGGGATTCATCACCAGACCTTCCAGGGAGCGGCGCCGGAGGCCCAAAGCTCTTCCAGATGGGTCTTGTCCCGCAGAGTGTCCATGGGCTGCCAAAACCCCGCATGCTGAAACGCAGCAAGCTGCCCTTGGCTAGCCAGCGTCTCCAACGGCTCACGCTCCCAACTCACTGCGTCATCTCCGATCAGATGAATGACTTCCGGCGAAAGCACGAAAAAGCCGCCGTTAACCATGGCGCCATCGCCCTTGGGCTTTTCCTTGAAGCTTCGAATCCTGGCCCCATCCAGGTCTACCGCACCAAAGCGACCTGGCGGGAGGGTTGCGGTCAGAGTCGCCTTCACCTTCTGCTTCTTGTGAAAGGCGATCAGGTCAGCGATGTTCACGTCGCTGACGCCGTCGCCGTAGGTGAAACAAAAGTTCTCCTCGTTCTGCACATAGGGCGCAACCCGCTTTAAACGCCCTCCAGTCATGGTGTCGTCGCCCGTGTCGACTAACGTCACCTTCCATGGCTCGGCATATTGCTGATGTACCTCCATCCGGTTATGGGCCATGTCGAAAGTCACGTCGGACATATGAAGAAAGTAATTGGCGAAGTATTCCTTGATGATGTAGCCCTTGTAGCC
>SXGU01226054.1_pt1 | contig 23895 bp, 24 predicted proteins | sample 3174531 | NCBI WGS metagenome assembly SXGU01 (sample SAMN11356863, study PRJNA531348) | freshwater metagenome | isolation source: freshwater sample F1-140 | place: China: Fuxian Lake, Yuxi | collected 2017-12-25
CGCGAAGCTGGGCTGGCAGCTCGACCGCGAGGTCCCCGAGCTGGGCCGGACGCTCGGCGAGGAGCTCCTGGTGCCGACCCGGATCTACGCCAAGGCGTGCCTGGCACTCGCCCGCGCCGACGCGCTGGAGAGGGGCGTCCACGCGATGGCGCACGTCACGGGCGGCGGTCTGGCGGCCAACCTGGCCCGGGTGATGCCCGAGGAGCTCACCGCGACGCTGGAGCGCGGGACCTGGACGCCGCCGCCGATCTTCGACGTGCTGCGGCAGGCGGGGAAGGTCGCGCAGCCGGACCTGGAGGCCACGCTCAACTGCGGCGTCGGGATGGTCGCACTGCTCGATCCGGAGCGCATCGACGCCGCGGTGGAGCTGCTCGACGGGTTCGGCATCCACGCCTGGGTGGCCGGCGAGGTGTCGTCGTCGCCGGCGGCCGGCGGGGGCACGGTCAGCCTGGTGGGACAGCACCCGGGCTGGCGCTGAACCTCCGGCGAACCCAACTTCTCGGTCTGACTCGCGATACGGGTGTGCGGGAACACCCACCCAGCAGGTAGCGTTGTCCTCACGAAGAAACTGATGTAGTCCGGGAGCCACGGTGCCCCGGCGAGCGTGCGAGGGACCCTATGGGCCGCGGCCGAGCAAAAGCCAAGCAGACGAAGGTCGCTCGCGACCTGAAGTACCGCACTCACGAGACTGACTTCAGTGCGTTGGCCAGTGAGCTCCACAAGGGGAGCGACTCCTCCGACGACGTCGACCCCGAGGTCCTCGAGAAGTGGTCGGACTACACCGGCCCCTCTCGCGACTGACGCTCGATACGCACCGAGCGGGTCAGTTCACGTAGATCCCGCGCAACCGTCCGACGTCGCGCATGCGGCGCTCGGCGAGGCGGTCTGCCGCGACGGCGGGCGGGACGCCGTCCGACGCGCCCAGCTCGAACACCGAGTAGGTCGTGTCGTAGATGCGCCGGGCCCGGAGCTGGGCCCGTTCGAAGCTGAACCCGGAGGGGTCCAGCTCGTCGGCGACCTGGATGAGTCCGCCGGAGTTGACGCAGTAGTCGGGCGCGTAGTGGATCCCGCGCTCGGCCAGCGCCTTCTCCACCCCGGGATGGGCCAGCTGGTTGTTGGCGGCGCCGCACACGATCGTCGCCGACAGCTCGTCGACCACCTCGTCGGTCAGGGCACCACCGAGGGCGCACGGAGCGTAGACGTCCAGCTGCTCGGCCACCAGCTCCTCGGTGGACCCGACGGCGCGGACCTCGGGGTGCTCGTCACGGACCCGGTCGAGGGCGGCCGGAGAGACATCGGTGACCACCACGCGGGCGCCCCCGTCGACCAGGTGCGAGACCAGGTGGTGGCCCACCTTGCCCACACCAGCCACGCCGACGGTCCGGCCCTCCAGCGACGGTGAGCCCCAGGCGAACGCGGCGGCCGCCTGCATCCCCTGCCAGACGCCGTACGCCGTGAGCACCGAGCTGTCGCCCGCGCCGCCGTGGGCGACCGAGCGGCCGGTGACGTAGGAGCACTCCCGGGCGATGTCGTCCATGTCCGCGGAGAAGGTGCCGACGTCGCACGCGGTGTAGTAGCGCCCGCCGAGCGACTGGACGAACCGGCCGTAGGCGCGCAGCAGCGCCTCGGACTTGGAGGTCGCCGGGTCACCGATGATCACGGCCTTGCCGCCGCCGAGGTCGAGCCCGGCGCGCGCGGCCTTGTAGGACATGCCGCGGGAGAGGTCGAGGACGTCGGCGAGCGCGTCGGCGGTCGAGGCGTAGGGATAGAAGCGGGTGCCGCCGAGCGCGGGGCCGAGAGCCGTCGAGTGGACCGCGATGATCGCACGGAGCCCGGTCGCCGGGTCGTTGCAGAAGACGACCTGCTCGTGGTGGGCGCCGGCCTCGAAGACGTCGAGGGACTGCAATGAGGTCATGGGTGGACCCGCTTCCAGGTGTGGGCCACGAGGGTGGTGTGGCGTCTTGTGTGGGCCCGCAGGGGTGGCGCGGGTCACTGCCTAGAGTAGGCCGATGACTCCGGCTCGGCACCTCTGGACGCTCTTCGAGCCGCTGCACGCCGTCACCTACTTCGCGCCCGAGCCGCGCGCGGCGTTCGAGGCTGCGGGCTACCGCGGCTTCTGGCGGGGCTACTTCGCCGGCCGGTCCGCCCCGCTCGGGCCGGCCCCGGCGGCGGTGTCCACGGCGCTCTACGCGGGCTTCGCGCCGTCGATGGTCGAGCGGGCGATCCCGTCGGTCTGGGACCTGGCCCCGCCCGAGGCGGCGCTGAAGGCCCGGCTCGACGGGTCGGTCGCGGTGCTCGGCCGGCTGCTCGCAGGGTCACCCGGGGTGGAGGAGGCCGCCGACCTGCTCCGCGAGGTCGCCAGCGGCGCCCCGACGTCCGGCCGTGCGCTCGGCGCCGCCAACGCGGCGCTGCCGTGGCCCGAGGAGCCTCTGGGCGAGCTGTGGCACGCGGCCACCGTCCTGCGCGAGCTCCGCGGGGACGGGCACGTGCTCGCCCAGCTGGCCGTCGGCCTGGACGGACTGTCGACCATGGTGCTGAGGTGCGGCCACGACATGACCCGGGAGGTCCTCCAGCGCAACCGCGGGTGGGGTGACCTGGAGTGGGAGATCGCCGCGGAGCGGCTCACCGAGCGTGGCCTGCTCCATCGCGACGGCAGGATCTCGGAGGCCGGCGCGGCCACCCTGGCCCGCGCCGAGGAGATCACCGACCGGCTCGCCCAGGAGCCGTGGGACGCCCTCGGACCCGATCGCACCGCCCGCTGGGTCGAGCTGGCGACGCCGCTCGCGCGGGCGGCTCGGGCCGAGCTCCCCGAGGTGACGCCACTCGGTCTGCCGGACCCTCAGCGCACCAGCGACGTGACGGCGTAGGACGCCGCGAACGACGCACCGAGCCCCAGCAGGCAGATCAGGTTCAGCAGCACCGGCAGCCGACGCCGGCCCGCGCCCGGGGGCTCGGGCCGTGCCGTGGCCACGGTGGGCCGGTCCTGCAGCCGCGTGGGCCGGGGCCGGTCCCTGGCGATCGTGCGCGGCAGCGCGTCGGCCAGGTCCGCGGCGAGGGTGCCGACGTCGGGATGCCGGCGGTCCGGGTCGGGGTCGAGCGAGCGCAACAGCACGTCGTCCACACGGGTCGGCAGGTCGGCCAGGCGGGACGGGGCGAGCGGGAGCTCGGCCGTCAGCAGGTCCGTGACCGAGCCGGTGCGCGCCAGCCGCCCGGTCAGGAGCTGGTAGGCCACGGCGGCCAGGGCGTGCACGTCGGCGCGGGTGTCGATGCCCTCGCCGATCACCTGCTCCGGCGCCATGTACGCCGGGGTCCCCACCACCTGGGTCAGGCCGCTGGCGTGCAGCATCGCCTTCGCGACACCCAGGTCGGCGACCAGCAGCCGCTCACCGGCACTGCCGCCGCTGCGCAGCAGGAGGTTCTGCGGCTTGACGTCGCGGTGGACGACGCCGAGCTCGTGCAGGACGGCGAGCCCGGCGGCTGCCTGCTCGACGAGGTCGACCACCCGCCACGGCGGGAGCGGCTCACCGCTCTCGACCACGTGCGCGAGGGAGCCGAGGTCGGCGTAGGTCATCACGAAGTACGGCGTCGAGTCGACCTCACCGACGTCGTAGACGCGGACCACGTGGTCGGAGTCGGCCCGGCGCAGGATCCGCGCCTCCTCCAGGAAGCGCTCGCGCACGTCGATGCGCTGCGCCCAGTTGTCGGCGAGCGCCTTGACCGCGACGTCGGACTGCAGCTCCTCGTCGCGGTAGAGCCAGACCGTCGCGAACCCGCCGACGCCCAGCCGCTCGACGCGCTCGAGGCGGCCGAGGCGCGCGGGCAGGCTCACTCGCCGAATGCTGCCACGCGCGCCCCGCGCCGGTTGCTACTGCTGGTGTCGCGTGGCGACGTAGACGTACTGCGTCGCCTGCACCGTGACACCGGCCTCGCCGCTGTTGCCCGCGGTGAAGGCGCCGGTGAGCGTCACGGGGGTGTCGTTCGCCGTGATCTTGATCGTCCCGGAGAAGGACGTCTGTGCCGGGTTGCCGCCGCCGTCGGGCACGTCGGCGGTGTAGGCCTTGTTGAACCCGTCCTGGAGGCCCGGGATCGTCACGACGCCGTAGTCGGCGCCGGCCGGCGCAGGCCCGTTGACGTGCCAGAACTGGGCGGTGCCGTTGATCTTCCACGTCCCCTGGTCGAGGACGATGGTCACCAGCGGGGTCTCCGTGTCGGCGGCGACCTCCACCACCCGGGCCCCGGCGAGAGCGGGGTCGGTGCTCACCGGGGTCGTACCCGCGACGACGGTCTCGGTCGCCGTGAACCGCGCGAAGTTGTTCGTGGTGAGGTCGCGAGTCTGGAGCGTGCCGTCCTTGATGTCGTAGCTCGTGACCGAGTTGTTCTTGATCCCGTCCGAGCCGATCTGTCCGGCCGCCACCGCGGTCCCGGTTCCGAGGAGCGCGATCACCGCACCCCCGACCGCTACTGCCCGAGTCCTGCCTGACGTGAGTTTGCGAATGGTCATACGGGTAACAGCGCTGGCCGGTCTCCTGGCGTTACAGCACCTACGGTGGAGTCATGGTGGCCGCGGCAGAGCTCGACCGGCTGGCGTCCCGGGCTGCGGCCGGCGACCCGCAGGCGCTCGACGAGCTGCTCGCCGAGATCCAGCCGCGGGTACGCCGGATCTGCGGCCGGATGCTCCTGTTCCCCGAGGACGCCGAGGAGGCCGCCCAGGACGCGCTCCTGCTCGTGGCCACCAAGATCGGCGGCTTCGAGGGCCGCAGCCGGTTCACCACCTGGCTGCACGCGGTGGCCTCCAACAGCGCCCGCGCGACGTACCGCACGCTCAAGCGCCGGTCCGCCGAGCGGCCGACCGACGAGCTCCCGCTCCACGTCGACCCGCGCACCACCAGCGTGATCGCCGGGAGCAGGCTCGACCTCCTGGACGCCCTCGAGGTCCTCGGGGCCGAGCGACCGGAGCTGGTGGAGCCGCTCGTGCTCCGGGACGTCCAGGAGCTCGACTACAACGAGATCGCGTCCCTGCTCGACGTTCCACTGGGCACCGTCAAGTCCCGCATCCACGCCGCACGCACCGCGGTGCGGCCGCTGCTGAGGGTGGTCGACTAGGCCGACGGGGATCAGTCGGCTCAGTCGGCCGACAGGGCGTCGATGAGACGCTGCATCACCTCGACCGTGTCGCGCAGGTCGGCCTCGCCGACGACGGCCGTGATCTCGCCCGCTGCAGATGGTCATCTCAGTCGGCCCAGGTACGCCGCGGCGTGCCGCAGGTCCCGCATCCGGGACTCCCAGGTCACGCCGCTGGCGATGAGGACCGCACCCGCCAGTCCGATCAGCACCCACTGCGGGGTCTGCATGGCGTACGGCGTGAGCTCCCGGAGCACGACCAGCCCACCGACCACGGCTCCCACGACGACGGGAGCGTGCCAGCGCAGCTGCACGCCGGCCAGGAGCAGGACGAGGCAGCCGAGGCCGAGGATCACGGCCCGGGGGGTGACCGGCTCGGCCAGCACCCACAACAGCGACGGCACGGTGGCCAGCACCAGACCGGGAGCCAGCGTCGGCATCGTCGCGGCGTCCTGCGCGGAGCGGATGCGGTAGATCCCGACGAGGACCAGGGCCAGTGCGGACGGGAGGGTGTAGGCCTCGGGTGCCTCGACGCCCAGGTCGGCGAGCCGGACCCAGGTCGCCGCGGCGAGCAGGAGTCCACCCGGCCACGCGAGCATCCGCCGGTCCGGGTGCAGCAAGGAGCCGGTCGTGACCAGGGCGCCGGCCACTGTCAGGTGCACCGCCAGCGACACGGAGACGTCGGTGGCGGCCGGGATCGCCGCCAGCGCGGCGGCGAGTCCCGTCACCGCCGCCGCAGCCTCGACCTCCGGTCGGGCCAGGACCAGGGCGAGCAGCCCCACGACGACCATGATCGGCACCGCCCGGACCGCCGGGTCGAGCCCGGCGGTCTCGGCCGCGGGCCAGAGGAGTCCCCCGAGCGCGAGGGGCAGGCCGAGGCCTGCGGACTCGAGCGCCAGTGGGAAGTGCCCTCGCACCAGGGTGGCCCCGAGACCCAGCACCACCGCCGACAGGGCGACCGCCGTGAGGACGGCGCTGGGGAGGGCCGCCACGACCAGCAGGACGCCGGCCAGGGCGGCCCCGGCCGCCGCCGGTGCGGAGCTCGCGTGGGTGCCAGGCAGCGCCACGACGAGCAGGCCGGCTGCGACGACAGCGAGCGCGCCGAGCACGGTCCAGAGCGGGGTCGGGAACAGCCCCAGGGTGGCCACTCCGGCCACGGTGAGGGCTCCCGCTCCCAGGCGGACGAGGGGGAGCCTCGTGGGGAGCGCCAGGGAGGCCGCGACCACGAGGGCGCCGACCGAGCCGAGCAGCAGCAGCGGATGCGGCTCGACCTGCAGGGGGACGATATCGACGTCGGCCGAGGCCGTGTACGGCCCGCCGAGGGTCGCGACGGCGACCGCGGAGACGCCGACCAGGTAGAGGGAGGTGACCGCGCAGGCCAGGGCCCCGGCCGCGAGAGGCACCCGGGGGACGGCGTACCAGCGCGGCGGGGTGAGCGACGAGACCGCCGCCCAGACGACCACGACGCCGATGAACACGAGACCGGCGTCGGTCGCCGAACCGTCGAGCCACGGCAGCACCACGGCGTACGTCGTCGCGCCGGCCACGAACGCCGCGGCCCCCTGGCGGACCACCGGCTCGGCCCAGCCCACTCCCCAGAGCAGGAGCGCCAGCAGGCTCGCGGCCACCAGCTCCCAGCCGTGCCCCTCGCGCCACAGGGCCGACCAGCCCGGGTGCTCGCTGGCCTCGGCGAGCGCCCACAGGCCGCTGCCCGCCCACACGACGGCGGCGAGGACGCCGCTGACCCAGGCGAGCACCGTCGCCTCCAGACGTCGGCCCGCGGCGACCAGTCCCGCGAGGACCAGGACGGAGACGACGCCACCGATGTCGACCCCGCCGATGGCGAGCCTCGACCAGTCGACACTGCCGAGGACCATGGCGACCCCGGTCGGCGCGACGAGCTGCGGCGTGACCAGCCGGCGCCGGGGGACGGAGAGGGCGAGGGCCGGCACGAGGAGCGCGAGGCCGACGAGGCGGACGAGCTCCTCGACGGCCAGGGTCCCGAACCAGCCGGCGTTGTCGGCACCGATCACGTCGAGGACGACCAGCCCGAGCGCCACGGCGACCAGTGCCTCACCAGCGACCCGGAGGCCCCGTCGAGCGAGGGCCAGGCCGCCGGCCCCGGTGACGACGGTCAGGACCACCAGCACCGCGGTACGACCGCCGACTCCGAGCCAGGTCCACGCCACGGCGAGGAAGATGACCGCCGCGACGAGGAGGCAGGCCGCTCCGAGGCCGAGCAGGATCTTGGGGACGGAGGCTCCCGCGAGCCCCCGCCGGGCGGCCGCGGGGTGTGCGGCAGGCATCGGCGGGAGGTCCGGGTCGAGGTAGGAGGCCGGACCCGGCGCGGCGCGGGTGACGGCGGTGGGGGTCGAGGCCCGCAGCTGGACGAGCAGGTCGTCGGCCGCGCGGAGCGTGCTGAGGAGCTGGGTGGCCAGCGGGCCCTGGAGCGGCAGGTCACAGGTCGGGCACCGCAGCGGCGCGGTCGGCAGCGCGCTACGGCAGTCGGGACAGACGGTGGTGTCCGCATATCGCGGTCGGGCGGCGTCCATGCCTTCATTGCGACACGACGGAGACAGTCCGGGTAGTGCCGGACGACCCAGCCCGTCGTGAGTGTCCGGGCTCACCCAGCCTCTACGCTCGACGGACCATGACCGCCAGGGACAACGACGACCAGCCGGAGACCTTCATCTCGGTCGACATCGAGACCGCCGGCCCGGTGCCGTCGAGGTACGCGATCCTGTCGATCGGGGCCTGCCGCGTCGACGACCCCGAGCAGACGTTCTACGTCGAGCTGCAGCCGGAGCACACCGCCGCGATCCCGGAGGCCCTCGCCGTGACCGGCCTGTCGATCGAGCAGCTCCTGGAGCGGGGCGAGCGGCCCGAGCGGGCGATGAGCATGTTCGAGGACTGGGTCCTGAACCAGGTGTCGGCGGGGAGCCGGCCGGTCTTCACGGCGTTCAACGCGGCGTTCGACTGGATGTTCATCGCCGACTACTTCGAGCGACACCTCGGCCGCAACCCGTTCGGCTACTCGGCCCTGGACATCAAGGCCTTCGCGATGGGGAGCGGCAACACCTCGTGGGCGGCCACCAGCATGGACGTCCTCGCCGCCCGTCACCTGGGTGGCCGTGCCCTCACGCACAACGCCCTGGCGGACGCCCAGGACCAGGCCGAGCTGTTCCGCCACCTCCTCGACGAGCGGGATGCGCTCGCGGGCGCGACGACGACCACCGTGTCGCTGGGCGAGTAGCCCAGCGCCCAGCCGGGCGACGAACAGCCCGAAAGTGCCATTCCGGGGACCGCTCCGGAGGGCGAGACTCTCCGCATGACCGCCACGACTCCCGATGGTCTTGCTGATGACGCCGTTGCTCGCCTCCTCGAGTCGGCGAGACGTTTCAACATCGAGCTGGACGACGCCGAGACCCGCCGCTGGCTCGACGCGCTGGCCGCCGAGACGGCGCCGGACACCGACCCGGACGCCCCGGACATCACCGTCTCCGCGGACGGCGTCTTCGGGCACCGCGTGACGATGCTCGACTTCAGCCCGGCGGTCCTCGCCCGGTTCCGGCGGATCGGCGAGCTGGTCGACGTCAAGGGCCCGGAGGGGATCGTCGAGGGCGCGCTGGCGATGTCCGGCTCGTCCACGCAGTCGAAGATCCAGGCGTTCCCCGGGGACGGCGACTTCTTCCAGCGGCTCAACATCAAGGCGGCGACGCGCAGCGAGGCCTGCCAGATCCTGGCCACGGTGCTCCGCGACAACGCCATCGAGCGGGCCAGCGGGCCGACGTACCAGTTCATCGAGGCGAAGTGGAGCCTGTGGCCCTTCGACTGCGTCAAGGACGGGGAGACCCAGAAGAAGGGCGCACCAATCAGCTGGCGACCGGACGAGGTCCTCGCCGGCGAGATGTTCGTGGAGCGCGACGGCGAGCGGGTCCGGCTCGGCTGGGACGAGCTGTGCGAGGAACCGGGCTGGTGCAAGCTCGACTGGGTCGCCGTCGACGCCGACAGCGGCGGCCTGGCGAACGCCAGCAACGTCATCGACCCGACCTGGGAGTCCCCCGACGGCGAGATCGTGGCCCTCGACGGCTACATCGACGCCTACTTCCAGGAGGTCTACCTGGACCAGGAGGAGCTGCCCACCTTCGCCAAGGTCGTGGCCAACGTGTCGGGTGATGCTCTGGACGACTACGTGGAGCAGCTGGAGGGCGAGGTCAGGAAGTACCTCGCGCACCCCAACTACGGCAAGGTCGCCAAGCGGATGTACAACGTCTTCCGCTACAGCGGCCGGCACGTGGAGGCGGCGTACGTCCGGGAGCTCTTCGACGAGCCGACCGTCGTCCTCTACCAGGTGTGGTCGCTGCTCTGGACGCTCGAGAACGCCGCCGTCGAGGGGTCGACGATCCCCGAGGAGAACGTCCGGGCGCAGACCGACGACCTGGTGATGACCGTGGTCCAGGCGCTCGAGGGTGTGCAGGAGGAAGAGGTCGTCGCGGCCCTGCTCCGGCTGCGGTCGGCGCTGGAGGCGCATCGCGACACCAGCGACCCGGAGGCGGTCGCGCGCGAGCTGGACGCAGCCAAGGCGCAGCTCGAGAACGTGGTGAACACCTTCTTCCGGGACCGGCTCGTCGCGTTGCCGTCGATCAAGGACTACATCGACTCGCTCGGTGTCGTCCCCGGCAGCGGAGGTCACTGACCGCCGGTCCGGCCATCGGCAATAGTCACAACGGGTCATGTCTGCGCACCGACGGGCTCCGTAGCGTCGGGACCACCACTCCTGTCGAGAAGGGTCCGACCATGAAGATCACCTCCTCCGTGCGCGCCTACGGCGCCGGGCTTGCCGTGGCCGTGGCCGCCGCCGGTCTGGTCATGGTGCCCACCACGGCTCACGCCGGGGTTCTGGACACGGCGTCGTCCCAAGCGGCTGTCGGGTTCAGCGCCTCGGGCGGCTGTACCGAGACCGGCCCCGGGGACGCCACCTCTCCGGCCACGCCGTTCGCCGCCGACGGCGTCCCGGTGACCACGACGGTCACCAGCAGCGCGACCGTCACCCATAACGTCGACAACACCGACGTGACCACGATGACGGGAACGGTCTCCAACACGGTCCGGGCCACCCAGCTCGGTGGCGCGCTGCGGACCCTCGAGGTCGACGTGACGACGCAGCTGTCGCTCCTGTCCTCGAAGGGCACTGCGCAGGCGTGTGGCGCCTCGGTCACGGCCCAGGGGGTGGACGTCGGCTTCTTCGACCTGCCGACCCCGAAGTACGTCACCGCACACATCAAGTCCAAGGGCGCCGTCGGCATCCTGATACTGCAGAACGCCGCGGGCCCGGTCGCCGGCACGATCCAGCAGGTCCAGTACTTCCTGCACAGCAACCTGACGCAGCGGATCTACCTGCCTGCGGGGACCTGGATCCTGCAGGTGCAGAACCAGAACATCCTGCAGGCGCCGACGCCGGCGCAGACCATGACGAGCCCGAGCAAGTCGACGCTCAACCTCGACCTCGTGTTCGACGACCCCGGGGTCGCGACCGAGGTGGCCAAGGGCAGCGGCAGCAAGTACCTCGACCTCGCGGACGGACGTGCCTGCGCGGCCGGGTCTGTGGCCGCGACGTGGACGGCGAAGGCCGGCAAGGGTGACAAGCGCAAGGTCAAGAAGGCCATCTTCCGGGTCGACGGCGTGAAGGCCAAGGTGGTCAAGAAGCCCAAGAAGAAGCAGACGACCACGCTGACCGGGCTCGACCCCGACGAGATGGCCGAGGTCTCGGTCAGCCTGAAGCTGGTCGAGAAGGGCGCGGACAAGCTCGCCGTGGAGCGGACCTACCTGCCCTGCACCTGACCGCGACGAGCGCGGCGGACCGGCTCCGGCCCGGTCCGCCGCGCCCCTACGCCGACGGCTGAGGCAGCGTGCAGGACACGTTCGGGTTGATTCCCTGGTAGTTGAGCGGGCCGGCCGCCACGGTCAGCGAGATCTCGCCCACGGCAGAGCAGGTGGGCGTCGCCCGGGCGAAGTTGCCGCGCTGCTCGGCGGCGACGCCGCCGATGAAAATCCACACGATGGCGATGACGCCGATGGCGCTCCTCATGAATCCCCCCAGATTCGCGGTCGAGGAGGCGCCCCCACGGCGGCCCCCCGGCCAGCCCCCATTCAACGTGGCGGAACGCCGTCCGTCCAGCCGGCCACCCCAGGGTGGTCTGGACCCTCTGGGTCATCCGATCGGAGGAGACGTGCTGAGACCCCTCCACCGGCTCACCGGGAGGGCTCGGGGATCTCGCACTCGACCTTGGGGTTCACCCCGGCGTAGTTGAGCGGGCCGGCCACGATCGTCAGGGCGGTGTCGCCGAACGTCTTGCAGCTGACGTCGCGCCCGTCACCGTAGTAGCCGCGCTGGCCCGCGGCGACGATGCCGATGACCAGCCAGGCGAGGACCAGGAGTCCGATGAGGCTGCGCATGCGGAACCGGTACCCGGCGGACCGGGCTCTTGACGCCAGCGCGTTGACGGGTGATCTTTCCGGCATGCAGCGCGAGCCGCACCAGAACGTGGCGACCGTCCTGGTCGACCCCGTCGTGCAGCGTGAGCTCGAGCTGGACCTGATGGCCCGGGACCTCTGGTTGTGGCCGGTCGCCACCGCCCCGGTCTGCATCGACGGCCCGCGCCAGGCCTTCCAGATCCGCCGCCGGATGATCGAGGGCCGGCGTGGCGCCTGGGACGACGCCGCCGGGTGGGAGCCGGTCTGGATCGCGTTCGGGGACAGCTGGTACGACGGCGCGGAGCCGCTGCCGTGGGCGGCGCACCAGGCGCTCTGGAGCGTGCTGGCGACGTACCAGCAGCACGTCCACCACGTGCGCCGGCTCGGCGGGGTACCGCGGCTCGACCTGCCCCGGGACCGGGTCGCGGGCTAGTGGAGCGGGCTAGTCGAGATAGCCCGAACAGGTGAAAGACAGGTCGGAAGAACCGACCTAGGGTCGCTGGGTGCCACGACTCGAGCTGTCCCGGGGACTCGCCCTCAGTGCCATCAGTGCCCTCGCCGTGACCGGGGTCGCCACGATCCTTCCGGCGGGCACCGCCAGCGCGGCGGGCCCGGGGGTGGTCTTCGTCAGCCTCTTCAACGAGGGGAACGACGCGTCGGCCCGCTACGACGGGTACGACAGCTCGGTCGCGCTGGTCGCACAGCGGCTCGACCCCGCGGCGGCCATCGCGTTCGAGTACAACCTGGACCCGACCGCGGGCGACTCCTCGTCCGGGTGGACCGCGATCGCCGGCGCACCCAGCATGGTGGGGGAGCTCGCAACCCTCGGCTGGACACCCGACCCGGCACTGACGGGGCGACAGGTCGCCGTGCGCGCCGTGGCCAGCGCGGCGGGCGGCACGACCTACTCGACCCGGCACGGGGTCGCGATCGCCCGTGCGGAGTGGGGGACCGAGGCGGTCACCGCTGGACGGGCCGCGTTCGCGCCCAGCACCGTCGGCTTCTTCCAGCAGCCGTACGCCGACAGTGGACGGACCGCCACGCGGGCCGCCGTCCAGGGCTTCACCTCCGCGACCGGTGGCACGGCCCAGGTCGCGTGGTGGGACCCGGCCAGCCAGTCGCTCCGGGGCAGGGTGGACGCCGCCGTCCGGCCCACCGAGCTCAAGGTGAGCCCAGGCACCTCCATCCCTGGCGGCGGGGCCTACTCCGCCGACCTCGACATCACCGCGTTCGGTGCCGCGGACGGCGACGTCATCGCCCTGGCGGTCGAGCTCGACACCGACGACGTCAACGTCACCCAGCTCGCTGCTCAGACCGTCGGGAGCATCTCCGCCAACGCGCAGGACGTCCCGGCCGGGCAGCCGAGCAGGGTCGTCATCGAGGTCTTCGACTCCGGGCCCGCGGGGTCGATCGCGGGCGCCGAGGTCCGGCGCATGAGCGACGGGTCGCTCGTCGGCTACACGGACGGCGACGGCAGAGTCGTCGACTCGGCGACCGGCGGCTCGGTGAGCGACTACTACGTCAACACGACCGATGCCGACGCCTACGAAGCGGGGACGGACGTCACCAGCACGACCCAGGTCTACACAGCCACGGCCAGCAGTGCGGACCCGGAGCTCCGGGACGGACGGGTGTTCGACGACGACGAGTACGCCGCCGGCGACATCGTCCTCCAGGTCAGCGACGACTTCCGGCTCCCGGTGGCCGGAGCCGACGTCGAGTACCGGTTGTACCCGACCGGTTCCACCCCGCCGGCGGGGTACCAGACCGCGACGTCCGACGCGCAGGGCCGCGCGCTCATCCCGTTCGCCCCGCAGGGACCGGACGGCTCCTACACCCTGGACTACCACCTGCCGTCGGAGAGCGACCAGAGCGTCACCTTCACGGCCGGCGACGCGGGCCTTGCCATGACACCGGCGAACGCCGAAGCGGCGCCCGGCGGCCAGGTCGCCGTGACCGGCACGCTGAGCGTGGCCGGCACCCCGCTGTCGAACCGCCGGGTCGCGGCGGCGTACACCCGGGGGATCGAGCTGGTGCCCGGCACGACCGCGGACGCGGCTCTCGCCGACGGCGCCGCCCGCGTGCTCTCGCTCACCTCGAGCACCGACCCGCTCGGGGTGGTCGCGTACGTGGTCGACGACCCGGCCGAGAAGCCGCAGGGCGCCGAGACCGGCGGCAAGCTCGGCCTGTCGACGCTGGCTGCGGCCGGCGCGGGCGTGAGCCTGGGCGGCAACCCCGCCGAGACCGCGAGCCTGGCCACGGCCTTCGGCTCCCAGAAGGGCAAGGCCAAGGTCAAGCTCAAGGGCTCCAGCGCCGGCGCCAAGGACAAGCTGGTCGTCAAGGGGCCGGACTCGGTGCTGGGCGAGAGGGTCAAGTTCTTCCGGGTCGTCGGCGGCAAGCTGAAGTCCATCAAGGCCAAGAAGCTGAACAAGAAGGGCGACACCGTCCTCAAGGTGGGCGACGCCAACGGCGACGCCGTCACGACCTACGTCGTGAAGCTGCTCCCCAGCGACCGGGTCCAGGGCTCGAAGTCGAAGAAGCTGAAGCTGGACTGAGGCTCCGTCCATGGTGACCGCGCGGGTGCTGCCGATGCCGGACGAGCGGCTGGAGCAGTGGCGGGCCGTCTCGACGACGACCGCGGTGCCGCTCCCCGAACCGGTCGACGGTGACGGGTACGAGGCGGTGGTCCTCGTGCTGGACGGCGTGGAGGTGGGCGGCGCGCTGCTGACGTACGACGAGCAGGGCGGCCGGCGCCGGGCCTTGGTGCGCCGGCTGCACACGACCCTTCCCCGCGCCGCCCGCAGCGACTGGGGAGCAGTGCTCGCGGCGGTGGAGGAGCGCGTCCGGCGGCGCGGGGTGCAGGTCCTGGTCACCTCGGTCCCGCCCGACCTGGCCGGCGCCTTCCGCGAGGCCGGCTACCAGGCCACGATGACCACCGTGTCCAAGCGCCTGGACCCCGGCTCCGCGCCGGAGCTCCAGGAGGACCGGCGGGTGTCGGTGCGGGCGATGACGCCGGTTGAACGGCGCGAGTTCGCGTCCGAGGCGATGGGGTTCCTGCGTGAGGGGATGGAGCGCGCCGGCGTGCTGGCCGGCGCGGGTGCCGACCTCAGCGAGCTGGCCGACCGGGTGGCCCGGTTGGCGGAGGAGCCCTCGCCCGAGGGCGAGCTGCTGATGATGGGGCTGGTCGACGGCGAACCGGTCGGCCGCGCCTGGGCGACCCTGGTGACCGATGACGAGGGCGCCGTCGACTTCCACGGCAACACCATCGACCTGTTCCCGCGGTACCGGGGCCAGGGCCTGACCCGGTCGTTCCTCGGCGCGCTGCGGCGCCACGTGCACGAGCTCGGGGTGCGCGACGTGCTGCTCCGCGTCTACGCCCACGACGCCGGGGCCCGGCGCACCTTCGTCGACACCGGGGCGGGGGTCGACGACGTCCACCTCCGCAAGGACCTGATCTGAGCGGTTTCGGGTACCGGGAGGTCAGGTGCTGCCCTCGTGGGGAGCCTGCGTCGGGCTGCACCCCCGAGAGAAGGAGCACGTCATGGGCTATGGCCTTGGAGCATTCCTGCTGGCGGTCGGCCTCGTGCTGGCCTTGGCGGTCACCGACTCGGTCAGCGGTGTCGACCTCACGATGGTGGGCTGGATCCTCGCCGCCGTCGGCCTGCTCGCCCTGGTGCTGACGGCGGTCACGGCCACCCGCGCCCGGGGCGTGCGCAGCGTCGAGACGACGCAGCACGGCGACGGCAGCCACACGGTCAGCGAGCGCCGTACCGAGATCTGACCGGATCTGACCGGGATCTGAGGGTCTCGCTCAGCGCACCAGGTCGAGCACGTAGGGCACCTCGCCGGGGAGCTCGGAGGCCAGGAAGCCGACCTGGCCGACCCGTCCGCTGAGCCGCTCCCCGGCCTGGGCGTGCAGGAAGGCACCCCACACGGCAGCCTGGGCCGGCTCCGCCCCGCGGGCGAGCAGCCCCGTCACGAGGCCGGCCTGGACGTCACCGGACCCGGAGACGCCGAGCCCGGGACCGCCGCCGCGGACGACCCACGCGTCCCCGTCGGGCGTCACGACGTGCTTCTCGGTCCCGCCGTGGAGCACGACGACGCCGCAGCGCGCCGCGACCCGGGCGGCCACCGCCGCCAGCCCCTCGTCCCGGGCCGCGTCCTCGGAGCAGCCGTCGGTCTTCGCGAGCTCGGTGGTGTTGACCGTGAGCACCGCCTGGCCCTCGAGGTGGCGGGCGCCGTCGGGCACGGCCGTGAGGAACGCCGACGCGAGCGCGTCGATGACCACCGGCGTGCGGATCGCCGCGAGGACGTCCCCCACCAGGCGGACGGCCTGGTCCCGTCCGGTCAGGCCCGGACCCAGGAGGAGGGCGTCGACCCCGGCGCACTCGTCGACGAGCAGCGGTGCCGCCCCGGGGTCGACGTGTCCGTCAGCGGTGGCGGCGAGCGGGACGGTCGCACACTCGGGCAGGACCAGTCCGAGGACCGCAGTCGCCGACTCCACCGTCGCGATGCGCAGCTTGCCGGCGCCGGCGCGCAGAGCGGCCTCGCCGGCCAGTCGCACGGCGCCCGACGAGGACCGGCTGCCGCCGGCGACGAGGACCCGGCCGCGGGCGTCCTTCCCCTGGCCCGGCTCGGGCAGCGTCCAGTCCCGCAGGGTCGCCAGCGTCACGACCTCCGGGTCAGCGGCCACGGGCTGCCTCCTGCTCGGGCTGCTCGGTGACGTCGGCCGACGACTCCTCGAGGTGGTCGGTGCCGGCGAACTCGGTCAGCTCCAGCCGGTCTCCCGACCGGCGGTAGCGGGTCACCGAGGCGTTGGGGATGGTGACGGTGCGGTCGATCTCGAGGATCTCCTCCTCGGACAGCGACTCCAGCACGTAACGGAACCCCATGATCACGGCCTGGTGGGTGAACAGCCAGACCCGCTCCCCGTCGCAGTCCTCACGGACGTCGGTCAGGAGGCTGCGGACCCGCAGCACGACGTCGGCCCAGCTCTCGCCGCTCGGGGGCTGGTAGTAGAACTTCCCCAGCTTCTTGCGCCGGGCCGCCTCGTCGGGGTGCCGGCTCCGGATCCCGGCGCCGGTCAGGCCGTCGAGGATGCCCAGGTCACGCTCGCGGAGCCGCTCGTCGACGTCCGGCTCGAGGGCGAGCGGCTCGAGGGCCACGACGGCGGTCTCGGCGGCACGCCGGTAGGGGCTGGTCACGGCGCGCGTGGGCCGAGCATCGTCGTCGAGGCCCTCCAGCCAGGCTGCGAGCCCCTCGGCCTGCTCCCGGCCAGAGTCGGACAGGTCCACGTCGGCGTCCCGGTCGGCGAGGTCGAGCACCTCGGAGCCCGCCTCGCGGGCGGCGTCGTCGGCGGCGTTCCCCGCACTGTGCCCGTGGCGGACGAGGACGATCTCGACAGGTCCGCTCCTCCAGCGTGGGAGCACGGGCAACAACCTCCTGCGGAGCGGGGACGGTGGCGAGGTCTGCGGTACCCATCCGGGGCGCCGGGCCAGGTGTGACTTCCGACCCTTCCTGTACCCCTGGCGCCGGGGAGACGCTGCTGGCATGGCCATGCCCAGCGACGACGCGGGCTCCGCGAGGCGCGTGCCCGCCCTCGTCGGTGTCCTGCTCGCCGCGGGGATGTCCCTGAGCGGGTGCTCCGACGACGACCCGGTGCAGGGCCCGCCCGGCAAGGTCCTGCCCGCGGCCAGGGACGCCCTGGTCACGACCAGCGGGGTCTCGCTGTCGCTGACCACCGAGGAGCTGCCGTCCGAGGTGGACGGTGTGCTGGAGGCGACAGGGGTCGCGACCCGAGCACCGGCCTTCGAGGGTGAGCTGACGGTCAGCCTGAACGGCCTGGACGTCGACGTCCCCGTCATCTCGGTCGACGGCACGGTCTACGCCCAGCTCCCCTTCACCGCCTCGTTCGCCGAGGTCAACCCCGCCGACTACGGCGCGCCAGACCCCGCCCAGCTGATGGCGTCCGGGACGGGGATCGCGGCCTGGCTGACGGAGGCGACGGAGGTCGAGAGCGGCGACCAGGTCCGTCAGGGCGACACGGTCCTGAGCACCTACACCGGCACGTTGAGCGGTCAGGTGGTCGACGCCTCGATCCCGAGTGCCGACGCGGACGCCGACTTCCCGGTCGTCTTCCGCATCGACGACGCCGGACGGCTGCGATCGGTCGTGATCTCCGGGCCCTTCTACGGCGACAAGGGTGAGGTCGAGTACACGGTCGCGCTCGACGACTACGGGACCACCAAGGACATCGAGGCACCATGACCGGGGCGGACGGCGCGCCGTCCACTGGCACCCCGACCGTCGACCGTGGGGGGCGGCTGCTGCTGGGCCTTGCGGCGGTCGCCGTGGGGTTCGCCGCGGCCGACAACTACGTCGTCGTCCTGGCCCTGCCCGACATGATGGGCTCGGCCGGCCTGTCGGCCGAGGACCTCCAGCAGGCGGCACCCATCATCTCCGGCTTCCTCCTGGGATACATCGCCATCCTCCCGCTCATCGGCCGGATCGCCGACGTCCGCGGGCGGCTGCCGGTGCTCGTGGGCTCCCTGGTCGTCTTCGGCCTCGGGTCGGTCATCACAGCGGCGGCGTACGACCTGCCCAGCGTGGTGGTGGGCAGGCTCGTCCAAGGGGTGGGGGCCGGCGGGCTGCTGCCCGCGACGCTGGCGCTGGTCGCGGACCTGTACCCGCCGCGCCGTCGCGGCCTGCCGCTGGGCGTGGTCGGCGCCGTCCAGGAGCTGGGCAACGTGGCCGGGCCCGTGTACGGCGCGGTGGTGCTCGCCTTCGCGGGCTGGCGGACGATCTTCTGGATCAACCTCGCGGTCGCCCTGGTGCTCGCGGCCGTCATCCGGATGCGCCGTGCCACGTACGCCGACGCGCGGCCGGCACGGCGGCGGCTCGACGCCGTGGGCGCGCTGCTGGCGGTGACCGCGCTCGCCGGCGCGGTGCTGGTGATGCTCCAGCCCGCGCGGGTGCTCGAGGACGTCACCTGGGGGCCGGTGCTGCTCCCGCTCGTCGGAGAAGGACGCTGGCTCTCGCCGGTGGCACTGGCCGCGACGGCCTGCCTCGGGCTCCTGGTCCTCCGGTGCCTGGTCGCCCGCGAGCCGCTGCTCGACCTGCGCGGCTGGAGCCGGACGCTGGCCCAGGTCGACCTGGTCGGCTCGCTGCTGCTCGCGGTGGCCCTGGCCGGCGTCATCGTGGCCTTCGCGTCCGCCGACCCGGAGGCGGACCTGGTCGGGCCGTCGGGTGCCTGGCTGCTCGCGCTGAGCTGTGTCGCCGCCGTGCTCTTCTGGCGACGCAACCGCCGGGTGGCCCGCCCGCTGGTGCCGAACGGCGCAGTCGCGGCCCGGCAGGCCTGGGGCGCGCTCGCGGTGAGCTTCTTCGTGGGGGTGGCGGTGATCGCGGCCCTGGTCGACATCCCGATCTTCGCGCGGCTGACCGTCTACAACGACTCGCAGCTGATGGCCGCCCTGGTGCTGCTCAGGTTCCTCGTCGGACTGCCCGTCGGGGCCTTCCTCGGCGGTTGGCTCACCCGGCACCTGGACGCCGGGGTCGTGACCGCGCTCGGCATGGTCGTCTCCGCGGGTGGCTTCGTGTGGATGTCGCGCTGGCCGTTCGAGGCGCTCGAGCACACGTGGGCCACGGTGCCGCTCGTCGCCGCGGGACTCGGGGTCGGGCTGGCGATGGCTCCCGTCAACGCGGCCCTGCTGGCGGCCACGCGGTCGTCGGTCCACGGCCTGGTCAGCGCGCTGCTGATCGTCTCCCGGACGGTGGGCAAGCTGGTCGGGATCAGCGTGCTGACCACGATCGGCCTGCACCGCTACTACGCCGCGCAGTCGGACCTGCCCGAGCCGATGGAGGTGTGCGGGGCGGGGGACAGCCGCTGCGCGGAGTTCAGCCGGCTCCTCCAGGACGCCGCCCTCACCCAGCTGCACACGACGTTCCTGGGCGCCGCGGTCAGCTGCGTCCTCGCCGGGGGGCTGGCCCTGGTCGTGCTGCGCGGGGCGGACACCCGCGAGGTCCGCACCTCGGCGTTCCAGGCGGGGGTCGGCTGACCGGGTGGCCGGTTCGCTGGCCAGGTCCGTGCCCGTGCCAGACTCCTGGGTCGTGGAGGGGCGGATGGCCGCGGGCGTGCTGTGGGCGCGCGCCGTCGCGCTCGGCGCGGTGACGATCTTCCTCGGTGTCGCCGGCCACGTCAGCTCCGACGGCCTGCTCCCGGGGGCGACCGGGGTCACGTTCCTGGGCGCCGTCGCCGTCCTCTCGTCGCTTCCCGTCGTCGGTCGCCGGATCACGCGCCGGGCGATGCTCGGGCACGTGGTGGCCGGCCAGGCCGTGGTCCACGTCGCCCTGACCCTGACCGCCGGTCACCGCGGGACGACCCACGGGACGCCGTCACCAGGGCCCGGGGCTGCTCCTCCGACGGCCTCGCTGCCGACGGTGGACGGGCAGCGGGTCGGGTCCCTGCACGACGCCTACCAGTCGGGCCAGTCGGGCCAGTCGGGCCAGTCGGTCGTGGACCAGCTCCCGGTCGGCACGGGAGCGCCGTCGCCCCTGGTCCACCTCGTCGAGGACCTCTCCGCCCACGCGCCGATGATGGCCGCCCACCTCACGGCGGCCGCGCTGGTGGCGCTCTGGCTCGCTCATGGCGAGCGCCTGCTGTGGGACCTCGTGGCGCTGCTCGGCCGCCGCCTCGCCGAGGTGCTGACGGTGCCCGCCGCGAGCGTGGCCCCTCGGGCCTCCCTGTGGGTGCCCGTCCGACACGACGCCACGGCCGCCGCCCTGTTCCGGCTCATCGGCCCGCACCCTCGCCGAGGTCCCCCGCTGCCCGCCTGACCAGGCCCTCCGTGCCTGGTCGACGACATACCACCCGCGCCGCGGTCGTCTGACGACCGGTGCCGCGCGGGTCCTACTCATTCGTTCGGGGCGCTGCGGCGACGCGCGCCCCAGGCAGACAGAAGGACACGTTCATGACCGCTCACCTGACCACTCGCAGCCTCGGCTCGTCCCTCGCCTCGTTGGCCGTCGTCGGCGCGCTCGCCGGCGGGCTCACCGCCTGCGGGGACGACACCTCCGGCTCCACCGGCTCCTCCAGCTCCTCAGGCTCCTCCAGCTCCTCAGGCCCTTCCCCCGCCTCGTCCGGAACGCTCGACGCCGCCGCGTCGCTCACCGTGACCGACCCGTGGGTGAAGGCCGCCGACAGCGGCATGACCGCCGCGTTCGGGACCCTCGTCAACACCGGGGACACCGACGTGGTCGTCACCTCGGCCAGCGGCGACATCGCGTCCACGATGGAGCTCCACGAGACCGTGGAGAACGCCGACGGCAGCATGGCGATGCAGCCCAAGGAGGGCGGGTTGGTGGTGCCGGCCGGCAGCGAGCACGAGCTGGCGCCCGGCGGCGACCACCTGATGATCATGGGCCTCACCAGGCCCGCGACGCCCGGCGAGGTCCTCACGGTCACGCTCACGCTCGGGGACGGCAGCACCCTGGAGGTCGAGGCGACCGTCAAGAGCTTCTCGGGCGCGGACGAGGAGTACCAGGGCGACGGCATGGACATGGACTCCGGGTCCGAGTGATGGCCGTGAATCCACGATGGGGCCGCCGAGCGGTCCTGCGCACCGGCGCCGCCGCTCTCGGCGGCGCCGGCACCGGCTGGTCGGCCGCCGTGGCGCTCGACGGGTCTCGGTCCGTCGGGGCCGTCGGGGCAACCGGAGCGCCGGGTACGACGGACGCGGGCGCCCCCGCTGCCGCCATCGCGTCGGACCCCGAGCTCGGCAACCAGACGGTGCCCTTCCACGGTCCGCGCCAGTCCGGCGTCGCGACCCCACCCCAGGCGCACCTCTCGCTGCTGGGGCTCGACCTGCACCAGGCGGACCGAGGCGTCCTCGAGCGGCTGATGCGGCTGCTCAGCGACGACGCGGCCCGGCTGTCCCGGGGTCTTCCGGCACTGGCGGACACCGAGCCCGAGCTCGCCGCCAGGCCCGCGCGGCTGACCATGACGTTCGGGTTCGGGCCGAGGCTGATGACCGACCTCGTGCCCGACGCCGGAGGTGCCTTCGACGCGCTGCCCGACTTCGGGACCGACCGGCTGGACCCCGCCTGGGGACAGACCGACGTGGCCGTGCAGATCTGCGCCGACGACCCGCTCACCGTCGCCCACGCGCGCCGGATGGTCCTGAAGGACTGCGTCGGCCTGGCGAGGCTCCGGTGGGTCCAGCACGGGTTCCGCCGGGCGCGGGGGGCCGAGCCCGACGGCACCACCATGCGGAACGTCCTCGGCCAGGTGGACGGCACCGTGAACCCCGACCAGGCCGACCCGGACTTCGACCAGCTCGTCTGGCGTGCGTCCGAGCCGCTCGCGGGCGGCACGGTCATGGTGGTCCGCCGGATCCGGGCGCGGATGGAGGCCTGGGACAAGGTGGACCGCGCGGGGCGCGAGGCGGTGGTCGGCCGTCGTCTCGACAACGGGGCTCCCCTGACGGGGACGCGCGAGCACGACGAGCCGGACTTCGAGGCGACCGACCGGCTCGGGTTCCCCGTGATCGACCCGGCGAGCCACGTCGCCCGGGCGCGCAGCGACGACCCGGCGGAGCGGTTCCTGCGCCGCGGCTACAACTACGCGGTGCCGGACCCGGCCCGGCCCTCGGGCGAGGACTCGGGGCTGGTCTTCATCGCCTACGCGGCCGACGTGGGTCGCCAGTTCGTGCCGGTCCAGCGCCGGCTGGCCGAGCTCGACCGGCTCAACACGTGGGTCACCACGATCGGGAGCGCCGTCTACGCCGTCCCGCCCGGTGCGGCGGAGGGGGAGTTCGTCGGGCAGCGGCTCCTCGGCTCCGCTCCGCCAGCCGCCGAGGCGCGGTCGTGAGGGTCGCCGCCGGGCTCGCCGGCGGGGTCCTGGTCACCCTGGGAGTGCTGCTGGCCCTGGTGTCGGTCCCGTCGCCCGCGGCCGCGCACGCGACGCTGTTGGCCTCCACGCCCGAGGACGGCGACGTGCTGGACGCGTTGCCGGACCGGGTCTCGCTCGAGTTCACCGAGGACGTGGCGCAGCCGGCGTACGTCATCGTGCGAGCACCCGACGGCGCTGCGGTGACGGAGGGGGACCCCGAGGTGCGGGGTGCCCTCGTCACCCAGATGCTGGCCGGCGCCGACCTCACGGGCACCTACGCCATCGCCTACCGCGTCGTCGCCGAGGACGGCCACCCGCTCACCGGTGAGGTCCGGTTCTCGGTCGGGACGCCGACGGGGGGCCCGTCCGGATCGGTCTCCGCGAGCAGCGCTCCCCGGGACGAGGTGGCCACGACCACGACCGCGGAGCCGGATCCGGAGACGTCGACGCGCCGCATCGACGTCGCGGTGCCGGCCGGCCTGTTCGCCGTGGCGCTGGTGCTGCTGGCCTGGTCCCGGCGGAAGGAGACCTAGCGATCGGGCTTGGTGATGCGGAAGGTGACCTTGGCCGGCTTCTTCTCGGGGACGCCCACCCGGCTGGTCGCCCGGATCCGGACCGTGTGCTTCCCGAGGGAGAACCGCTTGGTGAACGCCGAGGAGCACGTCTTGTAGGGCTTGTCGTCCACCTGGCACTGGAACGTCGAGCGCCGGACCGTGGACTTGAACGCGATGGCGACGATGCGCGAGGCGGAGACCGCCGCGGGGGCCTTGGTGATCTTGGTGTTCGGCCGCTTGCACGTCGCGGCGTCCTGCGTGCCGGCACCGAGGGGGCACCCGTCCTGGGTGACATCGCCGAAGCCGTCCACGTCGGCGTCCGGCTCGACCGTGGCCGCGAGGTTGACGAGATAGGGCGCGTCCGTGTCCGCCGGGGTGTAGGCGCTGGCCGTGTCGGCGGCGAACGGCTCCTGGTAGCTCACCTCGTCGCCTGCCACCCCGATCACGCCACACGCGAGTCCGGTGACGTCGACGTGGATGCCGAGCACCTGGCCGGCGAGGACCGGGATCCGGACCGCGAAGGTGTTGAGAGTGTTGGGGACGACCGCGAGGGAGGGCGACCGCCCGGCGATGGTCGTGGGCACCGAGACCGCGGGGGTGCCGGCAAGCACCAGCACCCGGATGTGGCCACCGGCAACGGAGTTCGCCTGGTGGGTGACGGACGTGATCACGCCGTCGTGGGGCACCGTGTAGGAGGGGCCGCCGGAGTGGATGGTGCTCGGAGCGACAGCCATCTGCTCGGCGCAGTCGGCCGGGACCCCGGCCGTGGAGCCGATCACGGTGGCGACGGCCGCGGGCGCCGCGGTCGGCGCGGTCGGCGCGGGTGACGCGGGTGACGCGGGTGACGCGGGCGTGGCGGAC
>SXGU01253941.1_pt1 | contig 23869 bp, 17 predicted proteins | sample 3174531 | NCBI WGS metagenome assembly SXGU01 (sample SAMN11356863, study PRJNA531348) | freshwater metagenome | isolation source: freshwater sample F1-140 | place: China: Fuxian Lake, Yuxi | collected 2017-12-25
GAAATTTGCATGACATTTCGAGAGGTACGCTCAGCGCACCAGCCGGAAGTGAACCGGTTTGGACAGACCAGCATCGGCAGCCCTAAACATTCAGTGCACTTTGCAAGCGACCGGACCACGCCTGCCCAAGCTGCGCCGCGTGAGCCATTACTGCAGCGCAGAATTACCAAGCCGACGTCTGATCAAACTCCAGTGCTGTAATACGATACGTATCCGCACCTGCGGGGTGCAAAAACCAAGCTAGGCTCGCGCTGGCGGCGCCAACCCAAAACACCAGTTGTCTGCGCTCAGCCTACAGCGGGCCACCACACCAGAAGCCAGCCCCTGCCGCCCCTGCGCCACCACCCCGTCCCGGATGCCCAAATGCAAATGCACGTGTGCTTTCAGCTCGCGCCAAAGCGGTGCACAAACAACACCCCGCCGCTACGGCCTGCCGCCGTCGTGCTTGTGCTCGCTCCCGGTGCCGCGCGCCGCACTTCGCTCATCGCAATCCCCGCCACCCGCTTCAAGCAGTCTGCAATGAATCACGCGGCCGCGGGCGGACGGTCGACGATCTGCGCCGCCGCAATCTCGCCGAGCACGTAGCAGGCGAGATTAGTGTTGTGCATCACGGTGTCGGGGAATGCACTCGAGTCGATCACCATTAGCCCGGTCGTGCCGTGCACGCGAAGATCGGCACCTACGACGCTATCGGCCGGATCGCTCCCCATCCTGCACGTGCCACTTTGATGGTGGGCAGAGCCAAGATTGCCGATCAGATGCTCCCGAATGTCGATATCCGACCGCATCCAGGTCGCCTGCTGGTCGCGGAACGGCTTAGTCGCGAGCAGCGCGCGCGCTGCCTCCCAGCTACGGCCGAAGCGTTGGACATCCTCATCCGCCGCGAGGTAATCGTGATCGATGTCCGGTGCGGCCGTCGGATCGATGCTCGTGATCTCGACGCTGCCTCGCGACTCCTGACGGCACAGATAGGTCCAGAGACCGCAAATACCCTCCTCCGCGTCGGCCGGGAACGGATGGGTCTGCCACTCGGGTTCGAGACCACGCATTGCGGGGCCGCGCCAGTTAGTCGCGAAGAAACGACCCGTCGTTGCCGCAATACCCGGCGCATGAAACATAAATGCAACACCCGGATGGTCCGTGAGGCCGCATCCGACAGGCAGTTCGCAAACCAAAGAGATTCCAAGTCTGCGAAGCAGTCCAGCTGGCCCGATGCCGGAGCGCTGGAGGATCGCTGGCGAGTTATAGACGCCCGCTGCCATCACGACCTGCTCGCTGGCGCATTCGTGCGACGTTCCCGTCTGGTCAATCCAGCGCACGCCGACCGCTCGCCCGTTCCGCATCATGACGCGATCGACGAGCGCCTGCGCACGGATCGTCAGATTGGGCCTCGGCCGCGCGCCACGCAAATAGGTCACAAGCGTGCCTTGGCGGACTTCCTTGAAGCGATTGTGCGGCATCGCACCGAACACGTCGGAGTGTGAATCGATGCCGTTCAGGTCCTGCACAGGCCGGATCCTCAGCGCTGCGCATGCTTCGGCAAAGACTTGATTTACTGGCGCCCAAGCGCTCGGCTTGTAGCGCTGGATCACGATCGGGCCGTCGTGACCGTGGATCGGCTCCGCACCGTGTTCAAGGTCGGTCTCGATCCGCCTGAACCAAGGCAGCATTGACGCCCAGTCCCAGCCACGATTGCCAAGCGACGCCCAGCGATCCATGTCAAACGGCGCGGGGCGCGCTGCGATCGTCGAGTTCACCATCGATGAACCGCCGACGAGGCGACCGCGCGGGAGCAATATCTGCCGCCCGCCTCGCCGTCCGGCGCGATCACGATCCTGAAATTCCCAGTCGAACTCCGGCAGTCCCGGCACCAGCCAGCTGTGCTCGCCGCTGACAGTAAACAAAGGCGGCCTCATGGCCTCGTTGGGGAAATCACGCCCTGCCTCAAGCAGAAGTACACGCCGGCCAACATCCTCGCTCAATCGAGCCGCTGCTACACCACCGGCCGATCCGGCTCCCACGACTATCACGTCAAAATGTTCCATTGCACCCTCCTTCGGGCTGCTGAAAGTGAAGCTAGTGCCAACCAGTACGCATAGAAAACAATCCGAGACCCCACCCTTCAAAAAAGTGGTTCGAGAGCCTACGGTCATAACTCCGTTTCAAGGATTTCGATCCACAGATGCTAATCAGAGCAGAAAACCAGCTACATTTCTCCGGAACACGCGGGGGATAACTTGGTGAGGGAACGAGAGGTGGCGCACGCTACTTGCGCAGACCGTAGGCAAAGTGCCTGCGCCCCGGGGCCAAGCAACCAGCGTTGCCGACTCTCGAAACTCACGACATCAAGCACTTCCACGTCACCGAGGCGCTATAAAACGCTTGCTCCCCCTCTGCACCGGTGACATAGCTGGTGGAGTAAACTTAATGCTCATTCCGATATCACATCTTACCCTAGATCTTGTTCAGTAACACTCTGAGCATACATCACAGTAACCAAATCTTTGCCCCGGATGCCATTTCTGCACCACAAGATTACCATTTCAATGCCGCATCCAACTCCCATTCCGGAACCGGCTCTGCATCCGCACCCGCATATTGCAAAAAACAATTATGCATGGCTTCCGCTGCTAGGTTTGCCGTCTGGTCAAACTCTAGTTGAGGGATGACCTAAACCGCTGCTGGAGCAACGAGCTTAAGTCCATTCCACTTCACTGGTGATGACCGCGCTGATGCAGTTACCGGTGCGTTTACTAGACTTCAAATTAACGGTCCGTAAGCTGCAGGCAATCCTCCGATGTCAGGGAAGCAGGACGGTCTTGACGACGACGGGGTCCTGTGCGGTCCGATGGAAGGCCTCCACGCCTTCCTCAAGCGGAACGGCGAGGCTCACGATACGCTCGACCTCCACGGCCCCAGATGTAATGAGCTCGATGGCGCGGACGACCGCTGATCGCGTCACGCCCACACTGGCGTGGATGGTCAGGCTGTTCCAGACAACCTTGAACTCGTCGATCTCCACGACACGCCCGACGTTGCCCAGCCAAACCATCTGGCCACCCGGCGCGATCACGTCCACGGTTGTCTTCACTGACGCACTTGAACCGACCGCCTCCACCGCGACGTGGACGCCCTGCCCTCCAGTCATCGCGCGCACCTGCATCAAGGTCTCTGGGTGGTTGGGATCAAGGGCGATGGTGGCCCCCATGGCGAGAGCCAGCTGGCGCCGCGTCGCCTGCGGCTCAAGCACGATGAGGTGCCGTGGCCGATGCTGCGCCATGACAGCGATAGAGAGCAGTCCGATCGGCCCGGCGCCAACAACCGCGACTGTGTCACCCGCGTGCACCGTCGAGCGCGACGTGCCCTTTACCACGACAGCGAGCGGCTCGATGAGTGCGGCCTGAAGGAACGTAACGTCGTCGGGAAGCGGGACGGCGGTCCGCGCCCGGATGGACACCCGCTCGGCGAACGCCCCTGGCAGATCCGCGCCATACACCTTGCGGTTCGGGCAAACATCGAAGGCACCAGCGAGACAGGCTGAGCATACGCCACACCAGACCATGGGCATGATGAAGATCCGATCGCCCAGCTTTACGTTCGAAACGTCGGCACCGACGGCCTCCACCTCGCCGGACGCTTCATGGCCCATCACGAGGGGCGGCACACGGCGGCCGCCTTTGCCGGTGTAGCCATGGGTATCGCTGCCGCAGACGCTGGCGGCGCGCACCCGCACAACGACAGCATCTAGGCCTTCGAGGACCGGATCGGGCTGATCCACGATCTCTAGCACGCTTGGAGCGGTTAGCAACATAGCCCGCATGGATCAAATCCCGTCCGGTAGCGTGCCGCCCACGCTAGGCGCCTAAAGCTTCGGCCAGCCGGCGCCGGCAGCCTTCACTTGACGAACGTAGTCGGTGAGCATTGCCTCTGCGTGCGCACCGCGCAGGAACGGATGACCGATGAGCACGATATCCGCGCCAGCCCTCACATACGTGACTGCCGTCTCAGTATCGAAGCTGATCACTCCCACTGGCACATCGACAGCCGCCTTGACCAGCGGGACGACCTTTGCGGTGTCGTCGCGACTCGGATCCTCCGCGTATGAGTCGCCACCAAAATGGACGTACACCAAGTCCGCCCCCATAGCCACGACCTGCCGTGCCCGCACCACCGGATCATGCGCTGCGTACAAATCCACTACCACCTTGATGCCCGTGTCATGGCCGCCAGCTACGGCCGCGCGGATAGTCGCATCGCTAGCGGTTCCGCACACAGAGACGTAGTGGGCACCATGTTCCGCCGCGAATAAAACGTATTTGCGGGCGCCGTCCACGATCTTGATATCTGCGAAGATCGACCGGTCCGAAAATTCTCTGGCAAAGCTGGCGATTGTGGTCAGGCCACCGAAGAGGATGAGCGGAGTACCAACCTCGAGCCAATCCACACCTGCCCGAAGCGCCATTCGAGCAACCTCGATAGCCTCCTCCGTCGTAGGAATGTCCACGGAAACTTGAATGATGGGGCGGCGAACGGCACCACCTTTGAACAAATCGCCCGAGCCCGCCGCCTCGCTTTTGGATAGAAAATTCAAAGTAATATATTCCAATTTATATTACACCCGACCGCCCGCTCTTGTCAACTACTACTTTGCGCTAATCACCCCCCAACCAATAGTCTCATATCAACAGACTCTTGACGTCTGTCCGTCCTCCTCCGAGCTTTGTGCCACGGGGGCTGACCTGAATCGCTCAATATCTCCGACAGCGCTACAGCAGTCGCCCAACCGGCGCAAATTTTTTCTATTATCAAGGCACTAAAGAGAAGTAAATCCGCCATCCACCATCAAGTATGTTCCTGTCATATAAGACGATTCGTCAGATACCAGAAAGAGGATGGGGTAAGCAATCTCACGAGCGCTCCCGACTCGGTTGAGAATCGCTTTCGCTCCCTCTTGAGCGCTAAACGTCTCGAGGGTCAATCCCATCTTCGTGATGTGGCGAATCGACGACGCCGTGATGATGGTGCCCGGGCATACGCAGTTGACCCGAATCTTGAAAGGGGCGAGATCCAGAGCCATATTGCGGGTCATTTGTACGATTGCCGCCTTGGTTGAGCTGTAGACGAAGAAGTCTGGTTGGGCGATCCAGCTTGAAATTGAGCCCAAATTAACGATGGCTCCCCCGCTTCCGTTCATTTTCATGTAATCAGCCGCGTATTTAGTACATAAGGCGGTTCCGATGACATTGACCCGCAGGGAATGCTCGAAATCCTCCACCGTAGCGCGAAATCCTTTTAGAACGAATGCCGCTGCATTATTGACGAGAATATCCACGCGTCCATACGCCCTAGCAGCCTCGTCGGAGATCCGGCGAGCATCCTCCTCTTTAGAGACATCAGCCTGCACGAACAAGGCCTTCCCGCCATTACCATGAATCGCCGCAAAAGTTTTTTTTCCTCCCGCTTCGTCGACGTCGGCCAATACTACTGTTGCGCCTTCCTCAGCAAAAAGGAGCGCGGTTGCCTCGCCAATCCCAGAACCCGCACCTGTCACGATCGCAACTCGGTTGTGTAGCCGCACTATATTCCCTCCATGTTACTTGTTCCAATTTTAATGTGAGAGCTGGGTCAACACTGTTTGACTCGGCAGCGGCGAATTGACTACGCCACCGAGCCACGTCGCACCGCCTCTAATATAAAACACTTTGAACTCATTTTTTACTTGATAATATTTTACACAGTGCCAAGTTTTTGTCAAGCACTACTCTAGGTTGGACTGTACTCCGGCAAAAGTGTCACGTTCAAAGTCAACTTTTGCTCGATGTTTGGAATAATCTCAGCCACGTAACAAAACCAAACTGCACAATGTCTTCAATCCGGCATTGTAAGTTCTAAAAGTTCAGTGCTCTCTGCAAGCGGCTGGACCACGGCAGCCGGGAGCGCACCTGCGCCCCTTCTCCAGCCCACACCAGCCGCTCCGCGGCAAACATCGGCAGCACGATATCGCAACAGCTGCTCGCGCCCCGCGAAACACCAGCCCCTGCCGCCCCTGCGCCACCACCCCGTCCAGCGTGCACAAATGCAAATGCACGTGTGCGTTCAGCGTCGCGCCAAAGCGGTGCACAAACAACGCCCCGCCGCTGCGGCCTCCCGCCACTGTGCTAGAGCGGCCCAGCCTGCGCTTCGACTTGTGAATTTCCCGTTCCGTGACTTTACGAGAACAGACCGCGGGTATGCCGGGCACCCGGATCGCCACCCATAATTCAGACTTGGTGTAGTGGTCGCGGAGACTATTCCCTCGCGAGTCATATCAGCTTGGTTCAACGTCTTCGCATACCGCGCCGCGGCCAGAAACCCACGTGCAAAACAGCTCGCGTAACCGCGCTCGAACCTCGACTTCGACCCTGCGAGTTTGCCACCAAGCTACATCAAGGTCGTGAAAGAGCTCCTCAATCAGATCGAGGCGTCGGAAGCCCTACAGACCACATGGACGTGGACACGCTGTTCGAGGGCCATGACGGACGAGGCAATTTCCGGCTTGACACACACCCCTTGCAACGTGGGGGCGGCGCGCTCAACCCGACGATACAGACACTCTCCGCAGGCACGTGGCATGCGCAGGTTGCTATCGCTCTCGGTCGGATCTAAATTTTGGAAGCGCAACATCAACTTGCCGATTGTGCTCCGAGCAATCCAATACGCCGTTTAACCCATCCCGTTCGGCCTCAAGTACACGCTGACGGGCACGGCAAATTCATTCAAATGGAGGCTGCGACCGACTTCGAGGGGGCATGGTGCGCCGGCCAAACATGCCCACCCGAGGCTACCAGGGGCGGACGGGCACCCCAGGGCGAGGCGTGAAGACCGGACGCCGCTCTACGACCGTCCAGTCTTCGCCATCGTGGGACTGCCTGAGCCGAACCGCGACGGAAAACCCGTCGCTAGTGCGGCTCGACGTCAAGTGCCACATCCGGTAGCCGTTCTCGTCGTGGACAACCATCGGGCCAAACACGCCCTGCGTCTCGTAGGGCGACGCCTGGTCGCCCGCGATAATCTCCTTCGGTACCGACCACGTAAACAGGTTGCGCGAGTAAGTAACCAGAATACGGTAGCGATCGCCCACGAAAGAGGAGCACCAGAGCGTCCAGCCACGCTCCGTTCGCAACACCGAGGCAAGGCTGATCAGCCCGCCATCAGGATCCGCGATCGTCTCGCCGCTCTCAGTCCACTCTCCGTCATCCGACCGGACGAAGCGCACGAGCCATGACTCGCGGCTGTTCGCCGTCGTGAAGACACGGGTGACGAACAGCGACTCCCGGCCGTCCTTCTCGACGATCCACGGATCGCGCGTCTGGTAGATACCATTTTCCGACGACGGTGCTACGAGCTCGACTACCGGGTCGCTCCACGTGACGCCGTCGGGGGAGGTGAACGAGAGGATCGCCGACATCGGCCTGTCACCCGTGGCGCACACGAACAGCCGGAAGCCGTCAGGCGTCAGGCTTGCCCACGGGCTCTCGTAGCTGTGCCACCCACCGCCATTGATGCGCGTGCCCGGCGGGACGACCACCGCATCATCGTCGATGCGCTCCCAAGCGATGCCGTTCAGGGATGTGGCGGCCCCAATCTTCCACTCGCCCCAGAAGTCACTGCCAGAGTAGAACATCCAGTACGAACCGTCAAGGCACAGGATGCATGGGCGTCCGACCTGGCGCCCATCCCACTTGCCGAGGCCGAACGGGACGGGCGTGACGGGCAGTGCGTTAGACATTGGCGGCGCGGTTTACTCGACAACGAGCTGGTTGACGCGGTTGCGAACTGCGACGTCGAACCACACGGCAGACACTAGAACGATGCCGGTCACAACGTCCTGCCAAAGCGAAGGCAGGTTCATCAGGTTGAAACCGTTGGCGAGCCCAACGATAACAAACGCCCCGAGGAGCGCCTGATATGGGCGTCCCCGACCACCAGCTAGGCTCACGCCACCAATCGCCGCCGCGGCAATCGACCGCAGCTCCAAGCCCCGGCCGATGAGGGGCGAGGCTGCGTCGAGGCGGGCCAGATACAGCACCCCGTCAAGGAAGTAGACGAGGCCCATGATCAGGAAGCCGATCTTAATCGTGCCTGCGATGTTGACGCCGGCCAGCCGGGCATCTATGCGGTTACCGCCGATCGCGTACGCGTGGCGACCAAAGACGGTATTTTGCGTGACGATCTCAAGGACGCCGACTATGGTCACGCAGACCACCAGCATGAGCGGAATCCCGCGACTGGTGCTCAGCAAGAGCAGCGGGATCAGGAGGGTGCCGATGACAAAGATCGCAGGAACGGCCGCGCCCCGCGACCGGCTGCCAGAGTGGACCGACCGAAGAAGGGAGAAGATCCCCATCGCAGCGGCTAGAAGAATCAGCGGCGTCGCGACGATCGGAGGGACGGCGTCACGCCCCAGCGACCCAATGTAGGGGGGCGCCGGCGCAGCGGCGTTAGGGAGAACCAAGATGGCCAGCGCCGGGTAGGCAAGGAACCCAGCCAGAGTCACAATAAAGGACGCAGTTTTGAACCCGCTTCGAGACAGGCGGGTGATGACTTCGCCGTTGATGAGCGCGATCAGGACGGCTGCCGCAAGCCCAATTGGGAGCGCAATGATAGGGCTAACGCCCTCGGTGGCCGCCACGGAGCTCGTCATGTCGACGCGCTGAATCAGCAGCGCACCGAGTAGCGAGGCAATAAAAGCTACCGAGCCACCAATCGAGATGTCGAACTCGCCCATAATGAGAACGCAGGTGACGCCGCTCGCGGCAACCCCCAAGATTGCAACCTGCTTGCCGAGGTCGTAAAGGTTTCCCGGTGTCAGGAAGATGCCATTAGTCAGGTACGTGAATGAGACAACCATCGCCAGGATCGCAACAAGGAGCCCATAGAGCTGTAGGTTCTCGAACCACGTGCCGGAAGCTTGCGCCGAGGCATTCTGGCCGAGGACCTCGGCTCCCGCGCGACTACCGGTTCCCGGCTTCGAGGCCGTCATTCAGCATTGGCAGCGAGCTTTGAAGCTAAGCTGTCGTCGCCGCCTCCGAACATCAAGCTGACAATCTCCATTTGTGTAGTGTCTTTGGTGCGCCGGATGCCGGCGGTCTGACCGGTCTTGAGTACCTGAATGCGGTCGGTCACCTCGAAAATGTCGTTGAACCGGTGGCTGATTAGGATCACCGCGGAACCCCTGTCGCGTAGCATGCGGATCATGTCGAGCACGCGGGTAGCGTTGCGGAGGCCCAGGTTCGCAGTGGGCTCGTCCATAATGATGATTTTTGCCGGGAATGCGGCAACGCGCACGAGGGTGACCGCCTGCCGCTGTCCGCCGGAAAGCATCTCCGTGGAGCGGTGGAGCGCCGCACCGATCGTGCCACTGAAATCGTGGAGCGCCGCGACGGTCTGCTTGTACATCGACTGCTTGTCGAGAAAGCCGAGCCACCCGAGAATGCCCGAAAGCCTTGCCTCGCGGCCGAGGCACACGTTGGCGACTACGTCGAGGTTCCCGCACAGTGCATAGTGCTGGTGGGCCGTTTCGATACCGGCCACACGCGCTTGCAACGGCGTCTTAACATGCAAGTCTTGACCCTCGATAAGTATTTCGCCCGTGGTCGCCGGTATCACGCCAGCGAGGATCTTCATGAGCGTGGACTTTCCAGCCGCATTGTCGCCGACCACGCCGAGGACCTCATGGCGCCCGAGCGTCAGGTCGACACCACGCAGAGCCTCCACGTGACCGTAAAACTTGCCGATATTGCGCATTTCTACGACGGGCGGAGCGCCATTATTGCCCACCGTAGCGGAATTACTGGCACCCACATCTCCCGATGCGGGTGCCAGCTCCGAGCTGGAGAGAGCGCTGCCGCTCAAGGCTTTGGCGGGCGCTCCGCTTCGGCAGTCAGCTTGTACGCGTCGTCGTAGGTCATCATGCCCGGCTTCACTATCTCGTCGATGATGTTGTCTTTTGTGATCGAGATGGATTTGAACTGGAGGCCCGGGTACTTACTGCCGTCGGGCGCCGTGACTTCGATGATCGGCAGCCCGTTGATGGGCTTCGTCATATCTCCTCCAGTAGCCAGCGCGACGGCAACGGCTGCGGCGGTTCCTCCCTGAAGGGGGTACGGCTCGAAGGTGGTCATCGCGGGGTAGCCCGCCGCTATGAGCTGAACCCGCGTCGGGTCGGCGTCCTCGCCCGTGATGAACACCTGCTTATCGATGCCGGATGCCTTGGCGGCAGCATATGCGCCGATCCCACCAGCATCCCACGAGGCCACTATAGCCTTGATGTCCTTGTTGGCGAGGGTGATTGCGGCCTCGACCTGCGTCTGCACACCGGTGGACGACCAGTCGGTGGTATGCTGCTCGGACACTACCTTGATAGCGCCACTGTCGATGAGAGGCTGCAGCACGCTGAGCGCGCCCTTCTTCTTGCCTTCGCCCACGTCGTTGCCGACGGCGCCCCAGCTAAACACGTAGTTGCCCGTGGGCGCGAATGCCTTGGCGCCCTCGGCCTGGAGCATGCCGACCTTCTCGTTGTCGCGCAGCAGCGAGAAGTCGAGGCCCGGGATAATGTTGCCGTAGCCGATGACCTTGCAGCCCTTGGCTTTGGCGGCATCTAGGATCGGCTGGATAGCCAGCTCACCGAACGGGACGAGCACGAGCGCCTTAAGAGTACCGGAAGCCAACAATGCCTCAGCCTTGGCGTTCTGGAACTCCTGCGTGTCACCGTTGGTGAATGAGGTTGCGTAAGGCACGCCGAGCTTTTCCGCCTCCGCAATGAAGCCTGCCTCGTCGAAGTCCCAGCGGCTCTGAAGCTTATTGCGAAGCAGGAAGGCGATGACTGGCTTGTCCGACTGGCCCCCGGTTGCCGCACTGGCAGGAGCTGCGGTGGCAGGAGCTGCGGTGGCAGGAGCGGGCGAGCAGGCAGCCATGATAGCTGAGAGTGCCGGCAGGGAAACAGCGAGCATAGTTCCATGTCTCAGGAACGTCCGACGGTCGATCGCGCCACTGCTCAGCTGAATTTTTAAGCCTTCGATCGATGCTTCTTGTTCATTTTTTTTCATCTTGTTTTTCCTCTAAGTATAGTAGACCGAGTAAACTTAATCTGTAGCTTGAAACCAGAACGATCTGATTGTTGAATATTAACTCGCTTTCACATAACCTCCTTTGTAAAGAGCTGTCCAGGCAAATTGCCGTACGCCACGGGCGTGACTTATATGCCCGCCCTTCAAGAATGCTGATTGCGACTTAAAGGCAGATAATACCTTCCGACCAATTTAAATGTTAATCGGGAAAACCAACCTTGTCAAGTACTACTAAATACCGAAATTCAAGCCCCTGAGCACCCGCATGTAGCACAATACATTACTACAAATGCAAATTAACAATTTGTTATCACTACCATCCAAAAATTGGCTCATCATCAGAGATTGCAAATTTTTGCTTTCTTAAGAAGCTTGGTACTCCCAAGATATAAAAATGCGGACTACTTGAGGTCGGAATCACCAGTCAACAACATTCTGTGCACCACACTGGTGTCTAAACCGCATCCACCCTTGCCCCGCTAGATGTGCCAGTTTTACAGAGCAAGCACTTCCTCGCTGGACGGGGTCATCCAAGCAGAGTTGCGCATGGTCGGGCGCGGACTTGTTCGGCGTGTTCACCGTCGCAAACCTTAGTCCATCTGTCAGCGGAGTACTCACAGCCAACACGTTGACTGGTCCGGGTCACCGCACTTTTCGCCGGGCAGGATATCAAGGACGGCGACCTTGGCAAGCGAGCGTCGCCCCAAAGCGTTCGGTGCCAGCCGTGACTATTTCCAACCTAGTCTCCGAACCTCCCCGCGTAGTACAGCTGTGCCATCGACCAAGCCTCCCTGCCGCATTGTGAGCCGATCACCCTGCCGGTGAAATCGTCTGCTTCGACGTGGATACCGCCGTACAGGCGCGACTGGCCGGCCTGGTCTGCTGCATCGTAGTAGGTCGCCCATTCCAACCTTATGTCGGCGGAAGGGCCTTTCTCGAACTTGAGTGTGCCGGCCTTGACCGTGTAACCGCTGGCACCCCCGGGGAAGTACTCGCTACCGGTGAAACCCGTCAGAACCGTTGCAGCAGCATGACTGAATGTACTGTGCCCCGAGATGTAGCCCTGAAACGCGGGAGTCACAAACGTGGGGAGCTGATAGGGAAGCCAGTTGACCGCAAGGATCCATTTGACGCCACCGATCTGCGTGGGTGGGTCCGTGGGGGGCCCCGCCCACGCCCTGATCGCGATCTCCCCCTCATGGCCAACCAGCGCTGCATGGCGCTGACCATGCGCGCTAGATCCTTTTGTGATGACCTCAATGAGGCCAGGCACGATGGGCAGACCCTCCTCATCGTAAGACTGTCCATTCGGGTCGCTCGACTGGCCTAGGGCGCCCATGTACCGGATCATCGAGATTGGACGCGCCCCGTCGTAGGCGCCCTTCAGGCCCCACGCAGCGATTGCCGCATCGTGGGCAGCGCCGTTAAGCGCGAAATACAACTTGACGTCCCATTCGAGCCGCTCGACGTTCGGGCCGTCATCACTGATCCTGAGGTTGGGGGAGAGCTCGTCGGAGACGAGGTTGGCAAGAACATTCCAGTGTCCGGGTGGAGTCTCCGACTTGGGTCCGTCCGCCCAGAACTCGGCCATCACTCGAGCAAAGTCGCCCTCGTTGACGACTTCGGGCAAGTACGGTTGACCAGTCACCGGATTGACTGGATGGCCCTGGCCATCATTTGCGCCGACAGAGTTGTTGCCGCGCGCGCCGGGGGAGATGTCGATCTTTGTGCCCCAAGTCGGGTCGAGCAGGCTGCTGAGGCGGATCACCTGAACTGCTTGGTCCTTAAACCTTTGGTCGGTCTCCGGATCGCCGAGCTGTGGTGGAGGCCCCGGGTCGATCGGCGGCTGCTCCCTGTCCAGATCCATCAGCGCGAAGCCCTTCACGCCGCCCCAATGCGGGCCTACGGCCACCTGGACGCCGTCGACCACCGGAATCCCGTTTTGCGAAATCATATGCTCGATCTGAAGCGGCTGCCATCGATTTGGATCTGTCATGGTCGTGCCCGACTTGTTAACTACGAGCGGCAGATTGGCCGGCTTATAGCCGGGACTGTCATAACCGGTAGCCTCGTTCGTTCCATCTCTAAGGCCGTGGACGAGCACCGCCCTCGCGACCCGGTTGCCTACCGCCGCTGGAGTGGTGCCGTCAGTCGTGGTGATATTGACTGGGTAGCAGAGCGAGGCCATGACGGCGTCGAATTCGGAAAGCGACTGATCTGCTCCCGTTGACTTTGCGAAGCGCGACGAGAGGACTCGGTAGGCTGCGTAGCTAATCGCCTCGTTGCGGGCCGTGGCCACGTTCGACGCGCCGTATTTCTCGCGGAAAAGGTAGCCGGAGGCCGTCATGTCGTAGGCCGCCCAGGCGTCCCACATCGCCACTGACGTGTGGAACAAATTCCTAGCATGGACCGGCGGATTTGGCAGGGCGCGACGGATCGCGTTTAGGAGCGCCTCGTCCCAGCGGCGGGCAACCGACCACTCGAGATGGCTAGCAGGCGACGGGCAGGTCAGCGCTGTCTCCCACGGCCGAACGACGAAGAGCCCAGCTGTGACGAGGGCCAGCGCGACGAAGCCGGCAAATCCGCCGAGCATCATCGGCAATCGAAGGATTCGAAGACGCAAAATCATCGGCCTCAGGGGTTTGACTTCATCAGGGCTGCTGCATGAGCAACAGTCGGTCTGCCGTGACTCCGGACCTCGATGTCGTGGTGCCGTCCGGCCAGTCAATTGTGACGCTTGTGACCTGGTCCGTAGACCCTAAGCCAAAGTAGGCCTCGTTCGGAGGCCCAGTCAGATAGCTCCCTCCGCCAATCAAGGTCTGCACCCATCTACGCCCCCCGGCAATGACCGTGACCTTCGCGCCGACGACGGTGCGCCCAGCGGTCGGCTCCACGACGACAGTCAGCCAGTGACCTACCCGCTCAGTGCGATTCTCGAGGAGCTTGAAATCGAGCAGGACCTGCGACACGAGCAGGTCAGGCGCACCATCCCTGTTGTAGTCGAATGCCACGACGGCGCGTTGATCGCCCGGAATGTCGCACCCGTTGCTAGTGGCGCGGACGAACGTACCCAAGCCCGTACCCACGAAGACGTGGGCGCGATCATTCATCAGCGCTGCGCTGACCCCTCGCGTATGGACATCCATGCCCTGAGCAACAAACAAGTCATAGTACCCGTCGAGGTTGAGATCGGTGAAGGTCGCACCCCACGCCCAGCCCGCATCGCGGGCTCCAGCCGCGTCAGCGTCGTCGACGTAGGCTACCGGTCCGCCCGGACGAAGCCTCGAGCGCAACAACGCGTTCCCGCCCGGCGGGACGCCCAACTTGTGGTCGGGCTCGGTGATATTGGTGACGTAAATAGAGGGGATGCCCACGCCTTCGGGGTCAAAGAGCGTCGCGCCCATGCCGTTGCGGGTGGCCCCGAGGCCCGCCTCGACCGTAGCGTCGCGAAACGTGCCCTTGTCGTTCAGGAAGAGCACCTCTGGCGCGGCGTCGACAGCGACGTAGAGATCGGGCCAGCCATCCCCGTTGAGATCGGCGAAGATTGGTGTGAAGCTCCCCGCGCTTAGTGAACCGAGGCCGACCTGCACGGTAACGTCCTTGAACTGGAAACCGCCTAGGTTCTCAAAGAGTACATTGTGGGAGCCATAATTCTCACTTACTCCGAGGCCGATTCCGCCAGTCCAATAGGTTATGTAGATGTCGGGAAGCCCGTCACGGTTGAAGTCGGCGATACCCAAGCCTCCTACAATGATGCCCACCGGCTCGAAACCAGACGCCCCTGTGACGTTCCCGAACCGGCCGCCCCCGAGGTTCTGGTAGATTCTGGACGGCTGGAGTGCGGTGTTAGGTGAGTAGTCATTGACCGCGACCAGATCTAGAAGTCCATCATTGTTCAAATCGACAAACTGGGCGGCGCGGCTCCCGCTGAACCCCGCAAGGCCGGCCGACGCAGTCACGTCGGTGAAGCCCTCATGTGACGGACTGTGGTTGTTGTGGTATAGACGGTTCTCACGCCCCGGTTGACCCAAGAGGTAAAGATCTAGATTACCATCCTTGTTGTAATCACCGACTGCAACGCCGTTGCCGTTGTTCTGCTGCATCTCAACGCTCCTGTCAGACCCATCGACAACGGTGAGGCCGAGGGCGCCGCGAAACGCGATCCCAACGTCTGTGGTTATATCAACGCAGGCCAACTGGCTGTTGGGCCGAAAAGCGTAGGCGAGATTTCCGATTAGGACAACAGAGGTGGCCGCCACGCCAAGTCCAGCGCCCATGACCCAAGCGCCATTCTGGCCGGACCCCTTAAATTCGTGACCGATGGTATCCGGAGCCGGATGCTTTCGGAGTGCCAGGTAGGCGCCGAGCGTGGCCATGAACACGATAAACCTAATTGCCGCGCTCGACCAACCCGCAGGCGCCAAGAGGGAGACTGCGTTCGCGGCTCCCCTCCCAGCGTTCTGGGCCAGCTCCGCGACGGATCCAGCGGCGAGGATCGCCTGTGCACCAAGCGCCGCCCCGAGTAACATCCATAACACGGGACCACCGGTCCGAGGGCGTTGGAGGAGCCGTGTGACGGACAGAAAGATGAGCAAGAGAAAGCCGGTGGCCAGGAGAATATTAATCCAGATAATGCCTTCCAGCGTGGCGAAAAGACCACTGGACAGGTCGGTGCCAAGCAGCTTGTCCTCGACTAGCTCTACGATGGGCAGGGCCATGGCGAGGACCTGAATACACACTAGGGCGAGCAGGCTCCGTGTTCGGCGTTCAAAGTGGATCTGATCCCGGAAGGCGCTGAATAGCTCGGAGGGTAGGTCGACCTCCGAAACAATTTTCCCATCCAAAGTGGGCAACTTCCCTCCGTGCGGCTCCGACCGCTCGGGGCCCTCAGCAACCCTGTCAGCTTTTATCAACTTCGCACGCTACTATTTGTCAAGTACAATCGTACCACATCCACGCTGGGCATTTTCGTCACCTCGCTCGATGCGCCCACGTAGCCGCGCGCGGCGATGGTTTGCACCAATAGAAAATGCTCCTTCCTTGATGTACTCAACTCGCTACCAGCGAGTGCCCACATCAGGCGCAAGTAACTTGGCGCTGCGAGTCAAACGAGCTTCCCACCGCTGCGGTAGCGCCGAACACAAGCGCGTCTATCATGACTTCATCGAAGTCATACAGCGGGTCGAAAGCGCCGCCACGCGACGCACGGCAAAGATGTGATTCGATCCGCTTATTGCTCGTGAACTTGATCCTCTTAGTTTTGGAATTCGGTCGGCAGCCTGCGCGAGAAACTCAGGCGACGGACCGGTATGGAAAACCACATTGTTGAGCCAATCGGTCGTGAAAGCTTTGCCATTCCCCATTTCGTGCCAGCGCGCGTCGGAGGTCGAGGCATATAGTGCGGCGTAACAGAAGAAAAGAATAGTGGCCCACCACATGCCCGACACCTGAAAGCCTGCCTCCAAAAAAACTGACCAGCAACAAGAACCACAAGGCGATGCCCTCCAAAGCCGGTGCATCGCGCCGCTCTAGTAGTTCACGCATGGGAGCTTTGGTTACCGGCGAGGCATACCATCTGGTCTCAGCCAAGCCCGCTTGGATTGCTTTATTGATGTCAGCTCCAACAAGGCTGTAATCGCCCAACCTATTTAGGCACCAAGTTTCGATGGTCATTATTGTGTGACCTCTGGTGATTAGAATTATTCAATCCGCTTCGTATGGCCGCTTGGGGTCAGATGCGGTAGAAGCGCTCCGCGTTGCCCCTCCACAGGCCGTGAAGCTCAGCCGGCGAGAAACCCAACGTGATATTTTCGTAGGCCTTGACGAGCTCGGTGTAGGAACTGTAAAGGCGGTCCACCGGCCAGTTTGTGGCCAGCATCGAGCGCTCCGGGCCGAACGTCTCGATCGTCTCCAGCACCATTGGCCGCAGCGAGTCAATGGTCCATTGGTGATCGCCCATGCCGTAGCCCGAGACCTTGACGTAGAGATTCGGGGCAGACGCCACAAGCCGGATGGCCCTCCGCCACCCCTCGAGGTACTCAGGTCCACGACTCAGCGGCATCCCCGCGTGGCAGAGCACGAACATGGTGTCCGGGAATGCCTTGACAAGCTCGTATCCTTCGTTGATTTGTTGCCACAGGGTACCGAGGTCGAATGTGAGGCCGAGCCGGCCGAGGTGGCGGAACCCGCGCCGGAACGCCAAATCGAGGTAGAGCCCCGGCTCGTAGGCGAGCATCCGGATCCCGCGCACGTTGGGGGAGCGGAGGTGGTCCTCGAGCTCCTCTTGGGCATCCGCGCGCCGGAGGTCGGTCCGGGCGACGATGCCGTGCGGATACCCGTGCTCGTCGGCAATGGACTGAAGCCAGCGGGTCTCGTCCACCTGATTGCCGCCCCAATCCGCCTGGACGTGGACCGCCTTGACGACGTCGTTGCCGTCAAAGTCCTCAATCAGGTCATCGATTAGATAGTTGCGCTTGATCGGCGAGTAGTCGCCCAGGTAAGCAGCTTGCGATTCCGACCAAGCGTCGGACAGCCACCCGCGATTCTGCGTGTCAAGGTTCCACAGGTGGAAGTGGGCATCGACCATCGAGGGTCGCTTCACGGTAACTTCCCACATGTGCCAGGGCACAAGCGACTATCTTCCACCATATCTTAATCTTTTGCCGCAGAGACACGGCTCCGCCACTGGGAGCTTCCGAGAACCAAAACGACGGTGTCGCTAACTTCGCCGATCACATCCGGCCGCAGTTCCGGAGCTCCGACCAGAACTCCACGAAAACTTAATTCGACCTGCGAGCCGTGCCCGGAGACTGCGACAATGGCGCCGCACCACGGTTGCTGGCCGGTGCCAAGTGGGCGCTTTGGGAAAGCAATCGCCACGCGTTGCGGCTTAGGCACCGGGCGAGCTTCCAACGCGGACCGGTAGCGACAGGAGCGACCGGAACGTCGGGTCGCGCCCCCAGACAAGCCCCTGTTCATCGTGCTCCGCCTCGGGAAACCGCTCCAAGTAGGCCGTAAGCGCGACGACTGTCTCGAGGCGGGCCAGCATCGCTCCGAGGCAGAAGTGCGTCCCGTGCCCGAACCCCAACTGGCGGTCTAACCTGCGATCAAAGTCGAGCCGGTCCGGATCGGAGAAGTGCGTGGGGTCCCGGTTGGCCGATGCGGTCATCAACGTGACCCGCTCGCCTGCTGGGATAGTGATGCCTGCGATCTCGACATCCTCGGTTGCCAAGCGCCACACCGACTGGACCGATGTATCGTATCGCAACAGCTCCTCGACAGCGTTCTTGATCAGGTTGGGCTCGGCACGCAGCCGGGCACGCTGGTCGGGGTGTCGGAACAGGGCGAGGAATGCATTGCCGATGAACCCGCTCGTAGTCTCGTGGCCCGCCGTGTAAAGGGTCACGCAATTCGCGAGAACCACCTCGTCAGTCAACGGCGACCCCTCGACCTGCGACATTTTGGTGAGCTGACTGAGGAGGTCGTCGCGCGGATCAAGGCGCCGCTCGACGATGAGCGCCAGTAGGTAATTCCGCATCTCAGACAGGCTCCCGGCACCGCGTCTGATCGTCGCCGGCGACGGCGGCCCAAACGAGAAGATGGAGAAGATGTCGTTCGTCCAAGGCCGAAACTGCGCCCGGTCCGGTGGCGGCACGCCCAGCATCTGGCCGATCACGTTGACCGGCAGCAGCGTCGCGAATTGGGTCATGATGTCATTCGAATCCCCGGCCATGCCGTCGAGGAGCGTCGCACTGAGCTCTTCGATGTCCGGCCGCATCGCTTCCACGGAGCGAGAATTGAAGGGACGCTGCAAAGAGGTCTTCAACTGCGAGTGCCGCGGCGGGTCCATGAACGGCAGGGTCGAGTCGTAGTGGTCAGCGACGAAGTTGGCGCCCGAGGTGACGCCTGCGGTGAGGCCCTCGAGTAAAGCGCGCATCCGCCGGGCATTTGAGAGCCGCGGGTCCTTAAGAGCGACCTCGATGTCGTTGTACCGAGTCAGGACCCAGCTCTGCCGCACCTCACTCCAAGCGACGGGGGCCTCGGTCCTCAGGCGGGCGTACGTAGGGTACGGGTCCACGACGAACCGTTCCGAGGCCAGTTCCGCATCCAACGCGGGAGGGATGACAAAATGAAATTCTTTGTTACTATTTATATATTAAGTTTAGCCATGACCTAGCACTTGTCAAGCCTAACATCGCGCCCGTTCCTAAAAACCCAGCGGCCACGTCCCCAAATTCTGACGCACCACTCGATACACCGTCCGTTCCGGCTGCCGGCATTGATACACCGTGGCACGCTTCAGAAAAACTTATAGATATTTCGCAGTTTGATTAGCGGTGTCATAGTTTGGTTGGCAAGCCAGTTTAGCGGAGCGCGAGGGGCAGCTTTTTGGGATACCGAAAAAGACCGCCACCCAGCCAGTCAATCGTGTCCTGCGCGAGGTGCAAGTCGGGAAACTCGCGCAACAACATGCTCACGGCCAGCGGTGCTTCAAGTCGCGCCAGGGGCGCTCCCAGGCAAAAATGCACGCCGGACCCAAAGGAGATATGCCGGTTGCCCGTGCGGGATATATCGAACCTTTCCGGCTCAGCAAAGACCTCCGGATCGCGGTTGGCGCCCCCAATGAATCCCACCACGATCTGATCTTTCCGCATTTGCCTACCCGCGAACTCGGTGTCCTGCGTGACCCGTCGAAACACGCGCTGCACCGCGTTGTTCCAACGCAAGGTTTCCTCGATGGCCTCCGCCATCCGCAGCGGGCTTGCGCGCACCATTTCCAACTGATCCGGATGGCCAAGCAATGCCGCCACGACGTTGCCAATCAGCCCCGTGGTCGTCTCGTGCCCGGCAACAAACAGAGTCACGCACGTGCCAATGAGTTCATCTTCCGTGAGCTTGTCGCCCGCGTCTTCGGCCGCCACCAGCAAACTTAGCAAATCTTGGCGTGGCTGGAGACGGCGTTGCGCACACAGCGAGCGCACATAGGCGCGCATCTGCAAAAGACTCTCCTGCGAATAGTCCATCATCTCCGCCTTGGGCCGTCCCGTGCCTTGGAAGGCGACGATCCCGGTGGTCCACTCTTTGAACTTGTCGCGATCTTCCGGCGGCGCGCCCAGCATCTCGGCAATCACGATGGTGGGCAGCGGAAACGCAAGATCGTGCATCACCTCCATCGTGCCCACGCCGCTCCGGGCCGGCAGATTTTGCGCGATGATGTCGTGGACCCGGTCGCGCAGACCCTCAATAATGCGCGGTGTGAACGCGATGCCGATTAGCTTGCGCAAGCGTGTGTGATCGGGCGGATCGGCATGAATTAACCCGCGACTGAAATGATCGCGCATGGGTTGGTAACGCGGACGCTGGTCGGGCAGCAGTTGGTCAATCAACCCCGCGAGCCGTCCCGCACTGGAAAACCGTGCCGGCTCCTTTAGGATCGCCGCAACATCCGCATATCGAGTCAGCAACCAGCAATGCCAGGCATCGCTCCAATAAACCGGCTCGGTTTCGCGGAGGCGGCGGTAGATGGGGTAAGGGTCTTGAATGAATTCCTGGCTTTGGAGCTGTTCCTCCATTCGCGAATCGGTTCGATTCATGCTCATTTCAACTGGTTTCGTTGGTAGACTTGGGGAACATTTACCTGCAAGCGCTGGTTACCCGACAGGATTGGCGATGTGCGTTTTCGAGTCATGCACGCCGGGTCCGGTGACGGTGCGGAGGATGGTCCGGTTGTTTTTCGAAATGTGCGGGTTGTCGGATGCCTCCGGCTTGTCGAGATGAGGAATGGGCACTTGCCTGGCCCGGGCGATCTCGCAAATTTTTTTCCACGTCCCATCGTCAATCACCGCACCGCTTACCTCCCGCGCGTCTTGGGTTCGGGTTTCGGGTTCACCCGGCAACAAAATTTCGTCGAAGCCCTGAGTAAGCCGGTTCGACTTGACCCATCGCGACAACTCGCTGAGTTCGGAATAGAAAAATTCGGGGCCGCAGAACGACCGCGGGTCGAGCAGGAAGACCATGAACCCATTGGCCACGCACTGGTCTCCGGCCTTGCTACAGCCCGCTCCGGTAAGCGCCCCGGCCATGACCTCGCAGAACAATGAAAGCGCGAAGCCTTTATGTTCGGCCATGGGCAACAATGCGCCGGGCGGCTGGGAGTAATACTCCTCCAGACTAGTCGAAGGTTCGCCATGCCCGTTCACAATGACGCGCGGCGGCAACTCCTCGCCTTTGCTCAGGGCGACCTTAATTTTTCCCTCGGCGATGGTGCAAGTGGACATATCCATGACAAGGGACGACCCGTCGGGCATGGGCGCGCCGCCGCCAACCGGGTTTGCGGAAAGCCAACGCTCACAGCCGCCATGGGGAGCGACGAGCACACCACCCCCATGCGTGTTGGTGAAGGCAAAGCAGACCAGTCCAGCGTCCGCCGCCATCTCCATGAATTCACCCACGCGCCCTAAATGTCGGGAGCGCTTCAACTTAAGAATGCAAACGCCTTCCTGCTTTGCCTTCGCAATACCCAGATTCATAGCCTCCCGACCGATGACCTGACCGAAACCGAACTCACCGTCCAGGGGCAGGATGCACAGCTGTTCGCGCACGAAAGTAAGGCGGCCATGGGGATTGACCGATCCCTTCGCCACCCATTCCACATATTCGATGATGCGAATGACTCCGTGGGAGTCGTGCCCCTTAAGATTTGCCTGCACGAGCGAGGCGGCGACCTGTTGCGCCACGAGGGCAGGCACCGCACTATGCTCGAAAATAGCGGCTGTAAAGTCAGTAAGAGTTTTGGCGTTAATGTTTGGCATAAATCAGGAGTTTAAGATGGCCACCGCCCGCACAGGCGAACCGTCATAGCCTTCAATGTTCAATGGGATGGCGGAGAACAGGAACTCGTTGCCCGGAATCCGGTCGAGGTTGGTAAGCCCTTCGAGGATCAGCACGTCATTACCCAAAAGCACAATGTGCGTATCGTTCGGATGGTAATCCACCGAACCCGGCTCGACACCGACCAATTCGACTCCGCAATCCACCAGAAACTGGGCGCCTTCGGGAGTGATGTCGGGGTACCCGGTGAAAAAGTCATGCTTCATCCACCGGGTGGACCAACCGGTTCGCAGGATGGCTTTGCGGGTGCGGCGCAAATCCGGCGCCCACTTCTCCAGGTCGGCGCGGGTGATGTGCGACCACGGCCCTTTGTCGCGCAATTCAACCAACGTCGCCGGCCCATACGTTCGCTCCAGCGACACCCGATCAATGGTCTTGCCGTCATCCAGAAAATGAAACGGTGCATCCAAATGCGTTCCGGTGTGGATGTTCATGGCAATCCGCCCGGAGTTTACGTGGCGCTCTTCCGGCTTGTTCAAGCTGGCCCGGTCGAGAAACTTGGTCTCGACCGACGGCCAACCCGGCCACGGCAGGCTCGCGCTGGTGATGGGATGAGAGAGATCAATGATTGTGGATTTCATGGTTGTGATTGGGTTCTTGCTGAGAGTTCGATGCGGCGGCCCGTCGTGTTTGACCTGATGGCGGCTTCAATGAGACGCAGGCCAGCCAAGCCATCCACCGCGGTTACCGACACCGGCTTACCCACCGACAACCCGTATCTGCTTTGCCTGCAGGTACAGACCCACTCACACTACGTGTCAGCTTGCATAAAGGTTCGCAGCGCTTATCTGTACGTGATCCTTCACCACACCGTCGGCGGGTATGCGTAGGCGGTGATTGCTTGGTCAATTCGCCCGAGCAGCTCGCGGTCATTGTTTAGTGGTGTAAGGTGAAAGAAAGCCGCCCAATCCTCTGCTACCGGTAGCAAGCCCCGCCACCACAACGACAGCTGCAGTAGCCGGCTGGCAGCCGGCAATACTTCCACCTTATAGCCAATCAGCTCCTGCTCCCCCGCAAGCATGATCTTCACCAGCACGAAGTCAGGGCCAGCAATTAGCGGAGCAATATTCAGCGCTGCCTTCTTTCCAAAGTAATCAGCAACGACATGATTTAGGTTGCTCCAGCGCGCAATAGCGCTGAGGATGCCTTGATTGGCCGGGATGGCCAGCGCGGTCGAGGCCAATATGCCCGAAAGCACTGCCCAGAGATACAGCCTAGAGGAAGCGCACTCGGCCCGATCCAGCCACCGCACGATCACAATTAGCACCAGCGACAGAAGCGCAGTGATTTTCAGCGCTACCCATAATGTAAGCACCACATTGACATCAGCAAAGTGACAGAAACAAAAAAATTTTGGGGGCGATTGCAATCGCAAGCATGCCAGTCAACACAGGGACAAAAGCCACGCTGGTGCTTGTTGCGCAACGGCAAAAGCAGGGTAAGACAGTGCAAAGCATCGCGTTAGGCGAACACCGGAATACCATAAACACCCAGAGGTTACAACGCGTCGCACGAGATGCATAGGCACTGTCTACGTGGTCCCGCCTAGCGAGATCTGGCGCGCCGCATCGGCCAGCGCTTTTACGATCAGCCAAGCGCTAGCCGCTCCGGCGTCTTGAAACCCGCGTGCGCGTTCGCCTAGGCGCGCAGCGCGCCCCCGCTTAGGGATCAGATTGCGCGTGTCATCCAAGCCCTGTTTTGCGCTTAGCGCCGCGGCATCAAGGGCAGCGTTTTTAGATCCGCCCTCATTGCTAATTTTGCGCGCTGCGGCCGCCGCTGGTATCCAAGCGTCCAACAGCGTTTTGTCACCAAGCTGTGCTTTGCCAACATGTTGTATCTCTGCAGCAATGGCCTCAAGGAGCACGGCCCAA
>SXGU01270063.1_pt1 | contig 23865 bp, 17 predicted proteins | sample 3174531 | NCBI WGS metagenome assembly SXGU01 (sample SAMN11356863, study PRJNA531348) | freshwater metagenome | isolation source: freshwater sample F1-140 | place: China: Fuxian Lake, Yuxi | collected 2017-12-25
CCCAAACGCGAACCTGCCTACCTGGTGATTTTGGTGAAATATCACACACGGCGCAACGATCAGGCCTACCGCTCCCATCGTAAACGCCGCCTCAAAGAACTCAAAAAATGGAAATCCCTCAAAACGTCGCTGTAGTGCTACTTGAGATAAACAAATTTTTTCGCCCGTCCCTAATCGGCATCGCCGGCGATCTTGCGGTATAGCGTCGCGAGGCTGATGTCCAGCAGTCGCGCGGTTTCTTCCTTGTTTTGGTTCGTCAGTCCCAGGATTTGGTTGATGTAGGAGAGTTCCTGGTCTCGGCTGAAACGTTTCAGACTGACGATTCCATGGGGCATTGAAATTCCAGCTTTTTGCCCAGAGCTAGCGGCCGCAACGGGGTTCACTGAGGACGACGTCGCGAAGGTTGTGTTGGAGGCGGGGTTGATCCCGGGAGCATTCCCCACAGGAGTCGCCAGACGGGCGAGTTGGGACTCCTCTAGACCATCGTCTTCCGGCGCGCGGCGCCGGACGACTGGGGGCAAGTCGTCGACGCGTAACAGAGCGGTTTCGCTAAGGACGCAGGCGCGCTCGATGGCATTTTCCAGTTCGCGGACATTTCCGGGCCAATCATGGGCGGCGAGAGTCGCCACGGCTCGCCGTGAAATCTGGAAGGGCTGTCCGGTACGCGAATGGACTTTGTCCTTCAGAAAATGGGCGACGAGCATCGGGACATCTTCGGGTCGGTCCCGGAGCGGTGGCAGTAGAATCGGGACGACATTGAGTCGATAATATAGGTCCTCCCGGAACCGCCCGTCCTTCACTAATTGCTCCAGGTTCTCGTTGGTGGCGGCGAGGACGCGCACATTCACGTAGGTGGGTGCGTTATCTCCGACGCGCCGGACTTCCTTCTCTTGCAGAACTCGCAACAATCGGCTTTGCAGTTGGGCTGGCATGGTCCCGATTTCATCCAGAAAAATCGTGCCTCCATCCGCGTCATGGAAAAGTCCGCTCTTGTCGCTAATGGCTCCGGTGAAGGCTCCCTTTCGGTGGCCGAAGAGTTCCGATTCCAGGAGGTTCTCTGGAAGTGCGGAACAATTGATGGGAATGAAAGGGCCCGTGCTGCGCCGGGAATTGTAATGAAGTGCTCGCGCGACCAGTTCCTTGCCGGTGCCGCTTTGCCCGAGGATCAGCACGGTGGCGTCGGTGTCCGCCACACGCTCGATCATTCGAAACACGCCCTGCATGGCGACCGACGCTCCGATGATCTGGCTGAAGCCGTACTTCGTTTTCAGTTCGCGCCTCAAGAACGTGTTTTCTGCGACGGTCCTGGTGTAATGGAGCGCCCGGTGGATGCAGAGCTTGAGGTCATCCAATTTGAAAGGTTTTTCCAGGTAATCGTAGGCGCCCAAGCGCATGGCCTCTACGGCGCTCTCCACCGAACCGAAGCCGGTGATCATGATGCAGACCGGAGCTGGATTGAGGGAACGCGCCTTTTGAAGAATGTCCATCCCGTGGGCCTTGGTCTTATCCAGGTACAAGTCGGTGATGACCAGATCCGGTTGCTTTTCCACCAGCGCCTCGGCGACTCCATTCAGGTGTGTGAATGGGAACACCTCGTGACCCTCGGCACGCAGGACCTCCGTCACCATTTGCACCATCGTGAGTTCGTCATCAACGAGAAGGATTTTGGACATGGATGCGAACCTACCAAAGAGGGGATGGATTTTGAACCGCGAAGATGTGGCTTGGAGACAACTTTAGGAAAATTCGCTATTTGACGCATTGGGCGCCGCCGATACCGTCGGGCTTCGGTTTCGAAATTATTGATTATGGCAAAGCTTTCAGTCCGCGATCTGAATGTCACTGGCAAACGCGTGTTGATGCGCGTCGACTACAACGTCCCGATGGAGGACAATGGTGGGGTGATGGTCATCAATGATGCCACCCGGATTAAGGAAACGCTGCCGACGTTGAACCTTTTGATATCCAAGGGCGCGCGTGTGGTGTTGATGGCGCATCTGGGGCGTCCAGATGGGAAGCGTGAGCCGTCGATGAGCTTGCGCCCGGTATCTGAGGCGTTGTCAGAAATGCTGGGCAAACCGGTGTCATTTTCCGAAGAGACCATGGGTGAAAAGGCAGAGGGGGCGGTAGCGGGCTTAAAGGATGGCGATGTGCTATTGCTGGAAAACGTCCGTTTCCATGCCGAAGAAGAAGACAACGATCCCGTGTTTGCCGCGCGATTGGCTCGGTTGGCCGATCTGTATGTGAATGATGCGTTTGGCGCGGCGCACCGCGCCCATGCCAGCACTTGCGGGGTCGCACGCATTGTACGTGCCTGGGGCGGTTCTTGTGCCGCCGGTTTGCTCATGGAACGTGAGCTCAAGTTTCTCGGCGACGAACTCGATCAACCGGCGCGCCCGTTTGTGGTGATCCTGGGCGGCGCGAAGGTTTCGGACAAGATTCGAGTGATTGACCGCTTGTTGGACCGCGCGGACACCGTCCTGATCGGTGGAGCCATGGCGTACACGTTCAAACTGGCGCATGGCGGCAAGACTGGCAAAAGTTTGGTTGAGAAGGACCATACGGGCACTGCGTTGGCCGCCGAAGCCAAAGCCAAACAACGCCATGTCAATTTCCACCTGCCCACAGACACCGTGATCGCCACGCCGGTCGCTACCGGCAAGCTGAACAAAAAGGGCAAGCCGGTTTATGACTTGCAGAATCCACGAGTCATCTCGGGTGATATCCCGGATGATTCTGAAGGCTTCGATATCGGTCCAGCGACGGCAGCGGCTTACGCGGCAGTGATCGCCGGAGCCAAGACGATCCTTTGGAATGGCCCGATGGGCATGTTTGAGGACCCCCGTTTCGCCGAAGGCACCCATGTGGTGGCAAAGGCTGTGGCGGAAGCGACCCAGAAAAACGGCACCAAATCCATCATTGGCGGCGGCGATAGCGTCAAGGCCATCAACAAGGCGGGCCTGGGTTCCCAAGTGACTTTCGCGAGCACCGGCGGTGGTGCCAGTTTGGAGTTTCTCGAGGGAACCCCGTTGCCAGGCGTAGTGTGCCTCGATAATTGCCAGTGACACTTTATGATCAACTGACCCGGGCCACGTCGCTCAGCAACGACTCGCTCCTGGGCCTTTTCCTGGATTACACCACGGCACGCCAGTTGGAATTGTATCCCGCCCAGGAAGAGGCGGTGTTGGAGTTGTACGCCGACAAGAATGTGATCCTGAACACGCCGACGGGTTCTGGGAAGTCCTTGGTCGCTTCGGCGCTACACTTCAAGTCCCTCGCCCAGGGGCGCCGCTCCGTCTACACCTGTCCCATCAAGGCGTTGGTCAATGAGAAGTGGATGGCCTTGTGCAAGGAATTTGGGCCCGACAACGTGGGCTTAAGCACGGGTGACGCCACGGTAAACCACGACGCTCCCATCCTGTGTTGTACTGCCGAGATTCTGGCCAATATCGCGCTGCGCGATGGGGCTCAGGCGAAAGTGGACGACGTGGTGATGGACGAGTTTCATTATTACTCGGATCGGGAACGCGGTGTCGCCTGGCAGGCTCCGCTGTTGACGCTGCCGCAGACCCGTTTCCTGTTGATGTCGGCCACGCTGGGAGAGACAGGTTTTTTCGAAGAAGAACTCAACCGATTGACGGGCAAGCCGACGACCACGGTGCGATCCGTGACCCGCCCTGTGCCGCTGGATTTTTCCTACGCCGAGACGCCGTTGGCTCAAACGTTGGAAAAGCTGGTTCAGGATGGCAAGGGGCCGGTGTACGTGGTGCATTTCACCCAGAACGAAGCGGCGCAAAGCGCTCAGGATTTCACGAGTATCAACGTCGCCACCCGCGAAGAAAAAGCGGCGATTGCTTCCGCCATCGAGGGACGCAAGTTCAACAGCCCATACGGGGCCGAAATCAAACGTTGGTTGCGCGGAGGCATTGGGCTGCATCATGCGGGCTTGCTTCCGAAGTATCGGATATTAATGGAACAGCTGGCGCAGCAGGGATTGCTCAAGGTGATTTGCGGCACGGACACGCTCGGAGTGGGTATCAATGTTCCCATTCGTACCGTACTCTTCACTCGACTGAGCAAGTATGGCGGTGAACGGGTGACCATTCTCACCGCGCGCGATTTTCATCAGATCGCCGGGCGTGCGGGGAGAAAGGGGTACGACAACGTGGGTTGGGTGGTGGCGCAGGCGCCGGAACATGTCATTGAGAACTTGAAGCTCGAGGAAAAGTCCAAACGCGATGGCAAGAAGGTGGTGAAACGTCAAGCGCCCGAAGGATTCATTGGATGGGATCGCAAAACATTTGAACGCCTACAAAACGCCGCTCCGGAACGGTTGACATCCCGCTTCCAGGTCTCGCATGCGATGTTGCTGAATGTACTGAGTCGACCCGAGGACGGCTGTGTTGCCATGCGGGACATTATTCGACGGTGTCATGATGGCGACAAAGCCAAGAAGGGGCACCGGCGACGCGCCTGGCAGCTGTTTCGGTCCTTGCTAGATCGTCAGATCGTCGAGCTGACGAAGTCGGAGACCGGTTCCAAAGTTCGGGTGAACGTGGCGTTGCCCGAAGATTTTTCCCTCAACCATGAACTCTCCTTGTTTCTTCTGGACACCATCCCTCTCCTGGACCGGGAGGCGCCGGACTATGCGTTGGATTTGATCACACTGATCGAGGCGATTCTGGAAGATCCGGATGTTGTGCTTCGAAAGCAGTTGGACAAGTTGAAGGGGGCAAAGGTTGCGGAACTCAAGGCGCAGGGCATGGAGTACAACGATCGCATGGAAGAGTTGGAGAAGCTGGAACATCCCAAGCCTCGCTCGGAGTTTATCTATCCGATTTTCAACGACTGGGCGAAGAAGCATCCGTGGGTGGGACAGGAGAATATCCGACTCAAGTCCATTGCGCGTGAGATGTTCGAACAGTTCCGTTCCTTCTCGGATTACATCAAAATCTACGAATTGCAGCGGGCTGAGGGTGTGTTGCTGAGGCACCTCAACAGTGTTTACAAAGTGTTGGCTCAGACCGTCCCCGAAGCCGCGAAAACGGATACGGTGGGTGAAATGGAGGAGTACTTGCGCACGATGTTGCGACAGGTGGATTCGAGTTTGCTGGATGAATGGGAACGGATGCGCAATCCGGCGCGCGCCCTGGTGGCGGATGTGCCTGAGTTAAAGCCGCCAGGAGCTGAGGAAGCCGCAGCGGATGTGACCCGGGACACCCGGGCGTTCACGGCGGCCATCCGCACCCGGATCTTTGCCTTTCTCAGAGCGCTATCGAATGGCGAATTCGAGGCCGCACTGGAGCTGATGTCGACGTCGATCGTCGGGGATGAACCGCCCTGGACCCCGGCACGATTGGAGTCGGTTCTAAAAGCCTTTGAGGCGAACCACCAGTGGATTTGTCTGGATCCGAATGCCCGCAACCTGCGGCACACGTACGTCAAGGTTTCAAGCGAACAACCCTTGTGGATAGTGCAGCAGATCCTGGTAGATCCAGACGGTTTGAACGATTGGATGTCCGAGTTTGAGGTGGATTTGACAGCCTCCAAGGCGGCCCGAGAACCGGTAATTCGGCTCAGGCGGATCGCAGCAGTCGGTGGCGGGGAGGGGTGAAGGGAGCCGTCGGCACTCCGAGAACGCGGCACTTATTTGGAGCGCGGCAGTCCTCTGCCGCTTTGCCCCTGGCAAAACTAAAGGAAGTGAACTGAATGGTTGTTGAGTGGAAAAAGCGGTTGAGGGCAACCGCAGTCCAAAGAAAGCGGCAGAGGGCTGCCGACATTCCCGTAAAGCGGCAATACCCTGGTTAATCCGATGCAGTTTCGATGTCTCGACAGTAAGCGGCGCGCAGGGTTTCCACGATCGGCGATTGCCTCAGCGGGCGACCCTCAAGATGGCTGGCGGAAACGATGCCCCAAGAACTGAGTGACAAGAACACACCATCGCATTCGACGAGTTGGCTGGGAGTGATATTGGTTTCCGACACTCGTTGGTGGAGTCGAGTGCAGAGAGACAAGACGTGTTGGCGCGTGACGCCCGCCAAAGCGCCGGCGGCGAGAGGAGGTGTGTGTACTTCGCCGTCGCGGATCCAGAAGAGATTGGAACTCGAGCCCTCGGTGAGGTGACCTTGAGAGTTCCGAATTAGAGCCTCGTTCGCACCAGCGTTGTCCGCCTCCATCTTGGCCAGAATCTGCGGAAGTTTGTTGGCCGTCTTGTACTGGCTGAGGGGATCGGTGCACGGGATGCACACCGAGGATGTGATCAGATTCCATGCAACAGGCTGACTGAGCGACTCCGCGGCGATGGGGTGGAGACTAATGATGAGTGATGGATTTCTGGCGCCGTCGGGAGAATAGCCTCGGCGCCCGACTCCACGCGACAGGTGGATGCGCAGGAAGGCTAGAGTCCAGGTCTCTCGTGTTGCTAACTCCAATGAAGCTCGGCGCAGTTGATGGGCGTCATAGGGAATCTCGATGCCGAGAAACTTTGCACCACGTTCCAATCGTTGAAGATGTTCACCCCAAAGAAAAGGGACACCCTTGTACATCAAGATGCCTTCGAACAAGCCGTCCCCATATAGGAACGATCGATCGAACACGGACACGACGGCGTTTTCGGTTCGGACCATTGCCCCATTCATCCAGACCCACTGCGACGTCGAGGTGTTGAACTCAGGCATCGGTGCGATGGGCTTCATCCGATTTTAAGCTCCCTGTGGTTTTATGGATGGCGTGTTTGGGTATTTCGCCGAGGATTTCTTGGTTTAATGCGGACGACAATGCCGCCATGAGTCCGCTGCCCTTGGCGAGGGTTTCTTCGTACTCCGATTCGGGTTGCGAATCGGCGACGATACCGGCGCCAACATGAAACCAGGCATGGCCATCTTTTACGACGGCGGTGCGGATGGTGATGCTGAGTTGGCTCTCGCGATTAAAACCCAGGTAGCCGTGGCAACCACAATAGGGGCCGCGAGCGACGGGCTCCAATTCATCGATGATCTCCATGGCGCGGATTTTCGGGGCGCCGGTGATGCTGCCACCCGGGAAACAGGCAGCGAGGGCATCGAGATGCGACAGGCCGGGGCGGATACGCCCCTCGATGGTGGAGACGAGGTGTTGAACCTGAGGGTAACGTTCGAGTCGGACGAGTTCGGGGACTTGAACAGATCCGTATTCGCAGACGCGCCCGAGGTCGTTGCGAAGGAGATCGGTGATCATCACCAGTTCAGCCATTTCCTTTTCGCTGCGCTGGAGTTCGTACGTGAGTTGGGCGTCGCGGATAGGGTCGTTACTGCGAGGTCGGGTTCCTTTGATAGGGCGGGTGAGAATATGGCCACCGCTCATTCGAAGGAACAATTCAGGTGAGGACGAAACCACTTGGAAATCGCCGGCATTAAGGAAGCTGGAGAATGGGGCGGGAGATACCTCGACGAGCCGTTCGAAAAAGGTCCAGGCGCTAATGGGGCAAGGCGCACTGAGGCGTTGGGCCAGGTTCACCTGGTAGATGTCTCCGGCGCGGATATATTCCTGGGCGCGTCGAACCGCCTTAAGGAATGCGTCTCGACCCATGGATGAATTCCAATCACTGGGTGGACGGGTTGGGTAGGGAATGGAGAGGCAATTGGAGAATTCCGGTGGCGTCGACTGAAGTTGTGCACGCCACCAGGCTACTTGATCGCGGGCTCGCACTTCGGTTCGGGATCCGTCGGAACCCAGTCCGGTGGCCACGATCCAGGTACGCCCGAGTCGATGATCGAATGCGACGAGACTCGGGTAAAAGCCGAGTTGGCAGTCGGGCAGTTCCAGGTCATTGATGGCGCGTCGGCTCAAGCGCGGTTCCACGAACTGTTTCAGGTCATAGCCCCAATAACCGAAACAGCCACCTAAGGGGAATGGAACATCGACGTCGTCCAGCAACTCAAACCCTTCCAGCAGCGGCGCCAGGATTTGCCAGGGATTCCCATAATGCACCGAGTTGCCTGTATTGAGCGTCAGTTCACATCGGGATCCGAGGGCGCGAACCGTGAGGAACGGGTGAACGGCGACGAACGAGTAGCGCGCGCTCGGCACGTCGAAGCTGCCGGTGCGCAGGCATACTAGTCCCGGTTCGTGTTGCAGCCGAGCTGCTAGCGAATCGACACCGTGTGCGGTCGGGCATTCTTCAATCAGAGCGCGCATGTGTCCGTCGAGCTTCCAAAGTGCCGAGCGCAATGGCCGAGTCAATACCAGGTGCTTCGATAAAACGGAGAGAGTTGGCTTGGCCCTCCCAAAAAATAGGGTGCGGCAGCCATCGGAGATGCACTGGAATGGTGGTCAAAGTCGATGAGAACACGGGAGTTGAGTTGATTGGGAGAGTCGGCCTCAGGTCGGCACTCCATCGGACTCGATGGCGGTGTCTTTGGAGATGGTCCTCCACCGCTTTTGGGCAATTTCGGGGACAACCGCTCACCCAATGCCCGACAACTCGGAGATACGCCCCGCCGTGGATGATTGCTGCGGTGGAGGTTGTACCGGCTGGGTTGAGAGGTCATGGTCTCCAACGGTTGCCGTCCTGGTTGAGGCCCTATGTGTGGTGGGATACTGGCGAACTGAGCGCGTCGTCGCGCGGCAAGTGTTCGCGCCGGGAATGGCACCCAAAGTTTTAATTCGACAACATTGATGCGAGAATCCAATCAACCGCCGCCAGCGGAACCATCGCCCTCGTGGCGTGCCCCCTGGGTGCAATTAAAGACCTTCAGCTTTCACCCGAGTATTTATCCCGCAATGATCCTGCGCAGTTCCCAGGGCATTGCACCAGGGACATTGGTCGCGGTTTATGACCGCAGCGGGCGACCATTTGGTGCTGGCTTGTGGAATCCGCGGGCGCGAGTGCCGCTGCGGGTGCTGTATCATGGCGATGAAGCATTTCAAGAATCTCAACTCATCCAACTCATTGACCGCGCGATTGATCTGCGGCTTGGCGCCTTGGATTTGCCAACGTTCACCGATGCGTTTCGGGTGATCAATTCCGATGGCGATGGCTTAAGCGGTTTGGTCATCGATCGGTTTGGTCCGCTGTTGAGCATCCAGGTGCATTCCTTGGGCATCGCTCAACGGCTTCGAGGGTGGTTGCCGCGCATTCATGAACGACTGGGGACAAAGGAGGCGGTGATAACAGTTGACCCAGGCATTGCGCGGCTGGAGGGAATTACTCCCAGTATGTTGCCGCCGTCCGATCGGACCTATCCCATCAAGATCAAGGAGCACGGAGTCCGATTCGAAGTGGATCTGGAGAGCGGCCACAAGACGGGATTCTTTTGTGATCAACGCGAAAACCGCCGGCGATTGTCGCGTTACACGGCGGACAAACGAGTCGTGGATTTGTGCTGTTACACGGGAGGGTTCGCGCTGGCCGCCAAGGTTATGGGCAAGGCGGCCGAGGTCACGGGAGTCGACCTGGATGAGGCCGCCATCGCTCAGGCAAAGCGGAACGCCAACATCAATACAGCACGTGTCGATTGGGTGCATTGCGATGCGTATTCTTATGCGCGGCAATTGCGGAAGAATGGGGAAAAATTTGGAGTCGTCATTCTGGATCCGCCCAAGTTTGTGTTCACGGCCGACGATGAAGCCGAGGGATTCACGCGTTACGAGGATTTGAACAGCCTAGGCGTGGTGATTACGGAGCCCGGAGGTCTATTGGTCACTTGCTCCTGTTCCGGCCGAGTCTCGGCGCACGATTTCGAGCAATTGGTTATCCGCTCGGCTCATCGGGTGGGACGCCGGCTACAATTCCTGGAACAGACCGGCGCGGCTGAAGACCATCCCGTCATGTCGAATTGTCTCGAAAGCAGATACCTAAAAGTGCTTTGGGCAAGGGTTTGGTAGTTGCTTTCTGGACGGAGACGTTCCACTTCAGATTGGACTGCTGAACCGCTGCAAGGACTGCCGGGCTTTGGACTTGAGGAGAACGCTCAGTCTATTCCTAAGATCGAAACGAGCGGGCGGGCAATGCGCCGGATTTCTGGGCGGTGTCGGCGAAGGGCACGGATTCGCCCGCGCTGGCGCCGGTGGCGACGGTGCCCCACTGCTTCAAGTTCACCGAAGACATGACACGGTAGTTCCACCCGGCATGCAGCCGATGGTGCTGACTCGACACCCATTCCCGGGTGGGTCTTAATCTCGCTATGTCTGGGTCGCAGCATCCGCAACCCGCGACGGCACCGCCGTCGATTCCCGACCACACGCTGCTGCATCCCATCGGGCATGGCGCGTATGGCGAGGTGTGGTTGGCGCGGAACATTGTCGGCACGCTGCGGGCGGCTGCCGGTGGACGAATGCGTGCGGATCGGACTCGCCCTGGCGGACGCGCTGGCGCACCTGCACACGGGGGAAAGGATGCGGGTGTCGCTCCAAGTAACCGAAACCCACAGCGGCAGTCTGCTCTGGGCCGAAGTTCTCACCAACTCAGCCGGCGACCCATCCTCGGTGGCGATGGCCGTGCTACAGGGCCTCCCGGACAGGCTCGGCATCCAACTCACCGACGCGCAACGGGCGAGGCCTGTTGCGCCTCCAACCCAGAATCTCGAAGCTCACCTGCTATTCTGGGAGGCTAAAGGCCTGGCCCAACTCGGCACCGAGAAGGCATCTGAAAACGCGGTCCAAAGCTGACCCGGGCCACCCAACTGGACCCGAACTTTGACGGTCACGGTCGCCAACGCGCCGAGGGTTGTGTCGGCCGAGGGATTGGCCAGTTGGACCTGGAAGGTTTCCGTGGGTTCGTTGAGGGCGTTGTTCAGGATCGGAATCCGAATCGTCTGGTTGGTGATCCCCGGCGCGAACGACAGGCTCCCAGTGGTCGTCGCGTAATCCTCCCCGGCTTTGGCCGTCACATCGGCGGTCAGGAAGTCCGCCGTTAGGGTGGTGGCGACCTCGCCTGTGCGCCAGACGTTCAGGACGATCTCGGGCGCGCCTTCGACAACCTCATGGGTGGTGAACTGGAAGCGGATCGCGCTAGCCGCGGAGGCGGGGAGGACGGACATCAATACGAAGGCCAGCAGTGGGAGCAAGGCGGCGCACGGGGATTGGGTGAAACGGATGCAGGGGTTGGAGGCTTCGGTTTTCATGGTTGGGGACTTGATGGAGCTTCGGCTGGGCGCTCCGTGCGCGTTACACGATCCGCGTGCTTCGGTTGGGAGTCCCGCGTTCACGCGGTCCGGGCAACCGCCTGAAAGCGGAAGGTCAGACCACGGCGTTTTCTCAGTGGCGTCACTCGAGCGTGGCTCCGAGCAGGAACACTTTGACAGGTGCCACCGTCCTGAGTGAATATGCTCAGGTTACTGAGTAATTTGCATGATCCGTCAAACGATCCACAACGAACTGCTTCGCCGCCTGAAGGAGAAGCGCCGCTTCATCCAGGTGCTGGCCGGCCCCCGCCAAGTTGGCAAGACCACGCTGGTCCGGCAGGTGATGGCGGCGTCCAAACTGCCGGCCCACTACGCGTCCGCGGACGAGCCGACGCTCCGCGACCGCACCTGGATCGAGCAGCAATGGGACCTCGCCCGCCTCAAGGCGCGGGACGCCAAGGGCAGTGCCCTGCTCGTGCTGGACGAAGCGCAGAAGGTTTCCGGCTGGCCGGACCTCGTGAAGCTGCTCTGGGACGCCGACACCCACGCGGGCTTGCCGCTCAAGGTGGTGCTGCTGGGCTCCGCGCCGCTGCTCCTCCAGCGCGGGCTCACCGAAAGCCTCGCGGGCCGCTTCGAGGTCATCCGTGTGCCCCACTGGTCGTTCACCGAGATGCGCGAAGCCTTCGGCTGGACACTCGAACAATACATCGTCCACGGCGCGTATCCCGGCTCGGCGGAACTGATCGGTTCACCGGAACGTTGGCGGCGCTACGTGGTGGATTCGCTGATCGAGACCACCCTCTCCCGCGACATCCTGCTGCTCACCCGCGTGGACAAGCCCGCGTTGCTTCGCCGGCTCTTCCATCTCGGCTGCGCCTACTCCGGCCAGATCCTGTCCTACCAGAAGATGCTCGGCCAGCTCACGGACGCGGGGAACACCGTCACGCTGGCCCACTACCTCGAACTGCTGGAGGGCGCGGGGATGCTCGCCGGGTTGGAGAAGTATGCCCACGGACTGGTGCGCCAGCGCGGGTCCAGCCCCAAGCTGCAAGTCCTCAACACGGCGCTGATGACGGCGCAGGACACGCGCAACCTCAAGGAAGCCCGGCTGGACGGCGACTACTGGGGCCGGCTCGTCGAATCCTGCGCCGGCGCGCACCTGTTCAACAGCAGCGCCGGAACCGGGATCGAGCTGACCTATTGGCGCGAGCGCAACCACGAGGTGGACTTCATCCTGCGCCAGGGCAAGACCACCGTGGCGATCGAGGTGAAGAGCGGACGCCGCCGCGAGTCGCTCGCCGGCATGGAAGCCTTTGCCCACCAGTTCAAACCCAGGCGTCTGCTGCTCGTGGGCGGGCAGGGAATCCCTCTGGAAGAATTTCTCAGCCACCCGGCCAGCCATTGGGTCAGTTGAGACTACGGCTTGACCACCCTGAAGAACGAGTTCCCGTCCAAGAGCGGCACGGTGACCGTGCTCTTGCCGTCGGTGTCAGGCACGTCCTGCCAAGCGGGAAGGTTCAGGCTTCCGGCCTTTTGCAGGCGAATCCCGGAACCTCCATTCCACGAGAGAGTGAGGCCGGTTGCGGAGCGAACTGGCGAGGCGAGGGTCAGCACCGAGGACAGCTCCAAGATGCGGAGTTGTCCGTCTGCCGCATAGACCGTGTTGCCGACCACATCAATGCCGCTGCCATAGCTGCGATACTCGCCGACCAACGAGGGTTGTGTAGGATCACCGACGTCAATGACGCGGATTCCACAAATGTTGTTTCCCTCGACTTGCGGATCCGACCAGCACGACATCAGGAACGCAAAGCGTCCATGGACTCTGATCCCACTCAAATCTCCCCGGAATGAGTAACTCCCGAGCTTAACCGGGGATGACGGCTTGCTTATGTCGATGGCGCTCAACCATACGAGACTCTCTCCCCCTACCCCGGCCTGTGTGCCAACAGCGTAGGCCAGGTTGCCTGCCATATCGATGGCTTCGACCTTGTGGCCTGGACTGAAAGAGACCAACGGCAATGGATTCGAAGGGTTGCTCACATCGAAGATGCGAAGCGCTCCCACGAAGTCGGTCGAACTCTCAAAACTTGCGAGAAGCGCGAGGTTACCCGCTACCTGAATACTCTCAACACGGCCCGGAATGGTGGCTATCCGGACTGGGTTTGACTTGTCGCGGAGATCGAGAACATCAACTCCACTTGTTCCGCCTGTTGCCGACGCGACGTAAGCGTAATCATCGGTCACCGCGAATTGACCCAACCATGAATTGGTTCGGGAGTAACTTGCCTTCAAAATGGGCTGCTGTGGATCGGTGACATCTAGGACCTCGAACCCCCAGATCCCGCCATCGACCGTGCCCAGATAGGTGCCCAGGTATGCGTAATTTCCCGAGATCCGCACCTGCCCCGCCGACCCCGCCGTATCCAACTGGGCAACTGAAACCGGCTTCGAGCTGTCGCTAACGTCGATGACACGCAAACCTATCCAGTCGGCGACGAAGGCATGGTTGCCTGACACTCGGACGTCACCGGCATGGCCTCTCGGGTCGAATACTCCCATGGTCTTCGCGGGATCCAGGTCCCTTGGCACCAGCCCGGACAAGCCGCCCACCCAGACGTTCAGGGTGAGGCTGCGGACCCGGGGCACGGTCTGGCCGCGAAACGGGCCGGAGGACGGCTTCACCGTGCTGCGGTCGGCGGGGCACTTGAACAGCCCGGCACTGCCGCCACAGTAGGGCCAGAGGGCTCCGCGCTTGAGGTCCTTTTCGATGTCCCAGTTCGAGGTGTTGGCGGGGTCGAAGTTCAGCACGCCCGGCACCCACGCACCGTATTCCGTGCCGGGCCGCCGGTCGGGATCGTTGCTGGCGAAGCAGACGCGATCCCGGTTCTCGTCCGCATACATCCGCCAGGCGAGCAGAAGCTGACGGTGGTTGCTCATGCACTGGATGCCCTGGGCCTTCTGCTTGGCCTTGCCCAGTGCCGGTAAGAGCATCCCCGCCAAGATCGCGATGATGGCGAGCCGTTGAACCGCAGATGAACGCAGATGGCGGAAGCGGTTCCGGGCTTTGCGCCGGGGCAAAGGGCCGCAGGCTCAGGCAAAGGTTGAATCTTTTTTTAAGCGAAAATGTAATGAACGGTTTAGTTTTTAGTTCATACTGCCATCATGTTTGAACGTTGGATCGCCCCGCATTTCCGCGAACGGCTGGCCCGGCCCTTCGTCCACCTCGTCTTCGGGGCCCGGCAGACTGGAAAATCCACGTTGATCCGGTCCCTGCTTCCCGCCGACGCGCTCGTCATCAACCTCGCCGATCCCAGTGAGCGCAGCCTTCATCTCACCGATCCCGGTCGTTTCCTGGCGGACTGCCGCGCGCTGAAGCACAAAGCGGGCGGGCGCTTCGTATTTGTCGATGAGGCGCAGACCGTGCCGGCAATCTTCGACGCGGTGCAGACGCTCTACGACGGCGACAAGCAGCGCTGGCGGTTCGTGCTCTGCGGCAGTTCCGCCCGGAAACTTCGTTGCACGGGTGCTAACCTCCTGCCTGGCCGCAGCTTCCTGCCCCGGCTGATGCCGCTGGTCGTTGCGGAGCAACCGCCGCCCGACGAGCCCAACCCCGACGCGGACTCGCCCCTACCGCTGGCGTGGCCGAAGCCGGGCCGGCCAGAGAACCTGTTTCCCGCCTGGACGCTGGAGGAACGGCTGGCCTGGGGCGCGTTGCCGGGGGTCGTCGCGGCAGACGAGGCAGATCGGGCAGAGCTCCTGCAGGCGTTTGCGGTGGTGCATCTGGAAGAAGAGATGCGTCGCGAAGCGCTGGTGAAGGACTGGGGCGCATTCCTCCGTTTCCTGCGCCTGGCGGCGGTGGAGTCTGGACAAATCGTGAACTACTCCGCCATCGCACAGCAGACAGGCCTGTCCATGCCCACCGTGAAGAACCACTACCAACTGCTGGAGGACATGTTCATCGGCGTGCCAGTGCCAGCGTGGTCCGGGAGCAAGCGCAAGAACCTAATGAGCGCGGGGAAGTTTTTGATCTTCGACCTTGGCCTCCGGCACGCGGCGGCGGGCTTGCGGCCTTCGTTCGACACGGTGCGGGCCAATCCCGGTCCGCTTTTCGAGCAATGGGTGGGGCTCGAACTCTGGCGGCGACTCCAGTACCTCGGGACCGGCAGCCTGCATTACCTCCGCACCTACGCCGGGGCGGAGGTGGACTACATCGTCGAGCACGAGGGCAGGGTGACCCCGATCGAGGTGAAGTGGACGGACAAGCCGGCCCTTGGCGACGCCCGCCATTTGCTGACCTTCCTGGATGAAAACCGCAAGAAATCGGAGCGGGGATTCGTCATCTGCCGCTGTAGTCGGCCGATGCAAATCCACGACCGCGTGACGGCGATTCCGTGGCATTGCCTCTGATGCGTGACTCCCCAGGAGCGGCCTTATTCGAATCGTGCCCATTTGTTTGCTTGCCAAAGGGGGCGCCGAGCAGTGCTCGGCATGAGTATAGCGGTGATTTCCTGAAAGAAAGCGCGCTCGCCGGGGGATGATATCCTTGAGATGATCGCAAACAAGTTTCCGGCCATGAGTGATGAGAGCGACGAATTCTTGCCCACGCGCGTGAGCCTGCTGGGCCGCCTCAAGGATTGGGGCGATCAGCGGAGTTGGCAGGATTTCTACGACACCTACCATCGACTGATCCACAGCGTGGCCCTCAAGGCCGGGCTGACGCCGACCGAGGCGCAGGACGTGGTGCAGGAGACCGTTTTGAGCGTGGCGAAGAAGATCGGGGACTTCCGTGCGGACCCGGCGCGGGGATCGTTCAAGGGCTGGCTAAGCCGTAGGGTCAAAAATCTCCGATGCACCTATCGACATCCATTTTCAGGCTTCTATCCCGGCCAGGGATCAGGCAGATGAAGGGCAAGCCATGTCACGTCATCTGTTCTTCGCTCTGGGAATCTGGATTTTGGGCATTGCCGCGCTTCAGGCGGCGCTGCCATCCACGGGCAACTTCTCGCAAACCAACCTGGTTGCTTGGTGCATTGTTCCGTTCGATTCAAAAAAGCGCACACCCGAGGAGCGCGCCGCCATGCTCGATCAATTGGGTGTTCATCGCCTCGCCTATGATTGGCGCGCGGAACATATCCCGACGTTCGATGCGGAAGTGGCCGCCATGGCGAAGCGGCAGATCGAACTGACCGCCTGGTGGTTTCCATCGGCCTTAAATGCCGAAGCGCGAGCCATTCTGGAGTGTCTGGCTCGACATAAACTCCATCCCCAATTGTGGGTGACCATGGGCACCGAAGCGGAACCGGATCGCGCGCGATTGGATCAAAAAATTCAGGCGGCCGTGGAGACGTTGGCGCCGATCTGCGTTGAAGCTGCCAAGCTCGGAAGTGTCGTGGGGCTTTACAATCATCTGGGATGGTTCGGTGAACCCGAAAACCAGATTCGCATTCTCGAAGGATTGCGGGCGCGAGGACACTCGAATGCTGGAATCGTTTACAATTTTCACCACGGCCATTCCCAGGTCGACCGCTTTCCAGCGTTGCTCCAACGGATGCAACCTCACCTGATTGCCTTGAATTTGAATGGCATGGTGCGGGATGGCGACAAACAGGGCCGCAAGATCATTCCATTGGGAACGGGCGACCTTGAGTTGGGTTTGCTGCAAGCCATTCAAGACAGCGGTTGGAAGGGACCGATAGGCATCCTGGGCCATACGGACGAAGACGCGGAACTGAAGCTGAAAAAGGAGCTGGCAGGGTTGAATGCCCTGGTGCCGAAACTGAGTGCCGCGGGTCGCGTCGCGGGTGAACCGGCGATCTCGGGTCGCGATCCCGGATCACAGGCCGAGCAAGACTGGGTCGACAATCGGTGGCAACAAACCGATGTGGGATCGTTTCTGGCGTCCGTGTTGCCGACGCCCACCGGAACGATTCGAAAAGGACTTTCGATACGGGTGGGTGGCGTTGGAGGTGGCGCGATGGCTTATGACACGGTGAGTGGAGCCTTGCGTGTCTGCTGGAGCGGGGACTTTCTGAGGTTTTCACCGAGCCGCTATGGGTTGACTGATGCCCCGCGGATTGAGGGCGCCATCGAACTCAGCTTCCCCGCGGGACCCGCATGGCTCAACAGCGAGTTTCGTTATCAGGGGCATCATTTGCACGAGGCCAATGTGGTGTTGGAATGGGATTTGGGAGGGACTCGCGCGCTGGAATTGCCGGGTTTGTATCGACACTCGGACCTGAATTTTTTCACGCGAAGTTTGAATCGGGCGCCAACCCATCGCGAGTCAACTTGGGTTTTGGCTTCGGGGCGCGATTCGAACGTTCCCACCTCATGGACATGGACCCGCATTCCCGGTGGTGTGGTGGCGGAAGCCGTGGAGGGGACGCGTCGTCAGCGGGTAGCCGTACTGGGCATGAGTGACGGGCTCGCGTCGGACTCGAATGGGCGACTGCTGCTCAAAATTCCCGCATCGACGGAAGTGACCCGTGTTCAGGTGGTGTTGTGGGCGGGTTCCAACGACTCCCTCCCAAGCTCGTCGTTTGAAGACATGCTGAAGCGACTTCCGTCGGTACTGGACCTGGTGGCACTTTTGAATGGGGGGGCAAGTCGATGGCCGGCTTTGGTCACACGAGAGCAGGTTGAACCTGGGACCGACTTTCTGAGTGTCTCCACCCTCACGGCGCCCTACGACAATCCCTTCAAGGCGTTGCTGTTTTTCTCTGGGGTCGACCTGAACGCTGACTCCGCACTTTTTGCGAGTACGATGCATGGCGATGTCTGGCGGGTGAAAGGCGTGTTGGATCCAGCGGGCACATTGATATGGCAACGATTTGCCACGGGGCTTCAACAGCCGTTGGGGCTCAAAGTGCGAAACAACGAGGTGTTCGTGTTGGGACGCGATCGCATTACGCGTCTGCGCGATTTGAACAGCGATGGCGAGGCGGATTTTTACGAGAATTTCTGTGACTTGATTGAGACGTCCACGGATGGCCACGACTTCGTGACTAGTCTGGAGACGGACGCGGCGGGTCGATTCTATTATGTCGATCCGAAGGGGGTTCATCGGGTTGCGGTGGATGGACGTTCCAAAGAATTGTTGGCAACGGGTTGGCGCAATCCCAATGGCATGGGCGTGTCTCCGGATGGGCGCGTGATCACGGTGGCACCTCAACAAGGCACCTGGACGCCGTCGTCGTTGATCAGCGAAGTGAAGGTGGGCGGGTACTATGGTTATGGCGGTCCGAAATTGAGCGAGGCACGACCTTTGGGTTACGACCCCCATTTGTGTTGGATTCCGCACTCGGTGGATAACTCCAGCGGATCACAAGTCTGGCTACCGAAGTCCGCTTGGGGACCGCTGGGTGGGCAGATGCTGCACTTGGTTTGGGGGCGCAGCACGATGCTACTGGTGTTGCGCGACCTAGTGGATGGGGTTGCGCAAGGCGCGGTCGTTCCACTGCCGGTGCGGTTGATGAGTGGGCCGAATCGGGCGACATTTCATGCGGCCTCCGACAGTTTGTTTGTGGCCGGTAGCACGGGGTGGCAGACCAATGCCCGAAAGGACGGATCGGTGCAGCGGATCCGGTTTACTGGCAAACCGGTGGGGCTGCCGATTGCCTGGCACGCGGAGCCGGATGGGTTGATCCTCCGCTTCATGCAACCGCTGGACCGCCGCACGGCCGAGGATCTTGGAAGCTACGGGATCAAGCAATGGAACTACCGTTACGCCCAGGACTATGGCTCCAAGGATTGGTCGGTGGTGGACCCTAGCAAGGAAGGACGGGACACCGTCGAGGTGCGATCGGCACGGCTCCTGCCCGATGGCCAGTCCGTTCGATTGGAAGTGCCTGGCCTCAAGCCTGTGATGCAGATGGAAGTGAAGTACAACTTGGACACGTCGAACGGTTTGAAGCCCATGCGCGGACAGTTCTGGTTGACGATCAACCGGGTTGGAGCCGCGGCGGCACCTTGACGGCGCCGTCGCGGTGGCTGCTGAGTGGGGAAAAAGCGGCAGAGGACTGCGCGCACTCCAAAAGCGGGACTATATCAGCTTGAATTTGGGCAGATCCTGCGTGTCGACCATGCCGACGGGCATGCGCTTCTCGTTGACCACGATCAGGTCGTCAATGTTGCGAGTGTTGAAGATTCGCAAGGCCTCGACGGCAAGAGCGTCGCTTCGCACGCAGATGGGGGATCGGGTCATCACCTGCTTCAACGGGCGTGAGAGAATATCAACATCCTCAGCCATGCGTCGTCGAAGATCGCCATCGGTAAAGACGCCGACGAGTTTGCCGTGGGCATTAACTACACTGACGCTGCCGGATTTTGCCTGGGTCATGACGAGAAGGGCTTCTTTGACGGACAGGGATTCCGGAGCGATGGCGCTGCGATCGCCCCGCCTCATGATATCTTCAATCTTGAGGAGCAGGGCTCGGCCAATGGCGCCAGCGGGGTGGCGCAGAGCGAAATCGCGGGGCTTAAAATCGCGGGCGCGCATGACAGACATGGCCAAGGCATCGCCCATGACGAGCATGGCGGTGGTACTGGAGGTTGGAGCCAGATTGTGAGGACAAGCCTCCTTGGGGACGCGGACATCCAGAACGGCATCGGCATGGCGAGCAAGGAAGGACTTGGGTGCCCCGGTGAAGGCGATGATCCGGACGGAGAATCGTTTGAGGGCGAGTATCAGAACGCTCAATTCATCCGATTCTCCCGAATAACTCAGAGCGCAGACGAGGTCGCCGTCATTCACCACGCCGAGATCGCCGTGGAGGGCATCGACAGGGTCCAAGACGACGGCAGCCGTGCCAGTGCTGCTCAGGGTAGCGGCGATTTTGCGGCCGATATTGCCGGATTTCCCGATGCCGAGCACGACGACTTTTCGGCGTTCTCGGATCGACTGGAGCAGAAGGTCAACGGCGCTGTCGAAGGAATTATCGAGGCGGGCGCGGACGGCTTGGATGGCGGCCAACTCAATGTCGAAGACTTCGCGAGCCCGTTTTGCATGCGTCATTTTGCGGCATTATCTGCTGATCCCGCCTTGGTGCAAGTGCAGGCCGGGATGAAGTCGTCAGAATTCAAGTAATCGCTGCGGGCATCATGGGAACGCCCGGGTCTTGAGGCCGGTTTCGGATTGGATGTGGGCGGCGATGGCTTGGAGTTCCTGCGGTTCCAACCGGGTTGCCCAGGTTTCTGGCGTGGGGCGTGCCACGGTATAGGCGTGGACTTCGCGGATTCGGCCACCGCCGGTCAGGATCTCGTTGAGACGCTGGCAATAAGCGATGAGTTCGGCATCGGGCATTGGGCTGCCGTGCACTTTCAAAAACAGGCTCTGTATGATGATCGGGCGAACCTGAGCGGTTTGAAGCAAATTGCGGAGAATGCGATCGAAGCGCACGAAGCTGCGGTTGACCTGTTTGAAGTAGGCTTCAGTTCCGGCGTCGAGTTTAGCCCAGATTTCGCCCTGATTGGTGTCCATGATTTCCAATCCGCAACGGACATCGACTTTGTCTAAACCGGCGGCGTCGGTGATGAGAACCAGTTTGGTTTGATCCAGTCCTTCGTTGCGTTTGACGTCGGCGGCGATGGCGACGCATTCGGCGAAGTTGGGGATCATGGTGGGTTCCCCGTCACCACTGAACGCAATGTCGCGAATGGTGGTGACGATTTCGCGCGGGACATCCCGAAACTTGGGATCTTCCAGCAATCCACCGGTGCGGGCGTATTGAAGCAGCCACATCAGTTCTTCGCGGAGTTGTATCGGGTCAACGTGGGTGGCGCGCCCCGGCAACTTCCGGTCAACTTCGCAATAGATGCAATCGAAGTTGCAACGTTTGTCGGGGTTGAGATTGACCCCAATGGACAATCCTGCGGACCGGCGTGAGATGACGGGGTAGACGTAGATCAGTTCACCGAAGACGCGAGCGTGATCACGGACTGATGCCCAGTGATTGGAAATGGCGGGTTCGGGAGGCATGGGAAAAGTCGACATCGGGTGTCGGATGTCACCAGACCTTGGCGCGCTGCTCAGGGGGGCGCCACATGGGATCGCCGGAGGTGATTTGGAAGGCGTCAAAGAATTCCGTGAGATTCACATGGGGACCGACGGCGCGGAACTGGCCGGGTGAGTGGGGGTCGACGGTGAGCCGGCGTCGGAGTTCCGCTTCACGCCAATTGGTTCGCCAGAGTTGTGCCAGCGAGAGGAAGAAGCGTTGTTCGGGCGAGAATCCGTCGATGGCTTTTCGGTTGGCTGAATTCTTGGCGAGTGCGCGTTGCAGAGCCTCATAGGCGATGGACGTTCCGCCGAGGTCCGCGAGGTTCTCCCCAAGAGTCAATCGGCCGTTCACCTTGAGTCCGGGCAAGGCTTCGTAGGTGCCGTATTGGTCAACCAGTTTTTGAGCACGACGCTCAAACTCCTTGGCATCCGACTCCTCCCACCAATCCTTCAGGTTGCCTTGGGCATCGAATTGACGCCCCTGATCGTCGTAGCCATGGGTGATTTCATGGCCGATGACGACGCCGATGGCGCCGTAATTCACGGCGTCGTCTGCGTCGAGATCGAAGAAGGGTGGTTGGAGGATGGCGGCAGGGAAGACGATTTCATTTTGGAGCGGGTTGAAATAGGCATTCACGGTCTGGGGTGTCATGTGCCATTCCGCTTTGTCGACAGGCAACCCGACTCGGGTGAGTTTCCGGTCAGAGTCCACTTGCTGGGCGCGCTGAACATTTCCGTAGTAGTCATCGCGTCGGACCGCCACTTGAGAGTAATCCCGGAACGTTGCGGGATGTCCGATTTTCTGAGTGAAACGATCAAACTTGGCGAGGGCGCGTTGACGGGTGGGTTCACTCATCCAATCCAAGTTTTTGATGCGATCTTGGAAGACGTCGCGGAGATTGGAGACCAATTCCGTCATGCGTTTGCGGGCGGCTGGCGGGAAGTGACGTTCGACATAGAGTTTGCCGAGGGCCTCTCCCAGGCTGGAATCGATGACGCGGGCGGCGCGCTGCCAGCGGGGTTCTTGTTCGGGTTGGCCGCGCAGGACTTTGCCATAAAAGTCAAAACTCATCCGGTCGATTTCCGCGTGCAAGAACGGCGCAGCATCACTGAGCAAGTGCCATCGGAGATACCCCTTCCAATCGCTCATGGGCCGGCTTTGGAACAGGGTGTTGAGCGTGTTGAAGAAATTGGTCTGTCCGACGATCACATCCTTCATTCCCGGCAGTCCCAAATGCGTGAAGTAGGCTCGCCAGGGCAACGATCGGGTTTGTTCGGAAAATTGGTTAATCTCAATCTTATTGTAATTCGCATTCGGGTTTCGAAGGTCCACGCGGGACTTGCTGGCTTGCGCCAACTCAGTCTCGATCTGGAGCACGGTGGCGGCGGTGGTGGCGGCTTGGTTGGTGCTGTCGCCGAGTTGAGTCAGCATCCGGACGATGTGCTCCCGATAGGCCTCGCGTTGTTTGGCGAATCCTTCAGCCAAGTAATAATCGCGATCGGGCAATCCGAGTCCACCCTGTCGCAGTTGAAACGCCTCCACCTCGCTGTTTTTGGCATCTGGTGAAACTCCAGATCGGAATAATGCCCCGATCTCACGACGATGCCAATCCGCCAAGAGTTGGAACAGCTGCTCGGGTTGTTGGAGCTCATCAATTCGTTTCAGGTCTTGCTGGATGGGTTGGAACCGCAGCGATTCGATGCGGTTGGTCTCCATGGCGGATGCAAAGAAGTCGCCGACCTGCGTTCGAAGGCGATCCTCGGACTGGGAGGTTTTGGCGCTGGATTCGAGAATATCGCGAATGAGGCGCCAATTGCGCTCCTGCAACTCATCGAACCCGCTCCAGCGGGCTTTGTCGGAGGGAACGGGGTTGTTCTTCAGCCAAGCACCGCAGGCATATCGGTAGAAATCCGCCTTGGGATCGATGGTCCGATCCATAGAGTCGACTGAAAATCGGGGTGCCGGAGGTATTTGGGCGAGAAGCGGTGTCGTGAACTCCAGCAGGGCGACCGCCACAAAACCGACGATGTGTTTCAATCTCATACAACTGAGGACAGTCTACCGAAGATTCTGGCGCGGTGCGACTCATGATTTTGTGATGAAAATTTACTGTCGCCATCGCGTCGGGAGGCACGCAGGGTACTGAGCTTTGACGGTACAACGCATTTGAAGTCATGGAACCTAACGGCGATATCGCGGTGATTGGACTGGCGGTCATGGGCCAGAACCTCATTCTCAACATGAACGACCACGGCTTTACGGTCGTGGCCCATAACCGGACAACGTCCAAAGTGGACGAGTTCCTGGCCAACGAAGCGAAGGGAACCCAGATCATTGGGGCGCACAGTATCGCGGAAATGGTTTCAAAGCTGAAGCGGCCGCGGCGGGTCATGTTGATGGTGAAAGCGGGGGCCGCGGTAGATGAATTTGTGGCCCAGCTACTGCCGCATCTGGAGCCGGGCGACATTGTGATCGATGGTGGCAACTCGCTGTACCAGGACTCCGATCGTCGCGTGAAGGAACTCGAAGCCAAAGGGCTTCTCTATGTCGGCACTGGTGTCTCCGGCGGTGAGGAGGGGGCACGGTTCGGTCCCAGCATCATGCCGGGTGGCAGCACCGATGCCTGGCCGGCGGTAAAAGAGATTTTTCAGGGGATATCTGCCAAAGTGGATAATGGCACACCGTGTTGTGATTGGGTGGGTGGCGGTGGCTCCGGTCATTACGTCAAGATGGTCCTCAATGGCATTGAGTATGGGGATATGCAG
>SXGU01334864.1_pt1 | contig 23851 bp, 14 predicted proteins | sample 3174531 | NCBI WGS metagenome assembly SXGU01 (sample SAMN11356863, study PRJNA531348) | freshwater metagenome | isolation source: freshwater sample F1-140 | place: China: Fuxian Lake, Yuxi | collected 2017-12-25
GGCGGTGGCGGCGGCGCCGGCGGGGCTCGCGGCCGCGGTGGCCGGGGCGGCGCTGACCGGGGCGTCGGCGACGGGTGTGCTGGCGACGATTTTTATGAGCGTAACAAAATTACAAATGGGTGCGGCCGCTGCGCTGATCGTCGCGGGAGTGGGCGGTTATCTGGTGCAGGCCGAAATGATGAGTGACACGCGGGCGGAAATCGCGGCACGGCAGCAGCAGCACCTGGTGATGGCGCAGTGGCGGGCGGAGAACGAGCGGCTGGCGCGGTCGGCGGCCGAAGCCGCGGATCTGCGGCGGGACGATGCGCAGCTGGCGCAATTACGCGACGACGCGACGGCGCTGCAGGCGAAGTGGCGGGCGACGGCCGCGGCGGAAAGAGCCAAAGCCGCGGCGGCGCTCCCGCCGTTGACGGGGCCGATCGTTGACGCGGCGAAACTGGATATCCAACCGCGGCCAAGAATCCAAGCGCGGCCGGAGTATCCGGCGGCACTGAGGAAGGCCGGAATAGGTGGTAGCGTCGTGGTCGGTTTTGTCATCGCTGCGGACGGGGCGGTGAGAAACGCGACGGCGGTCAGGTCCAGCGGGGGCAAAGTGGAGTCCGGGGACTTTGTCGTCCAGGGTGAAGGCGGGGCGTCTGATCCCAAATCCGTTCAAGCCAATCTTGCCGAGCTTGAAGCCGCGGCGGTCAACGCCGTGGAGAAGTGGCTTTATGCCCCCGGGGAAAAGAGTGGTCAAAAGGTGAACGTTCGCGTGCAAGTACCGATTGTCTTCACTTTGTCCGATGGTGCGAAAGGACCCGCCCCCACGCTGTGGTTTTGACCTATGAAAACACGTATTGGTTGGTTGCTGCCGGTTGGCCTCGTCGCGATCATGGTCCTGCTGCTGGCGTGGCAACATCTGCAGCTCGGGCCGTTGGCTGCGGAACTCGAAGTGCTGCGTGATCAGGAGCGCGAGTTCGGCCGGCTGCGGGCGGAACGCGGCCGGTTGGCGGCGGAGCAGATCCAGGCCGACGAACTGCAGCGGCTGCGCTCCGATCGGGCGGCCATCGGCCGGATGCGCGGAGAAGTTGAAAGTCTGCGGCAGGGAACGGCGGATCGGGAGCACCGGACGACGGCCAAGCCGCCGGGACGGTTTGGGGTGGGAGTGCCGATGCCGGCATCCGAATGGAGGAATGAAGGCGCGGCCACGCCGGCGGCGGCGCTGGAGACCGTGCTGTGGGCGGCGGCGGGGGGCGAGGTGGACGTATTGGCACAGCGGATTCGTTTTGACCCCGCGGCCAGGACGGCGGCGCTGGAACTGCTGCAGAGTCTCTCGCCCGAGTCACGCGCGCGGCATGGGAGCCCGGAACAGCTGCTGGCGTTTCTCAGCATCAAGGACATTCCCATCGGGGCGGCGACCGTCACGGGCTGGCGTCAGACGTCGGCCACCCAGCATCCTGTCAGTCTGTCGCTGGCCTCCGGGCCGGACCGGATAAAGCCGGTGGCGCTGGTCTTCGTGCGCGACGGCGAGGAATGGAAGTTGCGTGCGACCGAGGGGGCGGTGGCGAAGTACGCTGCGGCGTTGCGCGGGCCGCCGGCGGGCGGAGGGAAGTAGGACTACCCTTTCACCGGCCGCAGGGCCGCGCGATCGGCGGGGAGCGCGTCGGGTTTGGGGGCGGGCGCGGTCACGCGGCCGGTCGCGGCCCATTCAGTGCCGCGCAGCAGGGTGAGTTGAAAGCCGAGACCGTTGATGGCGTCGACCGCATGGCCGAGCGCGGTGTGAAACACCCGGCCCTGGCCATACGGAATCGCCATCAGCATGGGCTCGTGCTCCTTCGTGCGTTCGCAGTACGCGGCGGCCAGCACGGAGACGTTTTTCGCCGGACCGCGCAGGCTCTCATAAAGTTCGTCCTTCGCGTGCATCCATTTCGCCGGCAGACCGCGCAGGATCGGGTGGCCGGGTTCCTGCGCCACGACGACGAACTCAAGTTGGGGTCCGTGCGACCCGCCGCGACCGGCGGTCAGGTCATGGATCCATTTGCCGTCCCGCAGGCGCAGATAGGGGCCGGACTTTTCATCGCGCTGGCCCCAGCCGCCGACCCCGATCATCTCGTTGTATTCAGGCCACTCGGGAAACGCGTTGTTGGCGGCGTGATAGGAGACGAAGCCGCCGCCGCCCCGCACGTACGCGACGAATGCGTTGCGGACCGCCTCGGGCCAGCGCTCGCCGTTGTAGTTGGAGATGACCACGGCGTAGTTGGAGAACTTCGGGTGCCACTTCGCCCAGAGAGCGGGGGATTTGGCGGCGTGTTCGGCCTCGGCGGCGGCGTGCTTTTTCAGATTCTCCGGGTGCGCGGCCTTCTGGGCGGGGGTGGCATCCTTGGCCATGCGCGGTGCCGGGGGCTTGCCGGCCGGAGTGGTTGAGACCTCGACGGCGAAGCGGCCCGACTCCTCAAGGATGCGTTTGAGGAGCGGAGTGGTCGTCGCCCACTGATGGTTGTTCTGGCCGTCGACGATGAGGACTTTGATCTGCGCCTCGGTGCGGATCGCGGTGCTGAGGATGAGCGCGCCGGCGAACAGCAGGCGCGGCAGGGAAACGGAGTGGCGGTGCGATTTCATAACGAGAGACGGAAAGATTGACCCGGTGGAGCGGCGCGGGGCGAGCGGGAAACGTAGGGTTTGCACTGCTGGGACGATGGCCCAGCCTGCACCCAGTTCCCGATGTCATTCTCCTCATCCGAAGGTTCCGCCAGCGAGCAGATCGGAGCATTTCAATTTGCGATTCTGGTGCTGTCCGCGCTGGCGTTGGGTGCGATTGCCGCGGATTCCCTTTTCACGTTGCCCGGGGAGATTTCACGGCTCCTGCAGTGGATCGACTTGGTGGCGTGCGGAGCGTTCTTCGTCGATTTCGTCATCCGTTTCCGCGCGGCGGAGTCCAAGCTGGCCTTCATGAAGTGGGGATGGATCGACCTGCTCGCCAGTGTGCCCAACATCCAGGCGCTGCGCATTGGGCGGCTCGTGTGGGTGCTGCGCGTGCTGCGGTTGCTGCGCGGCGTGCGTTCGCTGCACCGGCTCCTGGCGCTGCTGTTCGTGAATAGCCGGCGGGGAGGTGTCGCGTCGGTGGGAATAATCATGTTCCTGCTGGTCGTTCTTTCCTCGGCGGGCATTCTGGCGGTCGAGCGAGGGGACGGCGCCAACATCCGGACCGCGGAGGATGCAGTGTGGTGGAGCGTGACCACGGTGACGACGGTCGGCTACGGCGATCGCTATCCGGTCACTCCGGCGGGGCGGATGATTGCCGGGGTTTTGATGTTTGCCGGGGTGGGTCTCTTCGGGGCGCTGAGCGGCCTCGTGGCGTCGCTGTTCCTCGGCCAGCGCGCGGAGCAGGACGAGATGTTGGCGGAGATCAAGGCGCTGCGGGCGGAGCTGGGGCAAATGCGGGCGGGCGCGGCGCCGAGGCAGCGAACAGAGAAAAGTGAAACGCCGACGGGTGGAAGTTGAGGCATCGCCCGAAATGAAGGACCTCCCACAGATTCAGAAAGGCCACAGATGCTAAATCAGAAGGCCGGCCATCGGCGGTCTCTTTGATTCTGCGGGAGGACAAAACTAGAGCCCGACGCAAAACACCCGATCCTCGCAGGTGGCCGAACGAGCGCGCCGGCACCGGCGCGAGGCTCAGGGCAGGTAGTAGACTTCTGTGGTGTCGGCCCAGATTTTTCCGGCGGCGGCGGCATCCGGCAGCGGCTGCTGGCACGGATCGGTTTCCTTCCACCAGCGCCGGGTCTCGGGATCGTCTCCCATTTTCTTCATGTCGGCGGCGAAGTCGGTGCCGGTGTATTCCAGGTACGCGAAGAGATAGAGCTTTCCCTCGATCTCACGGAGGTGGATCGAAAAATTCTGGATGTGGCTCGCCTTGATCTGGCGGTTGACGGCGGGCCACGCGTTGGCGTGAAGCTCTTTGTAATAGGCGGCTTTCTCGGGCTTGAGCCCGGTCACCCAGGCGAAGCGTTGCGGAGCACGGGTTGGCGCGGTGGAGTTCATGGCGGTGGAGGACGGGGCGGGTGCGGTGGCGCAGCCGGCCAGCGTGAGGGAGGCGAGGAGGAGGACGAGGAATTTTCTCATGGTTTAAGATCGGACGACAGGCCCGGTTCCTGCGGCGTACGGTAGACGCCGGCTGCGAGGCGCACGGGATGAACGAAGTGTTGGCGCAGGTGGGGAATGTGCTCGAGAAAAACGACGGGCAGGTCGAGCGCCACGTGATTGAAGAGCACGAGGTGCTGGTGGATCTGGCCCATGTCACCGACGTGCGGCACGACGGGCACGCCGAATTTCTTCGCGAGGAGGCTGATGGCGAGAAACTCACTCACGCCGGCGACGCGCACGGCGTCAACCTGGAGGAAACCGGCGCAGCGGGACTGAAGATAATTCTTAAACACCACGCGGTTGGGCACGTGTTCGCCCAGCGCGAGTTTCACGGGGGCGATGGCCCGCGCGAGGGTCACATGCGCGCTCACGTCGTCGGGGTGCGTCGGTTCCTCGATCCAGAACGGATCAATTTCGGCGAGCCGGGGGCAGATCGCGAGGGCCTGGGGCAGGGTCCACTGCTGATTGGCGTCGACCATGACGCGGGCGGCGGGTCCGGCGATCTCCCGCACGATCCGGGCGCGGCGGAGGTCGCGTTCGGGATCGCGCGAGCCGACCTTGAGTTTCATGGCAGTGAAGCCGGCGGCGACGGCGCGGCGGCAGTTTTCCCGCACCAGATCGTCGGAGTAATTGAACCAGCCGACCGAGGTGTCGTATCCGGGATAGCCTGACTTCAGGATGGGAGTGCGGGTCGCGCGGGTGGTCGAGGCCGTCCCGAGGAGGGCGAGGGCGTCGGCGGCGGTGAGTTCATCCTCGAGGTAGGAGAGATCGAGGGTGGCGACGATCTCTCCGGGGGTGAGGTCGAGGAGGAGTTGCCAGAGCGGGACGCCGCGCGACTTGGCCCAGAGATCCCAGCAGGCGTTGGTGACGGCGGCGAGGGCGAGGTGGACGACGCCCTTGTGCGGGCCGAGCCAGCGAAACTGCTGTTCGTCGGCCATCGCCTGCTGGAGCGCGCCGAAGCCGGCCATGATCTCCTCGATGTCGCGGCCGACGAGGCGGCGGGCATAAAACTCGGCGGCGGCGCAGACGAGCTGGTTGCCCTCGCCGAGGGTGAACGCGAGGCCGGTGCCGGTGCGGCCGGAGTCGTCGTGCAAGAGGGCGACGGCGTAGGAGTAGATCGGGTCCTGGTGGATGGCGTCGCTGCCGTGGCCGGAGCCGATGGGAAAGCGGGCGTCGCGGGTGGAGATGGATTTGATCATGACAGTTCAGCCGGAAGGAATAGCGTGGCGCCAACCAAGCGATGTTTTTGCCGGCGAGCAACAATTGGCGGATTTCGGGTAGCACGAGGTGCGCGTCAGGGCGGTCGGAGTCTTCGCGCCAACCCGACCAGACGGAGCTCTCGTTCGGGACGACGATGGTGAGCGCGTGCGCCTCACCGACGCCGGCACCGGCCGAAGCCTTCTATTTCGCCGCCTGCTTCGCCTTTTTCGCGCGCGCCGCGTTGGCCTCCGAGGGATAGAGCGTCTGCGGGTTTGCGACTTCGCCCGCCGGGCGGCGCGCGGTGGGATTGTTACCACCGATCTCGGCATCCATTTTCGCCGCGAGTGCCTGAAGCCGGGCGACGATCTCGGGATGCTGGTCGGCCAAGTTGGTGCGCTCGCCGATTTCCTGATCGAGGTTGTACAGCCGTGGTGACTTGCCGGCATCGGCGGACACCGCATCCTTGCCCATCGTTTCCCGCTGCGCGGCGAGGGCGAGCTTCCATGGTCCCTGCCGCACCGCCTGCAGGTTGTACCCTGCAAAATAATAGTGCGCTTCGCGCGGCGACTGCTCTGACCGGCCGAACAACAGCGGCGAGAGGTCGCGGCCATCGATCACCGGGACCGCCGGCACCGTGCCGCCGGCGAGCGCGACTGCCGTCGGCAGGAGATCGATCGTTCCGGCCACGGCGTCGCACACGCTGCCGGGTGCGATCTTGCCCGGCCACCAGGCGATCGTGGGTTCGCGCATTCCGCCCTCCCAGGTGCTGCCTTTGCCGCCGCGCAGCGGACCCGCGCTGCCCCCATCGGCGCCCTTGATCAGCCACGGGCCGTTGTCGCTCGTGAAGACGACGAGGGTGCGCTGGTCGAGTTTCAGCTCGCGCAAGGTGTCGAGGACGCGGCCCACACTCCAATCCACCTCTTCCACCCAGTCGCCGAAACGGCCGTTGGCCGACTTGCCACTGAACGCCGCCCCCGGATGAATCGGTGCGTGCACCGCCGTGTGCGGCAGGTAGAGCAGGAAGGGTTTGTCCTTTGATTCCCGGATGAAACGGACCGCCTCGTCGGTGTACCGCTCGACAATGCGGCTCTGCGCCTCGTCCGTCAGCAACTCGGCGACCTGGTCGTCACGCACCAGCGGCACCACCCGCCCGCCGGTCTGGGTCGATGTGCGCTGCATGTCGTTCGAATACGGAATCCCGAGGTAGTGATCGAAGCCCTGTCGGGTCGGCAAAAATTCGGGTTGATCGCCGACGTGCCACTTGCCGATGCACATCGTGGCATAGCCGCGCTCCTTCAGCCGCTCCGCGATGGTGAATTCCGCGGGATTCAGCCCGTTTTTGCTCCCGGGCGGGTACACGCCTGGCACTGAAACACGCACGCCGTAGCAACCGGTGAGCAACTGCGCCCGCGACACCGAGCACACCGGCGCCGCGTAAAAACTCGTGAGTTTCATCCCCTCGCGCGCCATGCGATCGAGGTTCGGGGTCTTCTGCTTCGTCGCGCCAAACGGGCCGATGTCGCCGTAGCCCATGTCGTCGATGAAGAGGATCACGATGTTCGGTCGGGCGAGGGACGTTGGGGCGCCGGCGGCGCGGAGCGCGGAGAATGCGGCCAGCAGCAGGGCGAGGCAGAGTGCGGGGAGGGAGTTCATATTATGGGAAAGGGAGGGGAGTCTCATCGGAAGATTACATACAGCACGGCGAAGACCACGAGCACCACGACGGTGAGCACGCGGTAGTTGCCGAGACCGTGGCCGCCGGCCTCGCCGCGGAGCGGTTCGCGCCAGTCCTCCCAGACGAGGATGCGAGCCTCCGCCTTGAGCGGCTCGGGGAAAAGGAAAGTCGTCGCGACCATGATGACCACGCAGGCCACGAACAGCAAAAAGGCGATGAGCATGAAGTCGCCGCGGTAGATATTATTCCAGTCGAGGTAAAAGGTGATGAAGCCGAGGAGCATGCCGGCGAGCAGGGTGATGAGGGCGGACTTGCCGGAGGCGCGTTTCCAGAACACGCCCAGCAGGAAGACGCAGGTGATCGGCGGGGCGACGTAGGAGATCAGTTTGTTGATGCCCTCGAAAATAGTCGTGTAGTGGCCGAAGATCGGCGAGCAGACGATGGCGAGAATCGTGCCGGCCACCGTGGTGATCTTGCCGATGCGCACGAGGCGATGGTCGCTGATGGCGGGGTTGTGGCGCTTGAAGAGATCGTAGGCGACGAGGGTGGCGGTGGAGTTGAGGGCGGCGGAGCACGTCTGCATCGCGGCGGCGAGCATGGCGGCGGCGACCAGGCCCTTCAGCCCGACCGGCAGCAGATGGGTGACCATGAACGTGTAGGCGTCGGCGGCGGTTTGCGGCGCGGCGCCGCCGAAGGCGTTTTTCTGCACGAGGGCGACGCAGATGACGCCGGGCAGGACGAAGAAGAAGACGGGCCAGATCTTGAGGAAGGCGCAGAAGAGCGGCCCGAGGCGGGCGTGGCGCTCGTCTTTGGCCGCGAGCACGCGTTGCACGATCGTCTGGTCGCAGCACCAATACCAGATGCCGAGCACCGGATAGCCCAGCAGCATCGAATACCACACGAGGCCGGAGGGGTCGCTGGGCGGCCGGGCCATGTGGAGAAAGTTGGCCGTGCCCCACGTGACGTTGCTGCCGGGCACCGCGGCGAGCGGATGCGGGTGGGTGGCGAGGGTCTGGGCGAGGGCGGACCAGCCGCCAATCTTGATATAGCCGACCGTGGTGATCACCACGGCGCCGACGAGCAGAAGGACGGTCTGCACACTCTCGGTCCAGACCACGGCGAGCAGGCCACCGACCATCGTGTAGATGCCGGTGAGGACGCCGAGGACGATGATGAAGAGCATCAGCGCATCGATGCCCAGGATGGTGGCGCCGGGGGCGAGGCCAAGGATGCCGCGCAGCACCCAGGCGGCGGTGTAGAGCGCCACGCCCATGTGGATGACGATGGCGGAGAACAGCGACACGATCGAGAGCACGTCGCGGCAGCCGCGGTTGAAGCGGCGCTCGAGGAAATCGGGCAAGGTGGCGACTTTCGAGCGCAGGTAGAGCGGCGCGAAGAAGAGTGAGAGCAGGACGAGGGTGAAGCCGGCCATCCACTCGAAGTTTCCGAAGACGAGGCCGAATTTGTAGGCGGCCTCGGCGAGGCTCACGAGGTGGACGGTCGAGATGTTGGCGGCGAACATCGCGAGCCCGATGACGGGCCAGCCGAGCGTGTTGCCCGCGAGAAAGTAGTGCCCGCCCTCGCCGCCGGTCGCGCCCTTCCGTTGCAGGAAGCCGGCGGCGACGCCGAGGCCGACGACGGCGAGGAGATAGACGGCGATGATGGCCCAGTCGAGTTGAGTCATGCCAGTGGTCATAGGGAGGAAGCGGGTTTCGGGCGGGAGACTTGGGAGCGGAGTTGCCGCGAACGAACCTGCGTGAGCGGCCTGGGCGGAGCGATATTGTAACGTCCCTGTCGTTCACAAAACGACGGTGTAGGATTTTACACGAGGGCGGCGAACTGGCGGACGCGGGGTTCGGCCTTGGACTGGTCCATGTCAGCCGCAGGGCGATTGCTAGGAAACTGGAATTTGAGGGGGTTGGGTCGGGTGGGGGTTAGGGAGAGGGGCGGAGGCAAAACCAAATGAGGCAACAAGGTCGTGTCGCGGATCGCGGATCCGGCGCCGAAAATCGGCCTCGGCCGCGTTGGGCGGTTGGGAGCTTATGCCAAATCCGCGCTCCGCGACATGACCCCGTCGGTTGCTCTCCCTCGTAAACACGCCGTTGAAGACCCGCTCAACGCGCGGGCTGCTTCATGAACGCCACAGCAGAGTCGAGCGCGCTGAGGGTGGAGTCGTAGACGGGGCCGATCCAGGGACTGACCCCGATGGATCGGCCCAATAGAGATAGCGATACCGGGGTTGTTGGCGTCCGGCGGCGTTTCCCCGAGCAGCTCGGGCACGAGGGAGAGACCGTCGATGTCCTTCGGACTGACTGCGCCGGCCAATTCGGCACAGGTGGGCAGCAGATCGGGAAAGTAACCGAGGTGATCGCTCACGCGGCCGGGAGCAATCTTTCCGGGCCAACAGGCGAGGGCGGGCACGCGCAGGCGCAGTGTTTCGGCGGCTCCTGCGCCCAACGCGATCGTTCCAAAAAACAGCAGCCGGCCGAGCCGGACGAACGGGGTCATCGTGGGCGAAATCCTCGGCGGTGCCGGTTGTCAGGGAATCTTGTCCAGCGGAAAGGGCGACTTGTTTTCGCGCACCCAGGTGCGCAGGAGACCGCGGTGTTCAGCGAGTACGGTCTGGTAGCCGGGGTGCCGCACGAGATTCTTCATTTGCCCGGAGTCGGTGCGGATATCGAAAAGCTGCTCGGGATTTGTTCCGGCCGAATAGATGATGTACGTGAAGCCCGGCGTGCGCACGAGATGGCCGTGGGCGAGGGGCGTGCCGGGGAGCAGACTCTTGTAGTCCACTTCGCTCACGACCACAAAGTTTTGGGCGTCATCCGCGGGCGCGGCTGGCGACGGCGCGGTGAAGGGACGCAGGCTCCGGCCGGTCAACCCGGCTGGCACTTTCGCACCGGCGAAATCGCAGAACGTCGGCAGCAGATCGAGGCCCATCGAGACGAGACGGGCATGGTCCACGCGGCCGGACGCCGTGTGGCCCGGCCAGCTCACGATCATTGGAATGCGCACGGCCTCCTCGTAGAGCACCATCTTCTGGTTCCAGCGATGCGCGCCGTTTCCGTCACCATGGTCAGAGGTGTAGACGATCAAAGTCTGCTCGAGCTGGCCGTTTTGCTTCAACGCTCCGACGACGCGGCCCACTTGCTCGTCCATCTTTTCGATGAAGCGCGCGTAGGCCCATCGATACTGCCGCCACTCGGTCTCGCCCCACTGCTGCGTGGGGTGCGCACGCTCCGGCTGGGAGTTGCGGCGGAGTCCAACGATCTCCGGCTCGTCCGCCGGAATCGCAAAATTGGCGGGCAACGGGGGGCAGTCGGCGAGCGGAGGATTGAGGGAGACGTCGCCGTTGCCCAGCTTGTCGTTGAGGCCGCTGCGCATCCGCGCCCACTCGCAGATGTCGTGGGGATTGAGCAATGAAACGACGGCAAAGAAGGGCGCGTCTGACTTGGCCCCGAGAAACTCGATGGCTTTCGTCGCGGTGAGTTCGTCGCGCCGGCCATCCACGAGCGTGTCGAAGCCATGCCAGAGATTTTGCGGGCTGGAGCTGACGCCTCCGACGTGCCACTTGCCGAAATACCCCGTGCGATAGCCCGCCTCCTTCATGAGCATTCCGAGCGACGTGCCCGTATGGCGCGCTTGGTCATCCACGCGTTTGCCGGATTTCTTGCCCTTCGCCTTCGGGGTGCCGGCGGCGTCCGACTCCTCGTCGGCGACTTTCAACTGATGCGGTAGCCGCCCGGTCATCAGACTCGCGCGCGAGGACATGCACACGGGATAGGCGCAATAAGTGTTCGGGAAGCGAACCCCTCGGGCCGCGATGCCATCCAGCGTCGGCGTACTGACGTGGGGATAGCCCGCTCCGCTCATCGTGTCCGCGAAGTGCTGGTCGGAAATGATCAGCAGAATGTTGGGGCGAGCTTCCGCCGCGGCAGCGCCAGGTGCGGTGGCGAGCGCGACGGCGAGCGCGGACCAAAGAAGACGAAACGACATGTTGGAGCAGGTGCGAGCGTCACAGTTTCACCGTCAGCGAGAACGTGAAATTGATTGGCTGGGCGAGCCGCAGCGAAAAGTTATTGGGCACGGCCTCGCGGGCGGGCGACGTGTAGTCGCCGTCGCGGGGCCGAAGCGCGGTACCGAGAAACGTCACGGAGCGCTGGTTCAGGAGATTGTTGATCACGAGTTGGGCCTGCAACGGGCGCTCGCGGAACTTCCAGGAGTAGCCCAGCGTGCCGACGACGGTGGACTGGGCCTTCGGCGTGTAAACCAGCGTGTAGGCGGTGCGCGCGGGGTCGTCGATCGCGGCCGTGGGGTTGGCTGGATTGCGGATCGTGTCGTTGGCGCGGTTGCCGATGATGCGCCGCCCATAGTAGCGGGCGCCCAGGCCGACGCGCAGGCCCTTCAGGCGCGAGGATTGAATCGTGTAGTCGGCAAACAGTTTCGCGAGCGGCTGGTCTTGATCGAGGACCTTGCCGGAGAGGAGGCCGTTGCGGAACTGATAGATGGTGTTGTAGGCGTTCGCGGCGGCCTGCGCGTCGGGGGAAATCAAGGACGCCGGCACTGACGCGTCCACGGTCGCGAAGTTCGTCGCCGGGTTGATGACCACGTTGGCGTCCTGCGCGATCTGGCGGAATACCTCGCCGTTGGCGTCGATGTATTTCCGGGTGTCGGAGTTGGCGTCCTCCTCGTAAACTTTCGGCAGGGAGAAATTGGCCGTCAGGCGAAAGCCCTTCGTGAGGTTGGCCGTGGCCTCGAACTCGAAGCCCGTGCCGGTCTGCGTACGGATGTCGTAGTACTGCGGGAGCAGGTTCTGGCCGCGGCGGTTGAACGCGATCGTGCTGCCTTGCGGGGTGGCATTGTAGAGCGTATTGATCGGCACGCCGTTGAGCTGGCCGCCGCGGTTGATCTCCTGGTTTTGGTAGTAGATGAAATTCAGGTTCAGCCGGTCGCCGAACAACTCCAGGCGCAGTCCATAGTCGGTGCCCTTGGCGACCGTGGGTGGCAGGAGCGTGCCGTCGAGGCGCACGGCGTAGGCGCGTTGGACGTTAAAGGTCTCGGCGTAGTTGACGTAGGGGCTGAGCCACCGGGTCACGTGGAAGACCAAGCCGGCGGACTTGGTCGATTGGCGGCCGCCGAGATCGGGGGACTGGTAGTCGTCCTGAAAGCGGTCGTTGGCGTATTGCGGCTGGCGAATGTTGGCGGTGCGCGGGCGGGTGGTGGCGGCGCGGGCGGGGCCGGTCGCGCGGCCGCTGGCATCCTTGGGCACGTAGGTGAGCGTGGACCAATCGGGCGGCGGCGCGGGGCGGAAGATCGGCTGCGTGGGATCGGCATTCGAGGGGTAGTCGCCGCGGTTCACCTGCGTCATGGAGCTGGCCTGGTATTTGTCGCCGCGCACGGCCGCCAGCAGGACGAGGCGGTCTTTCCAGAACTTGGCGTTCAGCGAGGCGAGCGCGTAATCGTAGCGCGAGTCGTTGATCGTTTCGGTGTCGCGCGTGCTGTCGATCACCCAGCGGGGTTGGATCTGCACCGGGGCCGAGCCGGGATTGACATGGGTGATCGGGGTAAGGCTGAGGTCCATGATCGGGCGGCTGCTTTCATTCCAGTAGCGACGGACCTTGATCGATTGCGCGGGCTGGATCCAGAGCGACTGGTCGGCACCCTGGGCCATCGACAGGAAGCGATACGATATCGTGTAGTGGTTCTGGTTGCTGCCGCCCATGGCGTTGACGGTGAAACGGCCGAATGGCACGGTCTTCGAGTAGGCGGCGGCGGCGCGCAGGTTTTCCCAGTTGTAATTCCGGAAGCCGCGGAAGAAGAAGCCGTCGCCGTAGGGCTGGAGGAAATGATTGTTCGGCGAGCCGTCGGGCAGCACGCGGTTGATGTCGATGTAGGCATCCTCCGTGCCGCGGTTCTGCTCGCCGTTCACGAAGTTGGCGCTGCGGCTGACATCGGCGGCGGCTTGAAAATAGAAATTGCCGAAGCGCTGGTCGAGGGTGGCCTGCAGGTTCTTGAACCGCGACGAGAGCAGCGGTGCGTCCGGGGAGATCGTGAAATCGTCGCCGGGGACGCGGAAGGCGGAATTTGCGATGGCGTTGTCGAAGCGGGCGGCGGGTAGCCCGACGGCGTGCTGGAACGTCACGCCGGCGGTATTGTAGGCGGGACCGCCGCTCGCGCCGTAGGTGAAGCCGGCGATGGGCGTCGTGGCAGTTTCGCCGCCTGCGCGCGTCATGGGCTCGCCTTGGAGATTCGCGATGGCGGACACGCCGTTGTAGGGATCGAACACGAAGTAGTTCGCGGCGCGGCGATTCACGCCGGCCGCCGTGGCCGCGGTGAGTTCGGCGGCGGTCGCGGTGCGCAGGGCCACCGGCGAGGAATAGGTGAGGCGGCCGTTCCAGCCGGAGAGGTTGTCGTTCAGCGTCGTCAGACCCACTTGTTTTTTGATTTCGAGATACTCGCCCTCGACGCGGATTTCCGTGTGGCGGAAAGGCTTGAAGGTCGTCGTCAAAAACGCGCCTTTGCGCTTGTCGAAATCTTTTTGCCGCCAGCCGTTGCCATCGCCCCAGACGGCGGCCGCGCGCAGCGCGACTTTGTCGCCGAGCGGGCGGTTTACATCGAGGGTCGTGCGGTAGGTGCTCCACGAGCCGAAGTTGGCCTGCACGGTCTGGAACGCGCGGTCGGTGCGCGCGCGCTTCGTGGTGGAGGAACTCACGCCGCCGAGCGTGCCGTTGCCGAAGAGGATCGAGTTCGGGCCACGACCGAAATCGAAGCGCTCGAGGGCGTACGTGTCGTTTTCGCCATACTGAGGAAAAAAATTCCGCTGCTGCGTGCCGGCGGAGACCGCGACACCGCGGGTGGCGTAGGAGGTCGAGAAGGTGAAGAAATTATTGGTGCCGGTGTTGGCGTTGAACATCGAGGAAGTAGACCAGTCCACGGCTTGCATGAGATCGGTGATGCCCAGCGCGTCGATGAACTCGCGGGTCATCACGGAGTATGCGGCGGGCGTGTCGCGCAGGTCGGTGGCGAGGCGGCCGCCGGCGAGTGAGCTGCTCGCGGCGAAACCGGAGTCTTTTTCGGTGTTCACGATGAAGGGCGAGAGTTCAAGGACCTCGCCCGTGGAGGGCGCGGGCGCTTCGGCGGCTCGGACGGACAGGACTAAGACCGGCGCGGTCAGGATGATCGCGATGCGGCGAATCACGGTGCGGAGGCGGGGAGGTAGTCTATTCATTGGATGAAATTAGGGGAGGGGATGGTACGGTGGTGCAGTGTGTGGCAAAGATGGTCCAAAGGGCGCAAATGTCCACGCAAGCCCGGAGAGGGTTTCACTGTTAAGCATCGGAGGCCTGCGAACGCCGGGTCCACGGCATGGCAGGGTTTGGGCGAGAGGTGCCAACTCACTTTGGAGTAAGACCGAACCAACTCTTGTGACGGCGCTCGTCTTCCACTAATCCTGCAATCGTCCCCGGCAACCGCTTCTGGTTCATCGCCCCATGAAGACTAGATCCTCCGTCCGATCGACAACCGCGCGACTTTCGTCGCGCTCAATCCTCGCTGCTGGCCGCTTTGCTACTGCCGGTCTCCGCGCAAACCGTCGTCATCGCGGGCAAAGCCTACCGGATGAATAACCGCCTCGGCGAGGAAACCACCACCTGAACAACCACGCCGCCGCTGGCGTGAACGTCAACGCCGGCGCCGCCTCGCGCCCCTGTCGAATGCCTGTCCGCCAGAAAACGTCGATGTTCGCGCCGCCGCTCGCAGGTTCTTGGTGCACGGTGATCTTGAGTTGTTTCGTTGGAGATAAACAGGCGGTATCCGCGGGCTGATGGCAACCGTCAGGGTTTTCGGAGGCGGAGGAAGGGGCCCGGACGGACCCCGTCCGGATGGGCTCGAGGAGGACAACGGAGCAGAGCGATTCACGGCATGAATTCGACATCCGCGCGGCGGGATTCAGGCGTGACCTTGAGGTCGACGATTTTGCCGGCGACCACCCGGCCGGCGACGAGGGTCTGAAAAGGTGCGTGCAGTTTGAATACGCACTCCCAGGCCTTCGGCCAGGCCGGGAGCAGCAAGATGCGGCGGCCGGGAGTCTGCAGGAGCATTTCCTGGAGCCCGATCATCCCGCTGCCGCCCCAGTTGTGGTCGGGCACCCAATCGTGGCCGGGGCCCCAGAAAGTGGGAAAACGGCGCGGGCTGTTTTGCAGCTTGCGGGTGTTGTAGTCGGCGGCGGCCTCGGTGAGGCCCATGCGGGCGAAGAAGATGCCGTCCTGATGCCAGCTCTGGACCATGTTCTTCGGAAACTTGCCATGCTGCCACGTCGAGCGGAAGACGGTCAGGTCGTCGCGGCCGAGGGAGAAACGGTCAAAGGGGAAGAGCGGATAGAACTGCGGACACTCGACGTTTTGGTAACGCTTCCAACTCTCCGCGGGCAGCAAGATGCGGTCGCCGTTGGCTTCACCGTAGGTGTAGGGCGGCAGGCGCTGCAGCAAGCCCCGGTAGTAGGACTTTTCCGGCGGCGGCACGAGGCGATCGTCGAGGGCGAGGAGGGAGTCGAGGCAGGCCGAGAGGCCGGCGATGACATCGGTGGGATTGCGCGCGCCGCGGTAGGACTCGCAGGAAGTCGAAGGAAAAATGACGAGGCGACCGGCGGCATCGAGCGGTTGGCCGGAGCGGAGGCGCTCGCGGGCCTGGTAGTGTTCGTCGAAGAAACGCACCGCTTGATCGATAAACTGCAGGTAAGGCGCGAGGTCGCGGCCGAAGAACCGGTGGTGCTCCAGCATGAGGTAGGCGAATTCGAGCTGGGACTCCCAGTGGTACGAAACCGCCCCGTTGGCCTGCACGCCGTGCTCGACCACGCTGTCATAGCCCTGGGCGCCGTCGGCGCGCGGATCGCCGAACGGAATCACCTGACCGCGCTGGCGGCCCGTGGCGCCGGGTTCGCTCCAACCCCAGCCGGCGGCGATGGGCAGACCGAAGGTCTCCGAGTGCTCCGTGAAGAGGCAGCCGTCGTGTCCCCAGTATGCGCGCACGCGGGCCATGGCGCTCGGCAGGGCCCGGCGATAAAACTCCATTTGCGGCACGACGAGATCGACGTCGCCGGCCTTGAGCATGGGCCAGTGGAGCAGGCGCTGATTCTGCGCGGTGAAACTGCCGCCGCCCCAGGCGCGCCAGTCGGGACCATACGCCCGTTTCGCCTCCACGAGCGAAGGGTCGAAGGTGAAGTTGCCGCCGTTGAACTTTGTGGGGTATTCGCCGCGGGCGTTGCAGCCGAGTTGGTAGCGGAACAGTTGGTAGTTGCGGGCGATCTGCCAGGGGCGGTGTTTTTCCTCGGGCCGGTCCGGTGAGATGACAATGTGGCTGCGGCGCCAAAACTCCCGCCACCAGGCCTGGGTCGTCGCACGCGCCGCGTCGCGGGTCGGCCCGCGGGCGGCGACCTGCGCGGCGAGCGCCTTTTTCCAGGCGGCGGGGCTGGCGGATTGGGCGAGGTGAGTGATGACGGTCAGGTGGTGCTGGGTGGCCGCCCGCACCGAACGCAGGCGCCAGGCCTTGTAGGGAGTAAGCAGATACCGGCCCTCGCTGGTGCCGTCGGCCACAAAACCGTCGCCGAGCAACGCGCCGCCAAACGTGCGGCCCAGCTGCGGGTTGACGAGCTGGGATCTCACCGCCTCGAGCCCCTGCTGGCGCACGACGTAATCGAACAGCAGGCGGTCATCGCGGTTGCGGTGGTGGAAGACCACGGTGTCGCCCTCGTGACGGACTTCATCGCGATAGCGGATCACCTCGCCGGGGTACTGGTCCCAACTGAAGCAGCCGAAACGCGCCTTGCCGGGATCGTTTGGCAGCACCTCGTCGGTTTGCCGCCAGTTTTCGTAGGCGGCGTGAACGATGACGGGCTGCGGAGACTCGACCTCCACGTGCACGACGGAGCGATGCACTTCGGTCCACACGCGGAGGACGGTGCGATTGGAATTGTGAGCGAGGGGCGCTGGCCCAGGTGCCCCCGGCGGTTGGGCCGCCGCCGCTCCCTGGCCGGCCGTGATCTCGACGTATCCACCCCGCAATTTCAGTTCCTGGTGAAAAGAGGCGTCAGCGGTGAACGGGGTCGGTTCGAGCCGCACGCGGAGGCGGCCCAATTTGAGGTATTCGTTGTTTTCGTCGAAGGAGCCGCTGCGTTGCAGATAGCAGAGCAGTTCGCCGTTTTCGACCCAGACATTGAGGCCGAGGTCTCCGCCGCCGCAGGGCATGGACTCGCTGGAATTTTTGCTCTGGGAGGTCCAGACGACGTTGTACGGGTCGAGCCAGGCGAGATCGTCCGGCGGGGCCGCCGCGCCGGATGACAGGCCGGCCCAGAGGCCGGCGAGGAGGAGGAGCCGCTTCGCATTTGTAGCCGGCCTCGCTGTGGCCGGTGAATGCCGATCGAACCTCGGACCGGATCTGCCGGGGTCGGCGACCCCGGCTACAACGGGCCACGCGTCAGGCGTCATGGTGCGGCATCAGAACGTGAGCGAGTTGGTCCAGACGTACATGCGGGGCTGGCCGTAGAAGGCGACGGTGAGGTTGGCGGGGTTGGTGAAGCCGGAGCCGTTGTTGGGCTGGGTGCCGAGCACGTAGTGGTTGAAGATGTTCTCGACATTGACCTGGGTGACCCAGCCGAAGCGGCGGCCGAGCTTCCGACGGTAGGAAACGATGGCGTTGGCCTGCCAGGTGTCGGGCGAGCTGAAGAGCTCGCGGCCGCCGCCGGGCGTATTGAAGTAATACGAGCGGTATTTGAAGCCGAGGGCGACGGTGCCGCCGACGCCGAAACCCTTCAGCCAGTTGTCGCGGGTGAAGGTGTAGTTGTTGGTCAGCACGAAGCGGTATTGGGCGTACCCGATGGTGGACTCGCCCTGGCGGGCGACGATGGTCTCGCCCTTGGTGCCGTTGGGGTCCGACCATGAATACGGGATCTCCGCGGTGGGCAGGCCGGTGACACCGGTGAGGGCGGAGCCGTTGGGGCCGACGAAGTACTGCAGGACGCGGCGCAGGTTGCTGGTGAGGAGGCGGCCGTTGTCGTCGGCGGGCTGGGCCCAGTACGGGTTGGTGCGGTCGTTCATCATCGCGAGGGTGAGCGGTTCCCAGGCGCCCTGGTTCTGCAGGGTGGCCGGATCGGTCTGGCGGTTGAGCGTGGCGATGCTAGCGGTGATGACGGACGGGGTGGTCGGCACGAGGAAGGGAGTGCCGTTCTGGAAGGTGACGGCGCCGTTGCGGAGGAAAAACTGATCGTTCCAGAGGAGGGGGTATTTCTTGGCGGTGAGGTTGCGACCGTCGGCGGTGGTGGCGGCGAGGCGCATGCGCCAGTTGGGCGTGGGGCTGGCGGTGAAGATTAATTCGACGCCGCGGGTGGTGCGGTCGAGGTTGACCCACTGGTTCCTGCCGCCGGCGGGGCCGTTGTGCGCGCCGTTGAGGCCGTTGGGGTTGATGAGGTCGCGCACGGCGGTGCCTGCGTTGATCATCTCATCCTTGGAGTTGGTGGTGTAGACTTGGAGTGAGCCAGAAAGGCGGCCGTCGCGCGTATTGAACTTGAGGCCGGCCTCGTGGCCAGTGCCGCTCGACGGGCGCGGCGCGTTGCCGAGCGGATCGTTGGCGTTGACCAGCGCGGACTGGTACGTGCTGGAGAAACTGTAGAAGGCGCGCAGCCAATCGAGCGCGCCCACGTTGATCCCGAGGTTGTAGCTCTGGTTGCGCTTGGCGCTGTCGGACCAGGCCTCGGTCTGGCCGGCGGTGATATTGGGGGTGCGTCGGAAATTTTCATTGGACCGCAGCCCGACGAGGGTGATGAAGCGATCGTTGAACCAGCCGGTCTGGTTTGCGGCGTAGAAACCGGCCACGCGACTCTCCCATTGGTGGCCGAGGTGGTTGTTGCCGCTCACGCCGGGAAGTCCGGCCAGGCTGGCGAGGCCCAGCGGGTTGTTGGGTCGCACCCAGGCGGGGTCGCGCGGGTTGGTGACCATCCGCACGTAGTTCGCGCCGCCGACCGAAACTCGCGGCGAGAGCCAGCCCGGACGCTGATAAGGTCGCTCGACCGGGCTGCTGCCGACGGGCCACCACAGGGTCGGCATCGGAGTGCGTCCGAGGTTGGAGGGAATGGCGGGATTGTAGATCACGTTGAAATTCCCATCGGCCAGGTAGTAGCCGTAGCCGGTTGGGCCGGAGTCGGCCCATTCGATGTCGTAGCCGAGGAGCGTCTGGCTCCGGGCGCGACCGCGGAAGAATTCGTTGGCCAGCATGGCGGAACCGCGCACGGCCCAGCGGCGGGTGGGCTGCTCGGTGTCGGAGAGATTGGCGCCGTTGGCCCATTCAGTGAGCGGGTTGCCGTTGAGCAGCGGGGCGCTCAGGTTGGTGATGCCGCCGTTGGCGCGATCGGAGAGGTAGTCGTTGTAGAGGACGGTGAATTGCGACGAGAGCCACTTCGCCCAGACCGTCTCGGCGCCGAGCGAGAAGACCTTGTTCGTGACGTACTCGCTCGCGGCCCAGCCGGCCCACGAACTGAGGTTGTCCCAGTTCAAGCCGCCGTTGGCGATGGCGCCGCGCGGCCAGGGTTGGCCGGTGGCGGGGTTGATCGCGCCGGTGAGGCCGTTGCGCAGCATGTACGCGAGGCCGTAGTTGTGGCGCGGGTCCGTGGCCGCGTTGGTGAAGGCGATGTTTTCCTGGCCGGTGTTGATGATGCGTTCGTTGATGGTTTGCTGGGCCTGCAAACGCAGCACGGTGCGTAACGGCGTGATCCGGGCGGCGAGCTGACCGTAGAACCCCTTGGTGTCATAGCCGATGAAGACACGGCGGTAGCGCTGGGCGTCGCCGAGGAAGGAAAAGCGGAAGGCGAGGTTTTCGCCACCGAAGTTGTAGTCGAACTGGCCCTGCTTGGAGCCGTATTGGTCGATGCGCCAGCTGGCCGAGCCGTTGCGGCGGTTGAAGTTGGCGCGCTTCGACGTGGTGTTGATCGTGCCGCCGGCACCGCTCGAACCGTAGAGCAGACCCTGCGGTCCGCGCACGACCTCGGCGCGCTCCACGTCGAAGGTGCTGGAAACCCCGACGGCAGTGGAGCCGAGCGCACCGGTCGAGGTGAAGCCGTCGCGATGGATCGCGCCGCTGTTAACGCCGCGCACCCCGACGGTTGAGTTGCCGACGCGGTCGCCCGGCTGTTGCGAAAGCGCGTCGGAATCCGGCGCTTGGGCGCTCACCATGCCGGTGCCGGCACCGTAGCTGAGCATCATATCCTCGATCGAGGTGGCGCTGATGTCGCGCATGAACTCCTCGGTGAAAATGTCGGCGGAGACAGGGGTTTTGTTGAGCGCCGTGTTGAATTGCGTGAGCGAGTTGGAGTTGAGCGCGCCGTAGCTTTTGTCGGCCTCGGCCTTCACTTCGAAGGGATTCAGCGTGATGAGGTCATCGGCGGCCTGCTTCCCCGCCGTGGATGCCGGCGCGGGAGCGGGGGCGGTCTGGGCGCCGAGCGAGAGAGGGAGCACGAAGGCGCAGAGCAGGAGGGGCAGTCGGGAGGAGGTTCTCATCGGTGCAGTTGGGCTTGAGGGAAACGTTGGCTACGGGCGGCTTGAAATCACGAGCGAAATAGTGCCCGCGACGAAACCGGATTCCGGGTGGTTCGCCGAACTGCTCGGACTCACGCGGTGGGAATATGTCAGTAACCCAGCCGCACCGTGCCGTTCGCTTGGCCATTGACCGTGCCGTGCTCCAGCCATTCGAGCGAGGCGCGGAAGAGCAGCAGGTGGTTTCGCTCCCACAGCGCGTTGTTCGACGAGCGCGCGAGATCGACGAGGACTTTCTGACTGGCGCCAATATCAGTGGCTGGTAGGAAACTGGATTTTCAGGGGGCTCGGGTCCGGGAGGGGTTTTTCGAAACCGGAGTTCCGTGGATTTGCTGGCAGGAAACTGGATTTTGCTGGGGTTGGATCGGGTGGGGGTTACCCACCAACCGCGTGCCCCGTCGTATGCGGCGCATCTTTAGAACCTCGTGGTTACTTGGAGTGAAGTGGTGCGGGGCGCACCGCGAGCCTGGAAACCCTGCCAGTACATGATGTCTTGCACGTTTTGAACGCGCAGCACGATCGAGACACTCTTATTGAAGAGTCTCGTGCGGTAGGAGGCGCTCGCATCCTGGCGTAAAAAGCCGGGCACATTGGGCCGCTTGCCGTCGCGAAAGACCAGACTGTGAGTGACGGTGAAACCCTTCAGCATCTGGCCCGGTAGATCGTACTTTTGGAAGACGCTCCAGGATTCACGGCCTGGTCCCTGCGAAAGCGGTCCGCCAACGGAATTGGGGTTCGACCGGTTGGATAATACGAAGGCATGGAGGTTCGTGTAGGTAATGGCCACTTGGTGGCCCGGGAAGGGCCGCACCATAATGTCGGTCTCCCAACCACGCGTGCGGGCGGACACATCCTGAATGGAGCGGCCAGTCTGAATGCCGAGCCCGGCATCGAGGTAGTCTTGCTCGATCGCCGTACGAGTCTCGTTGAGTCGATCCACCTGGAAGGCAGTGGCATTGATTATAAGGCGGTTCTCCAAGAACGCGGCCTTGATGCCACCATCGATGCCTTCGCCGCTGATATGCTTGGAGAGCGGATCGCCGTAAATATCGACGCTGCCGACCGGTACGCCGGAAAAGGAGCGGCTCGTCGACGCAAAAACCGACAGATTGGTAGTGACGCGATAGGTTAGGCCGAACGTGGGAGAAACGGCATTCTCATCACTCACCGTATTCCGTGCGAGCACGTTGGTACTGAGGGGATTTTGGCTTGCGATCGTGCCCATGTCATGACGCATCCCGGCCATGAGAAACACCCGGCTATTGAACAGCGCGAAGACGTTGGTGAGGGAGTAAGCGTAACGTCTGACCTGGGATTTCACCCGGGCATTGGGTATGTTCCAGCGCCAATCATCGAGCATCTCGGTCCACCCGCCGGCCGTACCGGTACTGAACAGGTAGGGGGAGAGCGGGGCGGTATTAAATCGAAAGCGGATTTGGTCATAGTCGATGAACTCCGCCCCAAGGATCGATTGCTGTTCGATCCCAAAATATTTGAATCGACCCACCAGATCGGCCTGCGAGGTGAACGTCTTGAATGTGTCGTCATCGTCGGTTCCGAGGAGCGTGATGGTGTTGGGTACGTCGAGCCCATCAACTTTCCTCGTAGTCATCGCCCCGTTGACCCGGCGGTCGTACTTTTTGGATCGGGAGTAGTTGGCGGAAGCACGCAGAGAGAACATGGCATTGAAACGATGCTCCACCTGATTGCCGTTGCGGATAATCTGTTGGTCGCGGCGATTGTTGGGCCCAAAGGGATTAAAATCCCAGGGAATATAAACGCCGTGGACCCACAGGCCGTTGAGAATATTGTTACCACGGAAAGTTAAATAAGTGAGAGCGCTTGTGCCCCCCTGGCGCGGTGCGGGTAGCCCGGCCAGATAGTCGATGTATTCGACGTTGGTGGTCAGGCGGGTATTCTCCGTCAGCTTGTAGGACAACGCTCCGTAGAGGACGGTGCGGTTGTTCCAAGCATATTGCTGCCAGGCGTCACCCGACTGGCGAACCCAGACCAGGCGGGAAGCCAAGCGCTTGGTCAGCGGGATGGTGACATCCGCGTCTCCACGTCGCATGCCCCAGTTGTCACCGCGTAGGGTGATGGTGGCTGCCCGCTTGGTTCCTGGTATTTTGGAAATCGAGTTCATCATGCCACCGGCGTCCACGACGCCGGAGAGCAGCGAACTGGGCCCCTTCAGGACTTCGATGCGATCCATGGTGGCGGAATCGAAGAGCATGCTGGGAGACGGCTCACGAATGCCGTTACGATAGGGTCTATTCTGTCTGAAGCCGCGTACCTGGTAGCCATTGTTATCGTTGGTCTGGTCCTGATCGCCGACACTGGTAATGCCACTCATGTAGTCACTCGCATCGGTCATCGTGAGCGCGCCGATGTCGCTCATGAATTCGCTGGTCAGCACCTGGACCGAGCGAGGGAGGTCTTTCAGTTGCATATTGGTCCGAGTGCCGGAGAGCGTGTTGGTCGCCATCCAGCCGTCATTGGTGCCGGCGACGTTGAACTCGGACATGACGATGGGGTCTTCGGCGGCCGCAGGAGCGGCGGCGGGAGTCGCGGGCACTTGGCCGAAGGCGGCGCAGAGCAGGGAAAACGTAGCCAGCAAAGTGGCCACCAGACGCATACGTAGGGATTTCATTCGTAGGGATTTCATAGAGGAAATTGCGTCAAGGATAGGTCTGCTTGGCTTTCAGGCGAGGCCCATCGTGAGACCTCTGTTGCGGTGCGGGCCCACTGGTCGGTATCGCAACCGGTGGCTTTGAAGAAGCTCAGGCCGGTGACGCAGGGCGTCCACTCCTTGCCGGAGAACTTACTGAACGACCAGCAGATGAACGTGCCCCGGCGAAGGCTCTGCAGTTCGCGGACACGCGCCTCGCTGACGGTGGGCGGCGCGGGGTCGAGGCGCGCGGCGGTTCCGCCGGTCAAAACGGCGGCCACAACGGCGCAGAGGAGCGCGCGTGGTTTCATTCGCAATGGGTCCGACACCCCGGAGTTTGCTCCGGCTTGGTTAGAGTAGCTGCGAGCGCCAGCGAGCGGACGAGTGACCACTCGCTGGCGCTCGCGGCCACAGGAATCGGATGAGCTTTTGCTGGCATTGCGTGGGCCTGGTCAAATGCCCCGGGGGTCGCATCGGTGTCTTGTATCCCCGTTGGACTGACGAGCAGGAGCTCCGCTCCGCGCCGCAGAATCGACGGTGGTGCGATTTGCGCGCATCGGAGTCTTGCGGCGAGGAACACGGCACGGGTGGCGTTCGGTGGATTCTTCA
>SXGU01251268.1_pt1 | contig 23838 bp, 21 predicted proteins | sample 3174531 | NCBI WGS metagenome assembly SXGU01 (sample SAMN11356863, study PRJNA531348) | freshwater metagenome | isolation source: freshwater sample F1-140 | place: China: Fuxian Lake, Yuxi | collected 2017-12-25
GCGTGGCCCACCGAAGATCACCCGCTGGCCAACCTCCAGCAGATGCCCGGCCTGATCCCGAACCTTGACCACTTGGGCATAAAACAAGTCCTCGGGAGCCACCAACCGTGGGTGAGGGAAGCGGCCCACGGTGCCGTTGCGGTATGCCCCTTAGGTTATGGGATAGGCAGTGACGACGACCATTCGCCGCACTTCGTGTTCCGGTTCGACATTAACCTCCCAGGCACCACCGCGATATCTGGCTTCAATGACCCATCGACCGGGTTCTACATCAGGGCGATATCCGGTAGCCCGATGCAGCATCGCTCGCAAGTCAACTTCCGTAAAATCGCGTTGAATCATCCGCTTCTCAAAGTGGGGCGTAAGTTCCAGTTCCCACTCCCACCACGGTGGCCAATTCATCCATCACTCCCTGGGACTATACACCTATCCGAGGCGTCTATATAGCTCGTGATTCTGCTCAATCACTCGTTCAGCAACCACCCGGAACTGCTCCTCCGGCTTGGCGAGCAAGTCCACGAGGACCCGGCGGGCTAGCTGTTCAGGGGTCACCCCAAGCTCTGCAGCCTGAGCTTGGAGTTTCTGGGCTTCCTGGTCGTTGAGTTCCAGAGTCAGGTGCATCTTTTCCCTCCACAGCTTGGAAGCGATCTCTTTCCCTAAGGTACTCTGCCAGGTAATCCCTTCCAAGCGAATTCCCACCTCTACAACCCCAGCGCCTTCCACCCCGCCACCCCGAGCCGGCGCATCGTCTCGATGTTCTTCTGATAGATCTCTTCGGCCTCGGGAAAGGCCGCCACCGCCCGGTCCACACTCACCTCGCGCAGCAGGTGCAACATGGGGTAGGGCGAGCGGTTGGTGTAGTTGGTGATGTCGTCTGCCGCCGCGTCGGCGAACTGATAGGCCGGATGAAAGCTCGCGATCTGGAGCACACCCTCCAGGCCGAGGTCTTCGAGGGCCGCATCGGCAAGGGCGAGGAAGTCGTTGTAGTCGAGGAAGTCGCCCATTACCTGCGGGTGGATGAGCAGGGTAGTGTCCACGGTCTCAGGTGCAGCCTGCGCCAGGAAGACCAACTCCCTTTTCAGGTCGCCGAGCAATGCCCCGGTATCCTGAGCCTGGCTCACCGCGTAGCGGATCTGTTCTTTGATATAGAGGGCTTTGGCAAAGGGGCAGAGATTGAGGCCGATCACCGCCCGTTCTATCCACAGCCGGGTGGCGACGATCACTTCATCTGGCGTGGAAACAATGCTGCGGGAGTTCATCGGCCTCCATCACCGTGGCGGCGTTCCCCGATCTACTTCAAGAACCCGCTGCGACCCTCGTTGCCGGCAGTCAGGGCGTCGTTCAGGGGGTCGTCGAGGGCCAGCAGGTGGCGCAGGTAGGGGGAAAGGGCGGCCTGGGTTTCGGGTCTGAGCAATCTCTTCTGGTACTGTTGCTGCGGCTTGTCCCGCCGGCAGTAGTAAGAATGCAAAGCGCAGCGCGGGCGGGCAGTGTGATTCGCCGTGCCCCCGTGCCAGGTGTGGGCGTTCATGACCACCACCGTGCCGGCTGCCCCCGTCACCAGCACCTCGTCAGGATGCGCCCCAGCAGGATCGGCCAGCACCTGCTGTGGCAGTTGCCTCCATGTATGGGAGCCAGGCACTGCGCGGATAGCGCCGTTTTCAGCCGTGAACTCGTCGATCATCCACACCGCGTTACACACCCAGTACCCGCGTTCGTCGGCGATGCCGCCCCCGTCGGCGTGCAGCGGTTGTGAGGAGTTGTTGAGGGGATTGGCCGAGCGGGCGTTCAGGCTGCTCAACTTGAAATCCCCACCCAGCACATGACCCGCCAACTCCAAGATCAGCGGTTCGGCGATGGCGCGGAAAAACACCTCACCTTTATCTACTAGATTTGCCAGCCGCTGCGCCCCGGCCTCCTGGCGGAACTCGCTGCCGGCGGCCTCGCCCTCCTCGGCAAACAAGGTCTGGAGGCGCTCGCGCAACCGGGTGAGCAGGGCTGCCGGGGCGAATTCGGGCAGGACCACATACCCCAAGGTGTCGAGTTGCCGGCACTGCTCATCGGTCATCGCTGTCCTCCTTCATCCCTTCATGCCCGTCAGGGTCACGCCCTGGATAAAGTACTTCTGCGCCAGGAAGAAAACCGCGATCACCGGCAGGGTCATCAGGGTGGAGGCGGCCATCAGCATGCCGAACTCGCCGCCGTGCTGGCTGCGGAAGTCGAAGAGGCCCAGGGCCAGGGGGTAGAGCCGCTGGTCGTTGAGGTAGATCAACGGGCCCATGAAGTCGTTCCAGGTGCCCATGAAGGTGAAGATGGCCACTGCGGCCAGGGCCGGCTTGATCAGCGGCAGGATGATGCGCCAGTAGATGCCAAAGGGTCCGCAGCCGTCGATACGCGCCGCGTCCTCCAGGTCGTTGGGGATAGCCCGCATGAACTGCCGGAGCATAAAGATGAAAAAAGCTGAGCCGAAGAAGGAGGGCACCCACAGGGTCTTGAGGGTGTTGTACCAGCCCAAAGACTTGAAGATGAGGAAAACCGGGATCATGGTCACCTGGCCCGGCAGCATCATGGTGGCCAGCAGCAGCCCGAAGAGCACCTCGCGTCCAGGCCAGCGCAGCCGGGCAAAGGCATAGGCCACCAGCGAGCAGCTCAAGAGCTGGCCGGCGATGCTGAGGACCACCAGGTACGCGCTGTTGAACACGTAGTCCCAGCGGTGGCGGGTGGCCAGGTACGCCTGCCTATAGCTCGAGGTGTACTTGCGCCATAGTGCTGCCAGCGAGCCGGCTGGCTGGATGCTCAACTGCAGGCGCACCTGTCCAGGCTGGTCGAAGGCCCCGGCCTGGTCGGCAACCAGCACCAGGGGCCACACCCCCAGCTCGCGCTGGTCGCGGGCGTCCTTTTCCTCCAGCTTGAAGGTCAGCTCCTGCCAGCGGCGCTGGCCCAGGTACAACGCGTCGCGCAGCCCGTAGCGCCTCCCCCCCATCTCCAGCTGTACCTCCAGCCAGTGCCAGGAGCGGTCCTGGCGCATGGGCAGGGTCAGGCTGAGAAAACGGTCCTCGGGGATCGGCAGCGGGAACACCGCTTCGAGGACCACGGGTGTTCCGTCCGCCAGATCGTATTCGAGGCGCAGGGAGCGTTCGGCAGGTGCCGGCCTGAGCTGCACCTGGCCGGACACTGGCTGCCAGGCTGCCAGCAATTCCCCTGCACCCACCGGGCGGTCTTCCAGATCTGTGTCCCGCACCGAGGGCAGGCGCAGGGCCACCCCGCGAAAGATCCCCTCCCAGGCCGCTGCCGCGATAAAACTGTCCAGGCGGGCCAGCACTGCCGCGTCGAAGCGGTCGCCTTCGCGCTGCCAATCCCCCCGCGCCACCCGGCGGGCTGCGGCGGCAAAGAGCGCCTCGCCCAACACCGGCCGCACCTGCGCCGGTTCCAGACCCGCCATGCGTTCGTTTCCCAGCAGGGCACAGCCCCGTTCCCACAGCGCTGGCTCCAGATGCTGCCGTACCACTGCCCAACGCGCCCTCACCTCGGCAGGCAACTGCTCCTCGCTGTTCACGTACGGAGAGTGCATGCGTGCCCCGGGCGCGGAGGGCAGCCACTTGGGCGGGTACACAAAGATTTCCTCGTCGTACTTGAAGCTGGTGCTCAGGAGCCACACAAAGGGGAAGGAGAAGAGCAGACATCCCAAAACCAACGCAGCGTGTAATACAAAACGGCGGGCTTTCACTCGGCCTCGTAGTGGACCCAGCGGGGCGCCAGCTTGGTCTGCACTAGGGTGAGAGCCAGGATCACCAGGAACAAAATCCAGGCCAGGGCCGAGGCGTACCCCATTTCGAAGTAGCGAAAGGCGCTGTTGAAGAGATAGTACGCGTAGAACATGGTCGAGTCGTCAGGGCCCCCCTCGGTCATGATGTATGCCTGGGTGAAGATCTGCATAGTGCCGATGATGCCCATGATCAGGTTGAAGAAGATATAGGGCGAGAGCATGGGTAGGGTGACGTGAAAGAAACGCGTGAAGGGGCCGGCCCCGTCGATGTCTGCGGCCTCGTACAGATGCTGGGGGATGCCCTTGAGGCCAGCGAGCCAGACGATCATGCCAGAGCCAGCGCTCCACAGGCCCATGATGACGATGGCCATCTTGGAGCCCAGCAGCCAATCCGAGCTCTGCAGCCAGTTGGGCGGGTCGGCCCAGCCCAGGAGTTTGAGGAAGGCGTTGATCAGACCCACCTCTGGGTTGAGCACCCAGATCCATAAGATAGCGCTGGCCACCATCGGCACGATGGCAGGCAGATAGAAGATGGTGCGGTACACCTGCATGCCGCGGACGTTGGCGTTGAGCAGCATGGCGATGCCCAGGCCAGCGCTCATACCCACCGGGATACCCAGCATCATGAATCCGGTGTTGGCCAGGGATTTCCAGAAGAGCGGGTCCTCAAAAAAGAGCCGGCGGTAGTTGTCCAGACCCACGAATTGAGGCGGGTGCAAGACATCGTAGCGGCAGAAGCTGTAGATGATGGAAACCAGGATGGGACCTGCGGTCAGCAGAGTCAGACCGGTGAGCCAGGGCGCGGCGAAGAGATAGCCGTAGAGCGAGGGCCGCCCGCGCCGCTGCCATTGCCACAGGCACCAGCCCAGGCCACCCAGGATCAGGACCGCGGCCCCGGCCAAAGGGTAGCGCCAATCCATGAGCGGGTACACCTTGCCCGAATAGATCAGATCCAGCTGATCCTGCACCCGCTGCCGGCCTCGCTCCAGGGCTTCCTGCGGCGAGTAGGTGTGGCGCACCGCCTTTTCGTAGGCGCGGCGGTGTTCGTCCCACAGGAGTTGGCCCACCGGGGTAACCGGCCGGAAGCGCGAGACCTGCATCAGTTCGGCGCAGAGCAGAAAATTGCTCTTGACCCGTTCGGTCAATTCGGGGTTGTCGCGCAGCAGCAGGTCGTAGGTCATCTGGTTGACGTGCGGCAGGGGCGCCATGCCGGGCACAAAGAGCCGGCCCCGGCTGGCCGCGTACCGGGCCTCGACCTGGTTCTGCAGCTTCCAGGCCCGGTCGCTCATCAGATAACGGATCAACTCGAAGGCGATGCGCGGGTTCTTCGCGCCCAGCGGGATGGCCCAGGAAAAACCGCCCGACCAGGTGATGGAGGTCCTGCCCTTGGGCGCCGGCGGGGCAACCACCTGGAAACGCAGCTGCGGGGCGTACTGGACGATGGTGTTGATGAAGCCGTTGCCGTCGATCTTCATCGCCACCTTGCCGGTGAGGAAGGGATCGAACTCCCCGCCCTGGAAGGAACTCTGGAAAGCGTCCACCTTCTCGATGCCGCCCAGGGCGTCATACACCTCCACCATATAGGCGAGGGCCCCGACGATGCGCGGGTCGTCGAGGGTGCAGGTGCGGCCATCCTCGCTCATGAACTCGCCGCCGTTGAGCCAGCCGTAGATATAGAGCCAGGCGTTGCCGTAGTTGGGGGCAAAACCCAGGCGGGTCATGCTGCCGGATTCGTCGTACTCGGTAAGCGCCACGGCCCAGCGCTTCAGTTCGTCCCAATCGGCCGGGGCCTTGGCCCGACCCTGGCTGTCCACCAGGCCGGCGCGCTCCAGCAGGTCCTCGTTGTAGAAGAGGACGCGGTCGTCAGTGCTGTTGGGCACCGCGTAGACCCGGCGCTGCGCCCCTTCGCCGAAGCTGGCCTCCTCCCAGCAGGTGCGAAAGAACTGATCCGGGTGGATGCCCTGGCACAATGCTTCGAGGAGCGCCGCCTTTTCGCCCAGCACTGCCGGGTCGCGGCCTTGCGCCAGATCCGCCTCCATTTCGCGGGCCAGCTCCAGTTGCCGGCTCTGGCCCAGGGGTTCGAGGGCGGCGATCAGTTGCCTGAGGGGGATGAGGGCTGCGGGAGGATCGTTTAGCTGCTGTCGGGTCTGCTGCGCCCACGCCTCCTGCTCCAGGCTCTGGCTGATCCACTCGTCCAGGGGCACAAAGGCGTCGCGCACCGCCCATTCCCCCACGGAGAAACGGTCCTGGATGAGTAGGTCCGGCGGGCTGCCCCCGGCGATGCCGCACATTAGCTTCTGCGGGTCCATACGCCCGCTGCTCGCCGCCGAGGTAGTCAACTCCCACTCGGGGTGCTCCAGCTCAAACTGGCGGAAGGCCGCCTCCAACCCGCGGTTGCGCCACGCCCCCCAGGCAATGAGTTCCTGGGTAGCCAGGGAGGGGCCGACCTCCAAACAGAGGACAGCGAGGAGCAGCAACACGGGGCGACGCGGCATCTGGACGGCTCCTGGGCGAGGGCTTACTATTCTACCGCTGAAAGACACCGGTGGTCAACTCTATGCGCCTCGCCTTCCTCTGCGATATCCACGGCAACCTGCCGGCCTTCGAGGCCGCCCTGGAGCATCTTTCCCGGCAGCGGGTGGACCAGGTGGTGATCGGCGGCGATATCGTCGTGGGCTCGCCCGACTCGGCGGCCTGCTGGCAGCGCGCCCGGGGCCTGGGCTGTCCCATCCTGCGGGGCAACCACGAGCGTTACCTCTTCCATTTTCGCGACCCCGAAGCCCCGGCCCTGTGGCGCACCCCCCAGTTCGCCCCGGTGCAGTGGGCCCTGGCCGAGTTCGGGCCGGCCCAGCTACAGGAGATGGGCCAGTTGCCCCTGACCCTGCGTCTGCCCGAGGCCCCCGGACTGCTGCTGGTCCACGCCTCGGCCCGCAGCGACCACGACAGCATCTACCCCTATACCGCCGAAGAGCAGTTGGCCCCCATGTTTGCGGGGGAGAAAGCGGCGCTGATGGTGCGCGGCCACAACCACCTCCCCTTTTTGCGGCAATGGGCCGGCGGCCTAATCGCCACCGCTGGTTCAGTGGGCCTGGCCCTCGACGGCAATCCCACCGCCCAGTACCTGATTGCCGAGTTGCGCCCCTCCGGCTGGCACCTCGCCCACCAGTCCGTGCCCTACGACCAGGAGGCCAACCTGCGCCGCTTCGAGGAGAGCGGCTACCTGGACACCACCGGACCCATGGGCCGGCTCTTCTTCCGCGAGCTGAGTTCCGCTACCCACCTGATCGTGCCTTTCCTGCGCGCCTACCATCGCTGGAACCAGGAGACTCCGCTCAGCCTGGACCAGGCCGTGGACCGCTTTCTGGCAGACGGGCGCTGAGCTATGTTATTTGCATCTTTCGCCCGGAGGAACCTCATGAAATACCGCTATGCCGAGATGATCTGGTACGAATGTAAGGAGGCCGCCGACCAGGGCCGGGTCGCGGTGCTGCCGGTGGCCATCTACGAGGACCACGGCCCGCACCTGCCCGTGGACGTGGACGTGGTGCTCTGCACCGAGATCTGCGAGCGGGCCGTCGCCCGCATCCCCGCCGAAGCCACCCTCATCCCGCCGGTGCTGCACGGGTACAGCCCGCACCACATGGACTTCCACGGCACCCTGACCATCACCTGGGACACCTTCATCCGCTACGTCAAGGATGTGTGCTGCAGCCTGGCCCACCACGGCTTCAAACGCATCCTGGTGGTCAACGGCCACGGCAGCAATGCCTCGCCCCTGGACCTGGCCGCCCGCCTCACCGTCATCGAGTACCAGGGCCAGGTCTACTGCGCCTCGGTCAACCACTGGGACCTGCGCAAGGTCAAAGAGGTGGGCAAAACCATCCGCGAGTCCGACTACGGCGGCACCTCGCACGGGGGCGAGTTCGAGACCTCCCTGTACCTGGCCCTGCGCCCCGACCTGGTGGACATGAGCAAGGCCGTGGACGAGCGTTCCCCTATGCCACCTAGCTTCAAGACCGACCTGTTGGCCGGCACCCATCCCCAGGGCTCGGCCGCCCGCCTGGTCCCCTACTGGAGCTCGGTAACTGCCAGCGGGGTGATGGGTGATGCCACCAAAGCCACCAAAGAGAAGGGGGAGAAATTCCTCGAGGCCGGCATCGAGGGGCTCATCGAACTGATCCGCGAACTGCGCTCCGCCCCCATCCTGCCCCGCCGCGACCAGCACGGGAAGTGATATGAGCAAGTGGGACCATCTCAAATCCTTCAAGGTCGTGCGCCTCAACGCCGAACTGATGCCCGTCAGGCCCTTTGAGGAGGCTCTGCACCGGCAGTACGGTCTGAATCCGCTCCGCATCGAGGCCAACACCTCCGAGGAGCAACTGCCGGTGCTGCAAGACTGCGACGCCCTCTTCGTCATCTCCGCACCCCTCAAACCCGAGGTGGTCGAGCGCCTCGACCGCTGCCGGCTCATCTCGCGCATGGGCAATGGTACCGATAAGATCGCCGTGGACCTGGCTGCCCAGAAAGGCATCCTGGTCTCCAATGCCCCCTACTTCTGCGTGGCCGAGATGGCCGACCACATCATGGCCATGTTGCTGGGCCTGGCCCGCAGATTGCCGCAGATGCACCGCCACCTCAAAGCCGGCGCGTTTGGCCAGGCCCGCGAGGAATCCCTTGCCCTGCCCCGCCTCTCTGCGTTGACCTTGGGCATCGTCGGCTTTGGCGCCACCGGGCCGGAGGTAGCCAAACGTGCCCAGGCCTTTGGTCTGCGGGTGCTGGCCACCCGCCGCAATATGAACGCTACCCGCCAGCAGGCCGACGCCCTGGGGGTGGAGATGGTGGACCTGGACACCCTGCTGCGGCAATCTGATTTTGTCTCCCTGCAATTACCCCTTACCCGCGAGACCTACCACCTCATCGACGCCGCTGCCCTGCGCAAGATGAAACCAGGGGCCATGCTGATCAACACCTCGCGCGGGGCGTTGGTGGACGAAGAGGCCCTGGCCGAGGCCCTCAAGAGCGGCCACCTGGCCGGAGCCGGCATCGACACCTTCGAGGGCATCGAGATCTTCGTCGAGAACCCGCCCCCGCCCTGCCATCCGCTGGTGGAGTCGGACAAGGTCATCCTCACCCCGCACGTATCCGGCCTCTCGGTGCAGGCTTCCCAGGACTGCACCCGCACGGCAATCGAGAACCTGGTCAGTGTGCTCAGCGGCCATTTGCCCCCCGCCGAAAACATCGTCAACAAAGGGGTGCTGCCCCGCTTCCCTCTCAAACCCCACGACCCCGCGCTTTTTGCGGACTAAAAAAGGAACCCTATGGCCGAACAACCCAGCCCTGAACCCTTCTACAGCATGGCCCGCCGCGCCGGCGATATCCTTTTCCTCTCCGGCTTTGGCCCAGTGAACGACCAGCTCGAAGTAGTCGGTGCCGATATCGAAGCGCAGACCATTTTCACCATGGACGCCATTGCCCAGGCCCTCGAAAAAGAGGGTGCCAGCTTCGACGACGTGGTGCGCACCAATGTCTTCCTGCTCAATATGGAGGATCGCGACGGCTTCAACCGGGCGTACATGCGCTATTTCAAGGGGCGGATGCCCACCCGCCGGCTCATCGGGGCCGGGGATCTGTACAAAGGTATCCTGGTCGAGATCGACTGCACCGCCTATCTGGGAAAGTGAGGACGAGATGCGCGTCGCCCATGCCCGCAGGGAAGAGATGCAGGAGATCGACAATGTGCACGGGGGGGCTGGCCCCATCCTCTTCAGGAGCCTGTGGGAAAAGAAGGATTTCCAGACCGACTGGTGGTTCGTGCATTCGGCCTACCTGCTGCCCGGTGGCGGCATCGGCCACCACCGCCACGACCGCTGCGAGGAGATCTTCGTCACCATCGACAACGCCGCGCAATTTACCCACAACGGCCGCACCACCCAGGTGGAGGGCGGCGCGGCGGTGCCGCTGCGCTGCGGCGAGTCCCACGCCATCTACAACCACACCAAGCAAGACACCCGCTGGTTCAACTTCAACGTCACCCTGCCCGGCCACCCGGCTGACTCCACCGACTTCGGCGACACCCGCAAGGGCGCTCCACTCGAATCCACCGACCGCCTGCCCATCGGCCGCTTCGACCGCAACCTGCTCGAATACACCCGCCTGCACCAGGGCAAGGGCGAGGTGGGCCGGCGCCAGATCTGGGGCCCGCAGGATTTCCGCACCAGCCTGGCCTTCCTCTCCCACGTCCTGGTGCCGCCCGGTGCCTCAGTGGGTTACCACCGCCACCAAGGCATGGAAGAGTGCTACATAATAATGAAAGGCAGTGGCCGCATGACTGTGGACGACGAGACCGCCGAGGTCTTTTCCGGCGACGCCATCCCCAACCGCCTAGGCGGGTCCCACGGCCTCTACAACCACACCCAGGACGAACTCGAATTCTTCCTAGTCGCCGTGTGCAAAGAAAAAGGCATAATGGACACCACCGACCTCGGCGATGATCTGACCACTAGATAGCATAGAGCGATACGGGAAATGCCCTGGAGGCTTTTTCCGGGGAGTGGCTGGGATAGGAAGGCCGCGTGGTGGGGATGCGGGGTAGCGGAGCTATGCGAGCGAGGGGGCGCAACACCATATAGATGGTGTTGCGGGGGCCGGGCTGTCGGGCTGTTCCATGCATTCGGCCCAGCACCCCATACGTTGGGGTGCTGGGGGCCGCGCCTTGGAAAAAGCTGGAATGGGCATGCCCGGAGCGCGTACCCCGCAAATCGCGGCGGTTATACACATTCGACCAGGAGCACATTGTGCATAAGTACCGCGTCGCACTCATCGGCACTGGCCGCGTCGGGTACCAGTTCAACTTTGGCGACCTGCCCGACAACCACGCCGAAGCCGCCCATGCCCACCCCGCCTGCGAATTAGTAGCCGGGGTCAACCGGGGCCGCGAAAAACTCGCAGCCTTCGGTCAGCGCTTCGGCGTGACCGCCCTGTACCACGACTACCATCAGATGCTCGCCGAGGCTGCCCCGGATATCTGCATCATCGCCACCCACCCCGAGTTGCACTGTGAGATGGTCGAAGCCTGCGCCCAGGCCCCCTCCACCCGGGCCATCCTCTGCGAAAAACCCATGGCCCTGTCCCTCGAAGAGTGCGACCGCATGCTCCGCGCCTGCAAAAAGCACGGGGCGCTCTTGCAGATCAACCACAACCGCCGCTGGAACCCCGAATGGGAACTGGGCCTGCGCCTGCTGCGCGAGGGGGCCATCGGCGAGCTGGTGCATGTGTACGGATTCATCGACGGGGGCAAACCCGCCCCCTGGTGGCGCAGCGAGCACGAGGGGGCGCTCTTACACGACTTCACCCATTACTTTGACCTGATGGATATCTACGCCGGCCCGGTGGATTGGCTCTGCGGCCTGGCGGAGCAGCGCCGCCGGCCCTGGGCGGTGGAGGATTTCAGCGCCGCCTTTCTCAAGTTCAAGAGCGGGGCCACCGGCGCCCTGCACAGCGCCGAGCTGACCGAGTACACCGACCATGCCTTTGAGCTGCGCGGCAGCCGGGGACTTCTGCGCTTCGTCGGCGAGCAGGTCCAGCTCCTCCAGGCCGAGCGCGACGTGTACGAGCCAGAGAGCGGCTTCCAATGGAGTTCCCTCAAACCCAGAGCGCTGGAACGCCCGGCGCCGGCCTCTACCTACGTGGTGGCCCTGCAGGAGTTGCTCGACGCCCTGGAAGGGAAGGGGATGCTGCGCAGCGACGGGGAGGTGGGCCGGCGCTCCCTGGAGCTGGTGATGGCCATCTACCAATCCCAACTGGAGGGCAATCGGCCGGTGCACTTCCCGCTCCCCAGTGGTCCCTCACCCATCGAAGCACTGCGGCGGGCCGGTTGGTTCCGGACTCGCGAAGAAGGAGCCTCTTCATGACCCCCATCCTGCTCCCTCTCTGTGTGGCACTCTGCTGCTGGGTTACCACGGGGCCAGCCCAGGGCCAGGCCCGCCCCAAGAAACTGATCGCCACCGGCTGGGATTCGCCCACCACCGCCCAGTTCCGGCGCGACCTGGCCCTCATGGAAAACCTGCCCCTCGACGGCACCATCCTCTGGGCCCAGGCGCAGGGGCCCGACCTGCCCGCCGGCCTGAACGCCACCCCCTTCCGCACCGCCTTCTCGCGGATGCACTGGCAGCAGTCCTGGTTCACCCAGGCCATCGCCGACCTGCAGGCAGTGCGCGGGGTTCCCACCCGCCTGCGCGACAACTTCCTGCGGGTGGACGCCAATCCTGGCGACGTAGACTGGTTCGACGACGAGGGCTGGCGGGAGATCGCCGATCATTTCCGCCTCGCGGCCTGGATCGCCCGCGAAGGTGGGCTCAAGGGTATTGTCTTTGATGCCGAGCCCTACACCAAACCCTTTGTCCCCTTCGACTACAAGACCCAGCCTCAGGCCGCCCAGCACACCTTTGACGAGTACCTGGCCAAGGCCAGGCAGCGGGGGCAGGAGGTGATGGGGGCCATGGCGGCCGAGTACCCGGATCTCACTGTGCTCACCTTCTTCATGAATGTCTACCTAGTGGATTCCAATCCCTACCACGGCCCTTCGGCCGCCGGCCTGAGCGATCCCCGACCCGCACTCTTCTTACACGCCTACGGGTTGTACCCGGCCTTCATCGATGGGTGGCTGGATGTGCTCCCGCTCTCCGCCACGCTGGTGGACGGCGACGAACACGCCTACGGGTACACCACCCCGGCTGAGTTCTACGGAGCTGCCGCCCGCATCAAAGGCGCCGGCCAGGAACTGGTATCCCCGGCCAACCGCGCCAGGTACCGACAGCAGGTCCAGGTGGGATTCGGCCTGTACCTCGACGCGCACGATCCCCTGCTCGACAACCCCTATCGCCTGCCCAATGCCGGCGCCGCACTGCTGGGGCGCAATGCCGCCGCCGCCCTGGCTGCCGCCGACGAATACGTGTGGCTCTACGGCGAGCAGGGACGCTGGTGGCCAGAACCGGGCACCTTGATCGAATGGCCCAATAAAACCAGCTACCCCAGGTGGGAAGAACGTTTGCCCGGTATCGAAGTGGCCCTGGCGCAGGCCCACGACCCGGCCGCGGCAGCCGAAGAGGCCGCCCGCGCCGAATTCGAGCAGCTGGTGCAAGGCGGCAAGGTCCACAACCTGCTGACCAACGGCGACTTCTCACGTGGCCCAGACCCAGCGCCGCGACCTGCCGCTTCCTCGGACTGGCAGATCAACAGCGCTCCGGCCCAGTGGAGTTACTGGCAGGAAGAGTTATGCACGGGCACCTTCACCTGGGACGAAGCGGCGGGCGCGGCCCGCGCGGCCGGGGTGCGCGACGGGGTCTTCATCCAGACCGCCCCGGTGCAGCCCGGCCAGCGTTTCTATGTGAACGCCCGTTGCCGCACCCAGGGCAAGGGCGCCTCCACCCTCGCCATCGCCTGGAAACGGGCAGACCTCAGCTGGTTGGGGGTACAGGCCAACAAGGTAGTCTTCCTGCCAGCAGCTCTCCCCCCCTCGCCCGCGGGCTGGAGCACCTGGGGTACCTGGGTCGCGGCCCCACCCGACGCGGCCTTCATGGTGCTCATGCTGGGCGCCGCCGGCCAGACCGCCGCGCAGGATCAGCTCTGGTGGGACGAAGTCCAGCTCGTGCCCTTGCCTGAGAGGTGATCGTGCCAACCCAACTCGCGCGCAAGGAGCGCCTCCGCCGCCAGATCCTCGGCCAGGAGGTAGATCGTATCCCCAGCCTGGGCGGCTGGATCGGCGGGGTGCGCAACCTGGCGCAGTTGGCCGGCATCAGCACCGACCAGTACCTGGCCGACCCGCTGGCCGGGGTGATCGGGGCCAACCTGAACCTGGGGGTGGACGGCCTCATCCAGCCGGTTATTCCCCGCACGCTGGAGCAGGTGCGCACCGGGTACGTGCTGGAGAGCCGCTTTGCGCAGGTCGAGCCCGAGGATCTGGTGAAGAAAGCCGATTCGTTGCCCGACAGCGAGGCGGAGATCCTGAAAACCTTCGACGCGGCCGCCGAGGAGAAACGTTACCGCGACTTCTTTGAGGGGGCGTTCAGGGACTGGGAGGGTATCGTGCCCATCCCCAATTTCTGGGAGATCGGCGGCCACTTCCCGCTCTACACCGAATTTGGGTACGTGGCCTTTCTCTCCGCCTGCGCCCTGTACCCGCAGGCAGTGGGCAAGCTGTGGTGGACCAAGAGTGTGCACTCGCGGAAACGGGCGGAAATCCTGGTTCGGCTCTACCGCGACTACGACCTGGTGCCGCTGATGTTCTGCGGGGAGGACCTGTGCAACAACCAGGGGCCCATGGTCGATCCGGGCATGCTGCGGCAGTATTACCTGCCCACAGTGCAGATGATCATCGCCCCGCTGGTGGAAGCCGGCGTTCGCCTGATCCACCACTGCGACGGGGACGTGCGGCCCCTGATCGAGGACTTCCTCGGCCTGGGCTTCAGCGGCCTGCAGGGGTTTCAGTTCGAGGTGGGGGTGGACCCGTACGAGTTCGAGCGGCTGCGCAGCCCCAGGGGGGAGGAGTTGCTCTACTTCACCAGCCTGAGTGTGTCGCGCACCCTGCCCTTCGGCAAGCCCGAGGAGGTGTGTGAGGAGGTGGACTACTTCCTCGATTTCACCGACGGGGGCAGGGGCATGTTTCTCTTCACCAGCAACGTGACCGGGGTGGAGGTACCGCCCGAAAACCTGCTGGCCGCCTACCACCATCTGCAGACCTGGGACCCAGCCCAGCCGCGCACCCCCACCCGGCGGGCATGGCCCTGGCGGGTACACCACCCCGAATAGGAGGACTATGCCCGATCCCCGCGAGGTCGAAGGCGCCTGCCTGTGCAGCGCGGTGCACTTTGAGGTGCATCTGCCCAGCCGCTTCTGCGCCCACTGCCACTGCCCTAACTGCCGGCGCGCCCACGGAGCGGCCTTGGTCACCTGGGCCGGCTTTAAGGGGGAACAGGTGCGCATCCTCGCGGGTGAGGGCTTTCTGACCCGGCACTTGACCGAGAGCGGCGCCACCCGCAGCTTCTGCACCCGCTGCGGGAGCCCGCTCTTCTACGAGAGCCCTCGCTGGCCCGGCGAGATCCACGTGGCCCTAGCCAGTCTCAACGGCCCCATCGACCGCGAGCCCTCCGCCCATGTGTACGTGGACGATCGCGCCGAGTGGTGGCACATCACCGACGCGCTGCCCCAGTACGGGGGCGAGAGCGGCATGGAACCCAAATAGGACAAGAGGAGAACTCCATGGCAAAAGCAAAGAAGTCCGGCAAACAGGTGAAGGTGGCCATCCTCGGCGCCGGTGGCCGGGCTCAGGCCGTCCACTACCCGGCCCTCAAGGACATTGCCGCCGCCAAGGTGGTGGCGGTCTGCGACCTGGACCTGAAACGGGCACAGGCAGCGGGTGACAAGTTCGGCATCCCCGGCCGCTACTCGAATTATGCCGAGATGATCGAGAAGGAGAAACCCGATGCTATCTGGGCCATCATGCCCCCCCACCACCTCTACGATGTAGCTGCTGGCATCATTGAGCGGGGCTGCCACCTCTTCATCGAGAAACCCCCGGCGGTCACCGCCGAGCAGGTGCGCCAGCTCGACCTGCTGGCCCGCAAACACAAGGTAATCACCGGGGTCACCTTCCAGCGCCGTTTCTCGCCCCTGATCCGCCGCGGCAAGGAGTTGTGCGAGGCGCGCGGTGCCGTGCACACTGCCCACGCCACCTTCTACAAGAACTGGGTGGGCGGCGCCCCGTACTACAAAGGGGCCATGGACATGCTCACCTGCGACGGCATCCACGCGGTGGATACCCTGCGTTACCTGTGCGGGGGGGACGTGGTGAGTGTGGCCAGCGATTCGCGCCGGCTCGATGCGGGCCACTGGAACATCCACCTGGCCCTGGTGCGTTTCAGCTCGGGGGCCACGGGCCTGCTGCTCAACAACTTCATGACCGGGCGGCGCATCTTCAGCGTCGAGGTGCATGCCCCGGGCATCTCCTTCTTCGGCGATCCCGAGGAGGGGGGCCGGGTTTTTGCCGACAACAAACTCGAACCGGTGCAGACCCTCGATCCCTTTGCCCTGTGCGGCAGCGGCGAGCAGCACCGGGCCTTTGGCGCCTACGACACCAACCTGCACTTCATCGAGTGTGTGCAGCAGAACCGCCAGCCCGAAACCAACTTCGCCGACGCCCTCAAAACCATGGAACTGGTGGACGCCGTCTATCACTCGCAGATCTAGTGGATGGTCACAGGGGTCTATCGCGTCGGGGAGCGACCCACTTCGGCCTTTCCCAAGGCGCGTCCTTCCCCCTCGCTCGCTCCTCCCCCAACTACCCTGCCCGCGCAACGCCCCATACGTTGGGGCGTTGCGGGCTCCGCTACCCCACCACCCCGCCACGCGGACTTCCCTTCCCGACCGCTCCCCGGGAAAGGTCCTTCGGGGTCATCTCCCCTCCGCTTGGAGTGACCTACAATATCCTTGTGGCGGACCACTAGTGGACTGCCAATCCTGGTCTGGAGATCTCGAGGGCCGTGGGAGTGCCCCGAAGGGCGTCTCTGGGGGAGAGGCCGGGGGCAGGATCGCAGGGCTGGGCAGGGGGAAGCGTAGTTTATGGAGCGAGGGGGAAGATCCGGGACTGCAGAGACGTCCGTAGCGGGTACCCCACGAACCGACATAACCGCGCCCTGGGAAACACCGGAAGGGAGGCAACGCCACAGTGTGGCGTTGCCCCGGCCCGACCCTTGCGGTATTACAACAACAGCCGCGGCACCGACACACTCCAGTTCTTCTGGAAGTACAGGCTGTCGTTGAGGTACACGTTCAGCGACAGGTTCATCACCAGGGTCTGCGCGTCGCTGGTCAGGGAGCCGGTGGCCTCGCTGCGGTAGACCTCGCCGGGCCACTGCACGCTCAGCTTCTTTTTGGCCCGCACCCAGGCCCGGGCCGGCTCCCGCTGCGAGACCCCCATCTCCCCGTCCCCGCCAAAGAGCACCAGCCGGTAGCGATCCTCCAGCACCTCGTGGACCACCTGCCAGGGCGCGCTGCCTGTGCCCGTGTCCCGCGCCGCCTCGGGCGAGGGCAGGAAGGCAAAGGCCGGTTTCTTCCCCCCGTCCCACACCGGCAGGGTGAAGCGGCTCTCGTGCTCACCGCCCCAGTGCAGGGTGAGGGTCCCCGGATAGGGCGTGGGCCAGACGTTGGGAAAATCGGAACCATTGATGCTCAGGCCGATACGATGCCCCCGGCGGAAACGCCAGGCCACCGCCTCCAGGTGATACTCGACACGGGTGGGCACCCCTGGCTCCAGGGGCACCGCCCGGTCCATCCCCTCCCGGCGTGTTGCATTGAGGATGCCCTTGGTCACCAGCACGCTGGTGCCATCCGGGGCCACCTCCAGCAGGCGCACCGCCACCGGGATCACCGGCACGTCGGCACTGACGCAGAAGGAAAAGGTGGGGTTGCCCAGGATGGGCAGGTCCTTTTTCAGCGGGGTGGAGAGGAAATTGAGCGCCAGGGCCGAGTCGGCGCGCTGCTCCCCGGCCAGGGTGAAAGGCACCCCCGCGTCCCAGATCCCCCCGTTGCGGCTGGCCGCCGGCAGATAGGGCACCGAGGCCGTCCCAGGCTTTTTCGGTGGCGCTGCCCCCATCGCACCCTCTCCCAGATGGAAGGTCTGCCCTTCACCAGTGGGCAAGTCAGCAGCCATGCGCCACCTGCCCGCGATCAGGGTGCGGTCCTGCATCGGCGGCTCGTACTCCTGCTCGTAGACCTGCACCGCCGGTTCCTCCTCCACTCCGTTGTCCATCTCTTTCAGCCAGTGGTCCCACCAGCGCAGGAGTTCGAAGCAGATATCGAGACGCGGGCCGCAATGGGAGCGATCCGGGTAGGTGTGAGACCAAGGGCCGATGAGCAGTCTCTTGGGCGATTGCAGGGCGCGGAATACCCGCAGGGGCGGATTGGGGTACCCGTCGTGCCAGCCGCCGATCAACAGCGAGGCCGCCTTGATCCGGTCGTACTGGCCGGCGATGGAGCCCACCGCCCAGTACTCGTCCTCCAACTGGTGCTCGATCCATTTGAGTAAATACGGCTCGCTCTCCTCCAGGCGCTGCCGCCACAGCCCGCTCCACTGCGCGCCCACGGCCTCCTTGAAAGGCGGCAGGGCATTCATCGCCACCATGCTCAGGCCGTAGGTGAGGATGTCGTAATAACCGCGCAGGCAGCCGCCCTTATAGTGACAGTCGTCGGTGTAGCGGCGGTCGGTGAAGTAGGCCGGGGCAATGGCCCGGAGCGAGGGCGGGGCCAGGGCCGCCACCTGCAGGGTGTTGAAGCCGCTGTACGAAGAGCCCAGCTGCCCTACCCGGCCGCTGCACCAGGGCTGCGTGGCCAGCCATTCGACCGCGTCGTACCCGTCCTGGGTCTCCTCGGCCATGTACTCGTCCCGGCTCACCCCCTGGGAATTGCCGGTGCCGCGCACGTTGAGGTAGGCAAAGACATACCCGCGCCGGGCAAAGTACTGGGCCATGGAACTGGCCGTCCCATCGGCGCCGCTGCGGTACGGGTCGTACCAGACCAGCACTGGGAAGCGGCCCGCCGCTGTCGGCCGGGTGAGGGTGGCGCCCAATTCCAGGCCGCTGCGGGTGGGCACCCGGCAGGTGTTGCTGGTCTGGGTATCGTGTTGGGCAGGGGAGCAGATAGCGCGTTTGGCAGCCATGTTTCCTCCCTGATCTAGAACAGCCTTCAACCTGTAACATGCATCTTTGGCAGATGCCTGACAACCTCGATCACCAGGTAATTCTCCTGAACGCTTGACACGATTTCAGCATGCTGATTATTGTATGAGATACATTGAGTCGCTGTGCTGCGCGCCGATACCGGAAAGCGGGCGCATTTGTCCAGGGCAGAATAGGCCCTGTGGGCAAGTGTGTCCGCTTTTTCCTTGGCGGACGCAGCTGCTCTTCAAACCTGCACAGGAGCCCAGAGATGTCTGACTGGAGAGCAGCCCTCGCAGCGGAAGCCTGGAACCAGGTCCGCGACTTCACCTCGAGGCACCCCGAATACACCATCGCTCCGGAGCAATCAGGTGGGCAGGGGAATACCAACTACGTGATCCTCGGCAAATGCGGCGCCGAGAGGGTGGTCTTCAAGTACTTCTGCCAGGACGAGCGCAAGGACCGCGAAGTCTTCGGTTTGCGCCACTGGGCCGCCAGCGGCCTGGTGCCGCATCTCTTGGCCGAGCAGGGTCGTCGGCTGATCGCCATCACCCTGGTGCCTGGCGAGTTCCTGCCGGCCCCGGAACCCAAACTGGCTGGCCGCACCCTGGGCCAGGCCACGGCGCGGTTGGCACAGACCCCTCTCAGCCCCGCCCTTGCCGCCGATTTCGAGCAACGCTTCTACGAGGGGCGAAGCTTTGAGCAATACTACATGGAAATCCTGCAGGCATCGCGGGCCATCCATGAACGGGTAGACCTCTACGCCGGCTCCCTCTATGGCCGCTCCCTAGACTTTGTCGAGTCCCAACTCCCCTCGTTATTTGGCTCGGAACGCATCCTCTACCACCAGGACGCCGCCAATGCGCACTTCCAGGACAGCCGCTTCAGTGGGTTCTTCGACCTGGAGATGTGCCGGGTGGGTACCGTTGCCATGCAGTTGGGCTGCCTGTGGGGAGTCTGTCAGCTGAACGCCGTGTGGCCCTCTTTTGCCTCTGGCTTTGCGGCCGAATCCGGATCCCCCTGGACCTGGCAGCAAGATCAAACCAGCCGTGCGGTATTCGAGCTGCTCGTCTGGCGGTACATCTCCCGGTATGGCGAATGGCACGGCGAGCCTCTTGCCGATGGGGCCATGGCGCAGGAGCGGGCCGATGAGGCGGAGTACCGGGCCGATCTGGAGCGCAGCGCGGCTCTGGCCTGATCCCCCGGTTCCGGCTACTTGTGCCGGCCTGGGCACTATTCTTTATTTGTCCTCTGAGAGCAGATAGCTCTACGCTGACGTCCAACAGGAGATCTGGAGATGGCACAGCTCGGCTACGACGACACCCCCTTCCTGCCCGGCTCCAAGTGGCGGGTGCACGACAGCACCCGGCCCCAGCCCCGCATCATCACCCCCGGCACCGCCAGCACCCAGGACCAGGCCGGCGCCGCCCCCACCGATGCCGTGGTGCTCTTCGGCGGCAAGGATCTGTCCAGCTGGCAGAGCGTCAAGGACAAGGGCCCGGCCAAGTGGAAGGTGGAGCAGGGCTACGCCGAGGTGGTCCCCGGCACCGGCGATATCGAGAGCGTGGAGCACTTTGGCGACTGCCAGCTCCACCTCGAATTCGCCTGCCCCAGCGTGGTCAAGGGCGACAGCCAGGGCCGCGGCAACAGCGGCGTTTTCCTGCTGGGCCGCTACGAGATCCAGGTGCTCGACGGGTTCCAGAACCCCACCTATGCCGACGGCATCACCGCTTCGATCTACGGCCAGTACCCGCCCCTGGTCAACGCCTGCCGCGCCCCGGGCCAGTGGCAGACCTACGATGCGATCTTCATCGCCCCGCGCTTCGAGAGTAGCAAACTGCTCAGCCCCTCTTCGCTGACCCTCTTCCACAACGGCGTGGTGGTGCATCACCACCAGGAGTCGCTGGGACCCACCGGCCACCGCAGCCTTTCCAATTACAACGATCCGCACCCCGCCACCGGCCCGCTCAAACTCCAGGACCACGGCGACCTGGTGCGCTACCGCAACATCTGGTATCGCCCCTTCAGCAACCAGGCCTAGTGACCATGCGACGGGGAGATGACCCCGAGGCCTTTCCCGGGGAGTGGCCGGGAAGGGAAGTCCGCGTGGCGCCGCACCCCATACGTTGGGGTGCGGCGGGACGCGCCTTGGGCAAGGCCGGAGTGGGTCGCTCCCCGGCGGTACCCAGAACCACTGTGCGCAACTATAGGAGCTGTCCATGACTCAGAAGAAGTACACGGCGGCCATCGCCGGCTGCGGTTCCATCGCCCACGCCCATATGAGCGGATACGAAAACGCCGGCATCGAGGTCATTGCCTGCGCCGATCCCCTGGCCATCGCCCGCGGCGAGTACCAGGAGCGCTACAGCATCCCCCAGGGCTTTGCCTCCGTCACCGAGATGATGGCCAAGGCCAAGCCGGATCTGGTCAGCGTCTGCACCTGGCACCCCGACCACCCGGCCCCGGCCATCGACGCGGCCAAAGGCGGGGCCAAGGGGGTGATCTGCGAGAAACCCATGGCCATCAGCACCGGCCTGGCCAAGGCCATGATTGCCGCGGCCGAGGCGAGCGGCACCAAGCTGGTCATCAGCCACCAGCGCCGTTTCACCGCCGGCTGGGAGAAGGCCCGCGAGCTGGTGCAGGGCGGGGCCATCGGCAAACCGCTGTGGACCAACTGCAAGGTGATCAACGGCCTGCTCAACTGCGGCACCCACGCCATCGATGGGGCGCGTTTCGTGCTAGGCGATCCCAAGGCCGAGTGGGTGATGGGCGCGGTGAGCCGTTACTCCGAGCGCTTCGAGCGGGCCACCCCCATCGAGGACGCCTGTATGGCCCTGGTGCAGTTGGAGGGCGGACTGCAGCTCTTCATCCAGTCCGACCTCTACATCGAGCCCGAGAGCGGCGACGGGGCCAGCCGCTTCCAGATCCGCGGCAACGAGGGGGTCATCGATGTGTGGGTCAACCAGGTCCGCCTCTTCCACAGCGGCAGCGGTTGGGAGGAGGTGCCACTGCGGGTGCCCGCCGACCAGGTGCACGTGGCCGGCGGCCCCACCAACGGCAACCTGGTCCGCGAGTTGATCGCCTGGATCGAGGGCGGCCCGCCGCATCGGGGTGCCGGCCCCACGGCTTTTGCCACCGTCGAGATCATGATGGCCCTCTACGAATCGGCGCGCCGCCACCATGTCATCCACCTGCCCCTCAAGGAAGAGGCCAACCCGCTGGCGCAGATGATCGCCGAGGGCGGATTGCCCCCTGACAAGCCGGGTCGTTATGACATCCGCGAGTTTTTGCGCCGCGACTGGCTCGACCAGGACAAGTACCAGCAGTTGCGGGCCCAGGGCCTCAAACACCAGGAAGCCCAGGACCAGGTGAAAAAACTGGCCTGAGTTTCAGAAAACCCCTCGGCCAGGCGCGGACAGACGGGCCCGCGCCTGGTTTTTCTTTTTCGCTGTCGGGGAGAGATGTGGATGGAAGCGGAACGCCCAGTGGACCAAGAACCGATTTTCCGGCTCGCTGCGCCTTCAGCCGCAGACCTGGCCGCCTTTGAGGAGGATGGGTATGTGGCCTTTCCGCGCATCTTCACCGAGGCTGGCCTGGCGGGGCTGACCGACGAGATCCTCAGCATCGAAGCCGTGCGCGAGTTCCTCGCCGACGCCGAGAAAGACGCCGCCAAGCTGGGCACCGCGTACTTCGTGCGGCCCTGGAACCAGCGGGGGCCCTGGGCGGACCGGATCATCGACGCCCCCCTGGTCACCGCCCTGCTGCGGGCCACCATCGGCCCGGACTATCACTTCTGCCACTCGGCTCTCAACGTGGCCCTGCGCGGAGTGGGACGGATCGGCCTCCACCAGGACCACCACCACTGGTTTCACGAAAACCCGGTCAATCTCGCCGAGCGCGAAAAGAAATATATCCAGATCCTCTACTACCCCAACGGCTTCACCGCCGGCGACCGCAGCCTCTCGGTGATCCCGGGCAGCCAGCGGACCTCGCCGACCAAAGAGGTCACGCCTGAAAGACTGCTGGCAGGGGAGTTCGATGCACAGGCCGGGCGCCCGCTCAAACTGGTGCATCTGAGCCTCCCTCCCGGCAGCATGGTGTACCTCAACGCCCGCATGTTCCACGGGGTGGAGCCCAAACCCCTGGACTCCCCGCAGCCCTTCCGAATCTTCGCCATCGACATCTTCAAGGAGGCCGGGCCGCCCCACCGCCACACCCAGGAAATCCCGCCTGAGTGGATCGAACGGGCCGGGCCGGATCGGCGGAAGCTCTTCCTGCGCGAGGCGTACACGCCAGAGTGCTGGACTCGGGATGCTGCGGCGGGGAGATGACCATAGCGGGGTGGGCCGCGAGGGTTAGCGCAGCGACAGGTGGGGGGTATTCCTCACTGAGAGTGGTCGGGGTGGGAAGGACGCGGGCGCAACGCCCCAACGTATAGGGCGTTGCAGGGGTAGGGCTGCGGGGTAGGGCTAGCGATCGGGGCGGCAAGTCCGCGCCTTGGGAAAGGCTGGAATGGTTCACTCACCGACGACAATTTAGCTATGAGGCTGCACCTATGTGGAAGATCAACCTCGCCGAGGTCCCCCAGCAGCCCCAGGTCTGGAGTTGGGAGGGCGCCCGCTACGAACGGACCCATCAGCACATCTCAGTGGCCCTGGGCAACACCAAGGAAACACCCCACCCCTTCGACGTGGAACTCACCCGCGTCCCCCCCGGCGCCGCCCCCTGCCCGGTCCACTCCCACACCCGTTGGTGGGAATTCTTCATCGTCGTCTCCGGCAAAGGTGAGATCAGCCGCAACGGGGAGACCTGGGAAGCCGGCCCGGGCGACTGCTTCATCCAGCCCCCCAACACCCAGCACCGCGTCCGCAACCTGAGCCAGAGCGAGGATCTCGTGTACTACGTGATCACCAACGAAGACCCCGCCAGCGAGACCACCAAACATCAGATATAGGGTAAGCGGCGGGGAGATGGCCCTGGAAGCCTTTCCCTGGGGAGTGGCCGGGAAGGGAAGTCCGCGTGGCGGGGTGGTGGAGTAGCGGAGCCCGCAACGCCCCAACGTATGGGGCGTTGCGCGGGTAGGGTGGTTGGGGGAGGAGCGAGCGAGGGGGCAGGACGCGCTTGGGAAAAGACCGGAATGGGTTGTTCCCCGACGCGCAACCAACACTTGGGGAAAAGGCTATGATGGGTCGCTCCCCGGCGCGTAGCAACACAACCATCCACCTCTTCCGAAAGACGCCCATGAGCCGCATCAACCGCGCTATCGAGTTGCTCGCCGAGGGCCAGCCCATCTATTACACCGGTGGCCATACCGGTCACGTGCTCACCTACGAGCAGGGACGCGAGGATGCCGGCACCTGGGTGGAC
>SXGU01251304.1_pt1 | contig 23822 bp, 19 predicted proteins | sample 3174531 | NCBI WGS metagenome assembly SXGU01 (sample SAMN11356863, study PRJNA531348) | freshwater metagenome | isolation source: freshwater sample F1-140 | place: China: Fuxian Lake, Yuxi | collected 2017-12-25
ACTCCAATCAAAAAGAAAACGATGCCTCCTGGGATGACCGGCAAAAGAGTTATCACGAGATTTATGAAGCCTTCTTTTTTATTACCCAACTTGAATCGATGAATACCAAGCCAACCTAGAGTGATGGCTAACCAGGCAATCTTTTTTCTTGATTTTCCCTTGAACAAATTAATGACCGGGCGAAAACTGACCTTTAAAACCATGCCAATTACTAAGACGATCATCAAAGCAAGTGAAAATACAACCCAAGTTTCAGCAGAGTTGCTCATCAGACCTCTTTTTTAAGTGACATGACATTCTTAAATTATCTTAATTCACCGTTACCATTGTCGCCAGCTTCTGCCCCATCTAGGCGAGGTTCGACGCAAATAGCGACTAAACCGTGGCATACGGTCTTCAATCAACTCTGGCAACACAATATGTATAAGAACGTCTAGGTATCGAACACAACGACATGGCGAACCAAACCAGAATCTGCTCTCTGGAGTCAATTCGAAATGGCGTAGTCGAACAAAAGTCTCTTTCAGCGTGTGCTTTCGCTCAAGCATTTGAATAGCCAAAAAAACCTAAAACTGTACAAACTAAAAAGAGAAGCCTAAACAGATTCATGGATCTGGGCAAGATACAGCCAATTAAGCAACTCTGACCAAACAACATCAAAAATGTGATTGACTCGAATCTAAAATATCGTTCCTTCTCGATAGCCAATCAATCGAATAAGGCCACCAATCTCCGCAGACCTAGTAAAAATTACATCTGGGAGTGTTTCTCGCTGTTCGATTGAATTTGTAAGCTCATCTAATTTTGAAGTTCGCGGTGCAAACCTAACAAATACTGCCCGATCTAGAGAGACATCTAGTTGAGCAAGACTTTCTGCTTGAATAAACTGAACAATTGGATCGGTCGGTTTGGCAAGAACGATACCGTTAAGTAGCGCATTGATTGAGTCAGCATCACTCCAATACTGATCGATGAGTTTTTGGCGTTCGCGTTCTCCTTCGTTTTCATCAACGAGGTGATTTTTGCTGTAAACGCCATAACGAAATACACTTTGCACATAACGATCGAGGCGTTCACGAATTTCAGTTACTATTCGTGGCCCCACCGCACTGGCACCAGAACCAAGCAACGAATAGCCATGTGACTCAATTGGTCGCCTTATTATGCAAACAATATCCCTAATCAGCACTTTCTTTACCTGCGGTAAATTTTTGAAGATACCAATATGTGCCCCAGCTTGGAAAGTCTTTCGAACAGAGGGATTAAAGGAATGGTTATCGTAAGCGAATGACTGATTTGCGGCATCGTCTATCAGCATCGTTCCAAGAGTCGATGTCACCTCGTTCAATACCGAATCACGTAACAGGCGAAGTGGCTCGATAGCTGCTCGGCGAGTTTTGCTAAGGATCCAATCGTTCAAAGCAACAGTCCGGATAAATTGCTCATGCGCATCGACACTTACCTGAACTTGAGAAAGATTTAAAGACTTTCCCCACTTGCGAATCTCAGAGTCGGCATAAAACAGTAGTAGAGCAGCTACAACAACTGTAACTATCGCCACGGCAAATAAAATCTCGGACAAGATACGGAGTTCCTCGCGTATCGGTGCAAAAAAAGCTGAATTCTGAAGCAAGTTTGGAATCTGTTCGTCGTAAATGTGATCAAGAATACCCAGACCACCCACTAACGTGGTAACAGCAAGCAACAGACGAAACCAGGGTTCCGCCAGTAGAACGGCAAACTTTTTTGCAATTTTCATACCTACACTTTTTGGCATGGAAGTTTCGGACGAATCCAGTCTTTCAGTCAATGGTGTCAGCAACTTAGTTTGAAAATCCTCACGAATTTTTTCGCTGCTTCGAGGTTCGACCTGCGCGATGGTGTCGTCAAGACGACCAAAATATGGCGCAATGGATTGTTCCTCAGACAGCGCCCGTAGCACTGTCTGGATCACATCATCGAGAAGCCGTGTGCGCGCATCTTTCAAGGACTGCCGACGGTCGTCATCCCGATAAAGTCGAATGCCAGCGTCTTCAATTTTGAACGCTTCCTCATCGCTAAAACCATCTGATGCCTCAACCTCGTTAATCAGGGTGCCAACTGTCTGATCAACAAAGCGAAGTTGAGTAGACAGATCTCGCACCGCCTGAACCTGAGTTGACGAAAATCGTGCAACCCGTTTAGTTACTGAATGACCGCTCTTAAGCCCAAACCAGCGAAGAGCATCGGTTGTTGATTTTCTAGTGTCAGCGTAAACCTTAGCTAAGCCCTCACCGTCTCGAAGTAAGTCCTCTTCAGAATAGTTACCACAAAGATGCTCAGGGGTGGTCCACGCCGGTGGCCGCCGCTCGAGTGCCGAGAAACTGTCACCACCTGAAATAGTTTGTCCTACTTCTTTCAAAGCATCAGCAATCGCATCAGATGGGAAACGCCCAAACCACGCTTGACCAGTGCCAAGCGAAAAGGCTCTGTAAGGACTCTCTTTAGTCTTTTCAAAGATTGCCGTAAACACTTCCGGGATCACCAATGCGTCTCTAATGATCTCCATAGTTCTGTGCCCATCGGGATCCTCGGGCCAAATCGCAAGAGCTTCAGGAGTACCTCGGTCTGCCCCAAAATAGACCCCGATGTTGTCTTCAACAATCAAAATTCTGACGCGATCTCCCGCGTTTAGAATGGCATCAGGAACCACGACATCTGCCATCGCCTGAGTCGCTGTCCTACCACCTGTCGTACACAGAAGCAAAACACGCAAAGACAACGCACTATGCAGGAGCTTTTCGTAAAGTGAAGAATGTAAACCGATGTTCGACAGGTCCTCACAAACCAAAACCCTAAAAACATTAACAACGCCCGATTCAGTATGCTCAACTGTCCTAGACAGCAATTGAAGGAGTGTTAACGAATCGTCAAATGATTCACTTGCGGTGATGCAAACGACTTCCTCTTCAATGTTTGCCTTCATCACTATCCCAAGTTATCAACTATGGCAGCTCGCCTCTGTCGCTCTTCAGCTATGAGCTGTTGAATCTTTGCGTCACGCTCTTTAATGACTTCTGTTAACTGTTGCTTCATCGGTTCGACTCTGCCAACTAGCGAATAAGGAGCGCCGATACACCAAAAGCTCATGTTGGGAGCATTTAGATATGGCTCAGTAAGACTCGCTGGTATTTCTTTACCAAAAAAGTTCCACACCCATTCTCGACGTAAACGCGCTTCCTTGGTTAAGCCAACAAACTCCTCTCCCTTAGATAAATTGTCCTTATACATCATCACTAATTCAATAATGCTCTCAAAAAGCGGAGAGGGTGGTTGCGCAGACTTACCGACTAATTGCAAACAACTTGGAATGTACTCACCGAACCATTTGATTGCATCTGGTAATCCCGGGTTGATGAGTGAACCTGCAGTCACAATTTTTTCTTCAAAGCCGTTAAAGAGAGAAGCCCAAGGCGACGCACCGTCTCGGGACGTTAGAGGTATATCAAAGTGGGCGTTAGTGCCTTTTTTTGTGACTCTTATCTCTTCTGGACTTTCAACTGAACCCTTCTGAACAGAAACATGACCGTCATAAAGTGCAGCAAGGAAATTGCGAAGAATTACCTTTCGATTCGGTGAATCCGTAATGTCTTGAAGATTCTGAAAGCTGACTCTTTGCCTATAAGCCAACCGATCTGTTGCAGGATGTTGAGTATTCGGCTTATTTGCCTCCACCCAAGTAGCCAGCAGTGACCGCACCTCCTCGCTGTCAAGCAATCCCTGACCAACAATATTGATTGTCGCCGTAATGCTTCCCGAATCTCCTGCTGCCGCAAATTGAAATACATCTTTTGCATTAAATGAGTTAAAGCGAAGTCCGAAGATGATGTTCTTCAGATATTCCTCCACCCGTTCATCTTCACGACCCGGGTAGGTTACTAGAACTCGCGGTTTAGCGCCACCTGTTTGAGGAATTACGCCGTCGGGAAGTAGTGATGCCAACTTTTCTTGCAACTGGTCCAAGTCTGGTGTAAGCACATTATTTGATGCATGCGCAAGACTCGCTAGCGAATCTGAAAGCGGCGTGAGTACATCTTGAAGCACATCTTGTACGGAAATACGCAAAGGCTCCAACATATTTTCTATGAACGAATCGGAGTCCTTCTCGCGCAAGAACTGCTTCAGAGCATCTGCCCACGCATTACGTTGATTCGCGCGCATTACTCGAGCGAGCAAAGTCGCATCATCGGCCTCACCAACAACTAAAGTCTCGCGAATTTTATCTTTTACTCCATTAACTAAGGTTACGAGAGTTTGCTGAATGTTGCCTGTCGCAGATGGCAGATACTCCACCACCCCTAAACTCGTTTGTGCAAGTTTTGTGACCTCTTCTTGTTGCTCACGATCAGCAGCAGCAATCTGGTCGCTCAACAAAGCTCGAATCTGCTCGAATACACGATCTGATTCGTCCGAACTTGACTGCCAGAGAATTCGGCGCGAATCCCACTCACTCCACCACAAAGCCTTGACATCCCGAACATACTGGTCCTCTTGTGACTTAACCCATCGGTCGGCATCGGCTTTTTCTGGCTTACCCCGAAACCACCTAATTGACCGATTCTTTTTTTTCTTTACCTTCGTCGGAGCGCCATCATCAACAAACCTTTGGCCACGAAGTGCAGCAACTGCTCTACCGCCAATTACAAGTGCATCACAAATGTTTCGATCATCGTACGAGTCGAGAACTTTAATCAAGCCTTCAAGCGAACGAATGTCCTGCATTTCTGGTACCGCCTGTCTTACCAACGGTCGCAATTCGTCTAACGATTGCACCACTTTACGCTGAAGGTTGCCCTGAAACTGCTCGAACTTCTTTGAGTCGGTCATAGCGCCCGCCGCGACCGCAAATTTGATGTCCACACGTTCGCTAAATCTCTGCGGCTCAATGATTTGGCTCTGCCCTGAACCCTTCAAAAATGAATTCACGTGCTCTTCAGAGATGGCGCGACTCGGCACTGCTTCCAATTGCGCCTTCAACCCGTCGGCTAACAACCTTCGGCTAATTACCTCAACTAATCTCTCCGACGGGAGCGTCAGCGATGCGCTAACCGTAGGCATGATATTTTTTCTGCCCAAAAGCGTGTGATGCATGTCGCGAATCTCATTATCGTTGACAAGCTTGTCAACAAAACCCATCGTCATCTGATTAACGGTGGCTATCGTGCTGACCTGCGAGACAATTGCAGATGCGATACTGCGATACACATCTTTTCGATCAAGGCCGCCACGACGATCAACAAGCGTCGCTACTTTCACCGCAGTTTTTCCAAACTGAGTATCAAGATTGATGGCTTTGTAACCTCCAGCACCGTTGACTGACGACCATGGATAAAGCACCACTCGAGTTGCCGAAAGTTCCGGATCTGGATTGTTAAACAAGTCCATGAGTCGACTTAAGTCCAAGAGAGCAGTCGCCGCGTTTAACTGAGTGTTTCTTTTATTTACGCCAACTAGGACACTGTCGAATAGTGACGGCATTATTATTATCGGCATGATCGTGCATGGCACATCAGGAAAACGAGTCACCAACTCGTTGTACAACAGATGTATGACGTCATAAAAAATACCGCAGCCAGTACCACCCGCAAGCGAAAACCCGAGATACACGGCGATACTGTTCGTATGCACACCGCCACCAGCAAAAGATGTGAGTTGCCCCGTCGACTGGGCAAGTTCATCAAGTGCCCTGCCGAGATCATTGCCAATACTCTGGGCATAACCTTGCTTTTTGAGTGACGCGAAAAGAGCGGTGCGTCCTACTGTTGGATATTGGCCGGCACCTCCAGAAAGAGGAGAGACGTTTACTGAAGGGTCATCGGGGATCCACTCATTGACATTAGGAACATTCTCATTGCGCAAATGACTAGCCGCTTCGCGAAACGAAGCAAAGGGCGGCAAAATGGTATGAATTGCAGTTGCGTTTTTGCCCTGCAAATGAGTTTTGATCTCATCAAGTGCTTGCTGACTGAAATCAAGGTAAACAGATTGAACGAACTTTGGTAACTCTTTTCTCTTGAATCCCGCAAAGGCGCCACCACGCGCCTGTAGGCGGCGACCATCTAAACCACAAATCTCTCGAGTCAAGGCCTCTGTAAGTTCACGGCCAATATCGAGACCAGAACCGCCAATTCCGACGTACAAAAAGCGCTGCCTAATCATTGTGTTTCTCCTTTAACTTTTGATTAACTACTCTTCTTCACTATCTAAATCCTCATCTTCCAGTTCTTCTGGCACGACCACCCGAATAAATGTGTCTCTGTACGCAATTCCCGAGCCTGGGTCATCCGGGAAATTATAGGCATGGAACGCCTGTGTCCCTTCGTCAGCCTCACCTTGACCAGCACCTCTCGGCACTTGAACGACAACGAAATCGCCATCAACTGACGACCGCAATTTACGCACAATTAGATTTGCATCCTCTTTGCTTGCCTCAATCAGCCAACCATTGCGGTCAAAACTTAAAAAAACCTCGCGAAGACCACTTAGATCAGCACGCGTATTCCATTTTGCCGAGGGATTCTGTGCGACATTTCGTTGTTGAAACTCAGCACCACTCGGAAACTTACTGTTACGAGAGCGACGCAGGAGATACCAGCCCAGCAAGAACAAAAGGGAGATGACTGAAAGAATTAGTAACCATGGCAACCCATCGTCGTCGTCAGTCTCAGTTTCCGTGACCGGGGTCGGGTTTGACGAAGTTGGCGAAATTGACGTCGACGTTTCGGGCAGGGTCAAATTGCATGAGTCAATCGACGCGGTGAGCCAGACGAAGTCGCTCTGGTTACTCGCCAACGAGACTTCAAGCTCTTTCGAAACAGACCCCGAATTCGAGAGCGTCACTTGATTGTCATCGGACGTCAAAAGTATAGAGCCAACCTCTTTTCGACTCGCTGTATCGACCACAACCGCTCTTGGAAAAGTTAGGTTATTACCTAAATTCCATTGAATTTCTGTGTTGTCGATTCGCGAAACCGAAACAGTCGCGCTCAAGTCTTTACAATCAGATATTCGAAGATCAACTCTTCCCGATTGTGATGTTTCCACAGTGCCTGTTTGCGCAGTGATTTTCCAAGTCCCAACGTCAGCACCCAGCACTGTTACGGCGCACGAACGAGAGCCATCGTCGGCCAGCTTCCATTCGCCGGCACAAAGCAACTTTTGAGTTGCTTCAACGACCACCTCGGGATCTTCGGTTACATCACGAACAGTCAAAACCACCTCATTAATAAATGGGTGAACTTTAAGAGTTGTCGGGAGTGAACCTGGAGGACCAACATCTTTGCAGATTAAATCTCCAAGTATCTCAAGAAGGTAGTTATCAAGTGTCTTATCATCAGCGACAATTGCATAAGGATCGCTTCCGGTTCGACATTGAGTCTTTGCACCACTGCGAGCCAAGTTGTTGAGTTCATCTTTTTCGACTTGACCAAAACCAAGCGGCCAAATCTGAGCATCACGTTCTCGAAGTGCCGCCGTTGATTCGTTTAGTCTACCAATGTCTGCTGCCGTAAGCCCAGATGAACTGCGTTTCCCTTCTGGATCATACTTACCATCTGTCAGCAAAATAACTGCGCGTACCGAGCCTTGTTCTTTTATTGCATCGAAAGTTGCAGATGCATACTCAAATGCTTTTGCAAAATCAGTGCTTTGCCCAGCGCCACTGCGCCGCCGCACTTTTTCGGCGCAGACTCTTAAATCTAGAACATTCTCTGTTGTTACGAAGGTTGGCGCACACTTTTCGTCCACAGCCGAACTTCCACTTCCGAAACCCGCAATTGCAACTTGCGTTGAGACGCCCTCGCCTGACAACTCTCGGCGCGAAATCAAACTGATAACGGCACTAATCTCAGCTTGAACGTCGCTATTATTTAAGCTCGACGACTCGTCCACCAGAATCACAAGGTCCAGATCCTTTTGTGTTGGAGACGAGGAGCCCATCGAAGGTGCTGACAGAAAAGCTACGGCGGCTACTACGACACCTGTAAACTTCACCACAAAATTTTTCTTCATTAAACAACCCTTTATCCCAGATATTCCCCCGATAAGCATAGGTCTCGCTAGCCTAAGACTGCTAATGCACTTCCCGCTATTTGTACACAGTCCATGACCGATTTTGAGGATTACGGTAGCGACACGCCCAGCGATGCGTGTGAAGTTTGTGGTGACCCCCTGTGCCCTGGCTGTGGATCGAGTGTTCAATCTCAAATGCTCAAACTCGCTTCAATTCCTGTGGGCATAGTTGTCTTTGCGTTCATCGTTCGCGCCATATTTTTTGGTGGCTCCGATTCAAACGACGAGAACTCGAGATCTGATTCATCCAGTCAAATTTCTATAAGTCAGCAGGAAGATTCAAGCACTCCTCTTCCAACGACACCGACCCCCTCTCCAATTTCAACTACCACAAGTCCTCTAGCGATCAGCCCGATACCTGTCAGTGGCGGTTCTCTTACCGAGGAGACCATAAAGTCAATAGTTCAAGTTGTGCAGGTCGATGCACTCGGGCCGTGCGCTTGGGGATCAGGAACAGTCGTCGGAAACGAGCTCACGGTTCTCACTAATTTCCACGTCATCGAATCGATCTCCGATTGTCCGAACGCAAAATTAGAAGTTTGGACAGTTTCAGCTTTGGACGAACGACCATCGCCGACCCACAATGCTGTGGTACTAGGCAAAGACGAAACTGCTGATCTCGCCATTCTTCGTCTGACTCCAAAGACATCAACCGCGCCGACTCTGAGACCGGCCCCAATTCGAAACGGCACAACGGTGGGAGAGGAAATCTTTATAATCGGATTTCCAAATATCGGCGGAAGCTCAATAACTATCTCAAAAGGAATCGTAAGTGGCTACACCAAAAGTGATGGTGTTTCCTGGATCAAAACCGATGCATCAATTTCAGGAGGTAACAGCGGAGGAGCCGCAGTAAATACTAAAGGCGAACTCATCGGGGTACCCACTATGGCAAGTGCTAGCGAAGATGGCGATGTAGTGGATTGCCGTCCCGTGGCCGACACAAACGGCGATGGCGTCACCGACCAATACGATGCTTGCACATCAATTGGTGGATTTCTCAACCTTCTGTCCCCCGCAAGTCGCGCAGAGTCGTTATTAACACAATTCAAAAGTGCCAGTGTGAATGAAAATAACAACGATGCAACCGAAGAAGAACTAGATCCCGAAGAAGAATCGACGGATTGGGACGCTGACGAGTACTCCACCGATCCAAGATTTGCAACCTGCAAAGAGGCACAAAAAAATGGCTACGGTCCCTACTATGAGGGCTCTGACCCTGAATACAACTGGTATATCGATGCGGACAACGACGGAGAAGTCTGCGAGCGTTGAAGATTACAATTTTTACACAAAAACTAAAGATAGCCCTCTCGTCCCATCGTCCCAAGATTGACTAAATTTATCTCATTACCAATAGCCAAAAGTAAATCATCTTCCGAAAACTTGGTTAGGTCGTCGTCGGCAGGCTCAGCCAAATTTGCCATTCGACTTGCATGGGTTCGTTGAATAGCTTCAAAAAACTGTCTCGCAGCTCTCGCATTTCCGAATGATTGATCTCGCACGAGGTTTCGGAAGTAGCCGTGCAACAACGCATACGCACTATCGACAAGCTGGTAACCGTTATCTCTTAAAAATCGATCAAATATTTTTACCAGTTCTTCGTCTGAGTAGTCGGGAAAGGCAACTATGTTCGAAACTCTGCTGCGTAATCCAGGGTTAGAAGATAGAAAGCGATCCATTGGCTTGGGGTAGCCCGCCATCACCACTGAGAGTCTGTGACGCTCATTCTCAAGAGCAAGCAACAATTGTTCAATTGCCTCAGCTCCAAAATCATTCGAGCCTGAGTTCTCCGATGATCGACTAAGTGCGTAAGCCTCATCAACAAACAAAACACCATCTAATGCCCTATCGATTTGCCCTCTGGTTTTTAGTGCCGTTTGCCCGATGTAACCAGCCACTAAATGAGACCTCGATACTTCAACAAGATGCCCACGCGACAAGAGGCCAAGATGTGCAAAAATTCTGCCTAGTAACCTAGCAACAGTCGTCTTCCCAGTTCCTGGATTGCCGACAAAAGCAAAATTCAAAGACTGTGGTTGAATTCGGTGACCCCGCTTTTGGCGTTGAACTTGTACGCGACAAAGATTGACTATCGAATTTAGTTGTGTTTTCACATCCTCCAGTCCGACAAGGCCATTCAGCTCGTTAAGTACATTTGCAAGTCCCTCTTCGTTTATCTCAAGCGCTCCTTCCGCTGTCGCCTTCGGAGTCACATCCTCAACCTTCAAAAAATGCAGATCATCAGGAGTGCAATTTTCAAGCTCAGCGACTCTATTAGCGTGTCGTATTTTTGAATCCTCTAGAAGCTGGCGTGCTGCACGAGCATTTCCAAAACTCTCTTGCGTTACAGCACCAACGAAATAACGTGTGACGGCCTCAATCACATTTTCTTCGATCTTGTAGCCATCGGCTCGCGCCATCCGACCAAAGACTTCAGCCAGCTCACTGGGGGAATAGTCATCAAAATAAAAAACTTTTGAAAACCTGCTTCGCAATCCAGGGTTTGATCGCAAAAATTGCTCCATTTTTTCTGAATAACCGGCCACAATTACTGAGACCCTGTTTCGATTATTCTCCATCAACGTCATCAGGGTTGAAATGGCCTCAGATCCAAAATCTTGCCCTCCTCCATCACCATCTGTTAATGCATAAGCCTCGTCAATGAAAAACACCCCGTCCAGTGCCTTATTAAAAGCTTCAGTGGTCTTTATCGCCGTTTGTCCAATAAATCCTGCAACCAAGCCTGATCGGTCGACTTCTTCTAGTTGACCTTTCTCCAAAAGACCATAACCATAAAGAATTCGACCAATTATTCTTGCGACAGTGGTTTTGCCAGTACCAGGAGAACCTTTAAAAACAAAATGCCTCGTGATGTCAGCCGCTTTTGCACCAGCCTGTCGCCTCTGCTGCATCACCTCTATATAATTTGCATAAGATCGAAGTTCAGACTTCAAATTTTCTAGTCCAACAAGACCATCTAGCTCCGCCATCGCCTCGCGCAATACGGTTGGACGATCTCCCAGAGGTGCGTTTCCTACGATTGGTGCAACGATGCTTTGAAGTGCCCTCTCAAGAATCACGCCGTCACTTGAAAATTTGTAAATGCTGAACTCAAAAGTCTGTCCACCACATTTTAAAGAATACGAGCGAAACTCTCGATCCTCCCGAGCAACTTGCGGGTTCTGGACAATTTTTTCTTCACTCTCAATCACCAAATCTGATGTGACAATCTGACTTTTCACCCAAACCCATTGTCCTTGCTGGTCGAAAGTTGCGAACTTAAGAGTCAATTCTCGAGAATTTATCGAATTACGAAGAATAAAAAGAGCACCAGGCGGTTGATTTTTTAGCCACACCGGTCGAATCACATCAACAATTTGAAAATTTCCTGCTTCGGTCTGATTACGAACTCGCTCAAAATCATGCCTGTTGACTAAATATAAACTCACCCAAGGCTGCACCTGAGGAGTTGCCGCACGATGAAAAAAGTGATGCTGACGAGTTTGAACGTGCTGAAGCGTGTCGTTGACGAGCAAAAGTGGCGGACGACTACTCGCGGCGAGAACCACCTGACGTATCTGCGGTTCGTCATGATCTCCCAAGACTGAACCAGCAAGCTCGCCTTGCCACCAAACACTGATCCCAGTCGGCACAAACAGCCCACTTTTACCGTCATGGTCAACATTGGCAAGAGTTGCATTTTCGACAAGCAGACAACGAACACTCGGATCGATTTCACCCAAGATTCGCAAGAGTTTCTCGTGAACTAGTTTTGCAAGACTGAATGTTTCACTATTTACGAGAACGATTGGACGTTCACTCGAGCCATGAATCACCTGATCGATGAAACTCTGGGGGTTTGCGACTTTATAATCTTCGTTATTCATTGGCTGTTTGCGCGTCAGCCACAACCTCGGCTCTTGCGATCGCGGCTTTTAGATCATTTAGCAGAGGCGCTTTGTCTACCATTGGCTCGCCAGGGTTTGGGCCGCAAATGTTACAACTTTCATTGCGGTTGACCGTCAGCCAAATTGAACGGTGGCCGTATTGTGCTGGCGCGCCTCGTAAGACCTCTCCCACCAGCGAAAAATCCTGCGTCACAGCAAATATTGCATACTGATTTTCGGCCAGGGCTTTCTGCGCGAACTGTTCAAGGCTTGTTCCAGTTCCCTTCATCAGACAAGACAAACCGAGGCGGACACCAATTGCTGAAATTGACTGAATGTCGGCGCCAAGAGCAACCTCTGCAACTAGACGCCCAGTTCCATAATTATGTGTCCCCTGTTCCTGAACGGGCACGAGGTCACGGAATACCGTCGCACAGGCAAAACATGGTGATGGTGCATCGACGACAGCAACTTCTCCCGCATGTGCCTTTGCGAATGCACCTATAAAAACGGCTGGCTTCTTGTGCCAATACGCAAATTGATTAATCTGAAGTTGCGCCCGCCGATCGTCTAATGCACTCATAATCAAATCACAACCTGAAATCAATTGATTAAACGAGTCGCGTGAAATATCCTGCAAAGTTTTTGGTACAAAATTGATTTTCAGTTCGGGAGAAATAGAAATTAGTCGCTCAGCAAGAGCATGAACTTTTAAAGAGCCTACATCTCTTGCCCTAAAGTTTGCACGAGACAAGTTTGAATAGTCGACAGTGTCCGGATCTAAGAGAGTTATCTCACCAGCCCCACATCTAACGAAATGCTCGGCGACATACGAACCAACTGACCCGCAACCTGCGACCAAGACATGCGCTTGTCGCATACGGTCTGTTAAAACTCCACGCGAACGAGCAAACAGACCCTCACCAACTTTGTTTACATATTCGATGAAGTTATCGCCAACAAGAACTGGGTCTAATTCGAGTTCACTTCCGAGTGAACTTCTACCCGTTAGCGCAACACCCGCTAGACCAAAAACGACATGTCGCGGTGATTCGGCTCCTAATAGTCTGAGATCAGAAAGTGCATCTATCAATCGCCGCTCGGGCTCGGAAGTTACACTCCAACGAAGATTTAACTGCTTTGTTTCCCCCGTCAAGCCGTCAAAAAATAGTGCGAGAGGTGGCACATCTGGGTAAGAACCTGATGCGGCAAGAACCAATTTTGAATCATTTCGCAGAGTTAACTGGCCCGACACTGAATACAAAGCGTTCGAATCAGTTGGAAAGAACTCTGGAGCCGGTAGCCGAAGATCTGTCGCGAGCTTTCTTACGTCTCGCGCAAACCAAATGATTTTTGGCAAACATGGTGCAACACGTAAGCCACGTGAGCGACTTCTTATTGCGACATAAAATGACGCCCAGACTTCTTCCCCAATTTTAACTTTGTTTGGAGCCGCCGGACCCTCTTTCAAAGTAATAATAGGCGCAAGATATCGGCCAAGTTCAAGGTTGGTCTCTAGGCCAGCCAAGAAAGACTCCTCGTCAGGTCCTGATGGTGTGTCAAGCGTCCCCGGATGCGAGTGAACAACACCCTTGAACTGAAGATATCGATCAAGCTCATTCAGTTGAACAACTTGAGTAAGTCCAGCAGATGGCACATATGTAGCGCCAGTAACCTCACCCTCTTCGTCAAATAAAAAGTCGACAATTAGCGAATTACCGTACGCACCGAGAAGCGCTCCTCCCGTCTCTACGGGGCGTGATCCGATAGTTGAACTTATGGTGTCAAGAACAGTGTCAAAAACTGAATAGCCCGAATCAAACAGTGAATCTTCATCTCGCGAAAATACTTGAGTATCTGTCCCAAACTGTCCAAAAAATTTTGGCGCAGCCCAGACAAACTTCATAATCAGGCATTGTTTGCGCTAAATGGAAACTGCCCAGACTCTAAGTACAAGGAGTACCCATTAGCCCATAAAACTGACTTGGCAAAAGCCTGCTCTAAAGTTCGACATCCCTGAACCGTTGGCTCTAAACATAATGAGCCATCAGGCAAAACATGACTCTCGTGGCCGAGTTCCCCTCGCTCAACTTCCGGGCTCACTACCATGACACGGTATCGAGAACCGTTGAAGTAGGCGAACAATTTGTACTGTTTGCCCAACTCACACTTGATGTCGTACTTGAAACCAGTGCATCCATCACTGACGACCTCCACAGTGTTGCGCGGCATCTTGCCTCTCGCAAACTCTCGATCATTCTTAAGATTGTTGTAAGTCACAACTACTGACAAGCGAAAACAGTTTGTGGAACTTCAGAAACTGTTCGTTGATTAGAGCCAACTTGGTCACCCATAACAATCTTTCCTTCGGGCGATACATACACCTTTTCGCTCTGCGGAACATTGGGTGCGTTCTCATTGCTCGACTGATTGCGCGTCAGGGTCTCTCGAAGTTTATTTAAATCAACTTGGTTGGTCATTTTGCATCCTCACTTTAGCTAGAAATTAAGAATATTGATTTTATGAACTTTCAGTTATTAAAACGACGCCTTAACTCATTTAGATCTGGACCATTCATAATACTTTCGGGTTGGGGAGCTTGATATTGAGAAGGACTATAACTGGTTATTTGGGCTCTTCTTTGAGTGATCTTCGTAATAATCGGGTCGCTTAACGACCGACCATCGTTTGAAGATACCCATTCTGTCCAGTTTTGTCCATTCCAATATCGCATCAAGTAACGACCAGTTGGATCAGGAAACCATCCATCACCAAGTGCTTGGTTCATATCTGGTGCATTTAAAAATCCGTGTGCGGGGTTCGCACCCAAGTTTTGATTCTGAGGGAAGCTACTAGCGATTCGCTGCCGCTTTCGACGCTTGCTCCTTCTAATTAACCAAATTGCAATAAGACAGAAAGCAAGTAGCTCCATGAAACCCCCTACAAATAACCTTTTTTTCTAAACCAATAAAGCTGAATCAGAGAAACTATCGCAATTAGGACCAGCGAGTAAACCCACCCTAGAGAATCATTGTATCCTGGGGTACTTATGAAATTTTGCCCGAAGAACCCGGCGATAAGTTGCGGAAACAAAAGTATTGAGAGTACCCCAGTGAACTTTCTACCAACTGCCGTTTGCTGAGAGTTTTGAATCTCTTGAAAACGCTTGAACATCAACTCAAGATCTGACTCTAAATTATTGCGAATTGATGTGAGATGTCGCGTACGCATCAGCAAGTCCGTCAATGAGACTTCCACAAATGGCGGAAAAAGTTCTTCATCGGCGTTCTCAGAAGTCCTTCGAACATCAACCTCATTCGAAGCGACTGCTTTAAAAATATTTTTTGTCTCTTGTAATAAAGTTCTGAGGCTTACAACCTCAGTCTTGTGCACCGCGGTTCTTCGATAAAGACTACTTAAGTACTCAGAATCCGCGTTACTTGGAATCTGTCGACTTTCAGAGGTCACAAGTTCTAAATCCACCAGAACATTTTCTTTCAACAATTTGAGACTCTCCTCCAACTGCGTAACGACTACTTCAGCCAGTCTTGAAATTGCCATTCCAACACTCCAGTCTGGATGATCAAAGAGTGTGACGATTCGGGAAATCTCGTTTTTGACACGAGCGATCGAATTATCTTCAGCACCTAACTTGCCAATCGCTGAAGATCGCAGAACTGTGACTATCTGTTCGAAATTTGCTAGAAAGTGAATGGTGTAAAAGTCTGCACGATCGTCATCTACCGATGTTGGGCAAGCAAACATTCCAAAAACATATTCGCCATGCGACTCAATTCTTGGAAATGGATCCGTCAGTTGATCTTCGAAGTTTGAGAGCGCACCTTGAGCAACAGGGTGCAGACGATCAAAATGTAAATCGCCTGCCTGCTCAGATTGAAACCACAACAAAAGCGATTCGTTATCTGTGTCATCGAGACGGGTCCAATTCTTAGGCATGACTCTTAACCTCTGACAGCCAATCGCTGCCGCCGAAATAAAAATGCAAACACAATTATGAAAACTGGAGTAGTTGCAAGAATTACTTGGGAAAGAGACGACAATACTGAGGTACCAATCTCGAACCACACGTCAAGCGCATGAATTGGTGTTGCCGCTTCGCCATCTAAAACTGCTCCAATGATTCCGAATGCGAGAACAGCACTTGCCAAAAGAACCGAATTGACTAACCAAGGAACGTGCGCCAGAGTAAGTCGAACTTTTGACACAACTTTGCTTAGATGGAGAAACTTGAGGATTTTTGAAATTTTAAAAACTTTCATTATTTTTGCCGACTGAAGAAACGATGGCAACGGTAAGAGTGGGAATAGTTCGAGCGTCTCAAAACGACCTATCGCCCAAATTAGCATTGGATTTGCCAAAACAATCACCGTCAACTGCAATTTATGACTTCTTAGCCACTCGCCACCCCAACCCTGGTGAAGTCGGACCATAATAAGGGTTTCAACCAAAAAAATCACCCAAATTATTACCCCAAGAGCATCGCCTAAAACCCGTAAGTCCTCATTTTTGGAAGCATGAAAGAAAACTGCCGGAACAGTTGCCAAGGCGGCACAAGCCGTGACAGTAAGTGAAAAGTCTGCAACAGTTTTGGCTTCAAAACCAAAGAGTGTTGGGTACTCTGGATCTGATAGCCCGCTATCAAGAAGTCGAAATGATCTATTCATGAGACCTCCTGTCGGATCACACTCTATTTAAGCTCAAGGACAATTCCAAATCTGCCACTGCGTCCCATCTAATAGATAGTGGCTCTATTAGCTTTTCTAGGCCAATGCCACTTGCGCCCTTGTTTAATTCACGCCATACTTTCGAGGTGTTTAAAAATTTTGTAACAGCTCAGATGACGCTGAAGACAGGACAAGAGTTATTCACTTCCCCTCGCGAGTCCTGTCAAACAATCGCGAGATTCTCAAACAATATAAAACTTTCAATTGGCTCCTTTGTCCGTGAAGATCAATTAGTTACTTTCAAAAAAAGCCAACACTTTGAAAACGTACCAGCAGAACTACCCTTGTCATGCCTTGCTGAAGTAGGGCCAAAAAAAGCAGAATACTTTGTCGGAAAGATTGGCGAAAAACTCACTAGTACTGACCGAGATACATTTCTAACACTTGCACTCTCACTCAGCAAGATGCCAGTGCCATCAAGACTCCGATACCTTTTTGGATACAGGAAAAAGTTGGATGAGTGGAGGTATCTATCGGCATGTCCAGTATTTTACGAACTAACCAGCGGACTCACTCAGATATATAACCGACTGATGAAGTCTGGTGCCAAACTGGCGGCTTCTCCAGGAAAGTATTTTGACATTACCGAGGACTACCTTGAAACTCTCGACTTGCGAAAACGAAATGCTGGTGCTGCAAGACTTCTCGAACGAAACTACCTGCAGATCTCAAACAGTGCTCCACGACATGAAAGATTTAATTTTTCGCCAACCGCATTCCACTCAGACATTAGCAGCGTGTTCTTTTTACCTGATGCTCTCGTCGTATCCTACGGTATTCAAAATGTGTATTATCGCTACGAGGATATTCGTCTCCACACTTTTGAAAATCGTTTCATCACTCACGAAGTACCGTTCGGTGTAAAGCCAGTTGATTACACTTGGCAGTACGTGAATAAAGATGGTGGTCCTGATCGCCGCTTCAACGATAACTTCCAAATTCCAATCATTGAAGTTACAGAACTCGACTTTTACTTTTCTGACGGCGTACAGATTCATACAGCTTTTACTGACGGTCGTGCAGTCGAGAATTTCGAGGCAGCTCTCGTAGAACTAGGTGCTCGAACCTAAATTTAATAGGTATATTTGCGGGCGAATGCGGCCTTGGTGGGTCAAACTTGGATCGAGAATGCTCGTTTAAGAATTTTGCTTTTATTGCGGCGATTATGAGCAGGGACCGCCGACTCCAAAGTTTTGCACCCACCAAAACCAACTTCCCTTTCCGTCCCTGTCATAACCTCCGAGCGTGATACCAATACCAAGGTGCTTGAAGTCGCTCAGAATGTTTTTTCGATGTCCGGGCGAGTTCATCCATCCCCTTACAACATCTTTGGGCGACGCATATCCCATCGCAATATTTTCACCAATGAACTCCCACCGGTAACCTGCTTGATTCGACCGCTCACCAACACCGTCACCCGTGTAAGGATTGACATGTTCAAAGAAGTCCTGCTCATGCATTGCATCCGAGTGTGTCTGGGCGGCCTTGTGCAGGGTGGAGCAACCTACAAGTGGATCTAGCCCTTCTTTCAACCGCTCAGTATTGGTCAGTAATAGAACTTCCACGCGCCACGCCTGATCTATGTTCGACGGAAGTGTGGGGGCGACAGTTGTCGTGGTCGTGGTCGTTGTCGTGGTCGTTGTCGTGGTAGTGGTCGTGGTCTTGGTCGAGGCTGTTGCTGGCGAGTCTGTTGCCGAAAGAGATGTAACTGATTTTTCCTGATCTATCGAAGCCTGACTGACCGAACCAGACCCTGATTTTTCGATCTCTGAGTTATTGTCACCAAGAAATGTGGCGCGAAAAATGAACGCAAAAATAATGATGCCCACAGGCACAAAAACAATTTTGAATATCTGGGACTGGATACTTGGGCCACAGCCAGGACATAGGGGATCACCACAAACGTCACAACTATTGGATGGGGTGTCACTGTCGAAGTCTTCAAAATTATTCATCAATGGTCAGCCAATCGCCGTATTTGTACTAGATAGATGAGGTTAGGTGCATCTTTAATCTCAGACGAACACAGTTATCGATCAAATGTCTGAAATCGAAGCAAGTTCACTTCTTATCAGAGAGGGGTGAACGTTTTCTTTCTATCAAAACTACGCGCCAAACAATCTGCCGGCTGCTCCGAGTGAAATGATTAAGTTGGGCACGTATCAACGATCTTCTATGAATCTGTGGATCTATTTGAGATTCTTAAGTTGACGACGTGCAAGACTCAGGTCTGCTGATGGCTTTGGCCACTTCAGATTCATACCCTGAAGAGTTGCCCGCACAACATCGCTTACAGCAAAGTCACGAAACCACTTTGAGTTTGCTGGTATGACGTACCAGGGTGCATAGGCGGTAGATGTTGAGCTCACGATCTTAGAAAACGTAGCCATGTACTTGTCCCAACGCTCGCGCTCTGCAAGATCTCCCATCCTAAACTTCCAGTTTCGGCTTGGTTCATCGAGCCGCGCCATTAGACGCTCCCACTGCTCATCTCGCGAAATATGCAGCAAAAACTTCAGTACAAAAGTTCCTTCGTCAGTCAACATCTTCTCGAAGTTTTTTACATGCTCAACTCGGGCAGCTAGCTGGCTTCGACTTAGACTGTCATTTAAAATTGGGACTATTAAGTCCTCGTAGTAACTGCGGTTGAAAACTCCGATAGACCCGCGCGCAGGCGATACAGCGTGTGTTCGCCACAGAAAGTCGTGCGACAACTCGCGACCAACAGGTGCTTTAAACGAAGTCACATGTGTCCCCTGAGGATTGAATGCCGTGAACACTTTTCGAATCACTCCGTCTTTGCCAGAGGCGTCAATTCCTTGGAGCACAATAAGCAGCGATTTCGAACTATCCGCATACAAGTGATACTGCAAGTCTTCAAGTTTCTTTAGGTTAGATTCAGTGTATTCACGAGCCCTTTCTTTCGACCAGTTACACGTGGACTCGGCAGCTCGATTACTCAAGTTTGGTTTCCGCCCGCTCTCCACCTTCAGGCTCTGAGCCAACTCATCACGCTTTGGTTTCATCAAATACCGGTCCTCCGTAGATGCCATGTTAACCGCTGAGAACAACCTGACTTTTAGCCCAAGCGATCCGTATTCGCTGTTTTTTACGTTTGCAAAATCCTTACAACTGAGTCGTCAAAAATTCTCTTGAGACTCATCAATCGATTGGGAAAATCTGGTAACTAGTAATAACCGAACCTTGTCTCCCATCACTCAACATCTCCGAAACTTTAACGAAAATAGGGTCTTTACCAATCAATGATTTTGATATGGAAAATACCAGCGTCCCCCAACCTAGTGTTTCATCGGCATGGACAAAGTCGTCAAAGAGTGTCCGCTTTGATGTTTGGACCAGAACGTGAGCACCATTCTCAAATGCTGACTCGGCCGAGATCGACCAGCGACGATAAATCGTTACTCGTGGTACAAATCCACGAGGCGGCCATGCAACTATGCCTCTATCACGGACTGTTACATTCTTTAGTTCAAAGTCACTAACCACCAGAAGCGCATTAGAACCTTTTGTATCACCAGTGCCAATCACTGAGAGTTCAGGTAACAAAATCCATCGTCTATGACCAACACTGCCATTGTTTGCTCCTTCATCCTCTATGTACGAGTCAATGGCGTCAGGGCCGTTCGTGCCGAGGAGCAAGTTTGACCGTATTGCACCATCAGCTGCCATCTTTGAGAGACAACTAAAACTTGAATCAGGCTCGTGGTCAATCCGACCGGATGCATACATGGTTAGAGCCGCTGCTTGCGCCAAATCATTAAATTGCTCATCCAGAACAACTTCAGGAACAACGCCCGCCATTGCACGATACCAATTAACGCGAGAGAGTGTTGCTTCGCGATTCAATTTACTAGTCGACCCAGGATCACAACCCCTATCAGAACCAGTCCACTTCAAAGGTGGAGGTTTCTGACTAAATTCTCGGACAAACGCAGCTCTCACTTCGGATTCCACCGACGTATCGATAATCGACACAGGTCGACTGCGTGACAAAGAAACAAATTCCTGGTTTAATCTCTTTTCAGTTAACAAGGAAGCGACTGTTTTGTGACTCCCATCAGGCAAGATAAAGCCCCAATCAGATGTCTGTCCAATCTCGAAAATTGAAGTCAGCTCACCATTTGGGTCGTCAATTTCAGGAATATCGATTTGATACCTTTCCTTAAACTCGGACTCGCTAGCAAAGTCATCACCAAGTGCAATGCTCACAATGTTTATTTCTTGAGCCCAAACTTTTACCACTCGACCAATAAATTCTGCCTGTGTTTCACACAAAGAACATCCTGGTTTCCAAAACCAAATGGCCGCTGGCCGCGTTTTAAGAAGAGGGTTATCTAATGGGCCCTGCAGAATTGGCTCAGTTGTGGGCGGAGATGAGCTTGTGGTCGAGGAAATCGGGAGCGTGTCCGTCACAGTCGATCCCGCGGTCGTACTAGTTGAATCAGGTGAGGATTGACTCTCGGGCAAAACTCCCCCAGTACTCGATTGGGTACTTTGCAGATCCGAAGAATTGGGCTGAGTAACTTGCCCGATTGCCAACCACACAATTCCAAGAACGACTAACACTGTTGTGCCTATAAAAATTTGTTGTTTCGGTTTAAACTCTTCGCAACCAGGACAAAGTTCGTCGCCGCACACTACACAGCCCGAATAATCTTCACCGGACATTAAACAACCTCAGCAACTTGGTCGCACATCATATATATCTTCTTCTTCGCATGTAAGAATATTGAATGACCCAATAACAAATAGTTAGACTAATTGTCAACCACCATCCATTTTTCATAAACCAAGATGGCATTTCAAAAAAGTTTTGTCCAAAATAGCCAAAAATCAGACTCGGAAACAAGATCATTCCACCCAATGCTGTGACCCGATGAGTTGCTAAAACAAGTGCTTTCTCCTGCAAACGATCTAATTTAGAGATCGAATCTGCGATTTGGTTTTCTAAAGCTCGACGAAATGAGTCGAGCTGCGAAGCGTGTATAAAAAGCCCATTTGAAAAATGCAGTTCTGAAGCATTAAAAAATGGTGAAGGTAGGTCACTTGAGTTATTGACGAAAAAATTACCTTGCTGTATTTGAGACATCATTACGGCAGTTTGCGTTGTTACTGTACTCAGAGAAAGTGTCTCATCTTTTAGAACTATCAAAGGAGGAAGATGACGAGAGATCGCAGTTTCGATGGCTCTTCCGTCCGCTTCATGGACTAATTGAATCCGCTCATCATATTTCTCAGCGCGATTTCCGAGTGCGTCAAAAGTGTGATCTAATGCCGCAATTGTGAAACTTGCAATTTTAAGAATTGTCTGTGCAACGCGATCGCTACCAAATTCTGAGTGACGAGCTTGAAGTCCAAGCACAGCACCGCCAAACGTATAGTTGTAGGCCCAAGATGGATCTTTAAACACCGTTAATAAATGAGATTCAGTGGCAACGACAAAGAGACTTGAAAAATCAGCTACTCCATTATCGATATCTGCTGGGACCGAGAAGCAACCGAAAATGTACTTCCCATGGCTTGCAATGTGAGGGAAAGGATGGGTATATATCTTTTCTCTTTCACCCGCAAGGTCAAACTCAGAAGTCCCCAAAAATTCGCGAACGATTCTCTCAACTTTAAATCCGCCACTTGCTTCTATGTCGCGAATGGCATTTTCGAGATCTTTTTGAAACTCCGCTTTATCCCGGTGCCCGCCTCGGGTTGAGTTTTTTACGATAATCCATTTATGGCCCACAACGCAAAGGCTATCTTTGCCGGAACAATTTCTGGTTCTCTACTTTTGTAGGCTGGTTTTGTGAAAATTGAAATACCTCAGGACCTTCTTGTGGTTGTCGGTGCGCGTCACTACTCCACAAATATAAAGTTTCTAGTTAGTACGGATGAAAAAAATTCTCTGAAACGCGACTGCACTGCAACTATTTTTCATGAAAAAGAAAATCAGTTTGACAAAAATGCGATCGCAGTTGAAGTTGACAAAAAAACTGTCGGTTATATTTCGAAGTTTCGATCAGCCCAACTCTTGGACTTGATTGGTGGTCGTAAAGTTGAATTGAATTGCACACTTCTATGGAATGGTGATCCAGAAGAGGATTACTGCATGTACACGGTTCAATTGTTCGTTTAAGTTTTCGTAAGCTTTTAATTTTTACATGAGATTCGATTTGCAACCAAATGTCGCAGGTTAAAGATTGATCCCCGGGTTCATCAATGCCGATTCCAAAACTTGATAGGCATTGATTCTTTTGCCACTTCCAATGTGTCGGCAAGTATTTCATAGTTTCTTCCACCAAATTGCTTGATGGTGTCAAGAGGATTCTCAAAACTCTCTACTTTAAGCAGCGAGAAGAAAGCTTGAAGGTATGCAACCGGGACTGTATAGGCAAACTCGTATTCGTCCGTGCCAAAAAATCGCTCAACCTTCGGCCCGATGTCTTGACCCGAAATTACAAGGTTGCCTTCGGCATCTAGCGACGCCCAAATTCGCCTCGAGTCTGCCCCAATTTGCTCATCGACTATCACGACCTCAGTCATTGTTCTCCTCTTCTTCAAACCCACTCACCAGTTACGCACGACTGAATGCCTCATGTGCGGGAAAGTTTCGAGCAATTATCCTAAGTCTTCTGACTCGTCTGCAGCTTCAAAGTCGTCGTTATCGATAATGTCTGGGTCGTTGTCGAACTCAATTTCGTCAACGGCTGGGCCGTCTAAATCATCAGCAGGGTCGTCTTCAGCATTGACCCATTCAGCGCCGCAACCCGGGCAATCAACCATGCCCTCACCATAGAAAAAAACTGGTGTACCGCAATAAGTGCAAATCTGACCGTCTTCAAGTGCATCAATAGTCATGACTAAATGATGCCAGATAGGTGTTGCACCCTGTAAGTCTGAACACCCCCTGTGTATAGTCATCTTTGTAATCATCCAGACGATCTGAGGGGCTTGGCCCTATGACGATCACCAACCGATCTCAAGTCGGTGGTAACGCCAAGTTCGATGAAAGGAAGAATAATGAGTGAGAAAATCTATAAACCTGGCCACTTTGTGCACTTTATTC